>Ga0316577_10000995_pt1 | contig 12669 bp, 12 predicted proteins | sample S5NA_FD_203073 | JGI IMG/M metagenome (GOLD analysis project Ga0316577, IMG submission 203073) | Rhizosphere microbial communities from salt marsh grasses in Alabama, United States - S5-7_050615r2r1 | ecosystem: Host-associated > Plants > Roots > Rhizosphere | place: USA: Alabama | collected... | reverse complement strand
CATCGCAGCCTCGAGGGATGGCCCTTCCATCGGCTCTGGAGGAGGTCGGATGGACGCCTCGACTGAGGCGCGTGCATCGCTCCTCTGATGGATCGCCGGGGCGAGCGCGTCGCAGAATGATGCGGACTCAGGCGGTTAACCTGAGCCCGCTTCTTTTATGGCTCCCTGGGACGGGCTCGAACCGCCGACCTAGTGATTAACAGTCACCCGCTCTACCGACTGAGCTACCAGGGATCTGCGAGAACCCGAGATGTTATCGGGGGACTCCCATCCAGTCAAGGTGATGGGCAAAGTCCTGCGGCTTAGCCAACGGCCGCAGCGATGCGCTCCAGCGCCTGCTCCAGGTTCTGGCGGCTCGTGGCGATGGAGATGCGCGCGTAGCCGTTCAGACCGAAGGCCGAGCCCGGCACCAGCGCAACCCCGGCCTTCTCGATCAGGTGCTCGGCAAAATCCAGGTCGTTGTGAACGCCTTCCAGTCGGTCGATCACACCTTGGACCTTCGGGAAGACATAGAAGGTCCCGTCAGTCGGCAGGCATTCGACGCCCAGCATCCGGTTGAGCCGCTCGACCACCAGGTCGTGGCGTTCCTTGAAAGCCCGGAGCATCTGCCCGATGCAGTCCTGGGGACCTTCCAGCGCCGCCTGGGCCGCGACCTGCGAGATCGAGGTCGGGTTCGAGGTGCTCTGACTCTGCACCTTCTTCATCGCCTTGATCACCTCGGCTGGTCCGCCCGCATAGCCAATGCGCCAGCCGGTCATGGAATAGGCCTTGGAGACTCCGTTCAGAACCAGCGTCCGCGGCGTCAGGTCCGGGCAGGCATTGAGGATGTTGACGAAGGGCTCGGGACTCCAGCGGATATGCTCGTACATGTCGTCGGTGGCAATGAGCGTGCGCGGGAACGCACGCAGGACCTCGCCGAGCGCCTCCAGCTCATCGCGGCTGTACGCCATCCCGGTCGGGTTCGAGGGGCTGTTGATGACGACCAGCCGAGTCTTGTCGTTAAGTGCGCCCTTGAGCTGGCCAGGGGTGATCTTGAACCGCTGGTCGGCCCCGGCGTGGACGAGCACGGGCGCCCCGCCGGCCAGGAGCACCATGTCCGGATAGGAGACCCAGAAGGGCGCCGGGATCACCACCTCGTCGCCCGGATCGAGTAGCGCCTGGGCGAGGTTGAAGAAGCTCTGCTTGCCGCCGCAGGAGACGAGAATTTGCTCCTGAGTGTAATCCAACCCGTTGTCGCGCTTGAACTTGTCGATCACGGCCTGCTTGAGCTCGGGCGTGCCGTCCACCGCGGTGTATTTGGTAAAGCCGCCGCGGATCGCCGCGATGGCCGCCTCCTTGATGTGATCGGGCGTATCGAAATCGGGCTCGCCGGCGCCCAGCCCGATGACATCCTTCCCCGCGGCGCGAAGTGCCTTGGCGCGGGCTGTGATGGCCAGGGTAGCGGATGGTTTGACGGCCTGGACGCGCGCGGCGAGCTTGATGGTCATCGGATGTCGTCTCTGGTTCTCGTGGTGACTGGACATGCTGGTTTCTGCTCCCAATCATAACGAAACCGAAACCGCCCGGCACGCCTCTCGCCGTCGCTCTCCGGGCAACCGCCGCCCGGTTCCGAATCAGGTGCCACGCATGTCTCAACGCGCCTTTCAACTCGTCTCCGATTTCGCCCCGGCGGGCGACCAGCCCGAGGCGATCCGCAGCCTGGTCGAGGGCCTCAGAGCCGGCGAGGCTGCCATGACCCTGCTGGGCGTCACCGGATCCGGCAAGACCTTCACCATCGCCAACGTCATCGACCAGGTGCAGCGCCCGGCGCTGATCCTGGCCCCCAACAAGACACTCGCCGCCCAGCTCTACGGTGAGATGCGCGAGTTCTTTCCGCACAACGCGGTGGAATACTTCGTCTCTTACTACGACTACTACCAGCCTGAGGCCTATGTCCCGTCCACGGACACCTATATCGAAAAAGACGCCTCGATCAATGAGCACATCGAGCAGATGCGCCTCTCCGCGACCAAGGCGCTGCTGGAACGCCCGGATGTCATCATCGTCGCCACCGTCTCCTCCATCTACGGCCTCGGCGACCCGGACGCCTATCTGAAGATGGTGCTCCATCTCAACCGAGGTGACCTGATCGACCAGCGAGCCCTGCTGCGGCGTCTGGCGGATCTTCAATACCGGCGCAACGAGATCGAGCTCCAGCGCGGGACCTACCGGGTGCGAGGCGACGTGATCGACATCTACCCGGCGGAATCCGACGACGAGGCCCTGCGGGTCGAGCTTTTCGATGAGGAGATCGAGGCCCTGTCGCTGTTCGATCCCCTGACCGGCGAGATGCTGCGCAAGGTGCCGCGCTTCACGGTCTTTCCCAAGACGCACTACGCCACGCCGCGTGAGACCATTCTGGCCGCAGTCGATCAGATCAAGATCGAGCTCAAGGAGCGCCTGATCTGGTTGCGCGAGAACGACAAGCTGGTCGAGGCCCAGCGCCTGGAGCAGCGAACCCTGTTCGACCTGGAGATGATGCTGGAGGTGGGCTACTGCTCGGGGATCGAGAACTACAGCCGCTATCTCTCGGGGCGCGGGCCGGGCGAGCCGCCGCCGACCCTCTACGATTATCTGCCGGGGGATGCGATCGTCGTCATCGACGAAAGCCATGTCACGGTGCCCCAGCTCGGCGGGATGTACCGGGGCGACCGGTCGCGCAAGGAGAACCTGGTCGACTATGGGTTCCGCCTGCCCTCGGCGCTCGACAACCGGCCGCTGCGCTTCGAGGAGTTTCAGGCGCGCCGGCCGCAGACCATCTATGTCTCGGCCACCCCGCGCGAGTACGAGATCCAGCACTCGGGGGCCGTCATCGAGCAGGTGGTGCGCCCCACCGGGCTGGTGGACCCAGAGGTGGAGGTCCGTCCGGCACTGACCCAGGTCGACGACCTGCTCTCCGAGATCGGACTCAGAGTCGCCGCCGGCGAGCGGGTCCTGGCCACGACCCTGACCAAGCGAATGGCGGAGGACCTGACCGACTATCTCAACGATCACGGCGTCAAGGTCCGATACCTGCACTCCGATATCGACACGGTCGAGCGGGTGGAGATCATCCGCGATCTCCGACTCGGCGAGTTCGACGTCCTGGTCGGTATCAACCTGCTCCGTGAGGGGCTCGACATGCCGGAGGTGTCGCTCGTCGCCATCCTGGACGCCGACAAGGAGGGGTTCCTGCGGTCGGAAGGCTCGCTCGTTCAGACCATCGGGCGCGCCGCGCGCAACGCCAACGGCAAGGCGATTCTCTATGCCGACACCATCACCGGCTCCATGCGTCGCGCGATCGACGAGACCGAGCGGCGCCGCTCCAAGCAGATCAACTACAACAGGGCGCGGGGCATCACCCCGCAAACCATCCGCAAGGCCGTCGCCGACATCATGGAGGGCGCCGTCCCCGGGGGCCCCGTGAAGGCGCGCACCTATGCCAGGGTCGCCGAGGAGATCATCGAGTACGCCAGCCTGACCCCGCAGGAGATGGCCAAAAAGCTCAAGGCGCTCGAGAAGGCCATGTACCAGCATGCCAAGAATCTCGAGTTCGAGCAGGCCGCGGCCATCCGAGACAAGATCAAGGAGTTGCAGGGGCGGGGGCTGGCCGCCTGAGGTCGATCCGTCAACCGTGGTGGATGGCTGGGACGGCCGTCGGCTGGCGCGGCGCATCATCCTCCAGCGGGCCGAGCTTGCGCCGAGGTCGCGCCACGCGTGAGCGCCGCCGTGGACGGTCCCGATCGGGGCGGCCGCGACGGGGTCGGCTGTCGGACCCCTCCGGGACGCGCTCGAGAAACGCGCAGGCAAGACTGAGGACCGAGAAAAATCCGGACAGGAACAGCAGGATCACGAGCAGGTTGACAAGGGCATCCATCGTCGTCTCCGTTGGGTCTGGACTGGACGGAACCACAGCATGCCGGATCCGGTGGCTCAGTACGTGAGCCCGGCGCCGCGCATCGCCGACCGCTCGTCGGCGCGCTTCGCCCGCGGGCCTGCCGCCGCGGCGGATACTGGCTTTTCGTCGGCGGTCACCACGAGAGGTGGTAGACTCGGGCGCAGCAGAGCGATGTCGGCGAGCCGATGCAAGACCTCGAACAACGTGCGCCCAGTGAGAGCGGCGGATTCCGCATCGAGCGCATCGGCCAGGGCCGACATCCGCTGGTCGCCGTCTGCCACGCCCTGCTCAAGCTGGCGGGGACCCTGTTCCTGATGTCCGGCCTCCTGGTGTTGACGCTCAGGTGGCTCGACCCGCCCGCATCCGCCTTCATGCTCCGCCACGCCTACAACCTCTGGCGGCTCGACCAGTCACCCCCCTACTATCGCCACGCCTGGGTACCCTCGGATCGGATCTCGCCGTTCGCCCGTCTCGCGGCGATCGCCGGCGAGGACCAACGCTTCCCCGCCCATCATGGGTTCGACTTCGTGGAGATTCGCCTGGCCTGGGACGCCTACCGCAAGGGCGGACAGCTGCGTGGGGCCAGCACCATCACCCAACAGGCCGCCAAGAACCTCTTTCTCTGGCCAGGCAAGGACTGGACGCGCAAGGTGCCGGAGGCGTGGTTTACCCTGCTGATGGAGATCCTCTGGCCAAAGGAGCGCATCCTCGAGGTCTATCTTAATCTCGTGCAGTTCAGCCCCGACACCTACGGGATCGGCGCGGCCAGCCTTCGGTATTTCGATCATCCGGCGAGCGAGTTGACGATGCGCGAGGCGTCGCTCCTGATCGGGGTTCTCCCCGCACCCGGGCTCCACCGCTTGGACCAGCCATCGGAGCGACTGGAACGACGGGCGGCCTGGATCATTGACCAGTCCAGCCGCCTCGGCGGGATCCGCTATTTGGACCAGCTTTAGAGCGCTTCAGGAAGGAAGTGACTCGTTCAGGGCGCACCGCGTCGCCCCGCAACGACGGCCATGCGGCGACGCGGTTTCGTTACAGGGAGCGCCGGCGGGCGACGGCCTCAGCGAGCTCGTGCAACATCGGAACGGTATCCGCCCAACCAACGCAGGCATCGGTGATGCTCTGCCCGAAGACCATCCCATCGCTGGCGCCCAGATCCTGTCGGCCGCCAACCAGATGGCTCTCGATCATCACGCCGATGATCCCCGGGTCACCGCGTCCGATCTGCCCCGCAACGTCTTGACAGACCCGGATCTGCTTCTCCGGCCGTTTGCGACTGTTCGCATGGCTGAAGTCGATCATGATCTTCGGCGTCAGGCCGGATTCAGTGATCTGCTCGGCCGCGATACTGACACTCTCCGTGTCATAGTTGGGCCGCTGGCCGCCGCGCAGGATGATATGGGTATCCACGTTGCCGGTCGTGCTGAAGATTGCGGACTGGCCCGCCTTGGTGACCGACATGAAGACATGGGGGCGCGCCGCCGCATGAATGGCGTCGATGGCGACCTTCACGTCACCGTTGGTCGCGTTCTTGAAACCCACCGGGCAGGAGAGACCGGATGCCAGCTCGCGGTGGCCCTGGCTCTCTGTCGTGCGCGCTCCGATCGCCCCCCAACTGACCAGATCGGCGATGTATTGAGGGCTGATCAGGTCCAGGAACTCGGTCCCCGCGGGCATCTGCATCGCGTTGAGCTCCAACAGGAGCTTGCGCGCAATCCGCAGACCCTGATTGATCTCGAAGCTCCCGTCCAGATTAGGATCATTGATGAGCCCCTTCCAGCCCACCGTGGTACGCGGCTTCTCGAAGTAGACCCGCATGACCACGAGCAGGTGATCGCACAGCTCGTTACGCAGGACCTGGAGACGTTCGGCATACTCCAAGGCGGCACGGGGATCATGGACCGAGCAGGGACCGGCGACCACCAAGAGCCGATCGTCCCGACCGTGCAGGATCTGCTGGATCGCATGGCGCGTGGCATAGACAGTCTCTGCGGCCGTCTCCGAAATCGGGAACTCCTCATGGAGCGCGTTCGGGGAACGCACTTCTTTGATTTCGCGGATGCGCAGATCGTCGGTCTTTTGCATTGGGCGTCACAAGAATCTCGTAAGCGGCTCAGTATAGCCTAATGGCGAAGGACCCAGCCTATCCTCGCCGTCACGCGGCCGATGCGATCGACGCAGCCGGGTCAGCCGCGATGCCGGGCCACCGCGGGTCCGAATGGGGGCGCCGAATCAACTCAAACGGGTCTCCTTTCGCTTCTATGGATGCGCTCGAGCCGAGCGGAACCGGCGACCCACACACCTGCAAGGGTGGGCAGAGGTCAAGTCAGCTTCGGGGCATTGACCCATTCGATGCTCGGACCAAGACGTCCGTGACGCACCCGCACCAGCCCGGCATAGTCGATCTGGATGCGATACCAGCGCCGCGCCTCGGCCCCGAGGAGATACCCGAGCAGCGCACGCATCACTCCGGCGTGACAGACGATCAGCAGGTGCCGCCCCGGATAGGCGGACAGATGCCGCTGGTAGGCGTCGGCGACACGGGCGACCAGGTGCTCCAGCGACTCGGCGCCCGCGGGGCGCCGACCGACCGGGTCCTGATAAAAGGCCGTGTGCCGCTCGGGCTCCTGCTCCGCGACATCGGTGTGTGAGCGTCCTTCCCAGACACCCATTCCGACCTCGATCAGACCCGGATCCACGACCAATGGCAGCCCGCGGCGCGCGGCGAGGTCGGCGGCGAAGAGGCGACAACGTGCCATGGGCGAGGTGATGATCTGCTGCCAGGGCGCACGCTCGCCGAGCGCCTCGGTCATCTGCGCCCAGCCCGCTGCGCTGAGTGGATCATCGGTGCCGTTGCCGCGATAACGGCGCCCGCCCACGGGCTCGCCGTGACGGATCAGATCGATCAGGATCTCGGGCATCAGCATCGGACTCGATCGGTCGGTGTCAAGAGCACAGCCGGCGAGCCGTCTCGGGCACGGAGCGGGGCCGTTGCATCCGGCGGCTCGGATGACGACAGGGCCGGGCTTGGCGAGCCGGCGACGAAGGCGTTACAGTCTAACCAAAGCCGACACAGGAACGACAGCATGCAAAGCAAGATCTACGAGGGGATCGATAAGCAGGAAGGCGGGGCCATGACGCCAACCGCAAACATCATTCGCGACGCCTGGGTGTTCGGGATCATCCCCGAGGAGGAGACCTGCGAGGGCTGGACGATCCAGGGCATCGAGGGACTCTACGACAAGGTCACCGACGCATGGAAACCCTATGGTCATCTCGTGTCCAATCTCCCACCCGATCTGCGAGAGCGGCATTCCCGCATCTATACAGCGGCGATCGAGCGGGCGCGCGCCGCAGGCTGGAACCCGGAGCTCGGTGACAACGACTGACGGTGCGCCGCCCCGCCGAGTGCAGGATCGCGACACCCATCCGGAGCATCCGACATGGCCGGTTACCTGATCCGTGAGACCTTCTTCCGGCCGGGCGAGATCGCAGCCAAACAACGTACGAGCATCCCCGCAGCCGTCTTCAACGGCCTGCAGCTGCTCCTGAAACGCAGCCAAGGCGACTGCGTGTTCGTGCCGATCCGCTCCATGCAGTACCAGGCGGTCGTCGATCGCGAAGAGGTGATCTTCGTCGACAGCCACGGCGGTTATGCCCATCAGAACGGCGAGGGCGGGCGCCTGATTCGTATCGCCTGGCGTCCGGCGGTGGCGCAGGCGTCACTGTCTGCGCCCATTCCTTGTGAAATTATTCATTATTTCAAAGGCCAGGAAGAGATCCAGATGCGCCTGCTTGGCGAGATCCAGCCAACGATCAGGCAGATGCTCGACCGTCAGCGTCATGGGTCCGGTCCGCGTCAGTCCGCCCGGATCCTCCCGTTCCGGCGCACGGATTGACCTCGGGCCCAGTGCGGAGCCCGATGCCTCCTGACACCGCGAGATGATTCGCCCCGGTCTTCCAGCTGCACCAAAGCCAATAAGGACAGTGTCGCGCGTACCCGGTCCGGCAGGACGCGCTTGATATCTCAGGGCTTCCTTCGCTGCAGGTTGAGGGCCGGGGACTTTGACCCGGCGGCCGATGATCTCGCCCGCGGCAGCTCGCCCTCGATCATGATCGGCTTGATTGCATGCAGGATGTTGGCGAAGAGATGGCCGTGAACGGCCTCCTCGCGCGCCAGCAGCGCCTTCATGTGCGCGCGACGTGTCGGCATGGAAAAGCACGCCGGACAACTGTCCTGAACGACCGGCAGCCCGGTGCGCGCGGCATAGTCCGCGGTCTGGCGCTCCCGGCAATAGACCAAGGGGCGGATGATCCGTACATCCCCCTCCTGATTCAGATAGTGCGCCTTCATGGTGCGCAGCTGCCCGCCATGGAAAAGCGACATCAGGAGACTCTCGGCCAGGTCGTCGAGATGCTGGGCCAGCGCCAACACCGGGTAACCCTGCTCGCGGCAGACGCGATACATGATGCCGCGCTTCATCCGCGCGCAGTAGGCACAGAAGGAATCGCCGTCCATGTGCGTCTTGGCCTGGTCCATCAGCGGCTGCTGCTCGTAGAACCAGGGCACGCCTAAGGTTGCGTAGTAGTCGCGGAGAGGTTCCGGGTGGAACCCGGGCACCTGCGGGTCAACGGTCAGCACGCCCAGCTCGAAGCGCACCGGGGCGTACGACTGCAGATGCATCAGGATGTGCAGGAGGGACAGCGAATCCTTGCCGCCCGAGACGCCGAGCAGGATCCGATCGCCCTCGCCAATCATCTGAAAGTCCGCGATCGCCCGCCCCACCTGTCGGAGCAATGACTTCGGTGGCTGGGCGGGGTTCGGATCGGCAGCGCTCATGCGCGGTCAGTCTAACGCCTCGCGGTCAGATGGTGCAGGTTCAACACGCTCATCCTCGCGGCGGAATCGCGGCAAGCGTCCCGCGACGGGCAGGAGTCCGAGCGCATTCACCCGCTGTAAACGGCGGAAAATGAGGTGAACCGGAGACCGCGTCTTCGCTTCCCCTGCCCATCATTGCCCGGCCTGGCAATGGAGCAGCGTCCCCATCGAGGGATCCGGGGACAGCTGTGTGGATGCCCGGAAGGCAAAACGATGCGCCGCGACCCGCCAATCACCCTCGCCGGTTGTCAACACCAGGCAGGACGGCCCTCCATAGGTCCGGGTGCGGCCGGCCGCGCCCGGATTCAGCACCCAGGGCAGTGCATCCAGGTCGAGGGCGAGCCGATGGCTGTGTCCGTAGACGACGACCCGAGACCCCGGGAACCGGGCACGCAGCCGCGCATGCCGATCGCGCGCCGAACCCTGATGACCGTGGATCACGACCAGGCGCCCGCCGGGAAGATCGACCTCGATGCACTCCGGGAGCTGGCGCAGAAGAGCCCGATCCGGCTCCGGCCATTTCCGCGGGACGTCGTTGTTCCCGAGGACCGCGAGGACACGGCCGAGTCGCGGTTGCAGCCGGGCGAGGACCGCGGCGTTGCCGATGTCGCCGCCGTGGACCACCAGATCGCAGGCGGTCACCAGCCCCTCGACACGGGGGTCCAGATGGCCGTGGGTATCGGACAGGATCGCGACCCGGCGCACAGGGCAGACCAGCCGCCCGGTCGGGACGACGGGACCGAGGAGCACGGACTCAATCCATGGTCAGGGCCAGCTTGCCGGTGACGTGCCCGGTTTCGATGAGCTTGTGCGCCTCCTCGGCCTGATCCAGAGGGAAGACTCTGGAGATATGGATCCGCAGATCCCCCCGGTCGATCATCTTGGCGCACCGGCGCAGGATGTCCCCCTGGTGCGTGCGCGCCCGCGGCAGATCCCTGAGCATTGGGGTCAACATCAGCTCCAGACTGATGCGCAGGTTTCGCAGACGCGCCTCTTTCAGATCCAGGTCGGGGCCCGGATCGAGGATGGTGACCAGGTCCCCGTAGTGCGCCATCGCCGGGATGGTCTTGCGAAAGACCTCGGGGCCGACCGTGTCAAGGGCGATGTCCACCCCCTGCCCCTCGCTCCAGTCCATCACCGACTCGACCAGATCCTCTTCCTTGTAATTGATGCAATACTCGGCGCCAAGCGCATGGACGAAGTCGGCCTTCTCCGGGCTGCTGACCGTGGTACAGACCCGTGCCCCAGCCGCCCTGGCGAGCTGGACGGCCACATGCCCGACGCCTCCCGCGCCACCGTGTATCAGCACCCGCTGCCCCTCGGCGAGCCGTGCCCGGTCGTGCAGCGACTCCCAGGCGGTCAGCAGCACCAAGGGTGCGGCGCCTGCCTCGATGAACCCGATCTCGCGTGGCTTCGCCTGCGCCAAGTGATTGTCGAGCAGCATATACTCAGCGTAGTTGCCAACCGGACCGCCGATCCCGCCCCAGCAGAACCAGACCTCGTCGCCCGGTTTGAAGCGGGTGACTGCCTCACCCGCGGCCTCGACCACTCCAGCCCCATCGCAACCCAAGATCGCCGGCAGCCCATTCGGCAACAGGGGACCATTCTTGCGGATCTTGGTATCCACCGGATTGACGCCCGCGGCCTTGAGCCTCACCAGGATATCGTCGGGCCCCATGATCTCCGGACGCGGCCGATCGACACGTTGCAGGACGGCCGGCCCCCCGGTCTCGCGTATCTCGATTGCCTTCATGGACGCATCACCTCATGTCGTGACCAGTCGATCATCCGCCACCCCGGGGTAGCGCGCGTCGCCATCCTAGACTCATCTGCACTTCTGGCACAATCGACCGACCAAGCCAAGCGGTGATTCGGCCGCCCTCGCAAGCACCGGAGCGATCTGCATGTCGAGCACACCTAAACCGAAGTCCGCCAAACCGACGCTGATCGTACGCAACGCCCGCGTCAAAGACATCCCGTCGATCCGCGCCCTGGTGTCGCGCGTCTATCGGGACAGCGGCATGGGGACCTACTCCCGAGCCATGCTCCTCGGCCAAATCAACAAGTTTCCGGAGGGTCAGTTCGTTGCCGAATACCAGGGGGCCATCGTCGGCTACTGCGCGACCTTCCTGATCGATGGGAGCATCGCGCTCAAGCCGCATACCTGGCACGAGATCACCGGCGGGGGCTATGCCGCCCGGCACGATCCGGACGGCGACTATCTCTATGGCATGGAGGTCTGTGTCGACCCGGAGTACCGTGGTCTGCGCATCGGCCAGCGACTCTACGACGAGCGCAAGAAGCTGGCGCGCGCCTGGGGGCTGAAGGGGATCGTCTTCGGTGGCCGCATCCCCTCGCTCGCCAAGCGGCTGCCACGCTTCCCAAGCCCCGAGGCCTACCTGGAAGAGGTCAAGTCAAGCCGATTGCGTGACCCCGTATTGACCTTCCAGATGCGCAACGGCTTCGAGGCCCTCGGCCTCCTGCCCCGGTATCTACCCGAGGACAAAGACTCCAAAGGATATGCCGTCCATCTCGTCTGGCGGAACCCCAATGCAGCGGACGAGCAGGAAGAACGCCGCGCCAAGAGCTATGGCGGCCGGCTCCCCGACACCGTGCGGGTCGCGACCGTGCAATACATGCAACGACGGGTGGGATCCTTCGGTGAGTTCGCCGACCTCGTGCGCTATTTCGTGGACGTCACCGCCGACTATCGGGCGGACTTCGTGGTCTTCCCGGAGCTGTTCTCGCTGCAACTGCTGTCGATGGAGGATCAGGAGCTCTCACCCGCCGAGTCCATCGAGGCCCTGACCAAGTACACGGAGCCGCTCAAGGCGGCGCTATGCGACATGGCCGTCCGTTTCAACATCAACATCATCGGCGGGTCGCATCCGACGCGTATGCCCAACGGAAGGGTCGAGAACATCTGCTACGTGTGTCTGCGCAGCGGCGAGTTACATGAGCAGGCCAAGATTCATCCGACCCCGAACGAGGTCTACTGGTGGAACATCGAGGGGGGGCACGCGCTGAACGCGATCGACACCGACTGCGGCCCCATCGGTGTGCTGATCTGCTATGACGCCGAATTCCCAGAGCTCGGCCGACACCTGGTCGATCAGGGTGCCAACATCATCTTCGTGCCCTTTTGCACCGACGAGCGGCAGTCCTATCTGCGGGTGCGCTACTGCGCCCAGGCACGGTCGATCGAGAACCAGTGCTATGTCGCCATGTCCGGCAACGTCGGCAACCTGCCGAACGTCCACAACATGGACATCCAGTATGCCCAGAGCTGCATTCTCACGCCCTGCGACTTCCCCTTCGCACGCGACGGGGTTGCGGCCGACACCACACCCAATGTCGAGACCGTGGCCTTTGCCGATCTGCGCCTCGAGGCACTGCGCGCGGCCCGCAACGCGGGGACCGTCCAGAATCTGAAGGACCGGCGGCACGACCTTTACAGCACCGTGTGGCGCGAACGCTGAGGGTCACGGGGTCAGGTCTTGTCTTTTGCCCCTGGAGTGCGAGGTTAGAGCATGGCTCGCCCCCTCAGAATCGAGTTTCCCGGCGCTTTGTACCACATCACCTCGCGCGGTGACGGGCGTGAGGACATCTATCGCGGCGACGGCGACCGGCGCATGTTCCTGGGTCTGCTGGCCGATGTTTGCGAGCGCTTCAACTGGTGGGGGCACGCCTACTGTCTGATGACGAACCACTATCACTTGCTGATGGAGACGCCAGACGCGAACTTGGCCAAAGGGATGCGGCAACTCAACGGCGTCTACACCCAGCGCTTCAATGATGTGCACGGGCGCTGTGGGCACGTCTTCCAGGGCCGCTACAAGGCGATCCTCGTCCAGAAAGAGACCTACCTTAC
>Ga0316577_10000994_pt1 | contig 12675 bp, 10 predicted proteins | sample S5NA_FD_203073 | JGI IMG/M metagenome (GOLD analysis project Ga0316577, IMG submission 203073) | Rhizosphere microbial communities from salt marsh grasses in Alabama, United States - S5-7_050615r2r1 | ecosystem: Host-associated > Plants > Roots > Rhizosphere | place: USA: Alabama | collected... | reverse complement strand
CCAATGACAGCCTGGGCTCCGGTACAAATTTCCCCAACTGCGTCCGAGTGTATTCACTTAGGGCGAATACGTGCTGAACACCAGCCAGCGCCCTGGACTCGGACCGTGCGTTGAGCATTGTCATCAAGCTGGCCCACGCCCTTCTCAAACCCGTGCTCTCGGCGAGCAGACTGGCGCGCTCTCTTCTCACAGTAGTTGCCACATAGAGGCACGCAGGCTTGTCTACATCCGCCACGGAAAGGGCCATGGATGGAGTACCCGCGACCACCTGCACCAGATCATAGTGCTCCAAGATGTGTCTCAGAGCCTTCCGCGGATGATAGCGCTGCGTCTCGAACTCTGTCAGGAAGGCGCCCACCTGCACCAGCGAAAGCCCTCCCCACTCCGCAGCCCGGGTACGCACCCCTCCCCACCAGCTTCGGGGAGCCAACAGTCGCACGCTGTTCGGGTCGCTCCTAGCCACCGCCAGCGAGACCAGCCCAGGCTGGTACCTGCCCGAATCCTGCAGAACTCGGTACAGAAACAGGGCCAGTGTCGGGATGCCTCCTCCATACTGGAGGCCCGGCACGACTAGCGCGACCCTCAGCGATCAACTCCCCTGAGATGCAACCTACTCCGATCCCTCGCCCAGTCCCAGTGAGGGCTCGGCGTCGATGGCACTCAGCCGGCCCGAGCCGGCCTGGACCTGAGCAGAACGCGAGACGTTGCCAACACCCTCCGGCATTTTCTCCTTGCCGCCAAACCCCAACGCAAAGGGTCTCAGCAAGATGCTGCTGGCAAGGACGTACTGTAGTAGCGCGCCGAACCACATCGACGCTGTGGAGCCGATCCCATTGAGAAACGAAACCATGACTGCCAGGTAGATAGCCCGTCCTCCCTCACTCTGCGGCCCGTTGAGCACGCTGTTGAGCACTGAGAAGATGGCGCCCTGAATTGCCATGACTACAGCGATCCCCACTATCCCAAAGTTGGCATACGCCTCGGGAAGTTGGCCGATTGAGATTGTGCTGCCTTGCCAGGAGTACTTGAAACCGTAGTCCACATCGATCCTCAGATTGGCATTCGATGCCAGTGGTTTGTCCGGCCACAGCAACCTCGGGATCCAGCTGTATAGGAAATAGGAATAGGTGTCACCCTTGTAATAAGGAATATAGGCCGGCGTCATCGCTCGGACAAAGGCAAACTTGTGAACAAGATCGAACCGCGCCAGCGTGTCCCGGGCTGTCTCCTGCCAGAGGCCATACTGCAACGTATCGGTGAGAGTTTCATCAACAGCGTCACCCCAAACCCGCAACCGGTCATCGAAGCCATACTCTCCGCCGCCATACCATACCTCCTCCCTATACTGGAACTTGGCTGGGTTTAGCAACAGAAACAACAACATACCAGCGACGATCGCGAGCCAGGGCAGCCTTTGCGTTGCATGCCAGCGCACGGCCAACACCAACAAGGGGGGCATCAATGCAGTCTCCAGCATGCCCGTCGTCAACCCTACCACGAACCCGAAGGCAGCTGCTGCATAGAGCGTCGCAACCTGCGACAATCGACGTTCTCTTTCCCCGTATACAATGTACGCCAGCAAGACCAGTGCGACGTTGAATTGGCTGGCCACCAGACGCACGATAGCCCCCAGGGCTGGGTTGCGCAAGGGCTCCCAGTTCAATGCCACCAGAAGTGAGATCAGCCCTCCTCCCAGCAGTGCCATCCACAGGTACACCGAGCGGCGGTTCCCTGCCAGCGGCAGATCCAGGCGCGGCAGCCAGCCGGTAGCGCGGCTCCGCCGAACAAGGTAGTAGCTGACTTCCATTGCCAACAATCCTAGTTCAACGTATAGCAACACCTCGAGCACGGTGTCCCAGCCTATAAGCACCGGTTGGTTCAGGATGTTCACCTCATTTGGCTGAGTATACACCGGCATACTGAACTGCAACCCGTAGGAAACGCAAATTAGCTCGAACATCGGCAGGCCCTGACTGCCAGAGGCGTACCACCGTGCCAAGGGGACCAGGCTGGTTGCCGCCACTACGATCGCCACCAAGTGTACAGGCCATGGAACACGCTCGACCTGCCAGACGGAAAACAACACACCATAGGCCAGGATGACCAGAAAGTATCGCACCATGACCGGACGGCGAACGGCAGATGATACCAACCATGCTCCACCGGTCGGGCTGGGCGAATCGTGCCTGCGGTAGCTGCCGTATCTCATCAACCCCTCCGGCAGCCCGATCTAGACAGTGTGCGGAAAGCCTCTTGCACTAGAGCGAACTGCCTCTCGTAACAAAACACAGTCTCGAAAGCATGCCGTCCAGCCTTTCCCATGTTCGCAGCTTCTTCCGGATTGCCTAGTAGCCTGTTCACCCCCGCCGCGATCGACTTCGGAGCGCTCTCTTTAACACAAACTCCGCAGTGGTAACTCTGGACAAGATCTCGAAAGCCCGGCCTGTCAGAGGCCAGGACCGGCAGTCCACACGCCATATACTCCATGATCTTATTGGAGGCAGTAGTGTTATGCATGTCGTTGATATGAGTGGGCTGGTACAAACCGTGGCCCACATCTGCTCCACTGGTAAACTCCAGTACTTCATCATACCCTACCGGTGGCAGCACCGCAAACCGCTCGCCGACGCCGAGTTCAGCCGTCAGACGTTTGAGGTGTTCGACATAGGACGTCTGCCCAATACCCATGACCGCAAAGACCCAAGCGGGATTGTCCCACAGGGGTAGCGAACAGATGGTCGCCTCAATGGCGTGGTTCGGACCTATCACACCCGGGCGAAAGACAATCCGTTCAAACTCACAGCCGATGTGCTTCAAGGCCTCCTGAAGACGATGGCCTGTCATCCGGCCCGAGTCCAAGAGCGGAGCATTGGCAACGACCAGTGGAGGACGCTTCAGGTGCAGTTCCTCCGCCACCATTTTGCTCCGCTCTGCATCCGGCACGATTACGAGCTGTGCGGTACGGGCAAATCCTCGCTCAAAGAGCTGAACCAAACGAGTTCCCAGCGCAAACCGGCGGCTTCCTTCGGCGAAATCGTGACAGTGATAGACCAAAGGGCGCCTGTCGCGAACTGCAAGCAACCGAGCTGGCAGAAAGCCATGCATGTCGTGACCAATCACTATCGATGCATTCCTATCAGCCCGGCGAAGCGCCTGGCTGACAAAGGATAGATAAACCTCCCATGAAGAGCTCCCTCGAGCCTGAATCCTTTGCACCTCCACTGAAGCCGGATAGGAGACTCCCCACGTCCGCCCCAAATCCAAGGCAAGGATACTGACCAAGTGGCCCGAGCGCGCCAGGAGTCGAGCACCGTTGACGATAGGTGGATACTGGTCTGGATCGCCATAGAAGATGGCCTGGATCAACCGGTTCTCGGTAACGATTCCTCCTCGATAGTATCTCCCTCGAGATAGCGCAAGAGGCTGCGAACTCGGTTCAGGTACGTGTGCTCCGCGAGGACCTTCTGGTGGGCGGCGCCAGCAACTCTCTCGCGGAGCTGGTCGTCGACTAGAATGGTCTCCAGGTGGCGCTGTAACTCGGCGGGACGGTCATAGTAGAAGACGTGCTCCCCATGTCGAAAGAGTTCGATCATTTCCGGACAGGCGGACGATACCTGAAGTCCCCCCACAACTGGGATCTCAAAGAAGCGCATGTTGGCGGCCGGGTAGTTGCTCGGGTCAATAATGTTCAGGCTGACCTTAGAGCCTGTAACTGCCCTCGCAAAGTCCAGCCCGTACAGCGAGCACCCTTGCCAGGCCTTCAGGATGGTCCGGTTATGTCGGCATCGCCGTCCCCATTCGGGTCCCCAGATTTTGAGATCGAACCCCTGCAGTTGGGAAAGGACTGCTTCTCGCTCAGGTCGCCATGCCCCGATGAAACTCACGTCGGCGGCGAACTTGCCCGGGTATACCTCACTACCTTCAGCCTTCGGGTGCAGTGCCGGATCTCCGGCCAGAGGAATCCACGCAACTGCTCTGGCCCCCAGGTCCCGGAAAATCGGCACCGTGGCTCGACTATAAGTAGCTACCAGGTCGTATACGGGCAAGCACGCAGTCAGATGCGTGGTCCAGTTCACCATCGTATCCGGCCAAACGTGCACCAGCTTGGCGGGTACCGAACTTCGGATCTGAGCCAAAGCGCCCACCCGAATGGGATAATGGCCGAAGGTAACAACAAGCTGTGGCTCAAGGTCGAGCACTCGCAGGGTCAGCTCACGACTCGCCTTGCGAATCCAGGGTTCAACAGGCACAAACAGGGTAAGAAAGCGCCCGGCATGGCCTGCGCGGACATGCCTGTGAACAGACTCCATGATGTCGAACTTGACAACCTGCCAACCAAGTTCCTCAAAGGCCGCGCAGTACGAGTTCTCAAGAGCTCCGCTCGGGAACTGGCCCACCAACATTACGTGAGGCACATCACCACCGGTGGCCACTCAGGAACGGCCTTCTGGTGCTTGCACGCGATGGACAGCCGGGGGCACTGCGTGGAATACAGGACTGGGACGCTGGCCCAAGCGTGGCCTCTGAAACCTGCCAGGCTGGAATGTCCCGGACTGTTTCAGATGCTGCTTCGGAACGCCCAGTACGGTGCCCCACACCCCAAACGGGTCGGTGTAATCCGACTCGAGGTTCGTAATCGGCGCGTCGGCACCGACGCGAAAGACCTCGTAATCAGCGAGCATGAGAGCCTTGCCTATGGCCCTGTCTTCTTCGGGAGTATGGCTCTCCAGCAACAGATATGGCCCATACTCCTGAATCAAGCAGCTCATACCGGGCAATGCCAACACACCGCCGCCTTCGATATCCATCTTGATCAAGTCCGGACGCCCACCTTCAGATTCGAAAAACGAGTCTAGCTGGACGCATGGAACCTGCACTGTTCCTCCCGCTTCTCCAGCCCAGTCACAATTCATGGAAGACATATAGTGAGACGTGCCCAGAAAGATCGTAGTCACGCCATCCTGCCAGGAAACAGCCTTCTGCACAGCGATGACTCGCCTGCTTTCGTTGTAATCAAGCGCTCTCTTGAGGGCGTAGAAGGTTCCCGGTACAGGTTCAAAGGCATAGACGAGCCCGTCTGGACCCACAAGATGGTCAAGAAAGACAGCAAAATACCCTCGATTCGCCCCAATGTCCACCACCGTCATACCCGGTCGGACCAACTGGCGAAACACCTCAATAGTATTGGGCTCATGAAGACCCAGCATCAGGTCGACGTTTACCGAGGGATCATACTCAACATATTTCCCCCGCATCGGGCCGAATGGGATCCGATAGAAGCTACCCGGCCTGTAATAGATCCGGAGCAACCTACCTGCAATGCGCCGGGCACCTGACATCACTGCGCCCATGGCTAGTCTACCACTCCATCGCTCTGCCGGATTGGCCGACTCCGCAGAGACATCTGTTTCCGGCGGCGAATAGCATCTGCCACGCCAAGCTGAAAGCGGGCAAAGATGGCACGAGGCACAACAAGACCAGCCACGGTGGACACCAGGTACAGCGTCCACAGGCGTGCGCGATCCCCACCACGCAGACGACTTCTGTACTCGGCCAGCAACCTAGCGGGCCACATGTCCCGGGCAATGCCCACGGCGAAACTCCAGTTCGCCACACGGCGGTATTCAAGCAACCAATAGGGATATGTGATCGTCAGGATCTGGCCCACGATCTCCCTGATGCCCCTAGATTGCCTGGCAGGCGGCATTAGCGGTACCACGCCGTCGACGGCAACCCGAATGACCGAGTCCATACCCGTGTGCCTTGGCGCGAAAGACCAGGGCGCCCCAGACCACAACGTCGCATAGTTAGGCACGGTCTGGCCGCCGAGCCGCACATCCTTGCGAACTGCACAGAGTTCAACAGCTCCAAGTTGACCTCCAGAGGCAATGATCCGGGTCGCCAGATAGATCTGGTAGAACACCGATCGGTCCCAACGATCGGTCTCATGCCGGTGCGCAGCCTCGCGGTCAAAGACCAGGCCAGAAAAGAAGCTGAAGCTGCGAAAGAACTGGACCGCGGTCCCTGGGCCGGAGCCCAGGAGTCGTGTGACCTGCGCTCGTTTGGTGACGAGATCTGTCTGCCAGTCTGCATAGTTCGTGATGGCTACCGCAGGTAGATTTAGCTGATGCAGGCAAGCAGCCAGATCGCCAAGTGTCGATGACCTTGTTATGGCGTCGTCGTTGCCCAGCAGAAACACATAACGCCCTCCTGCCGCCGCAAGAGTGAAACGCAGGTTGCCGTCGTACCCCAGATTGGCCGGCTGGGCATAGTAGCGAAAGGGGACACCCGAACGCTCTAATACTGACGGTATGACCTGTTTCGAATCATCCGGAGACATGTCATCGGAGACAACGATCTCAAAGTCATCATAATCTTGCTCAAACACGCTTTCGAGCACAAGCTCAAGGTACCGCCGGTGCTTGAAGTGAGGGATCACAACAGTGTAGAAAGGTTTGTCCCTGCCCGCCCAAGCAAGGCTCGCCACTAACCGTTCCGGGCAGAACACGGAGATACTCACCGCGCCAGCACTTCCTGCAGGAGAGGACGGCGGGCTTCGACAAAGAGCGTATAGTCCTGCCGATTGTCCAGGCTCTCCAGATCCGGCACAGCGCCCTCGCCGAAATGCACCCTGTGCACATCGACAAAACCGGCCTCCAAGAGTGCTCGTGACAACAACTCGAAATCGTAAGCGTAGCGATGCTGGGAAAGGCCCGTAGCACCGGTCACAAAGAAAAAGTCATGGAGCATTCTCTCCTTATCACCGTGCACATAGAGCTCCCAAGCTACTTCAAGATCGGGCACCCCGAATCGAGCCACGCCCCCCGGCCTCAGTATTCGCCAACATTCCTCCAGCAATTGCCGACCAGTGGACCGGTCAAGATGCTCTAGAAGATGGGAGGAGTACACAAAATGAACACTTTGATCCGGAAGCGGAATGCCATAGATCAGATTGTGATGTAGGAAGGTGTTGTCGCGAAGGATCTCGCAATAGGCCTCCTCGGCGTAGAATTGCCTGGCCCCTGACAGCCGGTAGGCGAGCGGATGCAGCCATGCTGGGGCAGCGGCAATCAGGGCGTTCAAGCTGCCATCGATATTCAACCAGCCGGCTGCCACGTCAAGGCCTGCTCCCAGATTCACCTTGACACAACCGTCCGCGCGCAACTTGATGCGTCGCCCTCTCCGCAGCCAACCAACAAAGCCCGTGGCCTTGTCCGCGAGACTGCGCACCAACTCACTCACGCCCGCTGTATGTCGCTTAGCCTTCTCGACACACATCACAGAAGGCTGCCCAGGCATGCCGACAACGACTTCACCCGTTTCTCCAAAGTAGGCTCACAGGCACAAGCACGGCATCCCTCGGTCACTCTTGAATCGTGAGAGACGAGGGCCTGATCGACGACCTCCGCAAAGCCTGGTCCATCCTTCGCCACGGATATGTGAGGAGGCAACGCCTCAGCACTGGTCTCGCAGCTAGTCACTACTGGTTTGCCCATGGCGAGGTATTTCAGCACGTTGTCGTGACTGTGTCTTGTGAACATCGGGAGATCGGCGGATCCGTCGGATCACCCCTCGCTTGATGTGTGCCAGCTTATCGGCGACCGCAAATCCAGACAACCACCACGCAGCGTTGTACAGCCACGACTCGTCAGGCCGAAAACTCGGAAAAAGCTCCAAGGTTTTGTCCAGCAGACGCTTGTAGGCCACCGGGTCCAGGTCGTAGTAACCCCTGGCGAGATGAAAATAAGACTTCGCCATCGCCCTACGGTACCGAGGTGTGAGTTTCCCGGCAGCAACCAGTTGTCGCTCTGCCTTCTCCAGAATACACTCATTCCCTTCCAACCAGACCTGCCGGCTAGACGTCGATAGTGTCACGTCGCCATAACGGCGATACACGGAGTAACAGCCTGGCTGGTAGCGAACGTCTGCACCCGACATCGAAACCGTCACAAAGAAATCACGGTCTTGCCCGACTCTGATACTCTCATCCCACCCGCCGCATCGATCAACCACCTGCCTACGGAGTAAGAGCGTCATGTTAGCCGTCCACCAGCCAGAAAGCAACGCTTCCAGCACATCGGCCTGCTTGCCGGCTATCGACTCCTCCCCTAGCGTTCTCGTCCCGTCAGCATTCTCGAATCGGTGTCGCCAATCTCCGTAGACTACATCGGCCCCAGTTTGTTCCAGAAAGGCTACCTGCCGCCCGATCTTCTTGGGCAGCAAGTAGTCGTCAGCATCCAGGAACTGGATATATTCACCCCGCGAGAGGGCAAAACCTTGATTGCGTGCGTGGCTTCCGCCACAATTCGATCCCGAGTAAAGCTGGATCTCCGTTCCATAGGACCGGAGCACCTCAAGGCTCGCATCCGTTGACCCATCGTCGACCACCAGAATCTCGATCGGGTGGTAGGTCTGGTTCAGACACGAGTCCACAGCCTCGCCGATCCAACGTTCTGCATTATGGCACGGAATGATCACCGATACAGTCAGCGGCCCCCTATCTAGCACAGTCACGTCCGTCCTCATTGTGACCCGGATCGGCCGGACAACTGCGTGCAGCAGCCGTCACAGGTTTGCTCACAACACTGGCTCAACTGCTGAGCCTTCTTCCTTGCGCCTCAGCATCAGTTCACGAAACACCGAAAGCGCCTCCGAGCCAGCCGACATGCGGAAACCAAAGATCAAAGCCGCATAGGCCAGGACCCCGCTGGCCACCAGGATCAGGAGACGCTGCCAGTCAGGCCAACCGCCCGGAAGGGCCGCTCCAAGTCCGGCAACAATCAATCCCATGATCGCTGAGGCAATTGCAGGGCCGGCGACCGACCGCACGACATCTCCGAAACGCATATCAATCAGTCGACCCGGTATTGCAATGCCCGGATACAATAGTAACAGATTCGCAACAGCGTAGCATGCCGCGACTGCCTCAACAGAACCCAGAAGCACGCCTGCCAAGATGGACATCACCAAGACTCCCCCGCCAGCGACCCCCCACCGGAATAGCCAGTCGGTACGCCCTTGGGAAGTGTAGAGCCAACCGGTTGGGTTCAACAATGCCTGTACCAGCCCTGCAATACACAGTATGCGGAGGATGGGGATAACGTCAGCCCACTTTTCCCCGTACAGGGTCAGGATAAACGGTCGGGCCGTCGCCAATAGTCCGATCATGATCGGAAAAGAAGCGAACGATATCAGCACCATAGCCTTTAGGTAGCCTCGCTTCACTCTCTTGGTATCATGCTGGATGCTCGAAAGAGCCGGGAACATGACCGAGGCGATCACACTGATGATCTGGGTGATCGGTAGGAGCATAAGGCCATACGCGCGATTGTAGATACCAAGAGCGACAGCGCCAAAGATGCGGCCGATGAGCAGGCTGTCAGCATTTCTGGCCCAATAATTGACAAAGTTGAACCCAAAAAGATGGACGGTATAACTCCATAGCTCCCGAAGGGCTTCAATCGTGAAGGTCAGTTGAGGACGCAAGCCTGACACTGCCCAGTTGAGGACTGTGATAATCGAATTGCTGATCAGGTTCTGCGCGACCAGGCTCCAGACTCCCCACCCGAGGAGAGCAAGAAGCACCCCCACCGCCCCCGACAGGACCGTGGCCACCATGCTGATCCAGGCTAGACGTCGAAACTGCATACGCCGCTGCATGAGGGCGGCTGGTGCCAAGCCCAAGGTAACCAGGACGAAAGTCACCGACCATACTCTGGTGACCGATTCAAGATCCGGATTCCTATAAAAGCGTGCCAGCCAGGGAGCGGCCAACAAGGTCAGGAGACTCAGGGCCACACCAATGGCGATGTTGAACCAGAAAACGGACTGAATCTGCCGCAGGTCAAGCTCACGCTTCTGCACCAACGCAGAGCTAAAGCCAACATCCGCAAACATCCCAACAAAGCCAGTGAACACCAAGATCATGCTCACCGTACCAAAGTCCTCGGGAAGCAACAAGCGGGCCAGCAGTACTGAGAAACCGAATTGCAGGGCCTGCTGCCCCAGGCGCGCCAATGAGTTCCAGAGAACACCGGATAGAACCTGACCCTTTAGCTCGGAACTCACGCTAGAGCGCCTTCAACAGGTGAACTTCAACACCAGACCGGGCGAAATTGCCCAGATGCTTCGCACCCTGCACGATCGCCGCAGCAATCGGCAGAGGCAGAATACCCAGCAGCCTGGACCCAAATCTAAGCCATTTCCGTCGAATCCGAACAGGGTCTGCCAGTTTCTTCATGAATGGCGCATAGGTCAGATTCTCAAAGCCAGTCCTGCGGCACAGGCGCCAGATCTGGGGATAGGTCGTATAGTGGATGTACTCCTTGAGAAAATCTGAATCTCGTCCGAGACACCCAAGATAGGCCGATCCTATCGATTTCGGAAGCAGCGGTAGCCAGAACACCCGGTAGTGTGGCTCGTAGAAGGACAAATAGTTCTCAGTGCTTATGAAACAGAGGCCGCCTACCTTCAACACCCGGTGAATTTCCCTCAACATCCCTTCTGGTTTCTGCACATGCTCGAGAACCTGGAGACTGGTAACATAGTCAAAAGAGTCGTTCGGAAAAGGAAGTGCTTCCGCATAGGCCCGCAAGACTCGGCTAGGAGAAAAACCGGCCTCTTTGAGCCGAAGTCTGCTCAAGCTGGCGAACTCTTGACCCGGCTCTGCACCATAGGCGTCTGCACCGCGCACCAACGATTCCAGCAGCAGTCCTCCCTGCCCGGCTCCAACATCAAGCAACCTCTTCTCACTCCACTGCCACCCGTATCCCTCAAGTGCCGACAGCATATTCTTTGCCCGGGTCCTGAGTATCTCCTCGTCGATACGCTGACGGCACGCCTGGGCTGACCAGCCAAGTTGGTCATGCATATAGTTCATGACCGTCATCTCAATCGCATGGTCTACGCTCTGGGCCGAGGCAATCGAACGAATTGTGCGGTAGCGGTACTGTGTGCCCGTGTCTAGATCTCCCTGTTCGAACGCACAACTTCCTCAAAGAGCCGGATCTGCTTCTGGGTCTCCCGCTGCAGACAGAAGTTGTCCTCCACATGTCTCCGCCCTGCAGCACCAAATTGAGTCCACAGCACCGGGCGCTGGCATAGCTCGACAATCCGTGTTGCCATCGCCTGCACATCTCCCTCGGGGACCAGGTAGCCCGAGACTCCATCCAGTACCACCTCAGGTATGCCATCATGCCTGGTGGCGACGATGGGCAAGCCGGAAGCCGAGGCCTCGACAAAACTGACAGGCTGTCCTTCCTCATCGCCATCAGGCCCCGTCATACAGTGCTGCGTATAGAGGTGCGCCTGGCTCAACAGACGTCCGACCAACTCGTGCGGCACTCGACCCAGGATCTCAACACAGTCTGCAACCCGGAGAGACTGCACCCGCTCGTAAACTCCCTCGCGAAGAGGGCCATCGCCGGCGATGGCCAGTGACAGGTCTAGCTCAGGATACAATTCCATCCTTGCCTGGGCAAAGGCTTCCACCAAGTGCAATGGCGCCTTCTTGGGTACCAACCGTCCGACGTGCAGACACGCGATCCGTCTACCGTCGAAACGACTGACCGGATCACTGTACAAAAACTGCGTGGGATCAACTCCAAGGTGAATCAGACGGATCTTCGATTCGGAGAAACCATGAGCGACCAGGCTTTCGCAAATATGGTTCGACACTCCGACCACTGCGGCAGCACCGCGTGCCAATACCCGGTATTTCTCTCGCCAGAATCCCGACCGCGGCAAGCTCGAAATATCGTACCCGTAAAAGGTTACAACGACCGGGATATGCAACGCCTGAGCCACAGGCAGAATCAGCACACCCGCTGGGCCAAAGTGAGCGTGGATGACATCTGGTTTCTGTTTCAGAAGGATCTCGCGGATGCGCCGCCGCCAGATTCCGAAGTACTGTTCAGCAGGGGGGGTCAGTCCTGCCTGTGTAGCCAGTCGGGCCCACACCCGCCATGGATGGCCCCTCGGAGGCAATTCCGCGAGATCAACGGTGCTCCAAGGCCTTTCCCTCTCATTATCCCGGCGCAGAGTCAACACCTGGTTGCGGGTGCCTTGCTGCTCGCATTCGACAATATGGTGATAGACAAACGTCTCGGAAAGCGGTGAGAAGGTTTCGACAAAGTGAGTAATGCGCATTGCGCTCTAGTCTACAACCTTGAGAGAAGATCGTTGCCGCATACGCCAGCTCCCGTGGAGAGATCCGGCAGGCGGAACAGATAGAGCGATTGGAAGCAGCCAACACTGGTCTGGTGAGAGAGAAGCCACACCGCCACCCCATCAGCTCCCTCAGGCAGCTCCCACCCCCCCACCACCACCTGGCTTTGATCAGGCTGGCGACCGCCTCCTACGTAGCTGTAATTATACGGTTCCGGCAGCCCAAACCAGGTCCGGCCCAGTGACAACGAGGCATCCCCAAAAGGGTACATTTGCCCTCCCTGCAGGTAGAGCACCGGCTCTGATGGCAAAGGCACAGCATTACTTTGCAGCCCAAATGAAGTGCCGATACGCCCTGCATCCAGACACAGCCACGGATCACCAGGGGGCAACTCCTGCCGGACCAGTGCAGCCAGATCGGGGCTATACACCAGCCCATGCCAGCCCACCGGTCGCACCCCGTCCGGCGCCGCATCCCAGGCAAAGGCACCATTGGGCGCCTGGTTCAGA
>Ga0316577_10000993_pt1 | contig 12678 bp, 11 predicted proteins | sample S5NA_FD_203073 | JGI IMG/M metagenome (GOLD analysis project Ga0316577, IMG submission 203073) | Rhizosphere microbial communities from salt marsh grasses in Alabama, United States - S5-7_050615r2r1 | ecosystem: Host-associated > Plants > Roots > Rhizosphere | place: USA: Alabama | collected... | reverse complement strand
GAACCCGAGCCGGAACCCGAGCCGGAACCCGAGCCGGAACCCGAGCCGGAACCCGAGCCGGAACCCGAGCCGGAACCCGAGCCGGAGCGTCCGGCGCCCGTCGCTGCGGCCCCTTCTCCAGAGCCGCCCGTGACTGGGCAGATGCTCGGGATTCGGTTCGCGCCGGATGCCTGTTTGGCGCTGCTGCATGTCGACATCGACGACGTCCTTGAGGAGGAGGACCGTCCTCGGCTCGAGCAGATGGTCATGGAGCATACCGGCTGGCGGATCGCAGCAACTGCGGCATTTGGGGCCGGTACGGCGATGACCGAGCAAGCGGTCAGGATCCTTGAAACCGGGGATTGGCAGGCACCGCCGGCCCGGGTCGCCGTGATCGAGGACGGCTCTCAGCCACCGATCACCGAGAGTCTGCGCTTCCTGCGCGAGCTGCGCGCGGCCGCGGGGACGCGGGCCCAGATCATACTGGCACTGGTGGGCGACCCGACCGACGATGACCGCCTGCCGCCGGTGCGATCCTTCGACTATACCGATTGGCAGCGCAAGATCGACCAGATGGCCGACCCCTATCTGCGTTTGGAGATGCTGACGCCCTCTGACGAGGATGGAGACGTCTAATGTCCGGGAAGATTCCAAGACTGGCGATCATGGGACATCCCAACGCCGGCAAGTCCTCCGTGGTCGCGACCCTCACCGAGAACGACCTGATCGCGATCGACAAGCGGGCCGGCACCACGACGGAGTCCAGCGTCTATCCGGTCATCATTGATGGCCGCCCTGTGATCGAGTTCATTGACACGCCTGGATTCCAGAACCCCAATGCGATCCTGGAGTGGTTCCAGGCTCAGGGCGAAAAAAGGGAGCTGGCACGGGCGTTCGTAGCCGCGCACCGGGCGGACCCGCTGTTTGCTCATGACTGCGCCCTCCTGGAGCCGGTGGCGGAGGGGGCCGCGATCATCCTGGTGGTTGACGGCTCCAAGCGGATCAAGGAGAAGGACCGCGTCGAGATCGAGCTTCTGCGTCTGACCGCGCGGCCGCGGATGGCCATCCTCAACAATCTCACCAATCAGACGCGCTACATGAACCAATGGCGCGATGCACTCAGTAAGGCATTCAACTCGGTACGCGAATTCAACGCGCATCGAGCGACCTACGGGGAGCGCATCAAACTCCTCGAAGCGCTCAAGAGCATCGACCAGCGGTGGGAGCCGCTGGTCCAGGAGGCCATCGATGCGTTCGAGCACGACTGGACTCGGCGGACGGATCACGCCGTCACGACGATCCTCGATCTGCTCAAGGATGCGTTGACCTTCAAGGTCTCGAGGAACGTGAAGGAGAGCAAGCTCGCCTTCAAGAGCGGCCGCGATCGCGTCAGGGCGGATGTGATGGCGGCCTTTGAGGACGGCCTGCGCCAGCTTGAGGTGAAGGCGCAGGAGCAGATTCGGGGTCATTTCCGGCACCATGTCTGGCACATGCCACCGGACTCCATCCTCGGCAAGGATCTGCTTTCCGATGAGGTCAGCCAGGCGCTCGGTCTCTCCAGACGCCAGCTCGCCCTCGTCGGGTTGGCCGCTGGGGCCGCCTCCGGTGCGACCATCGACCTCTCGACGGCCGGCCATTCACTCGGGGCGGGTGCCCTGATTGGCGCCGCCACGGGCGGCGTGCTGGGGTTCGTCGGCAGTAAGGCACTGGCGAAGCTCGACATCGAGCGTGCCCCCGGCACCCAGCGCTTCACCGCTGGCCCTGTCAGTAACCCGCGCTTCCCGTTCGTCCTCTTGGACCGGATCGTGCTCTACAGCGCGCGGGCCATGAACTGGTCGCACGGCCGGCAGGCGGCAGAGGAGAGTGCACCGGATCGGGTGCCTGACAAGGAGATCCGCCGGGGCGGTTTCGCCGAGGAGCTGTCCGCTCAGCAGCAACGTGATCTGGCCCGCTTCTTCAACGCCGCGAAGAAAGGTAAGTCCGACGGCGAGGAGGCGTGTCGCATCATTATCCGGGATATCCTTCACGGGCTTGCGGTGAGCGAGATCGACAGCCGCTCGGATCTGTGAACGCGTCGGAGCTGATCGCCATTGACCAGGCTCACGCCTGGCACCCCTACACCTCCACGATCGACCCTGATCCGGTGTATCCGGTGCGCTCCGCTCGGGGCTGCCGGATCACACTCATGGACGGTCGCGAGTTGATCGACGGGATGTCCTCCTGGTGGTGCGCGATTCATGGCTATAACCATCCGCTGCTCAACCAAGCGGCCCGAGATCAGCTGGATCGCATGTCGCACGTCATGTTTGGCGGTCTGACCCACGAGCCGGCGGTGCGCTTGGTCCGAACCCTGGTGGAGCTGACGCCCGAGCCGTTGCAGCATGTCTTCCTGTGCGACTCCGGATCGGTGTCCGTGGAGGTGGCGATCAAGATGGCCGTCCAGTTCTGGCAGGCGGCCGGGCGGCCGGAAAAGCAGCGTCTCATGACGATTCGCTCGGGCTACCATGGGGACACCCTGGGGGCCATGTCGGTCTGTGATCCGGTGACCGGCATGCATCATCTCTTCCGGCGCCTGCTGCCCCGACAGCTCTTCGCCCCCGCGCCCGAGTGTCGCTTCGGCGAGCCGTGCCGACCCGAGCAGATCGCCGGGTTCGCGGCGCTGATCGAGCGTCATCGCGACGAGCTGGCCGCGGTGATCCTGGAGCCTATCGTGCAGGGGGCAGGGGGCATGCGCTTCTACAGCGCAGACTATCTGGCTGAGGTGCGCCGGCTGTGCGACCGTTTCGACGTCCTTCTGATCGCGGACGAGATCGCGACCGGGTTCGGGCGCACCGGTGCGCTTTTTGCGTGCGAGCACGCCGGGATCGCGCCCGACATCATGACCCTCGGCAAGGCACTGACCGGCGGGTATCTCACGCTCGCCGCGACCCTGGCGACTGGCCGGGTCGCCCATACCATCTCCGCGGGTGATCCGAGTGCCTTCATGCACGGTCCGACGTTCATGGGCAACCCGCTGGCCTGTGCGATTGCGAATGCCAGCATCGACCTCTTGCTGGCGTCCGAGTGGCGGTCCAATGTCGCCCGGATCGAGCGGATCCTTTCTGCCGGATTGGCCGGCTGCCGCGGTCTTGCGGATGTCGTGGAGGTCCGTGTCCTGGGCGCGATCGGCGTCGTCGAGGTACGGCATGCCGGGAGGATGCGCGACGTCCAACGGCGCTTCGTGGAGCGCGGTGTCTGGGTCCGTCCATTCGGCCGGCTGGTCTACCTGATGCCGCCCTACGTGATCAGCGACGGTGAGCTCCAAGCCTTGTGCGCGTCGGTCTCCGAGGTGATCGCGGAGTCGGCTGCGGGATAGGTCCGGATCGATGCGGCTCCGTATGGCTGAGATGCACACTGTGGGGCGGGAAGGTGGCGGAGAACCCAGCGGACTCGCCGGTCGGGGCACAGGGTGCGACGGAGAGCGAGCTGGCGCGGGCGTCGGGGTCGGTTACCGACGGTTCGTCCCCACATGGGCTGCAAATCAGTCTGGAGGAGCGCCATGCAGCAACGACCCATCATCAAGACCGCCATACCGAAACGCCGTTACCAGATCGGCAGCCTTGAAGCCTCCCTCCTTGGTGAGATCGAGAGCGGAGATGGCCGCGCTTACCGCTATATACTCGCCTTCGTCCCAGCGGGACGGCGTGAACCCGTCTTCTACGTCTGTGCCGAGCAGCGGCCGGCCGAGGAGCACGCGGAGGGCGCCTATGGGCTGCAGGTGTTGGGCGAGCTGATCTCCGAGGTCGTCGATGTCCACGACCGCTGGGGGGATCTAGACACCTTTGCCGACCAGGCCCTCAAACTCGGCCAGCAGGCCTTGGGGCTGCAGCAGACGCCGATCACGCGCCTCATGTAAGGTGCCCGTCGCGGAGAGGCGCAGGGCGCTGCATGCCCTCCAGGGCTGTCTCGCACGTCCTGCTGGGCGTGTCTGCGGTAGGGCAAGACCTTCACTCGCTTGCGAGCAGCCCAAGTGGGGGAGGCTAGGATTTGCTCTTCGTCGGCTCACCTCGGCGGTCGATTTCGGGTCGTGGAGGGGCCTCACATCAGTCTTTGGTCTCTGCCCCCATTGGAGCTTGAGCGGCATCGATCGGTGTCCGCTCAAGGCCGAGGATGAACTGCCACTGCTCCGGCGTGACCGGCATGACGGAGAGCCGGTTGCCCTTTCGGACCAATGGGAGCCCCCCGAGCGGGCCGTCCGCGTGGGTCTTGAGCTCCGCGAGCGAGACAATGCGAGTCATATGGCGGACGTAACGGACCTCGACCAGATACCAGCGCGGACGATCGGGGTCGCTCTTGGGGTCGAAATACTTCGCCGCTGGATCGAAGGCCGTGGCGTCGGGGTAGGGCGCGCTCGCCACCTCGGCGATGCCGACGACTCCCGGCACGGCGCAATTGGAGTGGTAGAACAGGATTTGATCTCCCAGGCGCATCTGATCACGCATCATATTCCGGGCCTGGTAGTTACGGACCCCATCCCAGGGCTCGGTCTGATCGGGCCGCGCGGCAAGGTCGTCAAGGCTAAAGGCATCCGGCTCGGATTTCATCAGCCAGTAATTCATGCTCGTGTATCCTGCTTGTGTCTGGCGCGATGGATCTCAGGGGCGCATCTGCTGCGATTCGGCCAACAGATGCCTGAAATTGGCGAGCCGCTGTGCGGCGATCTGGCCGTCGCGGACTGCGGCGAGGATCGCGCAGCCCGGCTCTTGATCGTGTCGGCAATCGGCAAACCGGCAGCGCCGGAGGTGGGGGCGAAACTCGCGAAAGCCCCGCTGCAAGGCATCGCGATCGATTGCACCGATCCGGAAGCTCCGCACACCCGGCGAGTCGATCAAGACGCCTCCTCCGGGAAGCCGATAGGCCGTTGTCGCCGAGGTGGTGTGGCGTCCGAGCCCGGTGGCTTTGGACAGACGACCGGTCTGAATCCCGCGATCCGGCAGGAGCAGCCTGACCAGCGACGATTTGCCGACCCCGGATTGCCCCACGAGTATGCTGGTCTGGTCGCACAAGGCACCGGTCAACTCAGTCAGCGTGGCCGGATCGCGGAGACTGGTCCGGAAAACCGGGTAGCCGATCGCCTGATAGTGGTCGAAGCGCCGCTGAAAGACCGTTTGTTCCCGCGTCTCGAGCAGGTCGATCTTGTTGACGACGATGATCGCCTCGACACCCATGGTTTCCGCCGCCACCAAGTACTGGTCCATCAGATACTCACTTGGCTCCGGTTCCCGCGCCACGAGGATGACCAGTCGCGTCAAGTTGGCCGCCAAGGGTTTGTCACGGCCGCCGCTGTCGGGTCGGCTGAGGACGGTGCGCCGCGGTAGAATGGCCGTCACGATCCCCTGGTGCTCGGTGGTGCGTTGCCATACCACGCGATCCCCGCAGACCGCGTGGCCGATGTTTCGGCGCGAGGCGCAAAGGATCATGCCGCCGGCGGCGTCTTCGACCGCGAGGTTGCTGCCGTGACGCACGACCACCCGCCCTTCCTCGGGCCGGGACTCGGCCTCAAGCTCCGAGAGGGCGTTCTCGACGCGTGATGCCAGTCGCTGGCGGCGGCGGTCCTGGATCGTGCGGATGCGCTCGATCTGGCGTCCGGAGAGCCGCCGCTTCGACATCGACTCAGCGCCCGAAGTGGTAGAAACGGTCATTCAGATAGTTGGCAACATCTTTGATGTCGTCGTCGAACCAGCGCAGCCCAAGCGCGGTCTCGCAGCGCTGAACCTGGCGCTCGAGTCCATCCATCGAGCTGATGAGCCGTCCCTCACGGGTGTAGATTTCGCTCCCGTGACAACTGAGGCAATTCGCTTCGTAGAGTGATTCGGCGCCTTCACCGGCTTCCGCGCGTGCGGTCGCCGTCGCGACTGCGAGAAGGGCCGTCAACGCAGTTCCGACAAGTCTCCGTGTGATCTTCATGGATCATCCTCCGATGAGTCGTTGACAAACTGGATGGCACGGTCCCGGCATCCCCGACGTTGCCAAGCGTCCTGCACGCCGTGCCGTGCTCCCCGATGCGTTGCTGTCGCACCCGACGTGACTTTCCACCACTGCTTCCACGATGATGTTGCCGAGCAATGGGACAAGCCAGATGGCTGAACCGTTCGGGCGCGCGACAGGCAGGAGGACACCGACTTGACCAAGAACGAGAACAACCTGATCTGGCTGGATCTCGAGATGACGGGCCTCGAGCCCTTCCAGGACCGTATCCTTGAGATTGCGACCCTGATCACGGACAGCGATCTTCGCATACTCGCCGAGGGCCCGGTCGTTGCGATCCATCAGCCGGAGCATGTCCTTGCTGGCATGGATGCCTGGAATCGCGACCATCATGGCGGCTCGGGACTCTTGGATCGCGTGCGCACCAGCGCGCTGAGCGAGTCCGACGCCGAGTCGATGACGCTGCGGTTCCTCGCCGACCATGTCCCGGCCGGCGCCTCTCCCCTGTGCGGAAACAGCATCTGCCAGGATCGTCGGTTTCTCGCCCGATGGATGCCGAAGCTGGAGGCCTATTGCCACTATCGCAACCTGGACGTGAGCACGCTGAAGATCCTCGCCCAGCGTTGGGCGCCGGATGTGGCGAGCGAATTCAAGAAAGACTCTCGACACCTGGCCTTGGATGACATCCGCGAATCCATTGCCGAGCTGCAGCATTATCGCACGCATCTGTTGCGCGACTTTTAGTCCGTCGTTCGAGACGCCAGGGCGCGCCGGACGCATTGAGGAGGACACCCGTTCCGGTTGCGGCTCATCTTGCCGTGCGGGGCCAGATTGCATCCCGAGTCCGTCAAACTTCGTTCCCCGCAGCTCGGAGACCCTGACGCTGCAACGCCCACTGGACATGCTCGCGAACCAGCCCACTAGGATGGTCGGAACGTTCGCGCAGGGCGCGGACCGCCGCGGGTGAGGGTGGGGCATTGCCGAGTGCGATGGCAAGGTTTCGCAGCCAGCGGAGATGGCCGATACGGCGGATGGGCGCGCCTTGTGTTCGTTCAAGGAAGGTGGTCTCGTCCCAGGCGAATAGCTCGATCAAGGACGCACCATCCAGTCCGTGGCGGGGTCGGAATTCGGGCCCTGTGGCGAGCCTGGCGAAGCGGTTCCAGGGGCAGACCAGCTGGCAGTCATCACATCCATAGACGCGATTCCCGATGCTTGGCCGCAGCTCGACCGGGATGGTGCCGGTGAGCTCGATCGTCAAATAGGAGATGCAAAGGCGCGCATCCAGCTCGTAAGGTGCGAGGATCGCGCCTGTGGGGCAGACCTCGATGCAGGCCTCGCAGCGCCCGCAGTGATTGGCGATCGGGGCGTCGACCGGGAGCGCGAGATCCGTATAGATCTCGCCGAGAAAGAACCAGGAGCCGGCTCTTGGATGAATGAGGTTGGTGTGTTTGCCGATCCAACCGAGACCGGCCTTCTCGGCGAGCGGTTTCTCCAAGACCGGTGCCGAGTCGACGAATACCCGATGGCCGAAAGGTCCGCATTCGGCGAGGATGCGATCAACCAGTTTCTGCAGCCGCCGCCGCAGGACCTTGTGATAGTCGCGACCGAGGGCATAGCGCGAGATGAAGGCCTTCCCGGGGTCATCGAGGGCGGCGTGAATGGCATCATGCGGTTCGGGCAGATAGTCCATGCGCACGGATATCACGCGCAGCGTTCCGGGAATCAGTTCTGCCGGGCGTGATCGTCGGCGACCGTGGCGTGCCATATAGTCCATGGTCCCGTGACGGTCATTCCCGAGCCACGCCATGAGCCGCGCCTCGGCCTGGCCCAGAGCGGTGTCGGCGATCCCGACCTGCTGAAAGCCGAGCGCCTCACCCCAGGCCTTGATTCGGGTTGCAAGATCCGGGGTCGCCGGGTGCGGGTTGGGACTGGGGATAGGATCCATAGGTTCGTCGGATGATGCCTGAGTTGACCGAGCCGCCCGATACGATGCCGATTCCATGATCCCTTCATGAAGGGGCAGGTCCGCGACAGACAGGGTAACGCAAACATGATTCGCTGCATGCCGGAGGGGGATCGGTTGCCCCACGCGCTCTACCGCGCCGACCAGGTGCGTCACCTCGACCGGTGCGCGATCCGGGACTACGGTGTCCCCGGGATCACCCTGATGGACCGCGCCGGGGCGGCTGCCTACCGGGTGCTACGTGAGCGCTGGCCGGGGGCGCGCCGTGTGGCGGTGCTCGCCGGTGTCGGCAATAACGGCGGGGACGGCTATGTGATCGCGCGGCTGGCGCGAGCCGACGGGCTGGATGTGCGGGTGCTTCAGGTCGGCGACCCCGAGCGGGTGCACGGAGACGCGGCCGCCAGCTTGGAGAACTGGCGGACCGCAGGCGGAGCGCTCGAGCCTTATCAGGGGCTGCCGCGGCGCTCCGAGGTCCTGGTTGACGCCCTGCTTGGCACCGGACTGAAGCGCCCTGTCGAAGGGGTCTGGGCAGAGGCGATCCGCGCGCTCAACACCCAAGTCTCCCCGGTCCTCGCAATCGACATCCCCTCCGGTTTGCATGCCGATACCGGGCAAGTGATGGGGGTGGCCGTCCACGCCTCAGCGACTATCACCTTCGTCGGGCTCAAGCAGGGACTATTCATCGGGGCTGGACCCGACCACTCGGGTGCGATCCATTTCAGTGCCCTTTCGATCCCTGCTGCAGTGTATTCCTCCCAGATCGCTGCAGCGCGACGGATCGATTGGGCCCAGCAAGGCGAACGTATCGGACCGCGTCAACGCACCGCCCACAAGGGTACCTTCGGACACCTCCTGTTGGTCGGCGGCGCCCCCGGTTTATCCGGCGCCGTGCGTCTCGCCGGGGAGGCGGCGCTGCGGACCGGTGCTGGGCTGGTGACCGTCGCCACTCACCCCGCGCATGCCGCCTGGCTGAACCTGTGGCGCCCTGAGTTGATGGTGGTCGCCGTCGAGACCTCCGCTGACTTGGCGCCATTCATCGAGCGATCGGACGTCGTCGCGATCGGGCCAGGTCTGGGACGCGACCCGTGGGCCCGCGATCTCTGGGCAAGTGTGTGTGCTCTGCGCATGCCGCTGGTGGTGGATGCCGACGCCCTGAACCTGCTGGCCGAAGCCCCTGCGAGCGGGGCAGATTGGGTTTTGACGCCCCATCCGGGTGAGGCGGCGCGACTGCTGGGGACCAGCGTGGCGTCGATCGAGCAGGACCGTCCGCGGAGCGCCCGCGATCTGCAGGGACGCTTCGGCGGGGTCGTCGTCCTCAAAGGGGCTGGCACCCTCATCCAAGGCAGCCCCGGGCGCCTCCCGGCCGTCTGCAGTGACGGCAACCCCGGCATGGCCACGGCGGGATCGGGCGACGTGCTGACAGGCGTCGTGGGCGCGCTGCGCGCCCAGCGTCTCGACGCGGACGAGGCCGCCTGCGCCGGGGTCTGTCTCCATGCGGCGGCGGGTGATCTCGCCGCGTGCCAGGGGGAGCGGGGCATGATCGCGAGCGACATCATCGCGAGCCTGCGCGTCTTGATCAATCGGACAAGCCGGTCGGAGGAATCGCCGTGATCGAGTGCCGGGTGCCCGATCCCGAGGCTCAGCTCGTTTTTGGTGCATCCCTCGCGAAGCACTTGCCATCGCGTCTGGTCCTCTATCTCGAAGGCGACCTCGGGACCGGAAAGACCACCTTGGCTCGTGGTCTCCTCGCCGGACTCGGGTATCGGGGCGCCGTACGGAGCCCGACCTACACCCTGCTCGAGCCCTATGAATTGGCAGGTGCGCGCCTCTATCACCTCGATCTCTACCGACTCGCCGATCCGCGCGAGCTCGACTATCTTGGTCTGCGCGATCTGCTTGGAGAGGACGCGATTTGGGTCGTGGAATGGCCCGAGCGCGGTTCTGGGGTGCTTCCACACGCCGACCTCCGGATCACCATGGAATATGCCGCAAACGGTCGGCGTCTGCGTCTTTCGGCCGAGACACCCTCGGGGCAGGCCGTCCTCGACACCCTCGCGGTTGAGCGTCCGAATGGTGCCAGAAATTGTGAATTGTGTGAATAAGTTAACGTAATCAAATGATGTCGCTTGGAAAGGTTTGCCGCGACATGCTATCTTTTCCACACCAGTGCTCGAATGGATATCCTCAGAAGGCTGCGCATTGAAGAGAGTCATCGCGCCAATCGCCCTCCTCTTACTTGCGGTGCTGTCGCATTCCCTGTGCGCGGCGCAGTCGATTCTGCAGGGCGCGCGGGTTTGGACCGATCCGGAGAAGACCCGGCTCGTACTCGAAACCTCCGCTGCCGTCGCCTATCAGATCTTCCCCCTCGATGAACCCGATCGCCTGGTCGTGGACCTGGAAGACACACGTTTCGATGCCAAGCTGCCCAAGGTCGAGATGAGCGACGCGAACCTGGTCGGCTTGCGGGGTGGGCCGCGAGACCGCTCGCATCTGCGCATTGTCTTGGATCTCAAGCAGCCCGTCCGAGCCAAGAGTTTCGCATTGGGGCCGAACGAACGCTACGGCCACCGGCTCGTGATCGACCTCGTGCCCAAGGACGGCGTGAGCGTGCGGCGGGTTGTCCTGCCCTCCTTCCCCGATTCCAGGACCTTACCCGCTGCGCGTGCAGATGCGGCGCGCAGCGGGTTTGCACGGCCTGTCATCGTCGCGATCGATGCGGGCCACGGGGGCGAAGACCCGGGGGCGGTCGGGACAGGCGGCACCCGAGAAAAAGAAGTGACCCTGTCGATCGCCCGCGAGCTGGTCAAGTTGGTCGAGCGCGAGCCAGGCCTTCAGCCGCTCATGATCCGGGACGCCGACTATTACGTCGGGCTTCGTGACCGTATCAGCAAGGCTCGTGAGCATCAGGCGGACCTCTTCGTATCGATCCATGCCGATGCCTTCACGAGCTCGGACGTACGGGGCTCGTCCGTTTATACGCTTTCGCATGGCGGGGCGAGCAGCGAGGCGGCGAGGTGGTTGGCGAATCGTGAGAACAGCGCCGATCTCATCGGCGGGGTCGATCTCGCGGTCAACGACGATCTGCTCGCGACGGTTCTGATGGACATGACCCAGAATGCCACGATCGAGCACAGCACCGAAGCTGCCGCGCTGGTCCTCGCGAATCTAGGCCGCCTGGGCACCGTCCATCGGAGCGATGTCCAGCGGGCGGGATTTGCCGTGCTCAAGGCCCCGGATGTCCCCTCGATCCTGGTTGAGACGGCCTTTATCAGCAATCCAGAGGAGGAGAAGCGTCTCAGGAACCGTGCCCACCAGCGGAAGCTCGCCGAGGCGATGCTCGCCGGCATCAGGGCTTACTTCCGTCGGCACCCGCCGCCGGGAATGTTGGTCGACACATCCCCGCGCCTTAGCGGTGGGGCACGGGAATATGTGATCCACCCAGGCGACACACTGTCTGAGATCGCCACGCGATTCAGCGTCAGCCTCTCTGCCCTGCGGACTCAGAATGGATTGACCGACGATTTGATCCGGGTCGGTCAGGTGCTCGCGATCCCCGAGGGATCCTGAGGACCGGTCGACGGCTTGCCTCGGCGCCGTCGTTTTGTTTCCATCGGCGTCATGTCCCGGCCGATCCGCATCCTGTCCAGTCATCTCGTGAATCAGATCGCGGCCGGCGAGGTCGTTGAGCGCCCGGCCTCGGTCGCCAAGGAGTTGATCGAAAACAGTCTCGACGCGGGCTGCCGGCGCGTCGAGATCGACGTCGACCGCGGAGGTGTCAAGCGGCTTCGCGTGCGTGATGACGGTTGCGGGATCCCTCCGGATCAGTTGGCGCTGGCACTCTCGCGGCATGCCACGAGCAAGGTCGCCGACCTCGCGGATCTCGAGGCCGTGGCGACCCTTGGGTTCCGTGGTGAGGCCTTGCCCAGCATCGCGTCGGTGAGTCGGCTTCGGCTGATCTCGCGCACCCCGGATCATCCGGGCGCCTGGGAGGTGACGGTCGGAAGCGACGGAGCGCTTGAAGAACCCCGGCCAGCGGCACATCCGCCGGGGACGAGTGTCGATGTCCAGGACCTTTTCTTCAACACGCCTGCTCGTCGCAAGTTCCTGCGGACCGAGAAGACCGAGCTCGGCCATTTGGAGCAAGTCGTCCGACGCATCGCCTTGGCTCGGCCCGACATCGCCTTCCAGCTGCGGCACAACGGCCGGACGCTCTACGACCTGCCTGCGGCAACCGACGAATCGGGGCGGCGCGCGCGTCTTGAGAGCTTGCTCGGCGCCTCCTTCTCAGAGCAGTCGCTCCTGCTCGAGGAAGAGACGGTGGATTTCCGCCTGTGGGGCTGGGTGGTCCGCCCGGCCTTTTCGCGTAGTCAGCCCGATCAGCAGCTCTTCTATGTCAACGGCCGGATGGTGCGGGACAAGCTGGTAGGCCATGCGGTGCGCCAGGCATTCAGTGACCTGCTGCATCATGCTCGACATCCCGCCTATCTGCTCTTCTTGGAGCTTCCCGCCCGGATGGTCGACTGCAACGTTCATCCCTCCAAGCACGAGGTGCGCTTCCGCGAGGGACGCCAGATCCATGATTTCGTCTTCCGGTCACTCCACCGACGCCTGTCGTCAGGTGCCCTGGGCGCACCGCCGACGCCCGACGGATCCCCCGCGGCAGCCTGGGTCGGCCAGCCCGGCATCGGCGAGGACACCCGCGGTCCCGGGGGCGCAGCGGTTCGCGCCCGGCATCTGCCGCTGGGTGTTGCCGAGGGGCGAAATGGCTA
>Ga0316577_10000992_pt1 | contig 12683 bp, 12 predicted proteins | sample S5NA_FD_203073 | JGI IMG/M metagenome (GOLD analysis project Ga0316577, IMG submission 203073) | Rhizosphere microbial communities from salt marsh grasses in Alabama, United States - S5-7_050615r2r1 | ecosystem: Host-associated > Plants > Roots > Rhizosphere | place: USA: Alabama | collected... | reverse complement strand
CCGCCTCATGGAGAGGGGAAAGAATAGGTTCGAACCCATGAATCCCATCTGATCAACGACGATATGTGATAGAACCCCTAGAAACATCACCAGGCCCGCCACTGGACTGATCATCAGCCCGGCAGCTCCCACAAGCAGTGCCACCAGGGCAGAGTGCGTCCAGGCGCGGTGCCATGGCAGGAAGGTGACGCGTACCGCCCCATCCTCCCGGTCAAAGGCCAATGAGGGGCCGCTAAAGATGTCAATCGCTACGTCTTCGTCATACGTGTGCAGCATTCGGGCTGTCACCGCTGCCCGACCCGGGCCCAAGTTCGGAATCTCGCTACCCGGCAGAGGAACCTGTCCTGTCGTCACTACCGGCCCAAACCGGACCGCTACCTCATTTCGGGCCACGTCAAAGGTCAGGAACATCTGTCGCCAGAGGTCGGCGCCCATCCGGACGGTGTGGACGCGGATCTTGACCCGCTTGCCAGTCTCGTGGGCCCGGTTCATTGCCCCCGCGATCCGCTCGGCGATGGCCTGTGGATCTGGAGGCACAGCCTGGCCAGGGTCCACGTCTTCGTCTACGTGCTCAAAGTAGCGGACAAACCGAAAGTCGAGGGTATCGGGCAAGAGGCCCGCGATGCCACCCAGCACAGGGACAAGCGCCAGGCTGTGGGCGGCACCGGCGACCACCTCTGGGAAAAAGGTCGCCACCGCTACGCCAGTCACAAAATGAGCGATGCCTTTCACGAACACTGCTCCATGCCAGGCCGTCGCTTCCCCTGCCAGGAGGGAAAACCGCGGCCCTTTGGCAGAAGGCGGGATCTCCCCACACCATGGCTTGCAGCACCCGCGTCCTCAGGGCTCCGTTTTTGGGGACGTTTTGCGCCATCTTGCGTTACGATCAACATCAGGATGGCGGCCGCGGGCAACAAATAGAGTCGCCCTGTCCAGGGCCTACGTCCCTGGAACCAGCTCCCCACACTTGGGGCAGAAACGTGCCCCTTCGCGCAACTGGGCGCCACAATGGACGCAGAACAGGATAGGAGCCGCAGGCTCTTCTGCCACCAGGCGTGTGCCACAGCTCTGGCAGAAGGTGGCCCCTTTCACGACCGCTACCCCACAACTGGGGCAGCGGGAACCAGCCGCAGGCTGTAGCTGCTCTGCCGCAGCCGGCGGGGGAGGCGAGGGCTGCAACTTTTCCAGCTCGGCCTCCTGTTCTTGGATCTCTGCGCGGATCTCGTCTACACCCCGGCAGAGGCTGACCAGTTCCGGCTGTTTCAGTGAGCCTGCTTCGTGTAGGGCCAGCACCTGGGCGCTCAAGGCATTGATTGCTTGCGCCTCACGGCCTCGTAAGGAGTGGAGATCTTGCTTGATCTGGTTGATCTTCCGTTTGCGATCGGCGTCGGCCATCCGCTGGCGGATGCCACTGATGGCCGACTGGATCTGACCCCCCTTGTCCACATCTGAGATGACCTGGCCGGCGCCTTCCACCAGCTTGTCGAAAAGCTCGCTCATCATTGCACCTCCTTCTCGTCTTGGCGGCACCCGACCGCCGCCTTACCACTCTTTACGAGGAACGATGCAGAAGGTGGTAGCCCACCACCGCCAGCGAAATGTGAACATTCAGCGATTGCCCCTTGCCATACATCGGTACGAAGAGGGCAGCATCGCACAGAGCCAGACAAGTCCGCGTCACGCCGTGATCCTCGTTGCCCAGCACCAGGGCCACTTTGGCGGGGGCATCCACGGTGTAATAAGGTTGGCACTCATCGGTGATCTCCAGGGCCGCGATCCAGTAGCCCTGCCCTTTCAGCTCCTCCAATGCAACTTCAGGCCGTTCTACATACCGCCACGGTACCCGGTGCTCCTTGCCACGGGCGATCTTGCTGATCTTGGGATTGGGGGGCGTGGGCGTGATCCCGGTGAGCACCAGGTCCTGAACATCCAGGGCGTCGGCGATACGAAAGACAGAGCCCACATTCACCGGATAGGCCACGCTCTGGCAGACGACGGCCAGCTCTGCAGGCGTCGGCGGTGGGGGCAGGTTCCGCAAGAAGCGCTTCAGCGGCGTCCCGCGCAGTTGGTTCATCAGGCTAGGTTCCGCTACTGGCCTCGTACAGCGGCAAGAGGGCCTCAAATGCACCCAGAATCTGGTAGGCGATCGCCGGGCCTGCCTGCAACGCCACCTTCGGGGACAGCCGCCCACGTATGTAGAGATCGGCGCGTTTGGTGGGGGCCACAGCCTGCAGGTACTCTGCCAACGCCTCACCGTTCATCTGCCGGGTCACTTCCTGCCCGGCATCCTCGTGCCGCCACAGGAATTGATCGCCCTCCGGGGTGATCTGGCCCACCAGGCCATAGCTCACCTCCATGGCAAGCAGATCAAGGGTCAGGTCCTGCTCTTGAAGGATCGCGTGCAGTTTCTGCTGTAGCTGCTCTTGCGTGGCCAGTTGGCCTAGTAGGACCGACCAGGGCCACTGGGCTTTGGCTTTGCCACCCGGTTTCCCTACGTGGAACCCATAGGACACACCGTCCTCACCCGCAGACACAAAGAGCGCAGCATTGGTCTCTCTCGTGCCAGGATCATAGAACTCCTCCCGGGCCACGTGCACTTCTGACTGGCGCGGAACGATCCAGATCCCAAAGGAGCCGTGACCGCGTTGCGCTAGTTCGTAGGCCAGCACCCGTCCCAGTTCTCTGCGACCGGACCAGGCAACGCCCCGTGGTTTTTCCTCAAAGTCACTCTCTTCAAAGCCATCGTAGGTCGGTTTCGTGCGTTGCTTTCTGGTGCGGGCTGTCCGCTGTCTGGCTTCTCGCCTGGCTTCCATCGCCTGGCGTTTTCGCTCCTCGGTCATGGCCATCTGCTTCTCGAACTGGATATTCTCCCAGATGCGGGCCTGGATATCCACGCTCGTGATCAGCGTCCGGCCATCCGTGTAGCGAATAGTCATTCGATTGCCGTCGATGGCCTCCACGACATATTCTCCAGAGCGGTTCCGGTAAGGTTTGCCCACTTCAAATGGATGCGACATAGCTCCTCCCTATTCCTATCTCAAATCAATCCTAGCCATCCGGCCACCTTGGGACCCAGGCCGGCCATCTGTATCGTCAGGGGCAACAGCAACACCCCCATGCAATTCATCCGCCGCGATCCCCACAGGACCGGGATCAGCCCGATGGCGGTCGCCGTCGCTGCGATCAGCAGGCCACCCCATCCGCTCAGAACCAGGACACCTCCCACCAATAGGGCCAGGGTCCCGGCTGAGACCCACCGGTAGTCCATCGCCGTCACCAGCCGGCTGGACAACCGGCTGAGCCACAGAAGCAGCCCGAAGGCCAATGTTCCGCAGATCAGAGTAACCCCCATGGCCGTCCAGTAGGTGACCGGACCATGGGGTGTGTATAGAATGCTCAGCATCCCGGCCACACCGCCCCGGGTCAGGTGCAACCCTGGTACAAAGAAAAAGATCAGGGCCCCCACATAGTAGATCAGCTTGCTGGTCCCTTGGCTGATCAAAAACAAACGGTCGTCCCGCTGGGCGGTGGCCTGCCCGGCCAAAAGGCCGCCGATGCCACCGGTCACCACGGGGAAAAAGGCGGCGAACAGACCGCCAAGCGCACCCGCTCCCACCCCTCGCACAATGAGGCCTGGAGTCACATCGACTGACGTGCCCTGAATCTGGATCGGCATCCGGGTTTGTGACAACAAGTTCTGCACCACCCACGGTATGCCAAACAGGCCGACAAAGGCCGGCATCAAGTTCTGAAAACCCATCTCCACCGGCACCAGGTTCCCATAGAGCAGCACAAACCCCAGGAGGCCCGACAGCAGAAAAGTCAACAACCCCGCCAGCAACGATCGCCAGCCATCGAGCAGCCTGCCCAAGGGACTCTTGGCCCGGTCCGAACCCTTGGGCCACTCGCTCAGCAACATATAGGCGATGATGGCCCCCAAGATCCAATGCAGGTGTGGCCCCACGATGGCCCGTACCATAGGCAACACCCGGGGCATGACCGGAGCCAGCAGGAGCAGCACCGTCAGTCCACCCAGACTCCCCACGCCGGTCAGCACAGAGGCCTCAAAACCTCGCCTCTCCATGAGGTATCTCTGCCCCGGCAGCACCACAAAGACCGTGCTTTCGTCTGGTGCTCCGAAAAAGATGCCTGGAACGGCGTTGACCATCCCATAACCAACCACCAGGCCCAGCATGAACATGGCCAGCAGTTCAGCGGGAACTCGGCCTTCCACTCGTGCGCTCAAGAGGACCAGCAGGCCGGCCAAATTCGTGATGTGGAACGCCGGCAGACACGACAGCAAGGAAGCAACGACCGTACCGGACAGGGCCGCGCCGAGCAACATCGCCGCCTCGGCCATCATGGCACCTCGATGTCTGCTCCCGCCAGCGGGATCAACTCCAGTTGTGAGTTATAAATGTCCACCTCGCCTGTCACCCGTATGCGGATGCCGGGACCGGCACCTGGCGGCATCGTCTCCACCACCCGCTGGGGTACAAAGACCAGGAGTTCGCCCGTCCCATCTTCGATCCACAGCCTGAGCCAACCATCGCTCTCCATCCGTGTGACTCGTCCGGCGACGATGAAGGTCCTCCCCTCATCCGCAGCGCTGATCGTGTGGACGGCGCGCTCCTCGACAGGCAAGCGCTCCCCCCGGCTAAGAAGCTGAACGTCCGTGCCCCGCCCGGGTACGATCTCCAGTTTCCCCTGGTATTCGTCGATCTCCCCCCTGGCCCGCACCCGGCAGCCGGGTGCCAGGTCGTGCCGGCAGTCGACCTCCTCCAGGAGATCCTGCCAGAGCAACAGAGTGATCTGGCCGCTACCATCGTCCAGGACATACTGGATCCCGCTAGAGAAGTAGACTACCTCGTCAACAAAGCCGGCCACTTGGGCTGCCTGGCCAACATCGCCGGCCGTAATCTCGCCGATCTTCCGATCCTCCAGGGCCAGGTCCACCTGGCCCACCACCGCTACGCCGCTCGGAGCCTGGGGGATCACCTCCAGCTCGCCCTCGTAGACGTCCACCTCACCCTCCACCTGGAGAACAGCCCCGGGCGCCAGCGAGGCTCGATCGGGCAGAGCCTCAAACACCTCCTGCCATAACACCAGGGTCACCGTACCAGTGCCATCGTCCAAAAGGCCCCTCACACCGGCCGAAAAGGTCCTCATCGATCGCAGCACACCCTCGACAAGCACGCTTTGGCCTGCATCCTCCGCCGAGAGCTGACCCAACCTGCGTTCAGCGGCGCCCGGTTCGGCGACTGTCGGTTTCGCGGCCTCTACTGCAACGGCGGTCGTTGTAACGATGCCCATCTCCGCGACGACTGTCACTGTGACGGTCACTGTTGAAACGGACGTCTCTGCCGCAGAAGGCGTCTCTTCGGGCCCAGGGTCCCCCTCACCCGGCATCCGGGTCGCTGGCTCCCCTACGACTGCCTCAGGTGCGGCCGGGCCAGGCGTGCTGACCAGCATCTCCGCCTCAAGGCTATCTTCCGCTCGCCTCACCCCAGCAGCAGCCAGGATCGCCACGTCCTGTGCCACGACGGGCACGATCTCGAGCTCGCCTCGGTATTCTGCGACCTCTCCGAGGACGCGAACGGTGGCTCCCGGAACGAGTTGCTCCCGCTCGTCTATCAGGTCGTACACTTCTTGCCACAGGAGGAGCGTCACCCTGCCACTGCCGTCATCAAGTGTCAGCTTGACACCGGCCGAGAAGGGGCGCGTCTGGAGGATGGTACCCTCTACCACAGCCAGCTCACCGCCGGCCATCGCAGCGAGCTGGCCGATGCGGCGCTCTGCTGCGATCGCCACTGCGTCCTCCAGCAGCCTCACGTCGCTCCCACGGCCCACCGAAAGCTGAGGGCTGCCCCTGTACCGGTCCACAGCCCCCGTCACCTGCACCGCTTGCCCGACCTGCAGCTCAGGCCAGGGCCCGGTTTCCAGCTCTTCCCCGCAGTGGAGCGCGACCTCGATCTCGCCGCTGGAGTCGCGCACGCTCACGATGCGCAGCCCTTCGTAGGGCGTGCGGCCGTCCCGGATCACACCTCGTATCGTGATCCTCTGAAGCAAACTGGCGGCTTCCACGCCAGCCACAGGGAGCGCGACCGGCTCGACGGGGTGAACCTCGACCGTCTCTGGTACATTGAGCACTAGGTACCTCAGGTCCTCTTTGATTCGTAAGGTGCCTTCCAGGGCAATCCCATCGCCCATCACTGGCAGCGTTTCCTGGGCCACCATCTGCTCCGCCTCGGGGCCATAGACCATCACCAGCAACTCGCCGCTGCCATCCTCGACCCACAGTGTCAGCGTTCCTGATTCGGTGTCTAGGCTGGGCTGGCGCGACACCACGCCCTCCAGGCTCACATAGGCCCAGTTCATCGTCCCTTGTAGGCTGCCGATTTCGACCACCGGCGCCTGGCTCCGCCGGGCAACTAGCAGCAGTACCACCACACCTGCGACAGCCAGCACCATGCTGCCGTACTTGAAGGCACGAACTGCCATCCGCCGGCCCATCTCTGTCCCGCAGTAGGGACAGCGCTCGTACGGACCCACAAAGCGGCCGCAGTTCGGACAGTGACCGGAGCCATTCGTTGGGCCGGTCACTGGTGCGGCCGGGGGAAGGGGCGTCGCAACTGGATGCTCGTCATGCACGGTGACGTCTCGGCAACCCTGATCACTGCCTGATTATTATACCACGAGAGCTACCGGCTGCCAAGCTGCCACCAACCGCCGCCTTCCATCCCGGTGCCGGCCGGACCCCACCACAGGATGCGCTCCCAGAACGGCTACAAGCCTTTGCCCTTTCCTCGGAAAGGTGGTATCATAGCCCCCCGTAGTGAGTTCCAGAAACCGCAGCGACGGAGGTGAGGTACATGGAGGACCGTGTTGGCGAGCAGGTCGCCCGCCGTGCCGGAAGTTTGGTTGCTCAGGGATATCACTGATCCGAGGGTGTGGTGCTCGCCGTGGGCGAGCAACTATGGGATGAGGTGGATCCCCAATTGTTGCGCGCCAGTTCAGGCCTCGCTGGCGGTCTGGGCTGCGGCCACCAGGAGCTATGTGGTGCCCTGAGTGGTGGGAGCTTGATCATCGGTGTCCTCTATGGCCGTACCTCCCCCCAGGAGGACGACACCGAGAGCAACTGGCTCGTGAGTGACTATCGTGACCGGTTTCTCCAAAAGTTCGGCACTACCTGCTGCGAGGAGCTCCGCGACAGTGGCTACGGTTCCGAGGGCCAGTGGCCTTGCTCGGTGCTGGTCGAACGGGCCACACGCCTCTTATGGCAGGTATTGGCCGGAGGAACGCAACCTGTGCCCTCAAAGGAGGAAACGTCTCGTGGCTCCAGAGATTGAGATCAAGACATCGGAAGTCCAAAGCAAGTACGAATTCCAGGTCACGGTCCAGGATGCCCGGACCTCGACCCAACACCGGGTCAGCCTGAGCAAAGCAGACTATGAGCGGTTGGTGGGCGGGACCGGCGCCAGCCCTGAGAGGCTGGTCAGCGCATCCTTCCGTTTCCTTCTGGAACGGGAACCCAAAGAATCGATCCTGCGCTCCTTTGATCTCATGGTCATCAGCCATTACTTTCCCGAGTACGAGCGCGAGATCCAGAAACGGCTGTGATCTTGGTCCGCCGGGTGCGGTCTCTTAGCTGCCATCCGCCTGCTTGCCGGCCACCAGGTTGACCACCCCGTCCTGGATCGGGTATGCCTGCCCGCAGCCTGTGCACGCCAGACTGGCCACTTTCCGTGCCACCGGCTCGCCGCACGCCGGGCAGCGGAGCAGCGAGGCCAGGTCTTGCCCCGGCCCCCTTCCTGGGAGTGGCTGTCCTGATTTTCGCGCCAGGGCCAGATCGTAGTTCGCCTGCCAGCGGCGGACCTGAATCTCCAGCAGGGAATACTTTGCCAGAACCCCTTCAAACTTGGGGCGGGTCATCGCCCGTCCCGGCAAGAGGCGCGATTCCCAACCGACCCGGTTGGTCAGGTACAGTACACCGCCCGGCGCCAGCACTCTCACCATCTCGGCCAGCATCTCCAGAGGCTGGGGCATGAACTCCAGCGCCTCGAGACAGGTCACAGCGTCAAAGGTGCCGTCGTCGAACGGCAATCGGCTAGCATCCTGCCGGATCAGGCTCACCTGCTCGCCGTAGGACTGCAGTTTGCGCCGCGCCTGGTGCAGCATGCGGGGCGATAGATCCAGGGCCAGGATCCGGCCCCGGAACCGCTCGCGCAGCAGGGCAAGCGGCAGGCGCCCCGTGCCGGTGGCCACATCGAGGATCAGGGGGTGCTCCACCGCCGCCAGCTCGCGAAGGAGGGGAGCGGCGACGAACCAGCTCTCGTTACGAGTGTCAAACTGCTTGATGGCATCGTAGCGGCTGGCGACCAGGTCGTAGGTCCAGGCCACCACCTGCGGTCCGAGATAGGTGCCTTCGGCGATGATCAACTGCCAGTAGGCCAGGGCCAGCAGTGCCGCCAGACCGGCCAGCCCCAAGACCAGCCATGGCCAGCTCATGGCACAGTCAAGGCCACCACGAGCATCGCGGCCAACAGCCAGGGCCAGGTCTTGCGGCTCACAGTGAGGGTCATTGCCCCGCCGTTGCCGTAGCTGAGCATGGGCTGCATCGCCACCTGGCCGAACAGAAGCAGACCGGCAATCCCCGCTGCCACCGGTTCCTTGAGGATTAGCAGCACCACCAGCGCCAGAATCTGGCCACCGTTCAAGAGCCAAAGCCTGCCTCTCAGGCCGGCGGCCATCCGCAAATTCCCCCAAACGGCCAGTGAGAAGGCCAAGGCCAGCACGACCGGGACCGTCCCCACTTCGCCAAAGGTCGCATAACCAGCCAGCCAGCACAGTCCCACCCGTACCAGCGCCGCAGCCGCCAGGGGTTCCTTTTCCCGCTGCCGTAGCACCACCCCCAGGCCGGTCAAGGCCACCAGCGCGGCATACAGGGGACGTAATCTCGCGGGCAAAAAGTACGCCAGCACACTGGCCAGTATCACAGTTCCCAGCAACCCCAATAGCGCGGGCCCCGCGGCCGGCCAGAACGCATCGCGCCACCACTGGCTCAAGCGGCCCAGGCCAAGCGCCACACGTCCACCAGGGGCGTGCAGTTGCGTGTAAGGCAGGGTGATCAGCCGGGCGGGCTCACGGGGGGGCCACTTTTCGGCTAGGGGCCGGAACCAATCGGTGCCCACTGCCAGGTCCCACAGGCTGCTCCAGGCTAACTCGGCCAGGAGCAAGACCAGCACCAGGCTCAACAGTAGATCCCCTTCCCATCGCAGATGATTCGAGGCCAGCGCTCCGCAGAGAACGGACCACCCCCCAAGCCAACCCCAATAGGGGGGCGCGAGTCGAGCCCGCAGGCCGAGCCAATGCCCGGTCAGCGGTTCCTCGCTGCGATCTACAGGTGCCATTTCGAGGCGTTCCGTGCTGTTCACGGTGCGTATTATACCACAACTCGGCAGGCTTGTCGCAATCGCCCACCCCCGATCGACCTGCCAGCTCAGAACAAAAAGAGGCGAGGGATGAACATCCATCCCCCGCCCCAACCAGAACCCGGCGTCGCTATGCTTTGCCGCTCGCCGGCACGTCTGGCTGCCCCGCTTCCTCGTCCATCGCCGCCGCCGGCAAGAGCTCAGGCTCAGCCGTCCCCTTGGCCTGGCTGCAGCTTTGCCGTCCAAAGCGGGTGTGAAAGACCGCCCCCAGACCCATGCTGGTCAGCAGGATGATAAAGGGCCAGGCACAGCACACCGGCTTGGCTACCCACAGGATGGCCGCGATCGGAACTGTGATCAGCAGGCCTACAAAGGTCGCTCCCAGCGGCCGCACGTAGCCTGCCTTCAAGAGCTTGACCGCCGCCCGCCCCACCACTTCGGCCAGAGCCACCCAGCCAAGCACCATGGCCCCCACGAGGGCCAGGGGCACCGGTAGCAGGACCAACACCGACAGCAAGATGAGTAGCAGGCCGACCGGAATCAGAATCACCGTGCCGATCAGCGCTGCGCCGATCAGGATGATCACGATCATCGCCACTGCGGCGAACGCCTCCAGCACTGCGGCGATCAGGAAGCTCAGCAAGCCAAGCAAGAAACTCTGTACAGGCATGGCGCGCACGCACTCGGCTACCCGCTGGGTGGGGCGTGGCCAGACGATCACGATGAACAGGCCCAGGGCCACAAAGATCAGGCTCATAAAGCCTGCCAGCAGAACCCGGCCCACGAACTGCCCAAAGGAGGAGCTCGTCGCTTCGGCGTGGACTCGGGGAACCATAGGCTCGATCCGGGGCACCGTGGGTTGGATCCGCGGCATCTGGGGCTGGACCGGCGTCAGGTCCCGGACGTCCGGCAAGTTGAGCTGCTCGCGCAGCAAAGGGAACTGGGGCAGAGGAATCTCGCGTAGCTCCTCGCCCAATACCTGGGCGCCGGTCTCCCGCTCCAGAGTGCCAGACAACACCACCACATCGCCTTCGACCACTGCCGTCGGTTTTAGCACCACCTCACCGAACATGACCGACAGGTCACCCGCCACCCGTCCGGCAATCTCCTGGTTGCCACTCATGACAAAGACATCGTTCCGTACCTCGGCGTTCTCCGCCAACTGCAGGTCGCCTCGAACGACCGCCAGACTGCCGCGGACCTCGCCGGCAATCTCGGCGCTGCCGTTGGTCAGGAACACGTCCCCGTTGACCATGCTGCCCTGGGGCATGGTCAGATCGCCGTTAAAGATGCCCAAGTCTCCCTCAAAGGTCTCACCGGGCTCCAGTTGGACATCCTCGTCGACATAGATCTGCCCGCCCTCCATCGAGATCCCGGGACCGTCAGCCAGGGCCACCGATGCCGGCAAGAGCAGCAGTAGACAGACCAGCAGGCTCAGCCACAATCCTTTCTTCCTCACGCTACACCTCCTTGTACCGATGCCAGCGCACTGGCAGATTCATCCAACTCTGTACTGTCATTGCGAGTTCAGGCGTGGCAATCTCCCTGCCCTCGCTACGCAAATCCGTTGTGCCGCGTATTACCGGGCCGCTTCAGGAACAGCCAGGCCCACACCCCCACCAGCACCACCAACCCCACGCCCAGGATCACCACCAGCGGTGCGCCGTAGCGCAACAACAGATCTCCCAGGAACAGGCTGGCGCCTTTGCCGACTAGGCCCATCCCCGACGCAACCTTTGAGACCGCCTGGGTGCCCTGCTGCACCGCTGGTGATGCGTCCAACCAGCGCCAGGCGACGATTCCCATCACCAGCATCAAAGCCGCTGCCACTGTCATCCCCGCCAGCGAGAGCGAGCTGGTGAACAGGGCCAGACCTCCAAAGACCTGTCTCTGTTTCTTGGCCTGTTCTTCCAGGCGTCGCTCAACCCGGACGGCAAAGCCCAGCGGCGGGCCCACCAACGGCGACGCCTCCAAAACTACTGACACCTGCTGCATGGCGACCCACTCTGATCGACAGAATGCACAGGCCGCCAGATGCCGGTCCAGCGCTTGTCGCTCCGCCTCCTCCAGCAGATGGTCGAGCGCCAGCGACATCAGGGCCGTCATCTCTTCGCCGTGCTCACACTCCACCACTCGATCCATTGTCTTCCCCTCTTGATTCAGATCAGGCCGCCTGCAATTCCTGGGCCATCATGCGGCGGGCCCGGTGTAGCCTGGACTTGATGGCGCTTTCTGTCGTATCCATCGTCGTCGCAATCTCCCGGTACGACAGGCCATACCAGTAGCGCAAGACCACGGCGGCCCGATAGTCGGCCGGCAGCGTTTCCAGGACCCGGCGCACCTGCTCTCGACTCTGTTTCTGACTGACCTGCTGGTCGGGCCGGGGCGACTCGCTGGTGGTCCACTCTGGTGGCAGGGGACCATCCAGTGACAACTGGGGTGCCCGATTCCGCCGCCGCAAGCGGTCAATGCAATGGTGCGAGGCGATCGAGAGCAGCCAGTTCACGAACTTGCGCTCTGGTTGGTAGGTAGCCAGCTTCTTGTAGGCGCGCAAGAACGTCTCCTGGGCGGCATCCTCTGCCTCCGCAGCGTTTCCCAGCATCCGGTAGGTCAGGTTGTAAACCGGCCGTTCGTAGGCTTTGACCAGATGGCCAAAGGCCGTGCGATCCCCCTCTAGAGCCTGTTCTATCCAGGCCCGCTCTTGGTCCATCCTCAGTCCTCCATGCACCCATCTATACGGATTATAGCGGCAAAGGTTGCCAAACTCCAGACTCTGTTTCTGCCAGACCCCCCCAAAAAACGTCTCCCAGCGCTCCCGCTCCGCCTGGTTCCCAACCATCTTGGGTGCTTGACCCCCCAGGCGAACCCTGGTATAATCCCCCAGACAACCGCCACAGGGCGCTTCAGGCCTCCCCTACCGGGCGAAGGCGCAGTCCGGATCGCCAGCATGGCCAATAGATAGAAGTGCCGGTGTGCTTCGACGCCGACTGGGTCAGCGTTCAAGGCGGAGGGACGTGCTCTTGCAGGGGTTGCCGGTTGGTTTCCACCCCTTGGTTGATGTTCGTTTCGAAAGGAGGTCCGCCGATGGGGCTCATGCACACAAGATCGTATTTCGCAGTGGTGATCCTGTTGTTGGTGTTGGCCTTGGCCGCTTGCGGTACATCGCCCACACCGGTGGCCACCCCCAGCCCTGAGGGCGCCGGCCCTGAAGAGGCCCAGCCCACTTCCACCCCCACCCCCACGCCCCAACCG
>Ga0316577_10000991_pt1 | contig 12685 bp, 8 predicted proteins | sample S5NA_FD_203073 | JGI IMG/M metagenome (GOLD analysis project Ga0316577, IMG submission 203073) | Rhizosphere microbial communities from salt marsh grasses in Alabama, United States - S5-7_050615r2r1 | ecosystem: Host-associated > Plants > Roots > Rhizosphere | place: USA: Alabama | collected... | reverse complement strand
TAGCCCCTCGGGCCCGGGAGGTCAGGTCCGCGGCGGCGAGAGAGTCGAGTGGGAAGGAGAGTGGGCGATCGCGGAGGACAGTATCACCGCGCCCTGGGGGAGACTGGATCTCGAGCGGCCCACCAACGACTGGCCCGAGGGCTCAACGGACGGCCGGCGCGGGGACTTCGCCCTGGATCTCTCCGGCTTTCGGCTGACCCTCGGGGTTTCGTTCGGCATCTGACCGACGACGACTCGCGTTGAAGCGCGTCGGTGGGAGCGAGTCGCTCGGCCACGGAGGACGACATGAAGCGATTGGCCCGCTTGCTCGACATTTTCGTTCTCGCGGCGGCCCTCCTTGTCACGCTCCACTGGAGCACGGAAGAGGCCTGGGCACTCCAGAACGAAGCCGGATTCATCGCCATGGAGCCGGTGTCCTTCTACTTCCACTACGGCAGCCGCGCGTCCTGGATGGAGCTCAGGTCCTCCGAGGCCCGGCTCTGGTACAGCTTCCACGCCGCCGACCGCGACTCCACGGCACGGCCTCTCTTCGTGTTCTTCAACGGCGGGCCGGGATCCGCATCGAGCTCGGGCCTGATGAGCATGTACACGTCTCGCTACACGCTGGACAATCGTATCGAGAGTGGAGGAGGCGACCAGTACATCCCAAATCCCCGCTCCTGGACGCGCCTCGGGAACCTGCTGTATATCGACGCCCGGCAGACCGGTTTCTCCTACAGCCTGCTGGCCGACGTGGCGGACTGGGACATCCGGTTTCGCGAGTTCAACGCCCAGAACTTCAACTCCTTCCTCGACGGGGCCGACTTCGTCCGTCTGCTGCTGCGGTTCCTCGCCCGTCACCCCGAGCTTCGCAGTAACCCCGTCGTGATCGTGGGTGAGAGCTACGGAGGCGCGCGCGCCACGGTTATGCTGCACCTCCTGCTGAACTACGCGTCCTATGGCGACGGGACGGAGATGTACCAGGACCCGGCCCTCGCCACGGAGATACAGGCCCACCTTGAAGCGGTCTTCCCGGAGTACCAGGGGCAGATCGTCCCACCCGAGGTCGTGGCCCGGCAGTTCGGCCACCAGATTCTCGTCCAGCCGACCCTGAGCATGGGATATCAGTGGGAGGTCACGGAGCGGCTGTGGAGCCAGCCCGAATCCGTGCTGTACCAGATCGGCCGCGAGGTGGGGATCCCCTACGATCCACGGCGGTACCCTGACCCCTTCGTCTTCATCGAAGAGGCGGCGGGGCGCGACCCCTACATCTACACCAGGCCGGCCGGGTGGTTGAACAGCTTCTTCGCGAACGCGGGACGGCTCCTCCGCTTCACTTCGCAGCTCTCACTCGTCACCGGGACCGATGTCACGCGGATTCCGGAACTCTACGCCTCGAATCGCCTCTCGGCCTACCGGCTGTACGACCCGGACTACGACAGCGAAGGCCGGACGGCGGCGGGAGGCGACTCACTCGACGAATTGCTGTTCCTGAGGCTGAGCCGCCTGGAGGAGTGGCTCGCACTGGTCGAACCCGGTGACGTGGAGTCGGTGTTCGGCCCCCTGCAGCCGTGGGACCGGTACTTCCTCGGCTTGAACCAGGAGGCCAACTGGGCCTTCCACTTCTTCAACGTCGCCTGGGTCCGCGGGTACGAGGTGAACTACCGGGTGCCTCGTTTCGGGCGCATGTTCCTGAAGAACGTGGCGCACGTGCGCACCTTCGTCACCAATGCCGCCCTGGACCTGGTGGTCTACTCCGAGGCCATCCCTCCGGCGCTGGCCCGGCACACGGAGATCCTGGCGGGCGTCCGGTACGAGCGGGAGCAGCCGGCGGGTGCGGAGCGGACAGGACAGATCGTCCTGGAGTACCGGCCAGACGCCTACGCGAACCTCCCCGCCATCGGCACGAGGACGATTCGCTTCCCGGTCTATGCCACGAGCTGCCACGCAGTCTCGTTGACCCAGCCCGACGACTTCAACCGTGACGTCGTCGCCTGGCTCGCGGAGGCGGGTCTCCCGGACTGGTAGGGCTGTGAGGGTGCTCCCCCGTACCGCGCTCGGTCTTCTGGCCGGGCTTCTTTTTCTGGGCCTTTCGGGGTGTCGGGCCGAAGGGGAGTTCCCCGACCGGCCGATCTTCATCCTGTGCCCCTGGGGGGCGGGGGGCGGAACCGACCGGTGCTCGAGGCAGATCGCCGTCCTCCTCGAGCAGGACCTGGGGGTCAACGTCAACGTCATCAACGCCACCGGCGGCCAGGGGGTCACCGGCCACAGCCGCGGGGCGCGGGCCCGGCCCGACGGCTACACGATGACGATGATGACGGTGGAGCTCAACATGCTCCACTGGCGGGGGCTGACCGACGTGACCCACGAGAGCTTCGTGCCCCTCGCTCTCTTCAACCGCGATGCCGCCGCGCTGTTCGTCAGGGCCGATGCCCCATGGCAGACCCTGCAGGAGCTCGAAGGGCACATCAAGACCTCTCCCGACACGCTCAAGGCCTCGGGGACCTCACAGGGCGGCATCTGGCACCTGGCCCTCGCCGGCTGGTACGCGGCGATCGGGGAGGACCCGGCGCGCCTGAGCTGGCTCTCCAGCCAGGGTGCCGCTCCATCGATGACCGAGCTATTGGCCGGGACCGTCGATGTCGTCGCCTGCAGCCTGCCCGAGGCGGCGGTCCAGATGGCGGCGGGCAAGGTCCGGTGCCTGGGCGTCATGTCCCCGGAGCGGGTCACGCCGAGGTTCCCGGACGTCCCGACCTTCGAGGAGCAGGGGTACGACTGGTCGCTCGGGGGGTGGCGGGCCCTCGGCGTCCCGAGAGACACGCCGGAGGAGATCCTGGACGTTCTCGTCCCCGCGCTGAAGCGGGTGGTGCACACGGCGGAGTTTAGGGAGTTCATGGCCCGCCAGGGATTCGACTGGCGGTACGAAGACCCGAAAACGGCCCGCGCGACCCTGGTCCACGCAGACCGGGCCCTCGGAGAGCTGATCCGAAGTGACGCCTTCGCGTCCATTCGGCGAGCCCGCTTCGGGGCGATGGTCTATCCGAGCGTCCTCGCCCTCGCCTTCGGCGGTGTGCTCGCGGCACTGGTGGCCAAACGGGGCCTGAAGAGAACGGGAAGCGACCGCCCGACCGTGAAGGGTTGGGTGCACTTCGCCGAGGGGATCGGCTTCGTCGTCCTCTTCATCCTCCTCGTGAGGCCCGTGGGCTTCTTGCTGACGGGGGGCGTTCTGCTGGGGCTGCTCTTCTGGAGGCTGGGAGTCAGCCACGCACGTGCGACGGTGCTGGCCGCCCTCGTCGTTCTCCCGGTCTATGTCGTGTTCCACATCCTCCTTCGCGTCGACCTGCCCCGGGGACTGCTGGGGTGGTGACGTGACCGGGGCGGTGCACGCCGTCCTCGACCCCGGCGTGCTGATGATCATCGTCCTGGCCGCGGTCTATGGGGTCTTCATCGGTGCGATACCCGGGCTGACCGCCACCATGGCGGTCGCACTGCTCGTGCCGGTCACCTTCCACCTCGACCCCGTTCACGCGATCGCCGCGGTGGTGACGCTGGTGGCCTGCGCGATCTTCGCGGGAGACATCCCGAACACCCTTCTGCGGATCCCGGGAACACCCTCGTCCGCCGCCTACACGGACGACGTCCACGCCCTGGTGAAACGAGGGCTCCAGGAGCGGGCCCTGGGGACCTGCCTGGTGTTCAGCGTGGCCGGCGGCCTGGTCGGCGCGGTCGTGCTCATGCTGTTTGCCCAATCACTGGCCCGGCTGGCCGCCCTGTTCGGGACCGTCGAGTACTTCTGGCTCTACCTCCTGGGACTGGGGTCCGCGGTCGCCGCCTCACGGGGATCGCCGTTGCGGGCGGCGCTGGGCCTGATCCTGGGGCTCGCCCTCTCCACCGTGGGCTTGAGCACCGCCCACGGGAGCGAGCGGTTCACCTTCGGGATCGCGGAGCTTTACCGGGGGATCAACTTCATCCCGGCGATGATCGGACTCTTCGGCCTCTCCGAGGTCCTGCGGAACCTCCTGGTGCTCGACCGCCACCCGGACGGGGCGACAGCACGCGGCTCCCCGGACCAGGATGGCGGCAAGCTGGGAAAGGGTCTCGGGTCGGTCTTCGGTCTCGCCCTCTCCGAGCTGTGGCGGCGGAAGCGGGCGGCGCTCCGTTCGGCGGGAATCGGGGCATCGGTGGGCATGCTGCCGGGGGCGGGCGCCGACATCGCGGCGTGGGTGTCGCTGGGCGTCTCCCGAAGGCTCTCACGGGACACGCACGCAGGGGGAGGGAAATGCCTGAGTCCCGAGATCGCTGCCCCTCTCAGCGCGTCGAGGGGCACTGATCCAAGCCAGCCCCCACCCGATCCCTTGTTAGAGGGCGTCGCCGACGCGACGGCCGCGAACAACAGCGCGCTCGCGGGGGCGTGGGTGCCGACCCTCGTCTTCGGGATCCCGGGCGACTCGGTGACGGCCCTGGTCATCGGCATCCTGATGATGAAAGACGTCATGCCGGGCCCCGACATCTTCGAGCGGGAAGGCGGGGTGCTCGTGTACAGCGTCTACCTCATCTTCCTTCTGGCCAACCTCGTGCTCCTTCCCGTGGGCTTCCTCGCGATCAAGGCCGGCGCCGCCCTCGTCCGTGTCCCCCACCGCATCCTGCTCCCGATCATCCTCCTCTTCTGCGTGATGGGCGCGTACGCGGTGAACAGCAGCTACTTTGACATCGGGGTGATGCTGGCGATGGGTCTCCTTGGCTTCGTCCTCGACCAGTGGCGTATCCCCCTGGGTCCCGTGGTTCTGGGCATCGTCCTCGGCGCTCCACTGGAGGAGCGGTTCATCGGGACTCTCAATGCATCGGAAGGCTCGCTCCTCGCGTTCTTCGAGCGCCCGCAGTCGCTCGCCCTGGGAGTGCTCTGCCTGGCCCTCTGGCTCTCCCCTGTGGCGACGGCCGGCTGGCGGAGGTGGAGACGGGCCTGACGACGAAAGCTCAGGCGATCTCGGCGTCGAAGTCGATGACGTAGCGCCCGTCGCGGATGAGCTTGAGCTTCCGCCCGTCCGCGCGGTGGAGGTCGACGCGGGCGGCCAGGACCCGCGGCTGGATCGCCGGCACGTAGACGCGGTCCTGGTGGACGACCGCCTCGGGGCGGCTGAACTGCGGCGGGCCGACCTGGCCGCCGAAGTGATCGCTCCGTCCGAAGGCGATGTGCAGGCCCAGCTTCTCGTCGAGCAGCACCTCGCCGATCGGCAGGATGCCGAAGTCGCCGAGGACGCCGAGGCCCAGCTCGGCCACGTTCCCGTAGGCCGGCTCCCGGCTCAGGTGCTGGGCCTCACGTCGCGACTCGGGGCCCGTGGAGACGACCCCGACGGCGCGGTTCTTCTCGATCCGGTACTCGACGACCTCCTCCCCGAGCTGCACCGGCAGCAGTCCCGCGCTCCTGCTGGGCTCGGCCGGCCTCTCTCCCTCGTAGGGCACGATGTAGGCCTCACCCGACGGCAGGTTGCCGGCCGTGCCGGGCTCCGGGAACAGGCCGCCGGATGCGTGGGCCGTGCGGTGCCTCAAATCGAGCCGCAGCGATCGGGTCATCGAGCCGTCGACCGTGAAGGCAAGATCCGCGAAGGCCGCTCGGTCGAGGAGCGCCTTGAGGAGCCGGACGCGCCGGTTGATCTCGGTGTAGTCGAGACGCAGCGCGGGGATCATCGGCGGACCGAACCCCGGCATCGTCGCGGCTCGGAAACCCAGCTCCCGCGACAGGACCTTGAGGGGCGCGGTGGCGGAGAACTCCGTCGGGGCCATCACCAGCGTGTGCGACGAGAGCACCTGTCGGAGGGGGACCGCCCGCGCGTCGTCCAGATCGTCGGCCGTCTCGGGTGCGCGGCCCCCGTCCTGCCGCCACGCTCCCTGGGGAAGATCGGCGTTGTTGCTGCGGGCGTTGCGGTACCAGTAGAGGTGGACGTCCAGGCCGTGGGCGTCTCTGGCCGAGGCGAGGGCCTCGGCCCAGGCCGTGGCGAGCTGTCGCCGAGTCCGCCACCGCTCGTTGTCGGGCGCTACCCGATCCGGAAGGTCGACGATCATTGCCAGGGCACGGTCACCCGAGCGAGGCTGGAAGACCCTCCGAACGAGCGCGGTCAGCTCCTCGGCGGTCAACGCGGACGGGTCCATGGACCACCTCCTCCCACCGATTCTGACATCCCTCAGTCCCGACCGTGCTCCAGGTCGGCGCGGATCTCGCCCCCGTCGAGGCTCCAGCCCGTCAGCCCCTCGCCGAGACCGAGAGGGGTCGCGGGCCATCTCAAGACGCCAACCAACCTTCGGAGGAACGGACGTTGACGCGCCGCGGCGCCGCGGGTTTGGAGCTCAAGCGCGTGAGCGGCATGGTCGCTGGCACGACCGATCGGTCGCATCTGTCAAGGCCGGAAGGGGTGCGAGCACTCGGAGCCCGCCGGCCATAGTGCGGAGGGCTCGCCCGGAGGAAGTGCCTTGGCCAATCGGACTGGCGAGCAGTACCGGTCGCGCCTCGGCGCCCACCTCCCGGTGGCTCAACGCGGTTTCAGGCTTCGGGCATCAAGCCCGGCGACCAGGAGCGGGGTTCAGCACCCCAACCTGCCGTTCTCCAACTATGATGGCCATGCGAGGGATCCGGCTTGGCCGGATCTGGGCCCCTTTCAGTGGATGAATACCATGCGCAATCTCTTCGTTTCCGTCGTACTACTAGCCAGCCCCGCACTATGCAGCAATTGCGGTGGGGATAGAGAGCCGGCAAGACCCAACGTCCTCTTCATCGCGGTGGACGATCTTCGTCCGGAGCTGAATTCCTATGGTTCAACGCAAGTCCAATCACCCAACATCGACCGGCTCGCTGCTACGGGCGTGACCTTTACGAGGGCCTACTGCAATGTCCCGGTTTGCGGCGCCTCCAGAGCCAGCCTACTGACCGGCACCCGGCCCACCTACAATCGATTCCTGCAGTACTACGCCCAAGCCGATGTAGAAGCGCCCGATGCGGTCACCATTCCGGAGCATTTCAGGAATAACGGTTACCGGACCATTTCGGTGGGCAAGGTATTTCACACCCCGGCGGACAATGAGGCCAAGGCCTGGAGTGAAACGCCCTTTCGGCTTGATCATCACAGACGACCGGATGAATCGTGGTCCGATCAAGGCTGGCAGAACTACATCACCGACGACAACCTCGCCATTGCGAAGAGCAGGACATCGGGCGCCGCCCTGCCGTGGGAAAAGGCAGACGTGCCCGACACGGCCTACTTTGATGGCCAATACGCCCGGAAGGCCATCGAGTACTTGAGAACGTTCAAGAGCAGCGACCAGCCTTTCTTTCTTGCATTGGGTTTCCTGAAGCCCCACTTGCCGTTCAATGCGCCTCAGAAGTACTGGGACCTCTATGAGCGGGAAGAGATCGAACTGGCTGACAACCCCTTCTTCCCGGAGAACGCACCGGACCAGGCTAGATCCAACTGGGGCGAGCTCAGAGCCTACTATGGCATCCCGGGAGAAGGCCCGGTCAGCGACAGTGTCGCCAGAACGCTGGTGCACGGCTACTACGCCTGTGTGTCGTTTACGGATGCGTTGATCGGGCAGGTGCTGGAAGAACTGGACAGGCTGGGATTGAGAGAGAATACGATCATAGTGCTCTGGGGCGACCATGGCTGGAATCTGGGCGAGCACGGCATGTGGTGCAAGCATGTAAACTTTGAGACTTCCCTGAGAACGACCCTGCTGATGTCGGCGCCTGAAGCCACGACGGGTAAGGCCGATGGCATTGTGGAATTGGTCGACCTGTATCCCACCCTCAATGAGTTGTGCGATCTACCCAATCCCAGTCAGGAACTCGAAGGAGCGAGCCTGGCGTCGATGCTGCGCGATCCGAATGCACGAGTGAAGGACTTCGCAATCAGCAAATGGATGAACGGCGTTACGCTGGTCGGGGAGAGGTACTTCTATACTGAATGGCATGATCCCGAGAGAAGAGAGACGGGCCGGATGCTATATGACCATCAAAGGGATCCTGAGGAGAATCTCAATATTGCCGAATCCGAAGGAATGGCGGCTTTGGTGAAGGAGTTGAGCGAGCAGCTACATCAGAACCTGGCCGACGACTACTGGGCGCCTTCAACCGGGGTTTATGACCGATAGTCTCTGTTGGCTGCCGACGGCTGGAAACGACATCACTACCCCGGATAGCCGGACGCGAAGGCGGGGACTGGCTGTTCCGGATACCGGCCGGCGCCTGGCATTGGACCTTCTCCTGGGGCCACTCGGCCCCAACGAGCTGCCTCTTCTTGTCACATGAGGGCAGAAGTTCCTCCCGCGGCCCGAGCACGGACACAGCGCGCTCGTCCGGCACGTCGGGCAGCGGATCCTGGCGAAGCCATGTGAAGTGACTCCACACTTGATTTCCCCATCCGGACCGGGTACGAGCACACGGAACGCGCCCGTCGCGACGCCGGCGGGATTGCCCAGAGGAGGCGTCTTTGGCCAATCGGATCGGAATCCGCCTCGAGGACAAGAACACCTGGGAGCGCCGCGCGCCGCTGACGCCGGATGCGGTGCGCCAGCTGTCGTCACAGGGTGTCGAGGTGCTCGTGGAGCGATTCGCGGGACGCGTGTTTCCCGATGCCGCCTATGCCGAGGCCGGGGCAGCGCTGGACGGCGACGTCAGAGACTGTGAGGTCGTGCTGGGCATCAAGGAGATGCCGACCCGCTGCTTCCGCCCTGGGGGCGCGTACTTCTTCTTCTCGCACACGATCAAGGGACAGCCCTACAACATGGACATGCTCCGAAGCCTCGTGGAGCGCGGCTGTACCCTGTTGGACTACGAGCTCGTCACGGACGCGGAGGGGCGACGTCTCATCTTCTTCGGGCGCTTCGCGGGCATCGCCGGCATGATCGATACGCTCTGGGCCCTCGGCCGTCGCCTCGAGGCCCTGGGCCACCGCACGCCCTTCCAGGAGCTGAAGCCCACTCACGAGTACCCGGACCTGGGTACGGCGAAAGCAGCGGTCTCGCGAATCGGCCAGCGCATCGCCACCGAGGGGTTGCCCGAGTTCCTGCGGCCGATGGTGGTCGGGTTCACCGGATACGGTCACGTCTCGCGGGGCGCCCAGGAGGTTTTCGACCTGCTGCCCCACATCGGGGTGACCCCCGATCGGCTCGAGGACTTCATGGAGCAGGGCGGCGCGCCCGGCGAAGTCCTGGCCAAGGTGGTCTACAAGGAGGAGCATCTGGTGGAGCCGGTCGACGCCGCCCGACCTTTCGACCTGCAGCACTACTACGACCACGGCGAGCAGTACCGGTCACGTTTTGGCCCTCACCTCCGGTGGCTCACGGTGCTCGTGAACGGGATCTTCTGGGCCCCAGAGTACCCGAAGCTGGCCGACGCGGAACAGCTGCGGTCCCTCTTCTCCGGCGTCGAGGCGCCCCGGCTTTTCGTCGTGGGCGACATCACCTGCGACGTGGACGGCTCCCTCGCCTGCACGGTGAGAGACACCGGGCCCGGCGATCCGGTGTACGTCTACGATCCGGCGACTCGCACGGCGACTTCGGGCTTCGAAGGCCCGGGACTGGCGGTCATGGCGGTCGGCAACCTGCCCTGCGAGCTGCCCCGCGAGGCCTCCGAGACCTTCTCGGAGGCCCTCCTTCCGTTCATTCCCGCGCTGGCGGGCGCCAATCTGGCCGGTGATCTGGAGGATGCGGGGCTCCCCGACCCGATCCGGCGCTCGGTCATCCTGTGGCGCGGTGAGTTTCCCTCCGCGTTCAGCTACATGGGCGACTTCCTGCGGTGAAAGACCCGGTGAGCAGGGGCAGCCCCAAGAGAGGTGCTCGATGAAGCGTGTCCTGGTCCTCGGCGCCGGCCTGGTGTCGCGTCCGCTCGTCCACTACCTGACGGATCAGCCGGACCTCGAGGTCACCCTCGCCTCGCGCACGGTGAGCAAGGCGGAGGCCCTGGTCGCGGGCCGTGAGCGGGGCACGGCCGTGGCCCTCGACGTGAAGGACGAGGCGGCCCTGGAGAGGCTGATTGCGGGTCACGACCTTGCGGTGTCCCTCCTCCCGGCGACCGAGCACGTGAAGGTGGCGAATCTCTGCCTGAAGCACCGCAAGCACATGTCGACCACGTCCTACATCAGCCCCGAGATGAAGGCGTTGGACGCGGGGGCGAGCGCGGCCGACCTGACCTTCCTCAACGAGTGCGGCGTGGACCCGGGCATCGACCACATGTCGGCCATGCGCATCATCCACCAGGCAGAGGCCGACGGCGCGAAGGTCGTCTCATTCCGCTCCTACTGCGGCGGCCTGCCCGCCCCCGAGGCCAACACCAACCCCATCGGCTACAAGTTCTCCTGGGCGCCCCGTGGCGTCCTCGTCGCCGCCACCAACCCCGGGCGCTACCTGCGGGACGGGCAGATCGTCGAGGTCCCTGGTGACGAGCTGTTCGCGAGCCCCGAGCGCGTCTCGGTGCCCGGTGCGGGCGAGCTCGAGGGCTACCCCAACCGCGACTCGCTCCCCTACCAGGAGCTCTACGGCCTCGAGGACGTGAGGACCATGTTCCGCGGGACACTCCGCAACCTCGGCCACTGCGAGTCCTGGTATCACTGGGTCAAGCTGGGCCTGTTCGACACCGCGCCGCGCTCCGACCTGGCCGGGCTCACCTACCGCACGTGGATCGCCGGAATCGTGGGAGGAGAGCCCGCGGAGGAGGCCCTGGCCCGGAAGCGAGGCATTCCCGCCGACCACCCGGCGATCACGAAGCTGGACTGGCTTGGCGTCTTCGAGGACGCCCCACTCCCCCTGAGCGAGGGCGGCAACGTCGACGTGATGGCGGCGCGGATGCGCGAGCGCTGCGCCTTCGGCCCCGACGAGCGGGACCTGATCGTCCTCCGGCACGAGTTCGTGATCGAGCCGCCCAAGGGAGTACGACGCGTCCACTCGACTCTCATCGACTTCGGCATCCCCGGTGGCGACAGCGCCATGGCCCGCACCGTGTCCCTGCCGGTGGCGATCGCCACTCGCCTGATCCTCCAGGGCGAGGTCACGGAGCGCGGCGTCATCGCCCCGATCAAACCGGCGGTCTACAACCCGATCCTCGACGAGCTGGACCGCCTCGGTATCCGCTGCGAGGAGACGACGGCCTAGCCACGCTCGGTGAGGGCGACCCCGGCGATCACCAGGACCGCACCGAGGATCAGGTTCACGCTGAGCGTCTCGCCGAGGTACGGCACCGCGACCACCGCGGTCATCGGTGGGATCGTGTAGAGGTAGACTCCCACCTTCTGCGACTCCGTCCTCCGGAGCGCAACGAAGTAGAGCAGTACCGCGAGGAACGAGCATCCGATGCCGAGGAAGCCGATCGCGAGCCAGGCGTCGAGCGTCATGCGGCCCGGCGAGAACCCGGTCGCCGACATCTCGAACGCACCCACCGGCGCCATCCAGAGGGCGCCGATGAGCGTGACCCAGGAAGTCACCTTGAGGGCCCCGAGCTCGTCGGTCACCTTCTTCCCGAGCACGGTGAACAGTCCCCACATGACAATGCTCACGAGCACGAGCAGGTCGCCCCTGACGGGAGCGTCGAGCTGGAGTGAGGTCAGCGTCTCCGCGCCCATCACCACCAGCACCCCGGCCACCGCGAGGGCCACCCCGAGCGCCTTCCGGACGGTGACGTGCTCGCCGAGGAACATCGCCGACAGCAGCAGGATCGTGATCGGCGCGGTGACCGCGTAGAGAGAGGCATTGGACGCGGTGGTGTACTGCAGCCCCACCGTCTGCAGCCCGTAGTGGAGCCCGGCCCCGAACAGGCTGAGCCCGAAGAGGCGCCCCAGGCCCCGTGCGCCGCCGATGCCCGCCACCCCGCCGGACCTCACGATCCAAGGCAGGAAACACCCGGCCGACACGAGCAGCCGGAGGCTCACCACGACCAGGGGCGGCGTCGTCTCGAGGGCCACCCGGGTGGCGACGAAGGACACCGCCCACAGCACACAGGCGGTGAGCAGGGCGGCACGGGCTCCGGGGGGCATGGTCGCTGTGGGTCCTAGCCGAAGAAGAAGTAGGTCGCGGCGATCGCGCCGAGAATGCCCGCGAGGTCCGCGGCCAGGCCGCACCCCACCGCGTGGCGCGTCTTCCGGATGCCGACCGAGCCGAAGTAGACCGCAAGGACGTAGAAGGTCGTCTCGGTGCTTCCCTGGATGACGCTGACTAGGCGGCCGGCGAAGGAGTCAGGTCCGTGGGTGTTCATGGTCTCGATCATCATGCCCCGCGCGCCACTCCCGCTCAGGGGCCGCACCAGAGCGGTCGGGAGCCCGTCCACCCAGCGCGCGTCGAGACCCAGTCCGGTGACCGCCCAGCGCACGGCGTCGAGGAGGATGTCCAGTGTCCCGCTGGCCCGCAGCACCCCGATCGCCACCAGCATCGCCACCAGGTAGGGGATGATCCCCACCGCGACCCCGAAGCCCTCCTTCGCCCCCTCGATGAAGCTCTCGTAAAGGGAGACGCGTCGCCGGACGGCCAGGACCATGAAGAGGATGATCACGGTGAAGATAGTGAAGTTGCTGAGCAGCGACGACTGACGCTGCATCGCGTCCCGGTCGAGCTGGCTGAAGTAGGCCACCAGCCCCCCCACGAGCGCCACCAGGCCCGCGACGTAGGCGAGGATCACCGGGTCCCGCAGCCGCAGCCGCTGCACGAAGGCGGTGACCACGAGCCCGGCCAG
>Ga0316577_10000990_pt1 | contig 12689 bp, 9 predicted proteins | sample S5NA_FD_203073 | JGI IMG/M metagenome (GOLD analysis project Ga0316577, IMG submission 203073) | Rhizosphere microbial communities from salt marsh grasses in Alabama, United States - S5-7_050615r2r1 | ecosystem: Host-associated > Plants > Roots > Rhizosphere | place: USA: Alabama | collected... | reverse complement strand
GACACAGAGGGCATGCAGCTCGGGCTCCATGCCAGGCACCGCGGGCATGGCGCGCTCGATGCCGACATAATACGAGTGCGAGGTGCCACCGCGGATGCGCACGCCGCCATGGCGCCTGGCGTGGGCGTAGAACGCCGCCCCACGGGCCACGGCGAGGTCCAGATCATGCGACTCCAGCAGCCTTGCCGGCGGGGCGTCCTCGGCGGCCAGCCACTGGTTGATGACATGCAGGACGCGCTCGCGCAGGATCTCGGCGTTGAACACACCACCGTTGAATAGGATTGCCGTGGGGTGCAGGAAGCTGGCCCAGTGCGCCTGCTCGACGAAGCCCTCCAGGTCGCCGGTGGCGCCGGCCTGTCGGCCAAGGAAGGCGGCCAGGTGGCGGGTGATGGCCGGGTCCTGGGCAAAGGGCAGGCCGACCTTGGTCAGGCCGCCACGGGCGCGCTGGACCGGGCGGTCCGACGATTCCACCTCTGGGAAGAAGCCCTCGATCAAGGTCGTGGTGACCTCGTCGCGGGTCAGCTCGGTGCGGATGCTGCCGCCGATCAGCTTGGCGCCGCGGCTGGGCACGACGACCGGCACGCTGGCCAGCTCGGCATCCGACAGCAGGGTCTCCTTGGCGTTACGGCAGCCGTGGGTCAGGGCCTGGAGCTGCCAGCGGTCCAGCTCGACGCCGGAGCGCTTGAGCTTTTGGCGCACGACATGGGCCAGGGTCAGGTCCATGTTGTCTCCGCCGAGCAGGATGTGCTCGCCGACGGCGACGCGGGTCAGCTCGAGGGCGCCGTCCTGCTCGGTGACGGCGATCAATGAGAGATCCGTCGTGCCGCCGCCGACGTCGACCACGAGGATGATGTCGCCGACCTTGACCTGGTGGCGCCAGGCACCCTTGCTGTCGTTGACCCAGCTGTAGAGTGCCGCCTGGGGCTCTTCGAGCAGCACCAGGTGCTCGATGCCGATGGCGCGGGCGGCCTCGGCGGTCAGCTCGCGGGCGGCCGGGTCGAACGAGGCGGGCACGGTGACCGTGACCTCTTGCCGGTCCAGCGGGTCGTAGGAATGCATGCCGTTCCAGGCATCGCGCAGGTGGGCCAGGTACTGCACGCTGGCCGAGAAGGGCGAGACCTGCGGCACGTCATCGGGGACGTCCGGCGGCAGGATCGCGGCCTTGCGGTCGACGTCCGGGTGGCAGAGCCAGGACTTGGCACTGAAGACCAGGCGGATCGGCGTATTGACGCCCTGCTTGCGCGCGAGCTCGCCGACGATCTGGCCCGGATCGCTGACCCAGGGCAGGCTCAAGTCGGCCTGCTTGATCTCGTCGGGATGAGGCAGATAGATGAACGACGGCAACAGCTCGCGATCCTCCACCGCGCCGGGGGCGGTCAGCTGGGGGATCGGCAGGACGTGCTGTTCGACCTCGTCGCGGTCGCACTTGGCGGACTCGACGAACGACAGGGCGCAGTGGGTCGTGCCCAGATCGATACCGACGGCGAAACGCGCTGTGCTCACAGCTCCACCTCCGCGGCGGCAAGAATGCTGAGATCTCGGCTGCTGGCCACCTTCGGCAGTCGTACATCGGTGGCACGCCAGCCCCGGTGCACCAGCGCGCCGGTGAACGGGGGCTCGCCGACCACGTTGCCGGTTGGTCGCACCGCTGACGGGTCGAAGCCCTTGCCGAGGGTGACCTGGGTACCCTCGGCCTCGCCGCGGACTGGCTCGATGTGCAGATACTCCTGCAGAATCTTCCGGCAGCCGTCGTGGACGAACCGGGCGGCGGTGCCCACCTCTTGATCCGAGTAGCTGGTGACGTCTTCTTGCAGGAAGTCCACGAAGCGCCCCTCTTTCTGGAACAGCCCCAGCAGGACCAGTGCCGAGTCCGGCCCCGCGTCCTGGAGCGCAACCGGCTCGACCGTCGCCTTGGGCATCGATCGCCCCGCGCCCGGTGCAAGCCGCGGCGTGGCGCCTTCGGCTAGCTGGGCTAGTGCATGATGGTAGTCGGCATCGGCCAACGCGCGGTAGAAGCTCAGTGCCGCGACCGGAAGGCGTTGAAGCACGATCCAGGTCTTCTGCATGGCGATGCCAAGCCAATGCCTGAGCCAGCGCCAGATAGCGGCCAGCCGTGTGACGAGCCATCGCCGAGCGGGCTCGATCCGCTCGGCCATCGAAGGCTTCGGGTCTGTCATTGACGACTCCTCGGTTGGATGATCATGCCCCTTTTGGATCACGCGGAAGCGTAACGGGCGAAGCTTTCTGCCGTCGGTGGCGCTTCGCCTCGGGACTGCCAATCAGCCCGGCGCTCGCGTGATCAGCCTTGTTTGTACGGCGAGGTCTGCGCCGATTGTAATGGATTCGCCCAACAAAGCCCCGATCCCACAGGGAATCAGTCAGGCACGGCCCGTGAAAGACGGCATGGTAACGCGCGGCAGCATCCTTCACCATGCGCAAGCGGCCAGCCGGGATAGTGGCATACTTGCCGTGACCGCCCGCTGTCCCGCGCAACCCGCTATGCCCGAGCGATAGCCGACCCCATGACCAACGAGATCCCGGATTCGATCCCACACGAGCCCACCGCGGCCGAGCGGCACGAGATGATCGCCACCGCAGCCTACTACCTGGCCGAGCGGCGCGGGTTCGCACCCGGTCAATCAGAGGTGGACTGGCTCGCCGCCGAGCTGCAAATCGATGCCTTGCTGGCCGAGATGCGTCGACGCGGCCTTGGGTGGCAGGCGTTGACTCGCACCGGGCTGCGAAACGCCTTGCACGTGTGGGTATCGTCCGATTGAAGTGACCACCAGGCGGCCTATGCCCGCGCCCGTTGGATCGGTTCCTTGGCAAAGCCAGTGTGATCCCGTAACATCCGCCGCCCAAGAAAATGATAACTACCCGACGACAAGGTCATTTAGCACCAAGCCGGCTCTTGGACTGGTAAGCATCACCGCCGCTGGCGCCAGCTGCGAATCCGACCACGCGCCGCGGCCTGCTGCTAGTCCCTGCCGGCATGATGCCGTACGCCATCGATCAAGAGGGTGTCCATGCGCGCTTCCAAGGAGCCTGACCAGCAACCGCCGTCGAAGAGGGGCTTCGCTCGCAAGCCCATCATCGTCCTGGCCTTGGTTTTCGTATCCGGTATCGTCTTCGCCGGGCTGTTCGATACGGGCCTTGCCTACACCAATGAGATGGAGTTCTGCATCTCCTGTCACACGATGCAGACCAACTACCGCGAATATCAAGATACGCTGCACTACAAGAGCGCCTCCGGCGTGCAGGCGACATGCTCCGACTGCCATGTCCCGAAACCGTTCGTGCCGAAGATGGTGACCAAGATCGTCGCGGCCAAGGACGTCTTCCACGAGATCATCGGCACCATCGACACGCCGGAGAAGTTCGAGGCTCACCGCTGGGACATGGCCTCACGTGTCTGGGCGAAGATGGAGCGCTCCGACTCGCGTGAATGCCGCAGTTGCCATGACCTGGCCAATATGGATCTGTCCGAGCAGGGCCGTTCGGCTCGCAGTCGCCATGCCAGGGCCGAGGACAAGGGACAGACCTGTATCGACTGTCATAAGGGCGTCGCCCACGAGGAACCTGACGAGCCGGAGGACGAAGACGACGCCTGATCGATGCGCCAACCCGTTTGCGGCCCCGAGTCCGGCGCGCCACCGCGCGGCCTGCTCGCGGTCAAGCCCCGGCAAGCCCACTGGCAGACCCCAATGATCATCCGCCTCTTGCTGCACAAATTGGCCCTGGCCGCGCTGCTCGGCGGTCTCTGCTCAGCCCCGCTGTGGGCCGACGCCGCGGCTGATGAGCAGGCATTCGGCGTCGACACCGACCTCGGCCGCGAGCTGCGCCTGGCCGCCACGATCGGCGACACCGAGACCGTGGCTGCCCTTCTCGACGCCGGCGCCAACGTGGACGACGCCTCGAATTACGGCAAGACCCCGTTGATGCTCGCCGTCGAGAGCGACAGTCTCGACACCGTCGCGCTGCTCCTGGCCCGCGGTGCCGATGTCAACGCCCGTACCGTCGCCGGCTGCACCCCGCTGACCTTCGCGGCCGAGAATGGCCACTACGGCATTACGGCCATGTTGATCGAGCGCGGCGCCCATGTGAACGACCGGACCCGCGCTGGCTGGGATGCGCTGATGATCGCGTCGCGCTATGGCATCGGCGAGATGGTCGACCAGCTGCTCTTCCGCGGCGCCGACCCCAAGGCATCGGACAGGGATGGCCGAAACGCGCTGATGATGGCCGCCGTCAACGGCCATGATCAGGTCGTCAAGCGGCTGCTCGGGGCCGGCGCCGATATCGACGCACGCGATAAGGAGAAGGCCACCGCGCTGATCCTTGCTGCCGATGCCGGTCAGGCCGCCGTCGCCGACACCCTGCTCGCCGCCGGCGCCGACCCGAATGCGCGTGACGAGCTCGGCGACACGGCGCTGATTTGGGCGGTCAGCCATGGCAGTGCCGAGATCGCCCGTTCCCTGCTCGAGCATGGTGCCGATCCCAACATCCAGGACGGCGACGGCGTCTCGGCACTGATGACCGCCGTCACGTCCGGCCACAGCGAGCTGATCGACATCCTGCTCGCGCACCAGGCCGACCCGAGCCTGACCGACGGCGACGGCGACACCGCGGCGGACCTTGCCCAGGCCCGCGGCGACCAGCAGGCCATCACCGCGCTGGCCGGCGCGGCGTCGGAAGAGCCCTGACGCCGGCACCGATGGCCGCGCCGATCTCGACCCGAATGCTTGGACCCGGGAGCAAAGCCCCCTGATCCAGCAATGGCGGGGTCAACCCCGCCGCGACCCCCAAGCTTGCAAATCCCCTAAGGAGGAGACATGGCCAAGCAAACCCTGAGACTCGCCCTGACGGGCAGCACCCTTGCTCTCGGACTCGCCGCGGGCGGTGTCCTCGCCGAAGGCGCCACCGGCAAGATGCTGACAGAGACCTGCTACGGTTGTCACGGCCCGAACGGCAACAGCGTCGGCCCGGCGTCGCCCAGCATCGCCGCGATGGACCCGGTCGTGTTCGTCGATACCATGATCGCCTTCGCCGAGGGCGATACCTACTCGACCATCATGGGTCGCATCGCCAAGGGCTACACTGAGGACGATTTCGAGAAGATGGGTCAATATCTCCACAAACAGGAGTACACGCCCGCTAAGCAAGAGTTCGACCAGGCTATGGTCGACGAGGGCGCCAAGCTACACGACAAGTACTGCGAGAAATGCCATATCGAGGGTGGCAAGCCGGTACCGGAAGAAGAGGACTACTACATCCTCGCCGGCCAGTGGACGCCGTACCTGAAGTACGCGATGGAGGACTTCAACGCTGACCGTCGCGAGATGCCGAAGAAGATGCGCAAGAAGTACGAAAAGATGATCAAGGACAAGGGTGAGGACTCGATGGCCAAGCTCTACGCCTTCTACGCGGCCTATACCGACTTCAGCAGTGAAGGCGGCGATGACGACGACGACGACTAAGCGACGAGGAGGAGATCAGACATGACCATGAACAGACGTAACTTCATCAAGGCTACCGGTGCTGTCGCGGCCGTCGGTGCCATCGGCTTCCCGCATATCGCCCTCGGCCAGGGCAAGAAGGTGGTGGTCGTCGGCGGCGGCACCGGCGGTGCCACCGCGGCCAAGTACATCAAGCTGGCCGACCCGAGTATCGATGTCACCATCATCGAGCCGAACAAGGAGTACTACACCTGCTACATGAGCAACGAGGTGATCAGCGGACATCGCACCCTCGACTCCATCAAGCAGACCTACGACGGGCTCAAGGGCCATGGCATCAATGTGGTCCATGACGCCGCTGCTGGCATCGATGCCGACGCCAAGGTGGTGAAGACCGCGGGCGGCCAGAGCTTCCCGTACGACCGCTGCGTGGTCTCGCCCGGCATCTCCATGCTCTACGATAAGATCGAGGGCTATAGCGAGGAGGTGGCCGAGAAGCTGCCCCACGCCTGGAAGGCGGGCCCACAGACCAAGCTGCTGCACGACCAGGTCCACGCCATGAAGGACGGCGGCGTCGTCGTCATCGTCACGCCGCCGAACCCGTTCCGCTGCCCGCCCGGCCCCTACGAGCGCGCCAGCCAGATCGCCGGCTATTTGAAGGAGAACAAGTCCAAGTCGAAGGTCATGATCCTCGACAGCAACCAGGCATTCTCCAAGCAGGGCCTGTTCACGCAGGGTTGGGAGCGCCTGTACGGCTTCGGCACCGAGAACGCCCTGATCGAGTGGCTCCCGGGTCCCGACAACACCGTGGTCGCCGTCGATCCCGACGCCATGACTGTCACGACCGACTTCGGCGACGATGTCGAGGGCGCGGTGATCAATGTCATCCCGGCACAGGCCGCCGGCAAGATCGCCATGGACGCCGGCCTGACCGACGACAGCGGCTGGTGCCCGGTGGACAAGAAGACCTTCGAGTCCACCATCCACAAGGGCATCCATGTCATCGGCGATGCCGCCATCGCCACCGCCATGCCCAAGTCCGGCTATGCCGCCAACAGTCAGGGCAAGGTCGCCGCCGCGGCCGTCGTCGCGATGCTCAACGGCGATGACGTTGGCACCCCGTCCTACGTCAACACCTGCTACTCGATCATCGGCAAGGACTACGGCATCTCCGTCGCCGCGGTTTACCGCCTGAGCGAGGACGGCGGAACCATCGCCGGCGTCGAGGGCGCCGGCGGCCTGACGCCGATGGACGCGGAGCCCTTCGCGCTTGCCCGCGAGGTACAGTACGCCTACAGTTGGTACGACAATATCGTCGCTGACATCTTCGGCTGATCGTTGCCAAGCGCCGGTCAATAGGACCGGTGCTCAACGTATTTGAGGGGGCCTCGGCCCCCTTTTTGGTGCTTGAGCTGATCTTCTCCGTGAGAATCCGACCTTACGTCGGCAGCGACTCATCGAGCATGGCAAGCCATATTCCAGCCGAATAGTCAGCGGTCTGCTCCTCGACCGCCCAGCGGATCGCCGCCGCGGTGGTCCGACCGATGCCGGGGACCTCGGCCAGGGCCTGCTCGTCGGCGGTCAGGATGGCCTGCACGCTGCCGAAACGTTCAATGAGCCTGGCCGCGCGCTCCGGACCGATCCCGGGCACCCCCTGCAAGAGCTGTCGCTGCACCCGCGCCTTACCCCGGGGCCGCAGACCAGGGCGTGCAATCCGGCCCGTGGTGATGGCGCGACCCTGCCGGGCCGCGTAGAGCATGAGCCGGACGCTCTCGTCAGCTGTCATGGCGCGCAGCAGCGGCAAGCCGAAGAACAGTGTCAATGTGACCAGGGCGCCTTGGATCGATTCACGGGACATGCCGCTACGGTTCAGGTCGCTGGCGCGACCCTCCAACAGCAGCGCGACACGATAGGGGGCCGCGGTCAGGCGCAGCCCTTGGCGGAACAGCCGACCATCTTTGATCGATTCCGCCAGGTCCGCCAGCGCCTTTCGCTCGAACAGGAGCGCGTTGTCGATCAGATAGTCACCCAGGGGCAGGCGATCGACCCGCAGCTCGACGTCGCCGTGAGCCCTCAGCAGCGCGGGGATGCCGCTCGCCTGCTCGCGGTCGTCGACGATGATCTGGATCGTCTTCGGCATCGGGATCACTGCCCAAGCCATCACCAATGCGTCGGGATTATCCGAAATGCGGGCACAAGCCAACCCCATCGCGGCATCGAGGGGCGGTGGTGGCTCGACAAAGGCAAGCTCAGCCGACGGTCTCGGCCACACGACCCGGCAGGCGCCGTCGCACCAGACGCAGCACCAGCGAGAGCATCGCCGGCATGAAGGTCAGCGTGACCAGCGTCGAGAACAGGAGCCCGAATAAGACGATTGCGCCAAGGCCGCGGTAGAGCTCGGTGCCGGCGCCGGGGTTGAAGACCAGCGGCGAGAGGCCGGCGACGGTGGTCACCATCGACATCATGATCGGGCGCAGACGGACCCGCACGGCCTCGGAGACGGCGTCGATGACGTCGAGGCCGCGGTCGCGCAGGTTGGCGATGGCACGCTCGACGATCAGGATCGGGTTGTTGACGACGGTGCCGATCAGCACCAGAAAGCCGAGCATGGTAATCATGTCGAAGGGCTGCTGGATTGGGTACAAACCGATCTTGTCGAGGTGCGCGCCGGTGAGGTTCAACAGCCAGAGTCCGGCGATGCCGCCGCTGACACCGATGGGCACACTGGTCATGATCAGCAGCGGCCAGCCCCAGTGGCTGAAGACGGCGACCATCAACAGATAGGCGATCAGCAGCGCCACGGCGAAGTTGCCGGCCAGCGCCTCGCGGGTCGCCTCCAGCCGATCACTGGCGCCGCTCAAGGCGAGCTGGATGCCGTCCGGCAGCTCGCCGGCGGTGCGCATGCCGTCGATGATCTCGGACCGGACCCGCCGCACGCCCTCCTCCAGCGGAACGTCTTTCGGCGGGATGATGCTCATGGTGATGGTGCGGTCGCCGTCGACTCGGCGGATGGTCTCGGTATTGACGGTCTCGATCAGCCGGGCCACGGCGGCCAGCGGGACGATCCCGCCGCTCGGCGAGTAGATCATCAGCCGCTCCAGGTCCTGCGGGCGCTCGATATTGCCCTCGGTGCTGTAGAGGAAGATGTCGATCTCGTCGTCGTCGAGGAAGAATTCATCGACAAAGGCCCCGTCCGAGTAGGCCCAGACCGTATAGCCCAGGTCACCTGGTGTGATGCCGAGCTCGGCGGCGCGCTCCCAGTCCGGGTGGACCTCGAGCATCGGCTGGCCCAGCGTCAGGTTCGACGGCTCGGTCTTGACCCGCGGGTTGTCGAAGATCGCCTTGGCCTTGGCCTGCACACTGGAAGCCGCCGCGAACAGCGTCACCAGGTCTGGCCCGCTGATCTCGATATTGATCGAGCGGGTGCCGCCGAAGTTGCTGGAGAAGATCGAGCCGCGGCTGGAGAAGCTGAACAGCCCGGGCAGCGCTTGGGTCTTCTCGGTCGCGACGGCCATCAGCGCCTCGGTCTGCCGCCGGTCGGTGGCCTCGCGGACGGTAAAGACGCGGCTCTCGGTGGCGAAGCCGATGGTAAAGTTCAGCGCCGGGACATCGGTCTCGCCGGCGTCGAACAGGGCCGGGTCCTGGCCGACAGCGGGGTAGAATTCGGCATCGACGCGCTGGAAGGCCTCACGCATCATGTCGATGTTGTAGCCAGGTGGGGCGAACATCAGCGTGAAGATCTTCGACTCCTCGCCCTCGGGCAGGTATTCGGCATCGGGCGTTAGCCAATAGATGATCGCCCCGGCGGTGCCGAGCACGAGCGCGATGACCATCAGGGAACGTGCCACCCCGCCGCAGATCCAGTGGACACCCGAGAGTACGCCCCGCCCAAAGCCGGCGCCGAGACGGCTCAACAGCGGCGGCCTTCGACCCGGCGGCGGCAGTCGCAGAAAGCGCCCGGCCGCTGCCGGCACCAGCGTGATGGCGACCAGCATCGACATCAGGATCGACGCGGAGATGGCCACCGCGATGTCCGAGTAGAGCTGCCCGGCCTCTTCCTCGACGAAGATCACCGGCAGGAACACCGCCACCGTGGTCAGCGTCGAGGCCAGCACCGCAGGCCAGACCTCGCGCACCCCATCCAGGGCCGCCTTCAGCCGCGCCTTGCCCCGCTCGCCGGCCTCGGCCAGGTGTCGGACGATGTTCTCCAGCACGACGATGTTGTTGTCCAGCGTCATGCCGATGGAGAAGGCCACGCCGGCCAGGGAGATGACATTGATCGTCCGCCCGGTCAGCAACAGCCCCAGGAACGCGGCGACGGTGCAGATGGGGATGCCGATGGCCCCGATCAGCGTTGCCGGCACCGAGCGCAGGAACAGGAACAGCACCACCACCGCGAGCATTGCACCGATGGCCAGGTTGCGCTCGACGACCCGGACCGCGTCGGTCACATAGACCACGTCATCGGCGGTACGGACCAGCTTCAGACCCTTCGGTCCGAGCACGTCGCGGTTCAGCTCGGCGACCCGCTCCAGCATCGCCTCCTTGATGGCGATCACGTTGCTGCCGATCTGGCGGCTGACGGCGAAGGCAAGGATCGGCTTGCCCTCCGAGTATGCGTAGCTGCGCACCTCGGCGAAGCCCAGCTCCGCATGGCCCACGTCGCGCAGCCGCACGAAGGCGCCGTCGCGCTCGGCGATGACCAGGTCTTCCATCTCCTCGGGGGTCTCGAAGCGGCCGATGGTGCGCAGCAGGTAGCGACGCTTACCGCTGTCGAGGTCGCCGCCTGAGACGTCGCGGTTGCGGGCGCGGATCGCCTCGCGCAGCTCGGTCAGGCGAATGCCCCGCTCGGCCAGCCGCACCGGGTCGACGTAGACGCGCATCTGCCGCATCGCGCCGCCGCGCAGCTCGACCTGGGAGACCCCTGGGACACGCTCCATCGGCGTGACCACATATTCCTCGGTCCAGTCACGCAGCGCCACGATGTCCGCCTCGCTGAAGGCGCCGGTCTCGGGCATCAGCCGGAAGTACATGAAGGCGTTGGACGAGAAGGCCTCCGCGCGGATGCTCGGCTGATCGACGTTCTCCGGATAGGCCGGCACCTGCGAGAGGGCGTTGTTGACGTTCAGCAGGGCCTCCTCGATCGGCACCGAGAACGGAAACTCGAGCTCGATCTCGGCGTTGCCGGTGTTCGCCGTCGACACCATCCGCTCCAGTCCTGGGATGCGGCCCAGGTATTTCTCCTGCTCCACCAGGATTTCCTTCTCCACATCCTGGGGCGAGGCCCCCGGCCACTGGGTGCTGACGGTAATGATCCGCGCATCCAGGTCTGGAATCATCTGCACCGGCACGCTGAAGATCGACAACACCCCGAACAGGGTCAGGATCAGCACCGCTACGGCGAGGATCACCGGGCGTTCGATGGCGAGCTTGAACATTGCTGGGTTTTGCTTGGGGAGGGTTATGTCGGTCCCGCGGCGCTAGTTCGCCGATCGCCACAATCGGCCTTTGCCGGCTCGAATCGTTTTGCCAGATGACCGCTGGCCTCTGTCATGCTGCGCTGACTGCCCGCACGGGCCCGCTTGAGCAGTTGCAGAAAAAGGTCTTGATCAGCGAATCGCCGCCGTCTCCGCCGTCTCCGCCGTCTCCCGCCTGGGCGCGACCCGCTGCCCGGGTCGCAGGCGCTCGTTGCCGAGCAGCACGATGCGATCTCCGGCATGCAGGTCGTCGCCGATGACTTCGACCCGATCGCCGCTGGCCCGGCCTGTCTCGATGGTCACCGGATGCACGGTCGGACCGCCATCGCCCTCGCTAACGCGCCAGACCTCGCGGGACCCATCGCTCTTGGCGACGATGGCATCTCGCGGCACGGTCAACGCGGCCATCGCTTTGCCATCGAGCTCGACAGTCACCCTCGCCGACATGCCGGGGGCCAGCAGACGGTCGGGGTTTGGCAGGTCGATCAGCAACGGGAAGCTGCGGCTGCGCGGGTCGGCGCTGGCGATGCGGGCCAGCACCTCGCCCTCGAAAGGGCGATCAGGTACAGCGTCCAGTCGGACAATCACCGGGCTGCCGGCGACAACGCGGTTGAAATCCCGCTGAGGCAAGGTCGCACGGATGCGGAGCCGCTCGAGCGCCACAAGCTCGATGGCGGCTTGGTCGCGCTTGGCCCATTCGCCGACCTCCAGGTGGCGAGCGATGACCATACCGGCGAACGGAGCGGCGAGGGCATGGCGATCCACCAGCTCTTCGGCCTGGGCGAGCGCGGCGCGCTCGGCGCTGAGTGCGGCGGCGGCCATCTCCACATTGGCAATGGCCGTCTGTGTTTCGGTCTCGGATGCGTGCCTGCCGCGTTTGAGCGACAGCAGCTCGTCGCGGATACGGATGGCGTCCTGGTGCCTGGCGTCCGCCTCCCGCATTCGGGCGGCCGCGGCATCACGCTCTAGCTCGGCGAGCCGGGCGTCCAGGCGGAGGATCGGAGCCCCGGCCTCGACGATGCTGCCGTCGTCCACCTCGAGCGCGGTGACCAGCCCATCGACGCGGGTCGACAGCGCCGCTTGGCGCCATGCCGTCGTTGTACCAGTCAGCTCGACCTGCTCCCGTAGCTGCTCGCTGATCACCTCGGTAAGCGTGACCGGGCTCGGAGGGCGGCCGTCGGCGCTCACCACCGCGGGCATCAGCAACCACAGTGCCACGATCAACGACGCGGGACTGGTAGCACGCAATGCGGGCCGCGCGTGCTCCCTGGGCGGGTCGAGCCGATGGGCGAGAAGACTGTAGAGCAATCGGTTCAAGGTGTCCTCCGGCGCTTAGGCCGAGAGCGGCTTTGGCTTTTTCGGGATATGGTGGCAACCTGCTCGATCGCCACTGCCGCCATCAGCCATGGGCTGATGCAGCGGGTATACTGACCCGATTTGACCGATCGGGTACCGCAGATGTCCATCAAGTCCGACCGCTGGATCCGTGAAATGGCTCAAGCGCATGGGATGATCGAGCCTTTCGTCTCGGGTCAGGTACGCGAGGCCGACGACGGCAGTCGGATGATCTCTTACGGCACCTCCAGCTACGGGTACGACATCCGCTGCGCCGACGAATTCAAGATCTTTACCAATATCAATTCGGCTATCGTCGACCCGAAGGCCTTCGACTCGTCGAGCTTCGTCGACCTGAAGGCCGATGTCTGCATCATTCCTCCAAACTCCTTCGCGCTGGCCCGAACCGTCGAATACTTCC
>Ga0316577_10000989_pt1 | contig 12693 bp, 9 predicted proteins | sample S5NA_FD_203073 | JGI IMG/M metagenome (GOLD analysis project Ga0316577, IMG submission 203073) | Rhizosphere microbial communities from salt marsh grasses in Alabama, United States - S5-7_050615r2r1 | ecosystem: Host-associated > Plants > Roots > Rhizosphere | place: USA: Alabama | collected... | reverse complement strand
ATCAGTACGGATCCTGGATGTTTTTTGACCACCATTCCAAAACTATCAATCAGCAGTTCGACTCCCTGGTACCGTTCAAATGTACCCGTATACAGAAGAGACAAACCATTTTGAGAGGAGAATTTTTCTCGAATGTGAGATGGTACTTCACCATCATCTTGCCCAATATTCAACGGTAGGTTCTCGATCATCTGCATCGGGACGGCAGGATTTATTTTCCGCACGTATTTTTCTAAGTCTGGTCCAATGGTGATCATCGCATTACAGGTATTGATCACCCATCGTTCAAGAAATTCAAATATAGCAATCATGAAGCGGTTTGCACCAAACTTAAAATTGACCAGCTGGTTTGGTAAACTGGAATGCATGTCGTATAAATGAGGCACCTTGAACAACCGGGCTAAAAATACCGTGAAAAATCCTGCTTCTTCATGGGTGTGAATGACCTCATATTTTCCACCCAACAGCAGTTTGAAAGATTTAAAGAATAATAAGATATCCAGGGGGATTTTCTGCCAGGAAGGTCCCACTTTCAATGTGTGAATTCCCCAGATTTTTGGAGTACGGAGTATATTGAAATTCGGGAGCTCAATATCCTCCCCGATATGGTAAGTTGCCAGATCGACTTGATGACCTAATTTTAACAGGCCCGTTACCCGTTGGCGAACACTGATCGGCGTCCCACGCGGCTCAAAAAAAGGTTGGGGAGCAATCATCAAGATTTTCATTGATCATCATCTTTTCCACCAATACTGATTGGTGAAGACCTGTCAAGCATAGAAATTGTTCTCATTTTCAGCCGCGGTGACCGAGATCTCATCCCCAACATCGCCGAGAATCTCCCTAATCGCATAAATTGGTTTATCTTGTGACTCATGGTATGTGCGGACAATCAATTCCCCCAGCAAGCCCATGACAATCAGCTGCACACCCAGCACAATTAGAAGGACCCCCAGCAACAGGATCGGTCGATTACTCAAGCCCTCACCATAAAATAACCTCAAGATAGTCAGGTACCCTGAGATCACCAAGCCAATCGTCAATGAGAGCAATCCTGCCAATCCAAAAATTTGGAGAGGGCGAGTCGCATAATCCAGCATGAATTTAACCGTGATTAAATCAAGCATGACTCTCAAGGTGCGGCTTAGCCCGTATTTTGAGCGACCGTGTTTACGAGGAAAATGATTCACCGGGATTTCTGCAACCTGTATTCCCATCCAGCTGGCTATGGCTGGGATGAATCGATGCAGTTCTCCATACAAACGAATATTTTTTACTACCTCACTGCGGTAGGCTTTCAACGAGCATCCATAATCATGAAGTCTTACCCCGGTGACCCAAGAAATCAATGCATTTGCCGCCATGGAAGGAAGTCGCCTGGTCAGGAAGCGATCATGCCTGTTGACCCGCCACCCGCTGACGATATCAAATCCCTGGTCAATCTTCTCCAGAAGCAATGGAATATCAGCTGGATCGTTCTGAAGATCACCGTCCATGGTAACAATTACTCCCCCGCGAGCAAAATCAAAACCTGCGGAAAATGCGGCTGCCTGTCCGAAATTTCTTCTCAACCGAATTACCCAGACTCTCTGGTCGATCGATTGGATTCTCTGCAGCTCATCAAATGTTCCATCCGTAGAACCATCATCAACAAGGATGATTTCCGTCTGCCTATCCATCCCATCAAGTGCCGTGCATAATTTTTCATGCAGTGTCTTGATGTTCTCGATTTCGTTAAATAGCGGAATGATTATCGAAACATCCAATTCTCCCCCTGAAGATGATGGAGAGATGAACTTCACATCTGAATGATACCGGATCAGGTCCATCATTCTGTTAGACATGAGATATACCTTTCTCAATATATTCGAACCTATGATCGGATTGGTCAGACCTACCATATTGCCTCATAAATTTGGCAGGGACCAGAGTAGTCGCCGGTAATTACTGGATAATTCCAGGTGCTCGCTCTTCTTTGCAGATTGCTCAAGATAGGCGAAAGGTGTTAGCACCAAACGGGCTAATGTTGCAATGAATAATATGAATTTATACAGCCAGACTTCAATTTGGGAACGATGTTTGCGAAAATATTGGATTTTACCCTGGTAGAGCTGCAGGAACATTTCCTGTTGGACCTGCTGGGTGCTCTGTCCACCATAATGCACAACTGTTGCTGGAGGATACCAGAACAACCGCCAACCGTAATCGCGGATGCGCTTGCACAAATCAACTTCTTCGGAATAGATAAAAAATTCCTCGTCCATCAGTCCCACCTGATCGAAGATTTTTCTCCTGATCAGCATGCATGCTCCCATCAGCACGTCAACTTCCACTGCTTGGTCAATTGACCATTTATCCATCGGATATTCAGCGTAAGAATTAAATCTATCCAGGTGAAACATGCGCCAGAATTCTCTGAATAGCGTTGGTTCAGGATAGGCGGACTCCTGCAGCGACCGGTCAGGATTCAACAGACGTGGACCCACAACACCGGCATCGGAATGGATCTCCAGGAAGTGGAGCAGTTTTTCAATCACGTCCCGATCGACCAAAGTATCGGGATTAAGCAGCATCACAGTATCCCCGGATGAGCGCTTGATGGCTTGATTATTCGCATGTGCAAAACCAACATTGTGTTCGTTGACTGTTATTTCTACCTGCGGAAAATCCTCTCTTACCATCTCCACACTGTCGTCTGTGGAGCCATTATCCACCACCCAGACCTCAATTTCCTTTGTAGTACGCGAAGCAAAGATGGACCGCAAACATTGGGACAGCAGATCGCGAGTATTCCAATTAACGATGATGATCGAGACATCCATTTATCAGGACCCAGGGTCTGCTTTTGGCTCTCTAGACGAATAAATAGATTGAATTGCGATGAGGCCTCCTAAGAATATCCAACCCAGAACGCTGGCTCGAAAACCCTTCAAACCCACGTTGTAAACAAATGGGATTACCCAATCTCCAAGCATGCCTGCAACTAACATGCCAACCAGGCCTCCCATCGCCCCGACAACATATGCATTGCTAAATCCACCCAGGTTTTCCTTCAGTAAGCCCCATCCCACTCTCCAAACTTCCCAGGCAAACCACAAGAATGCGATCAAACCGAAGACACCGATCTGTGCAATGATGTCGATGTAGTTGTTATGTGAATTGAATTCAACCCAATAACCCATGATCGGGAACAGGGGTGTGTAAAACCTGTAATTCGCTGGTCCAAGTCCGAATACTGGATTTACCCGGATGATCTCATTGAGAAGGATCTTCCAGGCTTCCACCCGGGTTACATAACTGTATTGATCAGATTGGATCAACTCTGAGGCAATCATCCAGATCACGACCACGCCACCAAGCATTAACACGTACCGCAGTCTACGAAACCGCAGCCAGGTGATAACACCCATGGCAACCAGGGGCGGAATCCAGCCTGATTTCCAATCGTACCCCATGTATACAGCGACAAAAAGAGTTGCCACAACCAATCCTAAAACCACGATTCTCCCTATGATTTTAAGGTCACGATTATAGAGGAATTGGCTGTATGGAATGCAAAGCATCCAAATCCAAAATACGCTGCCTGTTGTACCCGAGGGTAAAACACCCGCCATTGTTCTTCCTAAGATCGGGGTTACTCTAGATAAAATAAAAATTGATCCGCATGCAACAAACACCCAGGTTATTATTTTCAACCAGCGGGTGCTGTCAAGAACATTCGCCGTATATATGAATGCCCCGGCAGACAAGAGAATGATTGCCAAGCCCCCAAGCTGGCTCATCAAAGGTGCCTGGCGTGCATAATAGAACCAGGTGAGCTGGCCGATTCCAAAAGCGATTACACTGGCTACCACCAGGACGATCAGGGGCAGGTTGGTCCGGGATGGGATGAACCGGATTTCACGTTTGCGAACAAACCGATCCACGAACCAGACACCCATCGAAAATGGTACCAGGATGACTGCCAGGTTGATACTCGTGCTGGTGCTGGTACCAATTTCAGCATTTACCAGCATCCCGCCGGCGATAATCGCCAGAACCCCTAGTTGGGGGTAACGGATGTAGACCAGCAAGATGCCAAATCCGATAATCAAAACTAACAAGTATGGCAGGTACTTGGCGGGTATGACCTGGCCAACAAATAAGGAAAATACCAGAACCCCGGCGATGATCAGGACCTTGGTTACTTTCTGCTGATTTTCAGATAAACGGTGCAATAAAGAATTCATAGGACTTTTTGGAATTTGAGATCTATTACGGATTCTTGTAGATGATGTCTGAGATTAGTTAAACTGCACTTGCAATAATAGAATGAAATTTAGGCATGATCACATCCCAATCATATCTCTCACGAACCAATTGAAGCGCGTTTGAAACTAGTTCATACCGTAATTCCGAATCATTTAACAACCGGATCGTCTGCTCTGCGAATGATTCAACTGTATCAGCGATTAACAGATGCTTTTCATGCCTCACTTCCAACCCCTGCGCTCCCTTGGATGTGGCTACAACGGGGGTTTGCAAACCAAACGCCTCCAGAATTTTTAAGCGAGTCCCTCCTCCAGAAAGGATCGGGACTAAACTAATCCAGGAGGAAGCAATCAAGGGTCGAATATCATCGACATATCCAGCAAAAATAACATTCCGATCATTCGCCAATCCAAGCCCAGCGTGATCTCCCGTGATCGTCAGCTGTGCTTCAGGATTTGCCTTTAAGACCAGCGGAAACACCTGTTCAGTGAACCACTTCATTGCGTGGTAGTTTGGTGCAAAAGTCAGGGCACCAGAAAATATCATGCTGCCAGGTTGGGGTTGTTCTTGAACATTCTCATAGCTTGCCAGGTTGACTCCATTTGGAATGACTTCTATCGATTGATAATTCGGGACCAGGTTTGCAAGGTATTTTTTTTCTGTTTCAGAAACCACGGTACTGAAAGAAAAATTGGGAAGCAAGGTTCGGAAATAGGATCTCAATTTAAATAACGTCAGCTTGTTTCGTGTCTGTCGCAGCCAATGATCTGCTTGTTCAGCCGCATCAGTGAATACCCCAACTTCAGCTTCCTCGAAAATGGCAGGGATCCTGGCAAATCCCTTCAGGTAATCTGCCATATAGAACTGTGAAGCAATGACCAGATCATAGGATCCAGAGGATACCTCTTTCCGGATCGCCTGTTCCATTTCAGGGACATAGCGGTCAGCTAATACGCGTGGTTTTGTACCAAAAAATCCAAGAATGGCTCGTCTGCTGTAAGCATCATACTTTCTGTTCGGCAGAACCTGCACCGATTCACAAATATCCTGCAGACCATCTACTTGTGCCATACGGGGATCGTCCGCAAAGCTCAACAGGCTGATTTCATGTTTGCTGGACAACCCGGAGATTAAATTATAAATTCGAAGTTTAGAGCCATTGTCTGCTGGAAAAGGAAACCAGGCAGATAAAAATAGAATGCGCATTCAGAATTTCAACAATTGCGTCCGTTGATCACCCAATATTCGTATCGTAAAAACTAAAATTTCTCAACCTTCCATTTTCCCGAAGTTGCCAAGTGAGAAATCACGCAGGGCTAACAGGTTTGCTTGCCTGAGTTTCCGAAATGATTCATTCCAATACTCGGGCTTGAACGTCCAGGCTGATATTGTACGCAGCGTACGAAGAATAATCCGCGTCAGTGCTTGCCACCGGTAGCCAGGAGGGGCATTCCTCCAAAAAAACAATAATGCATTGCGGGTCATATAATAAGTATTCTTGGGTGAAGCTTGTCCCAGAGTCGCAGATACCTTATGCCAGAGAATTGCCTTCGGAGTGTACCAAATTTCAAAGCCTTGTCTCTGGGCGCGCACGCCCCAATCTGCATCTTCGAAATTCAGGTAGTAAATTGGGTCAAGAGCTCCAACTTCTTCAAGTAATTTCCTGGAAACCAACACCCCGCATCCTGTGATGAAATCCACTTTTTCTGCCTTCAGATTTCCTTCAAGATTCTTTGATGGCTGGAACATTCCCCGGTTAATCGTCTCACCTCTATGCCAATCGACAAAACTGCCGAGAGCAAATATCGTATCTGACGGTTGGAAACAGTACATCATGGGGCCAATCATGCCGATTTGCTGATTGGATTCTGCAAGCGCCACCAGTTCTGCCAGCATCTCGGGCTCAACCAGCGTGTCGTTGTTCAAGATCATGACATAATCTGCATTTGAATTCATCGCCAGGCGAATGCCGGCATTATTCCCCTCGGCATATCCCAAATTAGAGGTTAATTCAATCCGCTTTACCTCTGGAAAAGCTGCTCTGATCTTTTCCACCGAACCATCCGATGATCCGTTATCCACTACTACTGGGATAAAAGGGTTGTAATCAGATGCCTGGAGTGATTCTAAACAAGCAAGCGTATCTTCAGCGTTGTTCCAATTTAGAATTACGACGTAAACAAGTGGATTATTTTGTGTAATATTCTCAGGCATCGCTAAATCAAATTTGAATAGTGAAATCCAATTTCAATCCAGGATATTTTTATAGATCTCTACCAGCTGATCTACTTCTTGCTCGATGCTTTTTATGGGTTGTATCCCATTTCGCAGGATGGTTAACAAACCCGGTTCATTTATGATTCTGGATAGTTGGTTAGCTAAATCTTTTCCGTTATCCCGCTTAAAGAGCAGACCATTTTTTTCATGCTCTACAAATTCCGCCATACCACCCACATTTGAGGCAACGACCGGTTTCTTGGCTGCAAACGCCTCCTGAATCACCCTGGGATTGTTCTCATGCCAAATAGATGGCACGACGAGGACATCGATCTTCGCGAGAACTTCACCCAGCTGGTCATGGGAAAACCCACCGAGATATTCGATCGCGCCTTCACTTCCGTTCAGCTGCTGCTTGATCAAATCTCCGTAATTTGACGATTGCTCAAAATTGCCGAAAATCAATAATCTTGCCTTCTCTCCAACCTGGTTATTCTCGAATGCAGAGAGGAGAACATGAAGACCCTTAATTGGGGTGATCTGGCCAATATAACCAAACCTAACCACATCTGGTACTTTCCGATCAAGAGTTGGTCCAAGCCATGATAAATCCTGACCACTCTTAATTACTTGAATCTCTCTGGTAACACCCGAGCCTAATACAATATCTCGCAAATAAAAAGAGGGAGCGATCACAATGTTCGGGATTTTAATCATGCTCTGCAGGTAGGATTTTCTATCCCCCATATCCAAAGCCAACCCTTTAAGACCCCTTTGCCTGTTAAGGTAAACCTGCTTGCTGGCCCATTCAATTCCGCCAGCTGCGATCCTGTTTTTCAACAATGGTCTCAGCTTTGTATATCCATTATTTGCTGCGAGCATGCAGTCCAAACATTCCCAATTCGTGGTTCTTCCATCACAGAGCGAATTATCAAAACGTAGCAGGGTGTGCTTTGGACAGGTAAACCAGAAATCAGTTAAAGTTAATATCGAAGGAGTACCGGTTTGTTTAATTACCTCAATTACACTTGCTGAAAGAGTATAACAGGATGTAATATGGATTAGATCAGGATTAAATTGCTTTACCCTTCCATCGAAATACTCTGCAATTATGGGATTGCGGTATAGGTATTTGTTCGGATCAGGCGCCAGAGCCCAATTCAGGTTTATGCGCTCGACCGGAATTCCAAGGTACTCTTCTTCTCGCACTCCATTCCAATAATTAGGACCGCTATCCCAATCCCCCGCGCAGAGCACCCTTACTTCGTGCCCCAATTCTAATAATCTCGCCGCATAACCGTATGTACGTTTTTCAGTACCTGCCGTATGAGTCGGTAGAAAAAAACTCGATAACAGGAGTATTTTCATTATCGCCCGGTGTTCAGCCTACACAACACATCCATCGGAGGATCAATCATAAAATCGTCGCAGCATCATCTCATAAGTGATCAGTGGGGCGATCTTACCGATTGTCGCATCCTCCATTCGTGAAAGATGCCGTTTCATCAAGGTCTTCAAGAACGAAGGATCGAATATTTCTCTCTCTGCTGTTTTCTGATCATAGAGGATTTGCTCACCCCATTCGCGAAGTTCATCACGCAAATAATTCTGGTAATCCGCGTACAGGGTAAAGTGTTCGGGGAAAATATTCCAGACATGCCGGTTGAATTTTCTTTTGAACTTTACCACGCCAGCATGAGTTGAGCGGAGAAAAGTATTTGTGGTAGGTAAAAATTCATCATACTCGTAAGGTATCTTTGTTAATTCAGGGAGCATCTTTTGCATTACCGGGCGGAAAATACGCTGTTGCATCCGGAACTCTGCTGGCAGCGAGTGCATAAAATCAAACAAATCATAATCATAATAAGGTACCCGGACTTCAACGTGGGAACGAGTGAAAATTACAAAATTCAGCGTCAAGCGCCACTCATGATTGCGGAGATAAAAATATTCACCTTTTACGTCTCGGCGAAAATCCATGTAGGGTTGTAATTCCTCACGGAATGAATCATAAGCCAACCCCTGTAATTGATCACCTAATGGCTGCTGGTAGAGCAGTCTTTCTTCTGATTCTGTGATCGAAGGCCAGGTATATTCTTGATTAAAATTATAGAAGAAGTGTGTTGTCAGGGCTGCATCATCGACAGCAGAATAGAGCCAGGGTTCGATAAATCGTTTGCCCATGACCATCCCACCTCCCCAACCAGTCAGGTTTATATCCATCAGTTGCCGAGCGGAAGACAGGGTACTGATACCATGGGCATGTATCCAGCTGTGGAACCCTTCAGTTAAATCGAGATGAAAATCAAAATTTTCGAGAACCCAATTCCCATTTGGCAAATCAAACCAGTGATGATCACTCCTAGCAGCTTTTGCTATCTTATTTGCGTAATATACATCACGACAATTCTTCAATCCATAGGTTAAGGTAGGGATCGGTCTTCGATCTATGATCCCGAGTATCGTCCTTGAATCTAACCCACCGCTCAGGAAGAGTCCGGTGTGATAGTCATCATTTGAACGCCTCTTTATCGCCTGGCCTAATAATCTTGCCGATTCCTCAACTGCTTCATCGAAGCTGATGGTTGAAGCATATGGGATCTCGTTGAAAGACCAATAGGCCTGTGTATCACAGGACCCAGAGTTCAGATCATAAGTTAAAATCGAGCCGGGTGACAGCAGCTGGATATCCTCGAAAAAGGTGCGAACACCAATAAGATGCTGGAAGCGGACATATTGGGCTATAGCGGTATGGTCAATTTTCTTCGGGAATTGATCATCACACAATATCCCCTTCATCTCGGGTGCAAAGATCAATTTCCCGGCACGGCAAGAATAGAATAAGGGATAGATTCCAAAACGATCATTGAAGATCAAAAGTTTTTTATTCTTCCGATCAAAGATCGCGATCACGAACATCCCATTTAATTTTGAGATAAATTCCTTGCCCTCCCGCTCATATAACCTCATAACGAATTGTTCGTCAGAGAGACGATCAAAACCGGTAGCAAGATTTTCCCTGTTGTAAATTTCTCCCGCCATAACCAGAATTACGGTTTGGCTATTGTTTACCACGGGTTGGGAAGCCCGGTTAAATATCCCGATGCCCAGCCTGCCAATCGCTAAATTATTCTGCTCATCAAAATAATCTTCAGCAACAAACCACTCCCGGTAGCTGAGCGCTTTGGAAATTTTCCTAGCCAGTGCTTGCACATTATGGAATTGTTGGGGATCCACGACACCAAATACACCGCTCACGAGTATTACGCCATCCGTATGCCTTGAATAGATCGATTTCAAATGGCGATGATTGATCCCACTTGAAATGATCTAGTCTTCCGGAATATGAATTTCTTGATCTATTAATTCTTTTTGATTGGCAACTTATTTGAATTCCCCCATTCGTCCTCTCAAGATTGATTACCCTTGCATGTTATCCAAGATTTCCAATACCACGCACCACCGTACCCCAAAAAGGTCGTGTGAAGAGCAACTTAAAATCGCATTTAGCTGCCTTCCACATCCATCGAAATGCACATCCAAAGTACTTGGCTCGAAATGCTTCATCCGCCAGTGCGAGGAAAGCACTGCCAGCAATCATCGAGTAGTGCGCATCCAGGATGCTCGAGTCAGGTCTCATCTTTTCAAGGCCTGCCAGCAAACCCTTGATATCCCTTTCTGCAGCCTGCCATTCGATTGCATCAGGGGCATTCCTCACCTCGATGGGTAAATGGACCCGTGCAAGACTTCGCCAGATCCCGATTTCAGTGCCTGCCTCCGGGGTTATCTCCTGCATTCTAAGGAAATAATAAGCACTCATCTGAACATCCCCGAATGCCAGGTACCTGATCGATGCAGATCGAAAATACCTCGTGTATAAATTCTTTTTTCTCTCGGTCCAGGTTGACGAATCTCCCTGAGGTGGTCCATGGTAGCGCTCCAGGATTTTATAATTCGCTGAGACCATCCTCTGCGGATCGCTCGACATATTGGATTCATGCCTTCGGTATCCGACCAGAGGGAGCGGGATACCGACAAATGGTCCATGGTCACACAGCTTCGACCACAGGTATGCATCCTCCACAGCTCTCAGAGATTCATCAAAACAGCCTTCCTCTATTGCGAAAACTTTGCGAAAAACAACCCCACTCGGGACCAGCCAGTTTCCGTGGTCAGCAAAGTAATCACCGAATTCATCGGGCGGTACAACTTTGAGGCTGGGAATGCCGACATCCTGTCCATTTTCATCAATATACTGGAAACCGCAATACACCGCGACAACTTCCGGGTGGTCTATCATAGGTGCCACCATCACCTCTAGATAATCTTCCCGCCATATATCATCTGCATCCAATAAAGCAATTATTTCCGCTTTTGCTGCCCTGATGCCAGTATTCCTGGCTGCGCTCAGTCCCTGGTTATCCTGGTATATGTAGCGAATTCGGGGGTCTTCAAACTTGTCAACGACTTGATGAGTCTCATCATCCGAACCATCATCAATGACGATTGCCTCCCAATTGGAAAAACTTTGCACTAACACACTTTCCAGCGCATGCACCAGGTAGTGCGCATGGTTATAACTTGGAATAAGCACACTGACAGCTAGGTCCATATCTTAATCTACCTGCGGAAAATAAGGAAAACCACAAAAATCAATGAAATTACGACTCCTGATGCGATTAACAATGGGGTCAAAGGGTTTCCGGGTGATTGGTCTGCATCACCTTCAATTTGCAAGGGTACTTGAGAGGGAGAAGGAGCAGCATCTGTCAATGCCGCAGGCTGCTCTGTTTGTAAGCCTGGGCTACCGTTTTGTGGAGTGGAAAAAGACTCAACTGGAATTGAACTGCGACTGATTCTGGGTGCGTCGACCGTCCGGCTTGAATACCATATCTTCTGAGAGTCATTGCGATCATCATATACCACTTGAAGTTTATTTCCCTGGCAGATTGCAATTTCTTGGCCATGAGGGTCTATTTCTCGATCCTCGATCCTTTCAGCGGGACCCCACATGCTGCCATCCCATTTTGCAGAATATACTCCCTGGTTTATTGCCGTCACAACATGAACTGACCCAGCACTATCCTGCGTCAATGCATTTGGGCCTCCGAAAGCAGCCCCCAGACGCATGATCTCTTCAGGCTCACTCCAGGTGTCCCCGCCATCATTAGACCAGCGGTGCATCCTGCGCGGATCGTGCCAGGTAAGATGGATTTCATTCTCACCAAATGCGTATGGAGCAATGGTACTGACACCCTGCCAGGCAGTTCCTAGATCATCAATCAACTCATATTCACTCCAGGTAGAACCATTATCTATCGAGCGTACATAACCGACCTCTGAATAACTGCCGTAATCCTGGGATCGATAAGTCACGCCAACATGAATTCGACCGCTATCATCCACAGCAATTTCAGCATAAGGATCTGATGGGAATGGCACTTTCTTGGATACAATGTTGACCGGTGTTGACCAGGAATTGCCTCCATCATCGGACCGGATATAATCTATCCCGACTTCAAGATTGTCCCCGCTGGAATTCCCATAAACTACGTGCAAATTGCCATCCTGATCCACATCAATCGATCCATTCTCGGTACCGGTGGCAAGTGGAATGGATTCCGTCCAGGCTCTTGGATTACTGGCCTCCCCAATCGGGACCCGGGAGTAATGCATCGTTCCTTTGATCCACTGGTCGACCCAGAGCACGTGCAGCACATCCGAGTTGTCATCTATCACTGCTGATAACTTGATCATCAGCCGGATGTCATCAGAATTGGTGATCACGTCGATTGGTGCAGACCAGTCACCCGAGACATCATTCATGTAATAAAGAGCGGACTCTTCAAAACGATCGGACCACAATATGTGTGTGTTCTGATACTGGTCGCATAATATCAGCGGGAATAAAGCATTACTCGAAGTGGATGCCTGGGTCAAGTCCACAGGCTGTCTCCAGATTGGTGATGTGCCCTGTGCTGAGATTGAAGAAACCGGGAAGAAAAATACCCCCAGTAATAGCACGAGGCTCACTAAATAATGAATTAATAAGGTTCTGTGTCTCATAATAAGGTTAATTCACAATCCATCAGACCAATCAGTAATAGCGACATCCGCATGATTACACCTCACATCTGGTCAGTTACCAATTGAAAATCACATGTCACCGCGCCATCTATGCGCATGCCAAACTCTCTTTCCTCCAGATCAATTACATCAACACGA
>Ga0316577_10000987_pt1 | contig 12719 bp, 9 predicted proteins | sample S5NA_FD_203073 | JGI IMG/M metagenome (GOLD analysis project Ga0316577, IMG submission 203073) | Rhizosphere microbial communities from salt marsh grasses in Alabama, United States - S5-7_050615r2r1 | ecosystem: Host-associated > Plants > Roots > Rhizosphere | place: USA: Alabama | collected... | reverse complement strand
CGAGCCCCAGCTCCAGCGGGCCGCCGAGCGCTGCGGGCGAATCGTGATGGAGGCCATCGGCACCGCGGGGCCGCGGATCGCTGTGGGCAGCGCCATCGCCCAGCCCGGTGACACCCCGGACAGCCTAGAAGCGCGCGCACGCAGGCGGCTGATGCGCATCAGCGCGGAGCAGCCCCACCTCCCCGCTCCTCCGCTCTGATCGTCGCTCCCCGTCTGGACCACGATTGTGGTCCGGAGCTATCATCGTCGGCACCAACTCCAACGCATCGACGGAGGTGACCGTGCGCCCGCTGTCCACGTTGCTGCTCCTCACAACAGCCTGTTCCGCCGGCTCGCAGGGTGGCTTCCCCTGGACCCTGAAGGGCGGACGAGCCCGCCCCGCGGCGGCCTCTGCCGAGGTCGAGACGCTGGGGCCCGCGGGGTACAACCGCATCGGCTCGCGGGTCCTCGCGCGGCGTGTCAACCGGCCGACCCTGGCGAACCTCGACTACGCCGCCTACCACGCCAACATGGTCATCCGGCAGCAACAGTCCGGAGACCCGGTCCAGCCGGGGCAGGCCGCGGTGCCGCCTGACGCCAAGATCTTCGGCGGCGTGACCCGGCCGGGGAGCATCGCGGCCTCGCTGACGGCGCTCCCCCTCACCGCGGCCGAGCGCGGGCGACCCCTGGCCTTCTCCCCCCTGGTCGACTACCTCGCGCGGTGGAACGCCGACAAGGCCTCCGGCCTGGAGGAGGTCCGGGCCTCGGTGCGTGGCGAGACCTGGGGGCTGCCCCGACGGCCCGGCACGCACTTCCAGGAGATCACCACCCTGTGGATTCACCGGGCGGCTGGCGGGAAGGCCGGGCTCTGGGTCAAGGTCGAGTTCGAGCCCTGGGCTCGCCTGTTTCAGGGCATGCCCGACGAGGACGGCGACGGCTACCCCGAGATCTACGCCCAGCTCCGCCCGGCCCTGTGTCCGCCCGACGTCATCCGCCGCATCGAGGAGGACTACGCCGGCAAGGTGCTGACCACCGCGGAGGTGCACGGCTGGGCCAACCAGCTCGCCTCCTACTGGTATCCCTCCTACAACACTGACGTGGTCAAGCTCGCGGGCCAGAGGAGCTGGCCCCTCAAGGAGGTCGAGCCCGACGTGGTGGCGACGTCGAGGGGGCTCAAGGTCAATAGCCCGACGGTGGTGATCCGCGGCAAGCCGCAGAACCGCGCCGTCTACAACATCTTCGTCGTGGACGGGGTGACGCCCCTCGACGGCAAGAAGGCCCCAAACAAGGCAGGCGCGGCCATCGCCGGGCTCAAGGACGCGCCCGTCACCGTGGCGCTGGGACCGCTGCGCGAGGCCATCGAGGCCGACCTCAAGCAGCACGGATCCTGGGCCGCCTGGGCCAAGGAGGTGGCGCCGATCCACCTGGCGATCAAGCGGCAGCTCGGGCGGCGCCCCAAGGCCCTGAAGGCGCTGATCGGGCGCGGCGGGTTCCTGTTCTACCGCCGCTCGCTGGAGGCGGTGGTGGGCGGCGACATCCAGAAGCAGCCGCGCGCCAAGAACCCCTTCGCCGCCGTCGTGGAGTTCAAGGACTACCTCAAGCAGCTGGGGGTCGACTTCCTGCTGGTGCCGGTGCCCACCAAGGCCGACGTCTTCCCCGACAAGCTGGCCGGGGTGAAGCTGCCCGGCGCCAGGGGAAAGAAACGCGCGATCCCGGTGATCAACCCCTACGGCCGCAAGTTCCTCCTCGAGCTCAACCGGGCCGGCGTCGACGTCGTCGATCTCTTGCCCGTCTACCTCGGGGCCCGGGGGCGGAAGCTCAAGCGCGGTCAGGAGCCGCTCTATCAGCCCCAGGACACCCACTGGACCGATCGCGGCCTGCGCATGGCTGCCCGGGTGATCGGGCAGCGGATCAAGCGCTACCCCTGGTACGCGGCGCTGCGCAAGCGCAGGCGCAAGTTCCGCTACAAGCTCAAGCGCACCACCTTCAGGCGGCAGGGAGATCTGGTCTCGCGGCTGGCGGCGCGCGAGCAGCGCCGCTTCCGCCCCGCGAAGCTCTTCGCCCACCAGGTGCTCACCCGTCGAGGCAAGCTGTTCGAGGATGACGCCTCGAGCCCCATCGTCGTCCTGGGCGACAGCTTCACCGGCGTGTACCAGCGCACCGACTGCGGCAGCGCCGGGGTCTCGGCCCACATCGCCCACCAGATCCGGCACCCCGTGGACCTGGTGATGAGCTACGGCGGCGGACCCAACGTGCGCAACAAGCTGCTGACCCGCGACGAGAAGGCGCTCGGGCGGATGCGGCTCCTGATCTGGCTCTTCGCCGCGCGCGACTTCTTCAACTACTGGGACGACTGGGCGCCGCTCAAGCAGAAGGCGCCGCCCAAGGAGAAGGCGCCCAAGAAGAAGGCGCCGCCCAAGGAGAAGGCGCCCAAGAAGAAGGCGCCGCCCGGGAAACGAGCCAAGTGAGGTCGGGCCTCCTGGCGGCCGTGCTGCTCCTCGGCGCGTGCAGCACCTGCCGGGAGCCGGGCCCGGGGCCGGTGACCCGCGGCCTGCTCGATCTCTCCGACGAGGCTCGGCGCGCCGGGGTCGCGCCCGCGGGCCTCGCCAGCCACCAGGCCACCCTGGGTCGGCTCGCCTCCATGGCGCGCGAGACGCGCGCCCGCATCGAACGCGGCCAACACCCCGTCGACGCGCTCAACCACGTGGTCTTCGAGGTGCGCCGCTTCCGCCGCGACGTGAAGGACCTCTCGCTCGAGTCGGCGCTGCTCGGGCGCGTGCTGGCCCGGCGCAGGGGGAGCTGCATGGGCCTCGGCGGCCTGTACCTCGCCCTCGGCGAGTCTCTCGAGCTGCCGCTGGGCGGGGTGCTCGTGCCCGGCCACTTCCTGGTGCGCCACGCCGGGACCCGCGATGTCGAGCTGCTCAAGCGCGGCCGCCGGATGCCGCGCGCGTGGTATCGCGAGCGCTACCCGGTTCCGGAGCGGAGCACGCTCTACCTCCGCACGCTCGCCGCCGGGGAGAGCCTCGCCGTCTTCCGCTACAACCTGGCCAACGAGCTCCGCGCGCGCGGCCGCCGCCGCGCCGCCCTGGGGCATTACCGCCGCGTGGTCGCCACCCTCCCCGCCTTCGCCGAGGCCTGGGCCAACCTGGGCCTGACGCTGCAGGAGCTGGGTCGGCCCGCGGAGGCGGAGCGGGCCTACCTCGAGGCCCGCGCCGCAAACCCCCGCCTCGAGGGGCTCGAGCACAACCTGAGGGTGCTGCGCTCGCGCCAGCCGTGAGCGAACCAACGCGTCTTGCGGGAGGTGCCTACTTCTACTCTACTTCCTGTCGACCTTGAGGCAGAACCAGCGCTTGCTCTTGCGGTCGGTGGCGAAGAACTCGTCCACCACGGCGCCCTTCCAGATCTTCTTGATCTTGGGCGCCAGCTTCATCTTGTGCACGTCCCCCTCGCGGAAGCGCTTGAGCGAGCCCTTGACGTACTTCTTCATCTTGTCGGTGATCTTGCCGCGCGGCCTGCGCGGCTTGTAGTGGGCGACGTAGATCGGCTGCTTGTCCAGCTTGCCCCCGACCACCTGGTACTTCATCACGAAGGCGTAGTCGTAGAGCTCGTCGGGCGGCATCTTGCCCGGGATCTTGACCAGCTTGGCCGTGACCTCGATGGTGCCCTTGATCTTCTTGGCCGCGCTCTCGGGGACGAGACCCGCGAGCAGCGCCAGGGCGGCGACACAGGAAAGGACGGTGCGCATGACTCCTCCTGTCTGGGCAGTCCTTGGACGGTCCGGTGCACGGGGATGTTCACTATATCAGACATGAACGTTTCGGTGGGGTGGGGACACGAACTGTCTCGGAGAGGGGCACAACATGCGGCCAGGATCACTCGGGTATGTCTCGTCCGCGCTCGCGGTGCTCACGGTGCTCGCGCTGCTGGGCTGCGGGCCCAAGGCGCCCGGGACCACCAGCCTGCCGGACGCGGCCCTCCGCACCTGGTTCGACAACAGCCTCCACCTGGACCTCGAGAACGAGCGGTTCTGGGGCCGACAGGACGAGGAGACCCTGCTCCGGCAGCTGGGTCACGCGGACGTCGTCGCCGTGGGCTCCATCGAGTCCATCGGGCTCGCCAGCCACTACGGCGCCGAGCGCCACCTGAACCTCGCCTTCCGCCCGGAGGAGCTCTTGCACGGGACGCTCGACGGGGAGCTGGACCGGGACCGCCAGCTGGTGGTGCGGATCCCCGCCACGACGGAGGCCTTCGAGATCGCGCGCCGGCTCCCCGAGTGGAACGGCGGCCTCCGGTTCCTGCTGCTGCTCAAGCGCGCGCACGACGACGCGCGCGAGCTGTGCTGGGCGATCTACCTGCCCCCTTCCCGGCTGCTGGCCCAGGTGCGGACGCTGTTCGCCCGGCTTCCCAGGGGCAGCGGCTGAGCTCGGAGCACCTCTGCTGTCAGGCGGCCGCCTCGGCCATGTGCCGGGCGAGGAACATCGGCAGCGCCTCCCGGGTCATCTGCAGGACGTCGACCTCCCGATCCAGACCCTTCGCGATGCCGATGAAGGTCAGGTCGCTGAGGATGATGCCGGTCCACTCCGGATCCACGCTGACGGAGTGACGCCGCATCAGGCCGAGCATCTCCGCCATCACCTCGCTGGGCTGGAGCTGGGAGAAGCCGCGGGCGAAGTGCCGCGACAGCAGCTGCTCCACGTCGGCCACCGCCTGCTTCTGGGTCTCGGGGGGGACGTCGGTGCCCTGGAGATAAGCCTCGACCACGGCGCGGGCGTTCCCTGACATCAGCCCCGCTCCGACCTGGATGAACTTCCGGATGTAGTGCGCCGGGACCTCGTAGACCAGCCCGGTGTCGATGAGGTTCAGCGATCCGTCGTCGCCGATGAGGATGTTCGCCGGGTGCAGGTCCGCGTGGACGAAGCAGTCACCGAGCAGCATGCGGTGGTACATGTTGATCAGCCGGCGGGCGAGCTTCTTGCGGTCCCAGCGCCGGTCGGCCGGCAGATGGGTCAGCTTGTGCCCCGCGACGAAGCCCATGGTGATCACCCGGTCGCCGCAGGCGTGGTCGAAGATCGGCGGAACCCGCACGTGCTCGACGTCGGCGAAGTTCTGGCCGAAGCGGCGACTGCTCGCGACCTCGCGCCGGAAGTCAAGCTGCGCGGCGATGGCGCGACCCAGCTCGTCGACGAGGGCCGGCAGGCCGAGGGGACGCAGGGCGGCCAGTCGGTGTGCGGTCCGGGCGAGGAAGCCGAGCAGGGCGAGGTCGCGGTGGATGGTGCGCCCGATGCCAGGGCGTTGCACCTTGACCGCCACCCGGGTGCCGTCGCGAAGCCGCCCCTCGTGCACCTGGGCGATGGAGCCCGCGGCGACGGGCCGCTCGTTCAGGGAGGCGAAGATCCCCTCCACGGGCCGGCCCAGGTCCGACTCGACGACCGCGCGGATCGCTCCGAAGGGCAACGCGGGTACCTGGTCCTGAAGGCTCTCCAGCTCGTGGATCATCCCGGTGGGCAGCAGGTCCCGTCGGGTGGAGAGGATCTGCCCGATCTTGATGAACGTGGCCTGCAGGCCGCGCAGCAGCCCGGCGAGGCAGCGCCCGCGGAGCCGCGCGATTGCCCCCTCCCGCTCCTCTGGCGACCGCCCGATACACGTGAGCGCGAGCCAGGCGCGGCTCGCCAGGTACCGGCTGCCGTGGAGCACCAGGTAGCAGCAGATGACGAGGAACCGAGCGAACGTTGCGACCATCTTGACCTCCGGGTTGCCGTGTTGATACCTGGAGGTTCTGCAACCGCCGTACCTGCCACAGGACCACGTAAGGCGCGGCAATCACGCCATGTGGCCCGAGCACTGTTTGCCATTCCGACGATCCCAGACCTTGGGATGTCGACAAACCGACAGCGGGCCTGGAGGCCTGGCCGGACATTGGGATAATCTCACATGATTCCTTCTGGTTAACATAATTGCTGTGCGGCGGTGTGCTTTTCGGTGCGACTGCCTCCTACCGGGTGCCGTCACCAAAGTGAGGAGATAATCACCATGAGAACCATCGCACACAGCCTTCTGATTTCGATACTTTGTCTGACCTGGATCGCCTGCGGCCCGATGGCCGAGGGCCCCATCGACGAGAGCCAGCTCACCAAGGCCGACCCCGGCAAGGCCGACTCCAGCGCCGTGGCCGCGTTCCTGGACTTCGAGTTCGACGGCGAGCTGGTCACCAACTACGCCTACAACCCCGAGGGGGTCATCGAGGACCAGCTGCTCTACACCGTGGGGCAGCTCAACGGCGACCGGGCGGTGAGCCGCATCGACCGACTGGAGCTGACCAACATCCAGAAGACCCAGACCGACGACGGCAAGACCCGCATCACCTACCACGCCAAGACCGTGGTGGCCTGGGGCCAGAAGAACAACGTGCCCCAGAGCTACAGCTTCATCCTGCCGCTGGACATGAGCTACGGCGGCCAGAGCGACTTCATCGAGAAGTACAGCCACGACTGCGTCGAGTACGGCGCCCACGACGTCGACTCCGGCACGATGTGGTACTACTGGCGTCCCGATACCAGCCGCTGCCACCTTGCCGACGGGGACACCATCACCGCCGAGGCCACCGTGTCGATGAGCCAGATCTCCACCACCGGCAAGTACCCCGAGTACCACAAGGTCTGGGAGGACAAGGCGCTCAAGGTCGTGGCGGTGTTCGGCAAGTACGACGAGGGCGCGACCGGCGGCGACGCCGGGATCAGCGCGTACAACCGCTTCGTCAGCTCGATCAAGAGCCTGCTCGCCTCGCACAACCTCACCACCACGCCGGAGACCGTCCCGTCGAGCCCGGGGGTCGAGGTGCCCGACATCGAGTTCCGCGCCACGCTCCCGGGCGGCCACGCCGTCGAGGTCGTGGCCCTGCTGGTGGACAGCGTCCGCTCGGCGGGTCAGACGTTCAACCAGCGCTACGAGGCCCTCTCGAGCCACGCCGACCTCATCGCCTACAACGGCCACTCCGGCCTCGGCGCCAACATCCGCGCCCTGGCCCGCAAGGGCAAGTGGGTCGCGGGGCAGTACGTCGTGGTGTTCATGAACGGCTGCGACACCTACGCCTACGTCGACTCGGCGCTCGCCGACGCGCACGCGCAGGTCAACCCCGACGACCCCAAGGGCACCAAGCACGTCGACGTGGTCACCAACGCCATGCCCTCGTTCTTCGGCAACATGGCCAACGCGACGCTGGCGCTGGTCCGCGGCCTGATGGCCCACGACGCCCCCAAGACCTACGAGAAGATCTTCGACGACATCTCGACCTCCCAGGTGGTGCTGGTCTCCGGCGAGGACGACAACGTCTACGTCCCGGGCTACGACGACGACGATGACGACGATGACGATCCGCCCCCGCCGCCCTGGAGCGGCCTGAGCGAGAGCGGCACCGTGGCCAAGGACGAGGAGCAGCACTACGCCACGCCGGAGCTGCCCGCCGGCCGCTACCTCTTCACCCTGAGCGGCGACAACGACGCCGACCTCTACGTCCGCATCGGCGAGGCCCCCACCACGGCGCTCTACGACTGCCGGCCCTACAAGACCGGCTCGGCCGAGGTCTGCAAGGTGGACCTGCCCAGCGCCGCCAAGATCCACGTGATGGTGCGCGGCTGGGCCCAGTCCTCGACCTACCAGCTGGTCGGCCAGCCCGAGTAGCGCTCCCTCAGGGCGAGAGCCTGAGCAGCGTCCCCGCCGCCCCCACCGCCCACACATCCGCCGGTCCCGACCCCCAGACCCCGAACAGCGCCCCCGTGCCGGCGTCGATGACGCCGGGCACCGTGACCGGCTTCCAGGCCGCGCCGTCGAAGTGATAGACCACACCGTGGCCGAAGGTCCCCGCGCTGCTGTCGCGGTCGGAGTAGCCCACGGCCCAGATCGACGACGAGCTGCCCCAGATCCCCACCAGCCACCCCTTGCCCAGCGAGGGCGGGGTGGCGTCGCTCCACGACGCGCCGTCGAAGTGCAGGATCTGCTGCATCCCCACCGCCCAGACGTCGTTCGCCGCGGCGGCCCAGACGTCGTGGAGCGACTTCTGGCTGCCGGTGGCGCGCGGCTGCCAGCTCTTCCCGTCGTAGTGCCAGCTCGCGGCGGCGCCCTGGGCGTCCTGCCCCACGGCCCAGATGTCCACCGCCCCGATGCCCGACATCGACTCGGCCAGGCCCTCGACGGTCATCAGCGTCCAGCTGGCGCCGTCGAAGCGCGCCAGCCCCGACTCGGCGGGCGGCATGAGCTTGGTGATCCCGGCGGCCCACACGTGGCCCGCGGCGCCCCACAGGCCCATCCAGAGCGTCGAGCCCGGCGCGCCGGTCACGGTGACGGGCTTCCAGTCGTTGCCCACCTTGTGCAGCACCCCGCCCGTGGTCGTCGCCCAGACGTCGGTGGGCGAGACGGCCCACACCTGGCTCGCGCCGCTGCTGCTGGCGACGGTCCACGACGCGCCGTCGAAGTGCAGCGTGGCGTCGCCCACCGCCCACACATCGCTCGCCGAGGTGCCGTGCACGGCGGCGAGCTTGCCGCTGCTCGGCGACGCCACCTTCCTCCAGGTCGCCGGGGTCGCGGCGTCGACGGGGGCGTTGCCGTCGGGGAGCCCCGGCCCGTCGTGGCGCGCGTCCGCGCCTGCCGGTCCGTCCGCCGGCGGCGCCGAGTCCGGCGGCGCGCCCTCGAGCCGAAGTCCATCAACGATCTTGGAGCTGCCGCTGCATCCCGCGGCGGTGACCACGACAAGGAGACCGATCACGGCGAGCTTCATGCGCCCGATGGTACCAACGCGCTCCCGTGTGCACCAGCCGTTGACACCCCGACCGGGACAGCCCCACTGCAACGACCCCGCACTCTCTGCTAGACTCGTCCGTGATGCGTTACATAACATCGATCGCCTCGGTCCTCGCGTGCGCGCTCCTCGCGCCGCTCGGGGCCCGCGCCGACCAGCTCCCCACCGGCTACCTGGTCTGGTCCAAGGGCAAGGCCGGTGACCCCGCGAGCCGCAAGATCTACCGCGTGACCCTGCCGGGCAAGACCGACGAGATGGCGCTGACCGGCGGCGAGGACGTCGAGTGCCAGATCAGCCCCGATGGCAAGTGGGTGGCCTACGCCAAGGCCAAGATCGCCGCGTCGGACTACCACAGCTTCAAGCTGTGGAAGCTCTACATCGTCTCGATCCACGGCGCCAGCGGCGGCCGCAAGGAGATCAAGATCGACGACGACGGGGCCTGGCCGAGCTGGGGCAAGAACGGCGAGCTCTACTACAACCAGCCCGACGGCACGCACACCAGGATCGTCAAGGTCACCCTCGACTCGTCGGGTAAGGTGACGCAGAAGGAGGTCTTCTTCGAGACCAAGACCGCCTTCGGCGGCTTCCAGGAGGTCACCGAGTCCTTCGTCTCCCCCGACGGCAGCTGGTTCGCCGGCCGAACGCGCGGCAGCGCCTCGATCAACGGGGTCGGCGCCTACCAGATCTCCCCGCCCAAATACTTCATGCTGGCCAGGGCCGGCTCCATCGGCTGCATGCCCTACGTGGCGCCCGGCGGCGAGTGGGGGCTGATCGCCGGCTCGGACCAGGGCATCCGCTGGGGCCACGCCCCGCACGTCCAGGACCGCAAGGAGGACCAGCAGCTGATCCCGCCCAAGAGCTCGAGCCACAAGGCCTACCACCCCGGGGTCTCCACCGACGGGAAGTGGGTGATGACGGGCTTCGGCACCGAGCAGGACCACAACAGCGGCGCCTACGACATCTACATCTACCCCCTCGACGAGTCGACCATGACCGTCGGCACCGCCGTGGAGCTGGCGGCGGGGGGCTTCAACGGCTGGCCCCACGTCTGGGTCGGGACTCCGACGCCGCCGCCGCCTCCCGAGCCGACCATCGTCGAGTTCTACCCCTCGAGCTGGACCGTCGCCCCGGGCGAGAAGGTGACGCTGACCTGGTCGACCCAGGACGCCGAGACGGTGGAGCTCGACGGGACCTCGGTGGAGACCGACGGCACCAGCGAGGTCACGCCGGCGAGCACCACGACCTACACCCTGGTGGCCAAGAACAGCAAGACCACCAACACCGACACCAAGGGCTGCAAGGTCACCGTCAACGCGACGCCCCAGGCGGTCTCGATCGTCAGCTTCACGGCCACGCCCGGCTCGATCGAGCGCGGGCAGAGCGCCACGCTGACCTGGGAGGTCCATAACCCCACCACCCTGGACATCGACGGCGAGCGCATCGAGCCCGAGGGCGAGCTCGAGGTCAGCCCGACCGAGACCACGACCTACAAGCTCACCGCCCAGGGCGAGGGTGGACCGGTAACCGCCGAGGCGACGGTGTCCGTCGAGGAGATCGACGAGGGGCTGCTCCCCGACAAGGGGGGGTTCGTCTGCGGCCTGACCGGGGACGCGGCGGCGCCCGGCGTGGCGCCGCTGGTCTTCCTCGGCCTGCTCGCGCTCCTTCGAGGCCGGCGCCGCGGCAAGCGCCGCTGATCGCCCCGGGCCATGCGGCGGTGGGCCCTCCACGCGTGGGTGATCCTCGGCGCCGCGGCGGTGTTCTGGTCGGTCTGCTTCCCCCTGGTCAACACCGATATCTGGTGGCACCTGGCCACCGGGCGGGAGATCCTCGCCGGGGGCCGGCTGCTCCACGCCGACCCCTTCGCCGCCACGCAGCACCTGCAGTGGATCAACCTCCACTGGCTGTTCCAGCTCGGGGCGTACGGAGTCCACGCCGCCGCCGGAGTCGCCGGCCTGGTGCTCTGCAAGTGCCTGCTGGTCGCCGCGGGGGCCGGGCTGCTGATCCGCTGGGGCGCCTCGGGCTCGAGCGGCGCCGCCCCGCTGTCCGCCCCCCTCGTCGTGCTCTTCGTCCACGCGGCCCGCGATCTGGTGCTCGCGCGGCCGGTGGTGATCACCCTGCTGATGCTCGCGCTCTACACGCTGGTCCTGGAGCGCCACCGCGACCGCGGGCGCCCTCGCGTGCTGCTGTGGCTCGCGCCGCTCCAGCTGTTGTGGGCCAACACCCAGGGCGGGCTGCAGCTGCTCGGGCCGGCGCTGGTCCTCGCCTACCTCGCCGGCGACTGCCTCGCGGTGCTCCTCTCGCGGCGCGGGATCGCGCTCCTGGACCCCCCGGTGGGCGCGCTGCGCTGGACCGGCCTGGCGCTGCTCCTCTGCCTCGGCTGCACCCTCTGCACCCCCTACGGGCTCGACGGCCTGACCCTGCCGTTCAAGCTGCTCGGGCGCATCGACCCCGCGCTCGGCGCGGACCTCTTCAGCCGGGGCGTCTCCGAGAACGTCCCGCCCTGGCTGCTCGAGCGCGCGCCCGACACCCCGGCCTTCGTCGAGAGCTTCAAGTGGATCGCGCTCGGCGCGTTCGGCTCGTTCGTCCCGCTGATGTTCTCGTCCCGCCGGCCCCTGGTCCTTCCCCGCCTCCTGCTCCTCGGCGGGCTCTTCGCCCTGGCGCTCGCCGCCAACCGCAACATCCTGCTCTTCGTCTGGCTCGCCGGGCCGGTGGTGGCGCTGAACCTGGCGCCGGGTCTTCGCGGGGTGCTCTCCACCCGGGCGCGGGTCGCGGCGGTCGGCGCGCTCGCCGCGGCCCTGATCGCCGGCGTCGCTGCCCACCGGCTCCTCGGCGCTCGCCACGAGCCCCCGCTCTCCGAGCTCGCGCCGTTCCGGGTCCCCGACCGGGCCGTGGCGGCGCTAGAGCGAACGCCGCGCCACGCCCGCGGCCCGCTTTACAACTCGGTGCGCTACGGCGGCTACCTGATCTGGAAGCTCTTCCCTCGCGCCTACCCCGCCATCGACGGCCGGCTGGTGCTGCGCAGCGCCGCGGAGTTCGCCGGCCACCTCGATCTCGCCGATCAGCCCGCCCTCTTCGAGGCCCGGCGGCGGCGCCTGGGCTACCGTGCCGTGCTGCTGCCCGCCGCCATGCCCGACCGCTACCTCCCGCTGGTGGTCCACCTCTACCGCGATCCCGAGTGGGAGCTCCACTACACCGACGGCACCCAGACCCTGTTCCTGCGCCGGAGGGCGCGTGGCGTCGACCTCGGCGACCGCCGCGATGTCGGCGCCATCGCGCGGGAGCTGCGGGCGCGTCCCGGCCCGCCCGCCGCGAAGGAGCGGGCGCTCTACCACCTCGCCCGGCTCGTCGCCGCGGCCGGCGAGCCGGCGACCGCGGGGTGGCTGCTCCGCGGGGAGGGCCTCGGGAGCCACCAGGCGCGCTCGCTGCGCTGCCGCGTGCTATACCTCGAGGGCAAGCCCGCCGAGGCCGAGCGGCTCGCCCGGGAGCTCATCGAGCGCCACGGCGACAACGTCGACGACCTGCTACTGCTGGCGTGGCTGGCCCTCGACCGCGGCGAGCGCCGACGCGCCGTCGATCTGACCGGTCGGGCGCTGGAGGTCGACCCTCACAGCCGGCAGGCGCGGCGGCTGCTGGCGCAGGCGGCGGGGCGCTGACTACTTCCCTTCCTTGACCGCGTCCCCGCCCGCGTCGGCCGGCGGCCTCGCCACCTCCTCCACCGCCGGAGGCTCCGGGCGGCTGCCTGCGGCCAGCAGCCAGTACGCGGCGCCGCCGAGGGCGGCGGTGGTGACCGCGGCGCCGATCAGCAGGCGCGTGGGGCGGATGCCCTTCACCACCGGGTCGTCGGGGCGGATCCCCGCCGGCTCGGCGAAGGGGATGACCTCCGCCGGCGCCGGCAGATCCGCGCCGATGCCGCGCAGCCCGTCGATGACCGCGCGAAGCTGGGGGTCCG
>Ga0316577_10000986_pt1 | contig 12719 bp, 12 predicted proteins | sample S5NA_FD_203073 | JGI IMG/M metagenome (GOLD analysis project Ga0316577, IMG submission 203073) | Rhizosphere microbial communities from salt marsh grasses in Alabama, United States - S5-7_050615r2r1 | ecosystem: Host-associated > Plants > Roots > Rhizosphere | place: USA: Alabama | collected... | reverse complement strand
CGCTGCAGGACCCGCCCGTCATCGTCGACCCCGACGGCGAAAAGATCTTTTTCGACTGGGGCTTTGACAAGCCCCGCAGCGCCATGCCCTCGGCCGACAGTTTTTCCATCCGCTGGAGCGGCCAGCGCTACTTTCACGCCGGGTTCTACCGCTTTGGCCTCTTTGCCGACGACGGGGTGCGCCTTTGGGTCGACGGCGAGCAGTTGGTGGACCAGTGGCACACGGGGCGGGGCGAGTACCACGCCCCGGTCACCTACTTGAACGGCTACCACGACGTGATCGTGGAGTATTTCGAGGACAGCGGCGAGGCCGAGATCCGATTCTGGTGGGAGTAGGGTTTCGGTATCTACCCGTGTAACGTGCGTTACACGGGTAGATACCAGGAGAGAATTTTTTGTTCTTTGACGAAGCGAAAATCTATGTCAAGGCCGGCGACGGCGGGGATGGCAGCGTGGCCTTTCGCCGGGAGAAATACGTGCCTTTTGGCGGGCCTAGCGGCGGCAACGGTGGCTCGGGGGGCGACGTCTACCTGGTGGTGGATGGCAACCTGAGCACGCTGATCCGCTTCAAGAAGCGCGTCCACTTCAAGGCTGAGCGCGGCGTGCGCGGCAGCGGCAAGAATCAGCAGGGCAAGTCGGGCCAGGACCTGGAGCTGCACGTGCCGCCGGGCACCATGGTCTACGAGGCCGACATGGGCGAATTCCTGGCCGACCTGGTGGAGGACGGCCAGCGGGTGCGGGTGGCCGCCGGCGGCCGGGGCGGCCGCGGCAACGCGGCCTTTGCCTCGTCCACCAACCAGGCGCCGCGCCTGGCCGAGCATGGCGAGCCGGGGGAGGAGCGCTGGCTGCGGCTGGAGCTCAAGATCCTGGCCGACGTGGGCGTCATCGGCATGCCCAACGCTGGCAAGAGCACGCTGCTGTCGGTGGTCAGCGCCGCCAGGCCCAAGATCGCGGCCTATCCCTTCACCACGCTACAGCCCAACCTGGGCGTGGTCGCGGTGGACAACTATCAGACGTTCGTCATGGCCGACGTGCCGGGCCTCATCGAGGGCGCGGCCGAGGGCGCGGGCCTGGGGCACCAGTTTCTGCGTCACGTGGAGCGCACGCGCCTGCTCCTCCACCTGCTGGACGGCGCCTCCCAGGACCCGCTGGCCGATTGGCAGGCCATCAACCGCGAGCTGGCCGAGTTTAATCCCCAGTTGGCGGCCCGGCCCCAGATCGTGGTCCTGAACAAGATGGACCTGCCCGATGCACAGGCCTGGTGGCCATTGGTGCAAGAGGCCATGGCCGAGCACAAGCTGGAGGCCCATGCCATCTCGGCCGTGACGGGTGAGGGGGTGCCGGCCCTGATGCGCCGCACCTTCGAGCTGCTGCAATCGCTGCCCCAGGCCGAGCCCGCGCCGCCGCAGCCGGCCATCTTTCGCCCGGCCGAGAGCGAGGATGCCTTTACCATCGAGCGCGAGGGGGACGGCTGGCGGGTGCGCGGGGTGCGCGTGGAGCGCATTGCGGCCATGACGCCCTTTGTGCTGCCCGAAGCGGCGGCCCGCTTCCAGCGACAACTGCGGGCCATGGGCGTCGACCGGGCGCTGACTGAGGCCGGGGTCGAGCCGGGCGACATGGTGCGCATCGGCGAGCGGGAGCTGGAGTGGCAGGAGTGAGCCGGCGGCTGGGCGTGCTGGGTGGGACGTTCGACCCCATCCATTACGGGCACCTGGTGGCGGCCCAGGAGACGCACTACCAGCTGGAGCTGGAACGGGTGCTGTTGGTGCCGGTGGGGCAGCCACCGCACAAGCTAAACGAACCCCTATCGCCGGCCGAGCACCGGGTGCGCATGATCGAGCTGGCCATCGAGGGCCGGCCGCAGTTTGCCCTGTCGCGGGTGGACGTCGACCGGCCGGGGCCGCAGTACACGGCCGATACGCTGGCCCTCTTGAGGGAGGAGTGGGGGCCGGACACCCGCCTCTTTTTCATCGCCGGCAGCGACTCGCTGGCCGACATCCTCCACTGGCGGGCACCGCGGCAGATCGTCCGCGAGGCCGAGCTGGCCGTGGTCCGGCGGCCGGGGGGCAAGGTGGATGTCGACAGGTTGGCGCGAGAGCTCCCCGGGCTGCGAGACCGGCTGCACTGGGTGCAGATGCCGCTCCTCGACATCTCGTCCACCGGCCTGCAGGCCCGGGTGCGGCAGGGGCGGCCGATCTCGTTCTTTCTGCCGCCAGCGGTCGAGGCGTACATTCTGGAGCAGGGATTGTATCGATAATCCCGGGGGTAGGGCAGATTGCCAATTTGCCCAACAGCCCTGATGTCATTGAGAGTGGTGGAGGTGAGAAGGATGGCGGTTTTGTTGCAGGAGATGAGCTGGCCGGAGGTCCAAGAGTATTTGCAGCGGGATGACCGGCTGATCCTGGTCATTGGCAGCACGGAGCAGCACGGGCGGCACATGACCTTTGGCAGCGACGTGTGGCAGCCGTGGGAGATGGCGCGGCGCCTGAGTGCCCGCACCGGCGTCCTGCTGGCGCCGGCGGTGAACTATGGCATGTCGTTGCACCACCTGGGCTTTCCCGGCAGCCTGAGCCTGCGGCCCGACACGGTATCTTCGGTCATGGTCGACTTGCTGGACAGCGCCTACCAGCACGGCTTCCGGCACGTGCTGCTACTCAACGGCCACGGGGGCAATACGGCTGCCATCCAGACGGCACTGGCCGAGGTGCTGCACGAACTGCCGGGCCTGGAGGTACGCCTGAGCCAATGGTGGCGCGAGCCGGCAGTGATAGAAGTCCTGGAGGAGGCGTTTCCGGGCCATCCGCCGGCCCACGCCGACGCGGCCGAGACGTCGGTGGTCATGGCCGTGCGCCCCGACGCGGTGCACTTGGAGCGGGCGCAGCACAGCCCCGACGCGCCACGGGTATCCTTTCTGTCACGGCACGTCTTTTTGGAGCATTATCCCCACGGCGTCATCGGCCTCGACCCACGGCAGGCCTCCGCTGAGGTGGGGGAGCGGGTCGTCGCCGCGGCGGTGGCGACCTATGAGCAGGTTTTGAACGACTGGCGACAGGCCTGACAGGCTTGCGTTGGAATAGGGTCGAAATCGTGGAAATGATGCTGTTTGCATTGTTGTGCTCAGTTTTGTTGACATAAAACATGTCAGGCCTTGGGCCGGTTTGCGCCAATTCCGAAACTATGTTATAATACCGGTGTTCGACTCGGCTGAAAATTGACACGCTTTCTGCCTCCGTCGATCACTTCTGTACCCCCGTGAACGAAGGGGAAAGAGCCGCCGTGCAAGGCTACGCTCGCTCCCGTACGTCGCGGGGGCTTCTGTTTTCAGGCAGGGATGCGCCCGATTCAGGGCTCTGAGGAAGGGAGGTGGTGCTGCACAGCGATCTCGGGACGTTGATCTGTGGCTTGGACGATGTGATCGTAGAGATCCGCCGACAAAGGAGGAGGAAGCGGTGAAAAACAAATCGTTGTACGCTTTGCTGTGCCTGTTGATCCTGATGAGTCTGGGGATCGTTGCCTGCGATGGCGACACCCAGGAAGGCGCGCAGGAATGTCCGACGTGTGCCCCCTGCCCCGACGCGGGCGAGTGCCCGACCTGTGAGCCCTGCCCCGAGTGCCCTGCGGCAGCCCAGGACATCCTGGGAGCTGTCCTGGAGCGTGGCAGGGTAATCTGCGGTTCCCGTACCGACCTGCTTGGCTTTGGCTACCTGGATGAGAGCGGTCGGAATGTCGGCTTTGACATCGACCTCTGCCGGGCCGTGGCCGTGGCTCTGTTCAACGATCCCGAAGCCGTAGAGTTTGTGCCGCTGACGGCTGCTGAGCGTGGCCCCGCGCTGCAGACCGGCGAGATCGACATACTCTCCCGGAATGTGACCTGGACCTCGTCGCGCGATGCGCAGTGGGGCAACTTTACGATCATCATGTTCTATGATGGCCAGGGCATGATGGTTCGCAAGGACACGGGCTTTACCACGTTGGAGGATCTGGCTAACGCTACCATCTGCGTGACCACTGGCACCACCACCGAGAAGAACCTGGCCGACAACTTCCGCCAGAGGGGATTGTCGTACGAAGCGGTCACCTTTGAGGACACCTCTGCGGTCTATAGTGCCTATGAGGACGGCCGCTGCGATGGGGCCACCAGCGACAAATCCCAGTTGGCCGCTGTGCGAGAGGGCTTTGCCAACCCAGACGATCACATCATCATGGACGTGACCATGTCCAAGGAGCCCCTGACACCTGCCGTGCCCACGGGTGACGACAGGTGGTTCGACGTGGTCAAGACGACGATGTACGTCCTGATCAACGCCGAGGAGCTGGGCATCAACTCGCAGAATGTGGACGAGATGATGAGTAGCGACAACATCGAGGTGCTCCGCCTGCTGGGTGTGGAGGGCAGCTTTGGCCAGGAGGACTTGGGGCTGGCCCAGGACTTTGCGGCCAACGTGATCCGCGCCGTGGGCAACTATGGCGAGGTCTATGACCGCTACATGGGGCCTGACGGCGATGCGTTCGATTTGCCTCGTGGCCTCAACGATCTATGGAGCAACGGTGGGCTGATCTACGCACCGCCACTTCGCTGAGTTTTGGATAGGCGATGGGGTGCAGTCCCGGCAACCCCCGACCGGGGCTGCACCCCCGAACTCGCCAAAGAATGGGTACACGGCCATCATGAGTCAATCGTCGTGGTCACGCTTCTTACACCGACGGGGCGTTCCACTCTGGCGCGACGTGGTGGTGCTGCAGTGGGTCGCCCAGATCCTGTCGGCCGTCCTTGTCCTCGGCTTTTTGTGGTTTCTCATCAGCAATGTCCTCCGGGCAGCAGATGCCCGCGGGCTGAGCTGGGGATACGGCTTTTTGGACGAGGCAGCCGGGTTTCCTATCAGTGAGTCTCTTCTCCCTTACGATGCCTCTTACCCTTTCTCCCGCGCCTTTGTCATCGGAGTCCTGAACACCCTCAAAGTGTCGTTGGTGGGCGTCGTCTTTGCCACCGTGCTGGGCGCCGTCACCGCCGTGGCCCGGTTGTCCAGCAACTGGCTGATAAGTAAGATTGCCAGCTTGTACATCGAGATTATCCGCAACGTGCCGCTTTTGGTGCAGCTATTCTTCTGGTACTTTGGCTTCTTCCAACGGCTCCCCGCGGTGCAAGATGCGGCAGGGGTGCCCAACCTGATTTACCTCAGCCAGCGGGGCCTGTACATGGCCTGGTTCGAGCCGACCCGGACCTTTTGGTTGTGGATAGCCTTTGTTGGCGCCGGGCTGATCCTAGCGATGATCCTGAACGTGGTTCTATCCCGCTACCAGATCAGGACCGGAAGGACGACGTATCCCGTGGCGACGGCCCTCGTCGTTCTGGTCGCGCTCCCTGTCCTGGGTTGGTTCCTGGTAGGGGAGAGTCCTCTCTCTACCACGGTACCGGTCCTGGGCAAGTTCAACTTTGAGGGTGGCTTTCGGCTCACGCCTGAGTTCGTCGGCCTGCTGGTCGGCTTGGTGGTGTACACGGGGGCATTCATCGCTGAGGTTGTCCGGGCCGGTATCCTGGCGGTAAATAAGGGCCAGTTCGAAGCTGCCCGCGCCGTGGGCCTGACAAACATGCAGGTCCTGCGCCTGGTCGTCTTTCCCCAGGCCATGCGCGTTATCATCCCGCCGCTGATCAGCCAGTACTTGAACCTGACCAAGAACTCGAGCCTGGCCATCCTCATCGGCTATGCCGACGTCTTTTTCGTGGGCCGGACCATCATCAACCAGTCCGGGCGGGCGGTTCCCGTCTTTCTCCTGATCATGGCCATATACCTCATCATCAGCTTGATCACCTCGGCGATCATGAACGTCTATAACCGGCGCGTGCGGTTGGTGGAGCGCTAGCGATGAGCGAGAAGGCAATGAATGGCGCATCCTCGAGGCCACCTGCCTCAGCGGGCCTGCGCCAGTGGCTGAAGAAGAACCTATTCAGCACCTGGTATGATCTCCTGCTGACCATCCTGGCGATCCTTTTTCTTTATGTCGTGATTCGGGGGATCGTTACCTGGGTCTTTACTGTCGCCGACTGGTCCCCCATTATCAACAGCCTCAAGCTGTTCGCTGTTGGCCTGTACCCCGTCGAGGAGATCTGGCGTATCGGCACGATCCTGGCCATCGTATCGTTGCTGGCTGGCTTCAGTTGGGGTGTGTGGGGCGGGATCGTCCGTACCTTTGCCGTCGCCATGGGGGCGGGCTTTATCCTGATCGCTTCTCTGCCCTTTGACCTCTATCCATCCAATGCTGATCCCCTGGATCTGATGCTACGCCTTGGCTTTCTGCTGCTCCCAGCCCTCATCCTGATTGGGCTGCTCCTCGGCCGCAAGCTGAGGCTTCCTGGCCGCTGGATCTTGATTCTGTGGCTCCTGTCCTTCCTGCTTGCCATGGTCCTCTTGACTGGTATTCAGGGCAGTGCAGCATTGCCCAAGGTAGAGACGACCCTCTGGGGTGGGCTGCTGCTGACGTTCCTCCTGGCCATCGTGGGCATTGTCGCCTCCTTTCCCATCGGCGTCCTGTTGGCCTTGGGGCGGCAGAGCTCCTTGCCAGTCGTGAAGCTGTTCTGTACCTTATTCATCGAGGTGGTCCGGGGCGTGCCCCTGGTCACGATCCTGTTTATGGCCTCCATCATCTTGCCCCTCTTTTTGCCGGAGCAGATCCGCATTGACCGCGTTTTGCGGGCCATGTTAGGTATGACCCTCTTTGCCGCTGCCTACATGGCCGAGAACGTGCGGGGCGGCCTACAGGCCATCCCTGCCGGCCAATACGAAGCAGCCAAGGCGGTTGGCTTTAACAACGTACAGACGACTGTGTACATCGTCCTTCCCCAGGCGCTGCGGGCCGTAATCCCGGCCATCGTCGGGCAGTTCATTGCCCTATTCATGGACACTACCCTGGCCATCATCGTCGGCCTGATGGAGCTGCTCGCCGTGGGCAAGGCTGTGCTCCAGAGCAACCAAGAGTGGCTATTGCTGGACAAGGAAGTATACCTGTTCGTCGCCGTCTTGTTCTGGGTATTCACCTATTCGATGTCCTACGCCAGCCGCCGCCTGGAGGTAGCCTTGGGTGTGGGTGAGCGATAGACGGTACCCCCCGAGACCATCTCCTGCCAGGTCGTCTCGACCAAGCCAGGTCGTCTCGACCGAGGGGGGAGTGATTCAAAGATCGGAGAGAGTCGGCATGTCAGAGGAACAGAGATCGGACGTTGGAGATGACATCATCGTCTGCCGAGATGTGGAAAAGTGGTTTGACGATTTTCACGTCCTGCGCGGGATCAGCATCACGATCAGAAGGGGCGAGGTTGTGGTCATATGCGGACCATCCGGATCGGGCAAGTCCACGTTCATCCGCACCATCAACCGCCTGGAGGAACACCAGAAGGGTGACATCATTGTGGACGGCATTGAGCTGAGCAACGACATGCGCAACATCGCGGCCATTCGCAGCGAGATAGGCATGGTCTTCCAGTCGTTCAACCTTTTCCCCCACCTGACCGTCACTCAGAATATCACCCTGGCGCCGATGCGGGTGCGCAAGTGGCCCAAGGCCAAGGCCGAGACGAGCGCCCGGGCGCTCCTCGATCGCGTCGGCATTCCCGAGCAAGCCGACAAGTACCCGGGACAGCTGTCGGGCGGGCAGCAGCAGCGGGTGGCCATCGCCCGCGCATTGGCCATGGAGCCCAAGATCATGCTTTTTGACGAGCCGACGTCGGCCCTGGACCCAGAGATGATCAAAGAAGTGCTGGATGTGATGCGCGAGCTGGCCCACTCGGGCATGACCATGATCGTCGTCACCCACGAGATGGGCTTTGCCAAGGAGGTGTGTGACCGCATCGTCTTTTTCGACGACGGCCAGATCGTGGAGCAGGCCCCGCCGGATGAATTCTTTGCCAATCCCCGGGAGGAGCGGACCAAGTTATTTCTGAGCCAGATCTTGACACACTGATGCCCAGCCCTTACAATAGACGAACGATACTGTTGATTGGGTAATAGAGCAGAGCTCTATTACCCAATCAGCTTTTGTGGGAGGGCGTGTGAGGCTGGCACTATCGACAGGAACGCTATACATCTATCCGCTGCAGACCGTGTTCGGCTGGGCGCGGCGGGCCGGCTTTCAGGGCGTGGAAGTGGTGGTCAATCCCGAGGCCATCGCCCGCGGCGGGGCCGGCGTGCGTCGCCTGGCCGACGACGCCGGCGTTGAGATCGTGGCCGTCCACCCGACGGTGGTCCCCCTGCCTGGCTGGCGGGAGCGCTGCGGTGGCATGGAGCGCACCATTCCCCTGGCCCGGGAGATGGGGGCGCCGGTGGTGGTCATGCACACGCCGCGCTCGGCGGGCCTGGACGAGGGCGAAGGGCTGGCCTTCCGGCAGCGGATCGAGCGCTGGCGGCCCCGGCTGGAGGGCGACGGGTTGCGCATGGCGGTGGAGAACAAGATGGTGCACAGCGAGGAGGACCGGGGGTATGCCCTGACCCCCCTGGACCACCTGCGGGCCTTTGCCGACCGCTACGACCTGGGCCTGGTGCTCGATACGTCCCACGCCGGCACGGCGGGGGAGGACCTGTTGCACGCCCGGCGCCTGTTCGACGGCCGGCTGGTGGACGTGCACCTGAGCGACGTGGGCGGCGAGCTGCCGGCCCTGGTGCCCAACGCCGCGCGCCAGACGCTGGACCTGCACCGTTTTCCCGGGGCGGGGGAGCTGGGCCTGGCGCCCCTGCTGGCGGCGCTCCATGCTGACGGATACGACGGCCCGGTGACCCTGGAAGTGAACCCCTTTGCCCTGTGTTTCTGGTGGCCGCCCGCGGTGCGCCAGCGCCTGGCCAAGGCGGCGGCCTGGATGCGCCGGGCGGCCAACGCCGGCAAAGAGCTACGACGGGCTGAAGAGTCTGGCTAAACCACGGAGGTACGGAGGACACGGAGAATCTCGATTCGGAGCGTTGCGATCCTCCGTGCTCTCTGTGACTCCGTGGTGGAACTCAGTGGCCTGGCCAGCCCCCTCAGCGATCCTCGGGTGGCTCGGCTTGCTCGGGCGGCGGCTCGGGCTCGGGCAGGCGCACGCGCTTGAGCGAGACCTTGTTGGCCTGGCGGCACTGGGGGCACTCGACGACATAGTGGGCCGGCTTCCCTTCGACGCCCTGGACCGCCAGGTCGTTGGCGATGTACTGCTCGGTCAGCTGGAAGGCGTGACCACATTTAAAACAGCGAACTTTGACCATGTCTTTTCTCCTGAGGGGTATTGTCTCAAAACCGTAGGTTTTGAGACAATACCCAAGATCTAAAGGTTCTCGATCCGTGACCGGACCTGGCCCAGGGAGCCGGCGATTTCGCCCAGCTCGCCCTCGACGCGGCCCAGCTTTTGCTGCTCGGCGCGGACGAAACGGGTATAGGGCGCGATGGACTCGCGCAGGCGCTGGAGGCTGCGGTTCAGCTCCTGCTCAAACTCCTGGCCCATGTTGTCCATCAGCTGTTGGCGCAGGTCCTCTAGCTTCTCGCGGAGGTCGCTCTTGGCCCGGCGGCGCTTGGCGGGGATGATGAGCAGGCCGACGATGGCCAGGGCGCCGGCCGATAGTACCCCCGTAAAGTCCAGCAGGGCGCCGTGCAGGACGGCGACGAGGATGGCGCCCAGGCCGACGGCGCCGACCTGCACGACGGCGGCGCCGGCCACGGCGTCGCGCACGCCCTGGGCCAGCTTGCGCGACTCGACCTCGCGGTCATAGGTCATGACCACCTCTTTGGCCGCGCGGCCCACCGAATCGAGCAGAGCGCGCCGGTTGTAGTCAAAGGGGCCGCCCACCTGGCCGATGATCTTGTCCTCGCCCCGCCGGGCGCGGGCCTCGGCCTCGTCGCGCAGCCGGGCGCGGTGGCGGTCCAGGTACTCCAGTGTGGCCTGCCATTGGCGCAGGTCCTTTTCCACCAGCCAGTCGATGAGGGCGCCGACCTCGCGCTCGATCTCGTAGGGCGTCTCAGCCACGACCTCGCGCTCGAACTCACCCTGGATGCGCTGCGTGTTGATGAGATCCATCACCCGGGCCAGGCGCAGCGTGTCGTCGAAATACTCCATGCCCCGGTTTTCCATGGCCAGCAGCACGTTTTCGACGTCGGCCATGCGGTAGCGGAAATCGCGTTGCATGTCGTGGCGATAGATCTCGAGCTGGGCCTCGATGTTTTCGATGGCCCCCACATCCTCGGCCAGCAGCTCCAGGCGGCCCCGGGCCACCTGCCGGTACTCGGCCACCAGGCGCTCGCCCACGCCCAGGGGGTTGCGCAGCTTGAGGCGGATGCGGCTCTTTTCGTCCAGGGTCTTGAGGATATAGGTCTCGACCTCTTCGAAGCGGCTGGCCTGCCACAGGGCCTTGGCCTCGCGGCCGCTTTCGGCCTGCTTGGACTTGAGGGCCAGCCGGGCCGACACGGCAAAGATGTCGGGAGCAAAGCCCAGCAGGGCCAGGGCGTTCTGGCGGATAAACTCGATGACCTGGGCCACCTCGGCGTCCTCCAGGAGGTCGATCTTGTTGAGGACGACGATGACCTTTTTGCCCCATTCGCGGATGCGCTCCATAAAGGCCCGCTCGCTCTCGGTAAAGGGCCGGTCGGCGGAGGTGACAAAGATGACCAGGTCGCTGCGGGGCACAAACTCCTGGGTCAGTTGCTCGTGGCGGCGGATGATGGCGTTGGTGCCTGGCGTGTCGACGATGTTGATCTCCCGCAAAAAGTCGGCGGGGTAGGTGACGGTCAGCACCCCGTCCTCCTGGACCTGGCGGTCGGCCTCGGAGCCATAATCCAGGATGTTGATCTGGTCGGTGGTGGGTGTCACCCCCTCGGCCAGGAAGCGGTCGCCCAGCATGGCGTTGATAAAGGCCGATTTGCCGCTGTTGAATTCGCCGACGATGACCAGCAAAAATAGGTCGTCCAGCTGCTGCAGCGACTTTTGCAGGGCCTTCTGGTCGTCGGGCGGCACCTCAAAGGCCGCCAGCGCCAGTTGCAGGTGCTCCAGGGCGTTCCGTTCGTCTTTGAGGAGCTGCTGCTCCTTGCGGTTCAAAATGGCTCGAAGCACGTCTTACTCCAGCTCTCTCCGTATGCATATCGAGCAACAATAGGTTGCTCGATATGCATACGCGGGTTATTGCCAGGCCCAGATGAGCCTGGGGCGGCGCTGATCGAGGCGCAGCCCGGCCTGTTCGGCCAGCCGCACCGCCCGGGCATACTCTTCACGGTTCACGGGACGGTCCAGTGGCGGCATCTCGTGGGCGTGAAAGCAGGGCCGGTACTGGGCCATCACATTGATATACGTCTCGGCCGAGACCTGGTCGCACAAAAACTCGACGATTTCGGCCGTGCCGGCCAGCCCCTCGGGCAGGACCAGGTGGCGGACCAGCAGGCCGCGGCGGGCAATGCCCCGCTCGTCCATCGTGAGATCGCCCACCTGGCGCTGCATCTCGCGGACCGCGGCCTGATTGACGGCAGGATAGTCGGCTACCCTGGAAAAGCGGCGCCCGACGTCGGGATCGGCGTATTTCATGTCGGGCATATAGATGTCGACCACGCCATCCAGCAAGGCCAGGGTGCGCAGCGAGTCGTAGCCGCCGGTGTTGTACACCAGGGGCAGGCGCAGCCCGGCCTGGGCGGCGATGAGTAGGGCCAGCAAGATCTGGGGTACCACATGGCTGGGCGACACAAGGTTGATGTTGTGGCAGCCCTGGTCCTGCAAGCCCAGCATCATGCGGGCCAGCTCCTCGGGCTCGACCTCGCGGCCATGGCCTGACTGGCTGATGTCGTGGTTCTGGCAGAACTGGCAGCGCAGGTTGCACCAGGCAAAAAAGATGGTGCCCGAGCCGCCGCGGCCCACCAGGGGGGCCTCTTCACCAAAGTGGGGGCCATAGCTGGCAACCACGGCCCGGTCGGCGGTGTGGCAGCCGGCCCCTTTGGCGCCCTCGCGACGGTAGGACAGTCGGCGGCGGTTCACGCCACACTCGCGGGCGCAGATGTCGCAGGCCTCCAGCCGGGCGTAGGCCTCCTCCGCGCGCTGCTTGAGCTCGCCGTTGCGCCACAGCTGGAGATAGGCGGGCTCGAATCCCTGCGCCATGCCTGAAATGCCTCGCCTACCAGCTCACCGGCACCATCTGGGTGCGGTAGGAACGATCCCGGTATTTGAGGTGCTTGTGCCGCTGGCCGAACTCGTACAGCTGGCGCGTGACCTCCACGTCCTGCTGGCAGTAGTCCAGGATGTCCTGCATCCGGCCCTCGCGGTACCAGCGCACGGCCTGCAGGCCGTCGGCCGACTTGTTAGTGCCCAGGGTGCTGCCGGCCAGACTGTCGAGGCTGATGCGAAAGCCAAGGGTGCGATAGATCTGGTCCAGCATGTCCACCGTGGGCAGATCATCCAGGGGATCATCGGTGTAGGCGCGCAGCACCTCGTAGTCAAAGTTCAGAACGTTAAAGCCGACGACCAGGTCGGCGGCCCGCAGCTCGGCAATGAGGTCGGCGACGGTTTCTTCGGTATAGTGGCGAAAGGTCCCGGTGGCGCTCGAATAGGTCACGGCCGCCGACAGGCCCAGCTTGCGGATGTTGTGCCGGCCGCCTACCTCGTCAAAGCTGCGCTGCGTCTCGACGTCGAAAAAGACAGTATTCATCGAGTAATTCTCCATTCTAGGTACCACACACTCTTTGATTGGCTGGGTTGGGTGGGGTGGATAGCCAAGCTATCCACCCCACCCA
>Ga0316577_10000985_pt1 | contig 12720 bp, 7 predicted proteins | sample S5NA_FD_203073 | JGI IMG/M metagenome (GOLD analysis project Ga0316577, IMG submission 203073) | Rhizosphere microbial communities from salt marsh grasses in Alabama, United States - S5-7_050615r2r1 | ecosystem: Host-associated > Plants > Roots > Rhizosphere | place: USA: Alabama | collected... | reverse complement strand
GCCCAGCAAGCGGGACTTACGCAGTGAACTGACAAAATGCCAAATCCCCACCACACCGATGGCCAGTCCGAGACCGATACTGAAACTCATGTAGAAATCGAAATTGTTGGCAAAGGCGGTCTCCACCGTACGCATCCCGGGGTGCCAGCTCTTGAGGATACCGTGTTGGTATAAAAAGGGGTTGGCTGTCATGGTCAGTACCACCCCCACCAGAGAGCCAATCACCGCCCAGAAGGGCAGCACCATCCCCAGGAAGATCAGGCCCAGATCCAATTGAATGCCGGTGGCCACGGCCGGCAGCACCGCTTCGGTGTAAGGCGTCAATTCCACCCACGGAATCGGGATCAGCCGCACGGGTTCGGTGAAAATCAAGCCCGAAATCGTGGGCAAGAGCAGGTAAACAGCCCCAAAAGCCAGCCCGATCACCCCGCCGATGGAAAAGACACGCCATTTCCATGATTTTTCGCGCTCTTCGGTGGACTCGGCCAGGGCCATGGTTCCCAGGGCCCCCACCGGTGCCATGGGAAAGGGCAGTTTTTCCACATCCGATGTGATACGGTAGAGGGCATAGCCCAATCCAAATTGATCGATACGCTGAATCAACTGGGCGCCGAAGAGGAGCAGGATCGGGATCATCCAGTCCCGGTGCAGGAAATTGCGCGTTACCAGGGATTCCGAACCAGGTGGTGGGGCCACCCAGGCGGGGATGTAATCGGTCAATCCCAGCATGCGGGCGGCGTCCGATTGCACCAAGTACTGGTTCCAGAGCAGTCCCTGAAAAGGTGACGCCAGGGCGGCGCCAGCCATGTAATAGAGCAGGAAAATCTCCTGTTGCTTGAGCTGGGTGAAGGAGCGTTTGGCCACCTCGGCAAAGAGGATGATGGTGACCCAACGCGCTGCCGGCCCGATGCCCGTGCCGATGACCAGCTGGAGGTACATGCTGCCGGGCATCATCAGAAAACCGATGAAGATGATCCCCACCACCGTCTTCCAGTCAAAGCCTTCCTCAAAGTGTTCGGGTGCTTTGAGCAGGTCGCGGTACTCTTTTATTTCACGATCTTCGTACATAAGTCAGGTCAGCAAATCCGAGGAAGTGTCCATCTATTATGTGGGCAGCACCTGGTAACTGGCATCGGAAAAGAGACCGATCAGCGCCCATGTTCCGCCCATCAGGAAATCGCCGATGATCAGGCCGATGAAGAAATAGCGAACCTTTTTAAACAGCACCACGCCGCCGTAACGCATACACAGGACATTGCACAACCAACCGATGAAAAAGCTAAACCAGAGAATTCTCATGGCCGAGCTATAGGTGGTCAGGTAGCCGATGGGGTGCAGCGGCCACCAGTAGAAGCGATGATAACAGATGACCAGCACCAGCATCACCACCGCACCCACAACCACAAAAACCGTCACCCAGTGGCCCGGCGCCACCGGGTTCTGCAGCAATTGGTAGATGTTGTCGTAGACCGTCAGTGATGTCTGTGTCGCCCAATCCAGCGAAAGCTCACGGATACCGAACTTGTAGCACAGCAGCAACATGGCCGCCAAAGAAACCACCAATCCCGCCGCCAGGGTCACCAGAAAGGCCGCCAGCACGCGCCCCTTGGAATGGAACTTGTGGGTCATCTTGCGAGCATGCAGCAAAGAGGGCATCAGACATTCGCGCAGGTCCACAAAGAGGACTTTCTGGGAAACCGCTGCCAGGAGCAAGCCGGCATGGGTGAAAAAATGCGGTCCGGTCATGGCGAAAATGCCGTCCAAGGGGGCCGCGGTGAGGGTGAAGTAGGCCACGCCGCCCTGACAGATCACCCGCGTGGCCACCAGGGTGAACATAAAAAAGGCCCCCAATACCACCACCGCGGTAAAGAGCGGCATCCCGAAATAGGTCAACCAGAGGGTCACCGCCAGAAATCCCAAGGCTACCCCCCATACGGAGAAACGGGACGAGAACCAATCTGACCCTGAAGAACTTTTCTCGTCGATGAACAGCGCCTGGCGCACAACGCCCCAGAAATGGTGGCGTGCCAACCAAAAAAGAAAAAGAAAGAATACCACAAAGGCCCCAATTATTTGCGTCTCTTCGGGCTGGGCCAGGGTCGGACCGAAGGTGATTCCCAAAGCCGCCGCCGGAATCTGATAACCCAGGATTCCCAAAAGACCAAAGAGCAGGCCGCCCAGGATGAAAAAGACCCAGAACGACAACGAGATCTGTTTGGAGGATAGAAAGGCGAAGCCGATAAAGGCCGGGTAGATATAAATTTTCAGCTTGGTGAAGCCTGAAAAGAGTCCCACTTTGGGAAAATAGCTTCCGGATAGAATCAGGGTCGGCAATTGAGGCACCGAAGGATAGTAGAAATTCAGGCCATTGAGCAAATGTAAAAAAACCGGTATCGCCATTCCAGCCAGCAAAAAACGATTGCCGAAGAAGGCCTTGGATGGGGTTGGATCGAGCATTTCGCCCAAGAGCTCGGGAACCCGCATGAGGGGAAAGTTCATCCGCTCGTTGGTCAGGGCCTGGCGGCTGATCAAGGCCACCATGCAGATCATCACCCAATAGCAGAGTAAAATAAAAATCCCCCAGTAGGCCAGGGGCAGGAACCAGGCTCGCCAGGGGACATGCTGGAACACTTCTCCCCAACCCATCTGGCGGCCGCCGCGCAGCCCGCTGTAAAGGTCCAGAACAGCCTGCTCATCATGGGGATAGAGGTCCGGGTGCATCACCGGCCAAAGCACCTCCTTCCAGCGATTCTCCACGCTGGCGAAGTGGATCGGTGCGGTCAAGTTGATGAAAAACGTTCGCGCCAGGCCGGTCCAGGCGATCCCCGAGATGACCAGCATCAAGGCCCATACGGTCATCAGCTCGGGACCGGTAAACAGGGGGTGCGTTTTAAAGCGCCGGTTCCATAGGGCGCACAAGGCCGTCATCCAGATCAGGATATAAAAAGGTGCCAGGGGAAAGTGGCCGCCTCCCAGGGGCGCCGCCTGGCGGTAGGCGTTGTTGAAAGGCGTCAGGGCGCAAATGCCGATGGCCAGAAAAAATCCGATGATGAGAGCTCTCGGGCGGATGTTCATCGTCAGCTTAAACCGCTTTCAGTAGCAAGGTTTCAAAATCTTTCTTGCTGGCCAGGTCCAACGATCGCCAGATCAGCAGCTGTTTGCGTAGATGGTGAATAAATCGCCGGTTGGTGCGACGCCACGCGTTGGCCTCGCCGGATTCGCGTGTCAGCCGGATCTCGATCTGCATAAATCCGGGTTCTTCGGATGATGGCAGGATAGAGAGCCTCACCTGCTGCATAATCCCCAAATCAAACGGGGTCAGCCATATCCTGGATTGCAGCAGGATGGGCGACGGATCGCTGGCCGGTGTGCTTGAATTTTCACGGATGGCTCCATCGGCCGACAGCCGCTCCCAACTCAGATCGGCGACGGCGAAAAGACCGTGGGAAACATCCTGGTGACGGTTGAAATAATCAAACAGGAACCCCCCCACGCTACGGTCTTCGCCGCGCTTCATCAGGAACGGCAGGGCGATTTCAATTGTATTACCAAATGCTTGAGGTAGGTGCCAGCTCTTCTTGACATCCGGTATGGCGATCTCGGCAGCCATTTTGGCCGGATAGAGGGCCGATACCACCACCACAAAAATCACCAGCAGCATGGCCGCCACCCCCGAAAGGGAGGAGTAGTTGACGGTGATACCGCGCCACAGGGCGCTGTCGCCGCAAAATTTGGCCGTGGTCTGGGCCAGGAGATAGCCCAGCACAACGCTGATCACGGCAAAGGCCAGGGATTCGGCGATAAACAGAAATGCCACATGGGACGGTGCCAGCCCCACGGAAGTGTAGATGCCGATCTCGCGTTTGCGTTCATAGACACTGCTGATCATTGTGTTGAGGACGATGAATATGGAAATAAGCATGGGAATCAGGATGTTGGGTACACCACTATAGGCCAGCGTATTGCTGGCCTGATACAGGAAGATACCTTGGGGCTCTCCGCTGAACAGAGCCAGTCCGAAACGGTCCACCAGTGCGTTGGCCTGTTGCTGAACATCCGCGGCGGATCCGGCCTTGACAGCGATGCTCTTCAAACGTCCGCCGGCGGCCAGCAGGGTCTCGTGGGGAATGATCGCTGCCAACTCGGCGGCCAGATGCTGGTAGCGGCTCTGGAAAGTGCGCACATCTTCGCCCGATTCCAACGCCTCCATCTCGATTTCGGTGATTTGGCGGGAGGCCTCGTCCGGATAGATCACCGGGGTGAGCACCTCCCCATCCAGGTCATGGTAGCGTTCCATCTGTTGGGGTGCAAAGATGCCCACCACGCGAAAGGGCATCCCCCAAAGGAATACCGCAGACGCCGGCAGCTCACGGGGATCGATGGCGAGGGTTTCGGCCATGCGGGCCGAGAGAATGATGGCGTCGGTCTCACCCGCCTGCAGCCAGCGGCCGGCGGTCAGAATCCGGTCCAGTCCGCTGATTTGCGGCTCGCGCCAGGAGAGCCCTAACAGGGCTCGGGCTTCAAAGTGTGCCGGTCCACGTTGGATAGTGATGCGGGGAGCGACCGTGTTGTCTTCGCCTTCCAGCCATACCCGCGGCGCCACCGTCGCCCCGCGGCCGAAGGCGGATTGAAGAATGCCTATCGCTTCGGGCGGAAAATCCTGCCAATTGATGTTTTTGAAAAGAAAACCAGCATAGGGTGCGCGCTGATTGAACTGCACGCGGCTATGGTGGCGCTGGCTCTTGACCGATGTAAAACTCATAATCGTAAAGGTCAGAATCACGAGCGTCGTACAGGTCAGGACGGTTCGCAACCGCCGCCGCCGCAGGTTGCTGACACCGAGAAAAAAGGATGCCGAAAAAGCTTTCCACATGCTGGTCTCTTCGGCACGCATCTTGTTTGCATGCCGCTGGACCAGGATCATCTCCTCTTCAAAGCGTAGAAAAATGATAACGGCCACCATCACCGACAAGCCGATGATGAAAAAAGCCAGGATCACCACCATGGGGCTGTAGGCCAGTCGAAAGGCGGGATGAACCTGGTAGATCACTCCGATCAATACGCCTAGAATGGCCAGAAAGGCGCCGATGCGCTTGTAGATGTTGCGGTGAGAGAAGAGAAAGCGCTCCATACAGAAGGCAAAAGGAATGAACAAGGCGATGTAGAAGAGCACCCCGAAAAGTACATCTTTCTGGATCTTTTCAACTTGATCGTAGACTCGCATGGCCAGCGCCCACGATTTACGCGAGGCCTCAAAGAAACGGTCGTAGATCCGTTGCTCCAGGGCCGCCTGAGCATCGCTCAAGGCCTGCCGGCCCGCCTGCTCCAGATCCCGGATGCGCTGGTCATGGATGCCGCGGTTCTCCAGGTTGGCGATCCGTGGTCCCAGCAAGGTCCACATGTCCTGGGCCACATGCAGTTCGGTGGGAGCGATGCGGGGCCAATCATCGATGTGGTAGCCTATCCCCATGGGGTCGTCCGGCGTGCCATGGGTAAGAATCAACTTGTTTTTAAGAAGGGAATCCGAGAGGATCAATTTCAGCCGCGTCCCCGGGTCCAGGTAGATGGAACAGAGCACCGAGCGGCGGGTGTCGATACGGCTATACCAGTAGCGCACCGGCGGCGCCTCCAAGCGCCCGTCCAGGAGTTGAAGCTTGGTCAAATAGCTGAATGTCCGCGGCTCCAGCAGGTTGAAGAGGGTTGTCTGGCGGCAGGCGAACATGATCAGATCAGTCTCCATGAATCGCCGCTGCATTTTGACCCGGTAGGCATCCTTGCCGGTCTGGGCCTTGTCGATGGCCCAGATCACGTCACCGCTGTCGGAATCGAAGCGATAGCCCTCGATGATCACCTTGTGCAGGGTGTGCTTTTTGTCGGCCACGCCCTTAATCCGAAATATGCCCCTGGCATCGACGAGGTTGTGGTAACGGGCCGGCCCCTGGTAGGAAAGCAGGAGACTGCCCGGGGCCGGCTGGTCGGGGAACAGCTCGCCGTGTCGCAAAAATTTGGCCCGCCCGGTGATGGTTCCAAATCCGTTACGGGGGTAGATCTCCTCATGCAGGCGGGGCGCCTGGCAGAGAAAATGGATCAGGCCGCAGATCCAGCGACTCTGGATGATCAACCGCTCCTGGTCGACATGCGCAAGGGTATCACTGGGGGTTCCCCAGAACATGCGCGCATCGTCGGTGGTCACCAGGCTCAATCCGATCATGCCAGCCAGGGCGCTAACCTCCCCACCCAAAGGGGGGCGATCGGCAAAATAGGATTCCCACGGTTTGATTCGGCTGGGACGCAAGGAATCCTTGTAAAGAACTGGCAGGCCCTCTGCCTGCTGAATCTTTTCAGCACCGTCGCGGATCACCTCGTCGATGCGGCTGTAGGCTGAAACCCGGTTGATGGTGGGCTTCAGTGGGTACAACCAACCGTAGTTGAAAGCGCCGACGCCGTCTCCGTGGCTGGAGAGGTGCAGTGAGATGACGGCATCTAGATCGTAACGTTTGACCATTGAACGAAATCGGGTGGCGCTTTCCAGGTCGTCCAGTTCCCGGTGGGCGTCCGCGGCCACAGCCCGAAACTCCTCCAGGGCTTCCGGAATCAGCCCTGCCAAGATATTCCGCTCGACCGGGGAGAGGTTCTGATAGTCGCTGCGCCAATCCAGTCGTCGCAACATCAGCCGCTGATCGGCCAAGTCCTGGAGAAGCCGGTTGTCACTGGGCGAGTGCTCCTCCAGACGTAGTTGCATCAGCTTGCGCGCGATGGTGTCCACCTGGGTTTTGATCTGTGCGGCCAAAGCATCTTTAAGGGTTTGGGTATCGGCCAGCCATTGGGGATTCTGTAAATCGGCCTGCGCCAAAAATTGTGACAGGCGCCTTGTATGGGCGATCACCTTTTTAAGCTCGCGCTGTTGCTTGTGTAGATCTAAGCTACGGGCATCCAGGCTCCAGATCAACTCGCGCATGCCGGCCAGGGTCTGGGCATGCCCGGCGCTGGCCACCAGGATCACGGTACGCGCCGGTGGGTGATCTTTCAGCAAGCGCGCCAGTCTCAGCAGGGTCGCAATTCCGGCGGCCTCGTCGGCACCTGGTGAGCAGCCCGGCACGCGGGCCGTACTGTCATAGAAGGCCTCCACCAAGATGGCCCGGTCGCTTAGCCGCGCGTCGCGGCCGGGGATGCGGCAGTAGATGTTCTCGGCCCCTGCCAACTCCCAGCGGGCGGTGGCCGAGAGCCGAACGTTGGGAAAGATGGGGGTGTTGGTGGCGGCCATTAATGAGCCCAAATAGGCCTGGACCGTCTCGATGGAGATGCGAAAACGTGGAAAATTGATGGGCGACAACTCCAGTTTATCTTCATAGAAGAAACGCGGCATTCCTCCACGGTCCACCCCACGATCCAAATAGATCAACGCCCGGGCACCCAGGGCGGCCACATTGACCCAGTTGCGTGCCGAGATCAACTCCATGAGAATGATGGCCCCGGCGATGGGTTTTCCGTTGATCTGATCCAGCGATCCATCGCCCACGTAGACCAGGGGGCCCTCCAGGCCGGGTTCGGCAATGGATCCGGGCGTCACGGCGTTGGACACCAATGGATCGAGCTGAATCGGCTCGGACCGGCCGGGAAGATGCAGCAGGCAAGAGGTGTGGCGCCGCACGGCGACCCCGAAGGTTTGTGATCCCACCCCATCGAACCCCAGCTCCCGGAAGGTCTCCTTGATGAAGGCGGCCGCCCGGTGTGCGCCAGGTGTGCCGGTGCTGCGGTCACCCAGCCCGGAAAGCTGCTTCAGGGTATCCATCAGGGCTTTGTCTTGAACCGTATCGGGCGCGACGGCGTCAGCCGGCACGGCGTTGCCGACACCGATCAACAGTGCCAGGGCGACAGCCGCAACTGCTCGAAACATAACGGTACCGTTGAATGGAAGGGCCATGCTGGATTTACCTGAATAAGGGTCGCGGGCGGCAGCGGATCACTGCCGGCTGTCGATCTGGCCGACAGAGATGGAAAGCTCATCGCGCTCCTCGATCTTGTCCACGCGACCGTCGCGGATCCACACCACCCGATCGGAAACATTGAGCATTTTAAAATCATGGGTGGCGGAAATGACCGTCACCTTTCGCTGCCTGCTCAGCTGTTTGAGCAGGGCGATGATCTCTTCGCCGGTGGACAGATCCAGGTTTCCGGTGGGTTCATCAGCCAGAATGATGGCCGGATCGTTGGCCAGGGCCCTGGCCACGGCCACACGTTGTTGTTGGCCCCCGGAAAGCTCAAAGGGCTTATGCTGAAAACGGTCGGCCAGCCCCACCAGCTCTAAAAGCTTCATCCCCTTGTCCACCGCGGCGTCATTGCCCATTCCGGCGAAGATCATGGGCAGAGTGACGTTTTCAAGGGCGGTCATCACCTGGATAATGTTGAATGTCTGAAAGATATAGCCGATTTTGCGACAGCGCAGCCAGGCCAGTTCATAGGCATCCAGTTGGGAAATATCCACTTCATCGATAAACACCTTGCCGCTGGACGGTTTGTCCAGCCCACCGATCATGTTGAAGAGGGTGCTCTTGCCGGAGCCCGAAGGCCCCATGATGGAGAGATACTCCCCGGCCTCAATGGCCAAATCGATGCCTTTAAGCGCCTGCACATCGACTTTGCCCATCCGGAAGTGCTTGGTCACACCGGTGACCCGCACGATATGGCTGGATTGGATCATGCTGCGCTTATCCTCTACTGTTCGATACGCATGGCTTCCACCGGCTGCATGCGGGCGGCCAGCAGCGCGGGATAGAAGACCCCCACCAAGCTCAGGACAACCCCCACGGCCAGGCAAACGCCCAACGAATGGAGCAGATCGACACCCGGTAGGTAGGCAACGGCGGCAGAACCATAGCGCAGCAGCCCGTTGATCAGGGCCGCCGCTGCGCCTAGCACGGCTCCGACGATGGAACCGCTAAGCCCCTGAATACCAGCTTCCAGAAGGAACAGGCGCAGGATGAAACGGTCCAGGGCCCCCAGGCACTTCATGGTTCCAATCTCCCGGAAGCGCTCGGTGACAGCCATCAGCTGGGCATTGACGATTCCCACCACGCATACCAACAGGGAGAGCACCACGATCCACTGCTGTTTGGCACTGCTGGTGATGCTTCCACCAGCGGTGAGATCGTAGCCGTCCGCCATCAGCTGTTGTCGGATCCTCGGCATATCGCTGGCGGCAAGTCCACTGGCGATGTCGTTGCCCACTTGAACGGAGCCTAGAAATGCGATCGCCAGAATCAGGCTCAGGGTAGTGATCAGGGATCGCAACAGCCGCACGCGGATGCTTTTTACGGCGATCTCCAGCGATTTTTTAAAGGGGAACAGCACCAAACGGTCCACATGGAGGGCTTTGGGGCGAATTTTCTGACACCGATGCATTGCCGGTTTCCTCTTCTGGATGAGTACTAACGATCGCGGTTCAATTCATCGAATCATTGCAGAACTTGCCCTTGATCGGAACCCGCTTTTGGGGGCAGTATCCCTTAACATAATCAGAAATGCCCCGCTGAAAAGGTGGCCGCGGCCTGGCCGAGGTGAACCAGGCGAATATCTTTATTTTTTACCACAAGTTGCAGCAACAGCTCAAGGACACAATGGGCAGCCCGGTTCATGCGCTGATGGTGCAGCATAACACCGCAATAGCCCATGGAAAAGTCCTGGTTGAGCTGGGCCAAAAGATGCGCCCACCCGCTCTGGGGATTTCGATCCCGGCGGGTGTGCAGGTCCAGGGTAACGGGCAGATCGGGCAGCCCTTGCGGCGACCGCGGCCGGGCACCCCGGCTGCGGGAGATCCCCTGGTATTCCAGATGCCGTAGCTGCGCCAGGGTTTCAGGGCTGCACCGGTTCCAGGGGGGGGTAAAGAAATCAGCGCACCTGCCGTTGGTGATGGCGGCAAGACGGCTGCGGCCGGCATTCAAATCGTGGTGAATCTGGTGCGGGCTGCGTCCGGGACCAAATTCCTGTTTTTTCCCGCAAACTTCGTGATTGTAATGTCGGAAGCCGTGCTGGTGCCAGTGCCATCGCGGGGCGGACCCCTTGGCCATGTTCTGGATGGCGGTCCAGCGCGGCCGGGTGAGCCAGGCGGGCACCATCGCCAGGGAGAGGGGCACCCCTGTGCGATGGAAGGTCTCAAGCATGCGATTCAGCTGGGCGCTTGGAATTCCCACGTCATCAGCCCTGAAGAAAAGCAGTGTCGGTGCGCGGCCAGCGCGTCGGGCCAGCCCAGATGCCACGCTGCGTTTCAACTGGTCCGGTAGATCAGCGGGCACCGATTTCCAGATGACGGCGACAGATCGGTTCATGGTTGTCTGTGATGTGACCCAGCCAGGGCTTCCAATTCGCGGGCTGTTTGGACAGCCCCCTCCAGATTGGGGTAGCGAACGACAGCCGGGGGATGCAAAAGAAGGTCTATCATACGCTGGGCCAGCCGGGACGGCGTTAAATCATCGGGGCGTAAGATCTCCACCGCGCCCAGCACTGCCAGGCGCTGGGCGCGCATGGCCTGCTCGCGGTTCTGGTCAAAGGGCAGTACCAGGGCCGGCACCCGCGCGGCCAGCATATTCATGCAGGTATTGTAGCCGGCCATGCTCACCGAGAGATCGGCGGCCGCCAGATAGTTCAGAAATTCGGTGCTAAAGTGCTGAATCAAAAGGCCTTGGGGTGCATGGCGCTTGAGCTTTTGGACCTGCGCTTTTGCCAGGTAGGGACCGGTGAAGAGCACACCGCGCAACCCGTCCACCTGTGCTGCGGTGGTACCGAAGGCTGCTACAAAGGCGTGCATCAGGTCAACGCCCACCTTGCCGCCACCGGCGCTGACCACCACCAGGCGCTGTTGATCGGTCAAACCCAGGCGCCGTCGCAGGGTCTCCCGGATCCCCGGCTCCGGGAAAGGGGTCACAAATCCGGTATAGATCACCGGTATGGTAATCCGGGAGGCCAAGCCGAAGGTCTCTTCCAGGCGCACGACGGCCGGATCGGCATGCACCAGGAGCAGGTCGAAGTTGCGCTGTAAGGTCTCCAAGGCTTGTTGCTCGTGGCTTTTCTTCTCCTTCTCCACCAGGATGTCCCGCAAGCTGCAGACCACCCGGCACTTGGGCAGGCGGCCTTGGCTGATGCCCTCCAGGACTGGCTCGAGTTCAAAGCGAAAGGCCTTGCGCCCAAAGGGAAACAGCTCGATGAGGAACAGATCAGCCGCTTCGCGCTGGAATAGCGCCCCCAACATTTCCCGGCGCCGGGCCTTGACCGTCTCCAGGGAGAGGGCCGCATCGATGGCTGAAAGGCGCTCAAAGCGCTCATCCATCATGAGCCCCGGCAGGCGAACTTGGTGAACGTGTTCTGGTAGCGCCACGGGCAGATCGTCTCCGCCGGTGACCATTATTACCTGGTGATGGGACAGGGCCCGGCAGATCTCCAGAATCCGAAAAAAGTGCCCCACCCCCAGGACATGTTGACAGTAGACGATGATCTTCATGAGCCCTTTAGTCGCTTGCTACTGAACTTCATTTCCGTATGTCTTCCACTGAATAACGTTCAGCGGGGATCACCGGTCCACAAGGCCAGGGCATTGACCCTTTGCAGGATCAAGCGCCGGCCGTTGTGGGCAAACCGGTGCAAGTGCCAGGACCGCAACAGGGGCGGCTCACCCGGCACGAATCGCCGACCGGCCATGTGGTTGAGCAGACACTTGATCACGCTCTCATGGGCCACCACCAGAAGGGTCTGCCCGGACCACTTCCGGGCGGCCCGCTGGAAGGCCGCCCGGCAACGCGTCAACACCTGCTGCCGGCTCTCACCGCCGGGGGGACGAAAATCCCAGCCTGCAGCCACCTGGCGACGTAACTCGGCCTTTTGGCCATCTTTGATCTGTTTCAAGGTTTGGCCGCTCCAAACGCCCCAGTCCTGTTCGCGAAGCCCTTCATCCACCGTCACCTCAAGGCCGAGCAGCTGATTCATCAAGCGGGCGGTTTGTCGGGCCCGGACCAGGTTGCTGGTCAGGATACCGCCCCAAGGCTGATGGGCCAGTTGCCGGGCCCACTGGCGCGCCTGGGTTTCGCCGGCAGGGGAAAGGGGCAGGTCCGCCAACCCCTGAATGCGCTTGGCTTCGTTCCACGCTGTCAGGGCATGCCGCAAAATGGCGAATTGGGTTTGCCCATGAAGATCTTCAGGTGGCTGGGTCTTCATGCCGCCGGGGCCTTGGGCACGAGCAAGGGTAGCTGCTGCCGGTAAAAGCCGCCCAGCTGCCGGATCAGACGTTGATTGTCGAACTGCGCGCGGACCTTGATCCGGCCCGCTGTTGCAAAGCTTTGGTGCAAAAAGGAATCTGTCAACAGGCGCTGCACGGCATCCGCCATGAGATCGGGACGCCGGGGCGGAACCAACAGCCCGTTCCAGCCGTCCTGGATCAACTCGGGAATGGCGGATACGTGGGTGGCTACCACCGGCAACCCCATGGCCATGCTCTCCACGAGGACATTGGGGATCCCGTCCCGGTCACCGTTGAGCGCCACCTGGCAACCGAGCACGAACAGGTCGGCCCGCCGGTAGTGGTCCAGCACCTGCTCGTGGGGCATGCTGCCCAGCCATCGGGTCACACCGCTCAATCCCAATGCGTCCACCAGGGATAGAATCGATCGGCGTTCTTCACCGTCGCCAATGAGGGTGTGTTGGACGGCGATTCCGCGATCCAACAGGCATTTG
>Ga0316577_10000984_pt1 | contig 12723 bp, 13 predicted proteins | sample S5NA_FD_203073 | JGI IMG/M metagenome (GOLD analysis project Ga0316577, IMG submission 203073) | Rhizosphere microbial communities from salt marsh grasses in Alabama, United States - S5-7_050615r2r1 | ecosystem: Host-associated > Plants > Roots > Rhizosphere | place: USA: Alabama | collected... | reverse complement strand
CCGTCGATCACTATTTCGACACCCTGGGCGGGATCAGCCGCGCGGTCAGCCGGTCCAAGGGCAGCGACGTGCCGGTCTACATCGGCGATCAGACCCGCGGCGACGGCAAGGTCCGCACCCTGGCGGAACAGGTCGCGCTGGAGACCCGCACGCGGATGCTGAACCCGAAGTGGTACGAGGGCATGCTGAAGCACGGATACGAGGGCGTGCGTCAGATCGAGGTGCATGTGACCAACACCATGGGCTGGTCGGCGACCACGGGTCAGGTTGCGCCCTGGGTCTATCAGCGCATGACCGAGACCTTCGTGCTGGACGACGAGATGCGCGAGCGACTCGCGGCGCTGAACCCGACGGCGTCGGCCAAGGTCGCGAACCGGCTGCTTGAGGCCCACGAGCGCAACTATTGGCAGCCGGACGAGGCCACGCTGGAGGCCCTGCGCCGCGCCGGCGAAGAGCTGGAAGACCGACTCGAAGGCATCACCGAAGGGGTGGCGGCGTGACCTTAGACGATATTCCATCCACCATCTTCGGCGGCGGCCGCCCGCAAACCGCAGCCGACAGCGGTGTCGGCAGCGACAAGCTGCGCGCTCGCGGTCGGATCGATCCGCGCCTGGACGGCGAGGGCAGCCTGCAGGTGCAGCTCGACCCGGACGTCAAGATCGGCAAGGCCAAGGTGTTCGCCGTGTACGGCAAGGGCGGCATCGGCAAGAGTACGACGTCGTCGAACCTGTCGGTGGCTTTCGCCAAGTTGGGGCAGCGCGTGGTGCAGATCGGCTGCGATCCGAAGCACGATTCCACCTTTACGCTGACCAAGCGCATGGTGCCCACGGTCATCGATGTGCTGGAGTCCGTGAACTTCCACCCCGAGGAGCTGCGGCTCGACGACTTTGTCTACGAGGGCTACAACGGCGTCATGTGCGTCGAGGCCGGAGGTCCGCCGGCCGGCACCGGCTGCGGCGGTTATGTCGTCGGTCAGACCGTCAAGCTGCTGAAGCAGCATCACCTGCTCGAAGATACCGATGTCGTGGTCTTCGATGTGCTCGGCGACGTCGTCTGCGGCGGTTTCGCGGCGCCCCTGCAGCATGCCGATCGGGCCTTGATCGTGACCGCCAACGACTTCGACTCGATCTTTGCGATGAACCGCATCGCCAGCGCGATCCTGGCGAAGGCCAAGAACTATAAGGTGCGCATTGGCGGCGTCATCGCCAATCGCAGCGCCGAGACCGATCAGATCGATCGTTTCAACGCGGCGGTGGGCCTGAGGACCATGGCGCATCTGCCGGACCTGGATGTCATCCGCCGCAGCCGGCTGAAGAAATCGACGCTGTTCGAGATGGAGCCCTGCGCCGACGTCGAGCACGCGCGCGAGCAATACATGGGCCTGGCCGCCGCGCTGCTGGCCGGCACCGATCCGCAGTCGGTCAATCCGATGCGCGACCGGGACTTGTTCGATTTTCTCGGCTTCGATTGAGCGCCAGCGATTCATGACAAATGTCTCCTACCAACAGCGTCGGGGCCAGGTCGAGGCCTATTTCGACCGCACCGCGGCCGACGCCTGGAAGCGCCTGACCTCCGATGCGCCGGTCAGCGGCATCCGCGCGACCGTGCGGGCCGGCCGCGATGAGATGCGCCAGACGCTGCTCGACTGGCTGCCGACCGATCTCACCGGCCGTCGCCTCCTCGATGCTGGCTGCGGTACCGGCATGCTGACCCTGGAAGCGGCGCGGCGCGGCGCCTCGGTCTATGCGGTCGACCTTTCGCCGACGCTGATCGATAACGCCCGCGAGCGGCTGCCGGCGGAGCTCGCCGATCGCGTGGAGTATGCGGTCGGCGACATGCTCGTACCGGGACAGGGCGACTTCGACCACGTGGTCGCCATGGATTCGATCATCCACTACGAGCTCGACGACGCCTTGGCGGTGATCGCCGGGCTCGCCGCACGCGCCCGTGTCTCGGTGCTCTTCACCTTTGCGCCGCGGACCCGGGCACTGGCCCTGATGCACGCGGTCGGGCAATGGTTTCCGCGCGGTGATCGCTCCCCTGCCATCGTGCCGGTCGCCGAAGAGCGCATGCGCGAGCGACTGAGGGGAGCCCCGGAGTTTGGAGGCTGGACGCTGGGGCGAAGTCGGCGCATTTCACGTGGCTTCTACACATCGCACGCGATGGAGTTGAGACGGGCATGAGCACCGTGCAAGAGTTGAAAGAGGTCTGGATCAGGGAGGTTCTGCCCAAGATTTTGCCGTTCGCCGACGCGGGGACCAAGGAGCTGCCGCTGTCGCGGCTGATGCGGTTGTCGCTGTTTCAGGCCTCGGTCGGCATGATGATGGTGCTGTTGTACGGCACGCTGAACCGGGTCATGGTCGTTGAGCAGGGCATCCCGGCCTCGCTGGTCTCGGCCATGGTGGCGCTGCCGGTGCTGTTCGCGCCATTTCGGGCGCTGATCGGTTTCCGTTCGGACACGCACCGCTCGGCGTTCGGCTGGCGGCGGGTGCCGTACATCTGGTTCGGTACGCTGATGCAGTTCGGCGGTCTGGCGATCATGCCGTTCGCTTTGCTGCTGATGGCGGAGGGCGGCAGTGTGCCGACCTTCGTCACCTGGGTCGCCGCCGGCTTTGCCTTCCTGCTCGCCGGCGCCGGCCTGCACACGACGCAGACCGCCGGGCTGGCGCTCGCAACCGATCTGGCCACCGACGACAGTCGGCCGCGGGTCGTTGCCCTGCTGTTCGTCGTGCTGCAGGTCAGCATGCTGGCCAGCGCGCTGATCTATGGCTGGCTGCTGACCGATTTCAGCAATCTGCGCCTGATCCAGGTGATCCAAGGGGCGGCGGTGGTCACCGTCGGCTTCAACCTGCTCGCTCTATGGAAGCAGGAGGCGGTCAACCGCCAACGCGCCGCACAGTCCGTCGCGGACCAGGCGGCCCATGCGCCGCGCCCGCGCTTCATCGATACCTGGCAGGCCTTCGTCCGCGGCGGAAACGCCACGCGGCTGCTGATCGCCCTCGGTCTCGGCACGGCCGGCTTCACGATGCAGGACATCGTACTCGAGCCCTATGGCGCCCAACTGCTCGGGCTGACCGTTGCCCAGACGACCCGGCTGACCGCGATCTGGGCGTTCGGCACCCTCGTGGCCTTTGCGCTATCCGCGCACCTGCTGACGCGCGGTACCAATCCCTATCGGCTGGCGCTGGCCGGCGCCCTGGTCGGCGTCCTCGCCTTTGTCGCGGTGATTGCCGCCGACCCGCTGGACTCGCCGCTGTTGTTCCGGTTCGGCGCGATGCTGATCGGCTTCGGCGGTGGTCTGTTCTCGGTCGGCACCCTGACCGCGGCGATGGACATGGCCGAGGGTGGCCAGAGTGGCCTCGCGCTTGGCGCCTGGGGCGCCGTACAGGCCACTTGTTACGGCATCTCGATCGGCTCCGGCGGGGCCATTCGCGACATCGTCTCTGCTTTTGCCTCGAAGGGGGCGTTTGGTGCGGCGTTTACCGGACCAGCCGTCGGTTACGCCGTCGTCTACAACCTGGAGATTCTTCTGCTTCTCGCTACCTTGATCGCAGTCGTCCCACTTGCCCTGCGGGGTGGAAGGCACGCCGCGCGGTCGTCCACGAAGTTCGGCATCACCGAGCTTCCCTAGCAATCAGCCAACGGAGGTTATCCGATGCCAATTGGCGCTATTACCAACTACGTCGACGTCGCTCAACTTACGCTGTGGGTATTCTGGTTCTTCTTCTTCTCGTTGGTCTGGTTCATCCGCCGCGAGGACAAGCGTGAGGGCTATCCCGCGGAGTCGCAGCGGGTGCGCGGCATCAAGATGATGGAGGGCTTACCGCCGATGCCGAAGCCGAAGACCTTTACGATGCCGCATACCGGCACGCAGGTCGTCAAGCCCGGCCCGGAACGCCCGCAATACAAGCTCAATGCCGAGCCGAGCGCCCCGTTCCCTGGCGCACCTTTGGTCCCGACCGGCAATCCGATGCTGGCCGCGGTGGGCCCGGGTGCCTATGCCGTGCGCGCTAACGAGCCCGATCTGACCCATGCCGGTCAGCCGCGCATCGTGCCGATGCGGGTCGCCAAGCACTTCAGCGTCGTCGATAAGGATCCGGACCCGCGCGGTATGCCGGTGATTGGCTGCGATGGCGAGCAGGGGGCCGTTTGCAAGGAGATTTGGGTCGATCGGTCCGAGCCGCAGGTGCGTTATCTCGAGCTGGAGGCCAAGGGTGGACGGCGCATCATGCTGCCCATCACGTTAGCCAAGGTCAGAGGCAAGAAGGGGGTGATCGAGGTCAGTTCCATCACCGGCGCCCAGTTCGCCGATGCCCCGACCCTGGGGAACTACGACCAGATCACGCTGGCGGAAGAGGACAAGGTCGTCGCCTATTACGGCGGCGGTACCCTGTACGCCACTCCGGAGCGTGCGGAGCCGCTTCTGTGAGTGAGTTCGACTTCGAGCCGGTCCACGGCTTGCCGGAGCGGCTTCCCGAAGGGGAAGCCCTCCGTTGGCAGGGTGCCCCCCGGTGGGGGGCGCTTGCCATGCGCGCCTTCCATGTCAGGCTGATCGCGATCTACTTCGGTTTGCTAATCGCCGGCCGCGTCGTGCTGTTGCTGACGGGTGGTGCCAGCTTGGGCCATGTGGTTTCGTCGGCCTTGTGGCTGGCGACACTCGCGGGGCTGGCGATTGCCATCCTGGCCATTCTCGCCTGGCTCTACAGCCGTTCGACCGTTTACAGCATTACCGACCGACGGGTCGTGATCCGCTTCGGCATCGCCCTGCCCATGGCAGTCAACATCCCGTTCAAGGTCATCGACAGCGCGGGTCTGCGGGTTTACAGCGACGGCTGCGGAGACATTCCGCTGGTGCTCGGCGGCAAGCAGCGCGTCAACTATCTGATCATGTGGCCCAACGTGCGGCCCTGGCGCTTCTTCGATGCGCAGCCGATGCTGCGGGCGATTCCGGATGTGCAGGAGGTGGCCGGGATCTTGTCCGAAGCGCTCCGTGCCGCGACAGCGGCGGATCAGCGCGCTGGTGGCGGCGAGGCACAGGAGATGTCGCAACAGCGCGGCGCCGGCACGGATCACGGCCCGGCGTCAGTCCAGGCTACGGCGCAGTGAAGCGAGGTCTGCGCCGATGAGCGACCCATTCGAGAGCCGCCCGTTTCCGCGCGGGGTGTTGATCGGCGCAGCGTTGCTGATCAGCTTCGTGATCGCGGCGGCGGCCTTCGTGCGGCTGACCGGCGTCGGCGGCATGGAGATACCGTTAGCGCCCATCGTCGAGAGCCGCCAGCTGGTGTTCGACGATCACGGCGACGGCACCACGACCGTGCGGATTCCCGGAGAAAAGGGCGTTGTTGCGGTGCTGCAATCCGGTGTGGATGGCTTTGTGCTCGGTGTCATGCGCGGCATGGTGCGTGAGCGGCGCAACAGCCGACTGCCCCTCGATGCCCCCTATCTGCTGTCGCTGCGGCAAGACGGACGCCTCATGCTCGAAGACCCGCTAACCAACCGGACGATCGACCTGCGCGCCTTTGGTCACACCAATGCCGAGTCGTTTGCCCGTTTGTTGCGCGGCGAGCTCCAGCCCGAAACCTAACCATAACAACTGAGATTCCGACGCCGGGCTATCGCTCGACGGGCCATGCAGCGAAGTTCATGCGGCCACGCCGGGGCAGTGCCCGCTCCATCGGCCGCGCCGGCCATACCCCCAGAGGAGTGCTGCATGACCACCACAACGACCTTCGATGCCGAACTGCCCAACGCCCCGCAGCGGCTGGTCGGGCAGGAGACCATCCTGACCCCGCGTTTTTACCGAACAGACTGCGCGGCGATGGACAGGCTGGACATCAGTCCGGTGCGCGCCGAGTGGGACGGGTTGATGGCGGAGTTCGAGCGCGATGAGAACCGCGCCCACTTCCGTCAAGACGACGACTTCGGCTCCGAGGTTCGCCCCCTGCCGCCCGACCTCGATCAGGAATTCCTGGAGTTCCTGATCAGTTCCGTCACCGCGGAGTTCTCCGGCTGCGTGCTCTACACCGAGATCAAGAAGCGGGTGTCCAATCCGGACGTCCAGCAGGTGATGGGCTACATGGCCCGCGATGAGGCGCGGCACGCGGGCTTCATCAATAAGTCGCTCAAGGACCTCGGCGTTGGCGTGGACCTGGGCTTCTTGAAGAAGGAAAAGCACTACACCTACTTCCGCCCCAAGTTCATCTTCTACGCGACCTATCTGTCGGAGAAGATCGGGTATGCCCGCTACATCACGATCTACCGGCACCTGGAGCGCCATCCTGAGCATCGCTTTCATCCGATCTTCCGTTGGTTCGAGGAGTGGTGTAACGACGAGTTCCGCCACGGCGAGGTGTTTGCACTGATCATGCGGGCCAACCCGAGCCTGCTGCGGGGCCTCAACAAGTATTGGATACGCTTCTTCGTGTTGTCGGTCTTCGCGACGATGTACGTGCGTGATCACTCCCGGCCGGCGTTGTATCGCGGGCTCGGCATCGACCCCGACGACTTCGACGACCAGGTCTTCGCGATTACCTCCGAGATCACCCGGCAGGTGTTTCCGCTGACGCTGGATATCGAGCATCCGGCCTTCCGTCGGGGGTTGGCCCGTCTGGCGGAGATCGGGCGGGCGACCGATGCTGCCCGTGTTCGCGGCGGTCTGCTGGGTGGCGTGCAGCGCCTGGGCTTGGCGATCGCTGCAACGGCGACCTTTGCCAGGCTTTACCTGATCCCGGCCAGGCGCAACGACTTACCCGGCCGCGTGCGGCTGGCGCCAGCCTGGTAGGCCCGCGCGCCGATGCTGAGCTACGGCATCGCGATCCTCTATGCGCTGTTCCTCTGGTGGTTCAGCACCGGCCTGATCCTGTACCTGGACAAGCGCCCGGCATGGACGTATCGATGGAGCTTGCTCGGTGCCACGGCGCTGATGGCCCTGGCGATATTGACCCTGTATCTGGTCCGCGGCCAGGCAACCGTTCTTGGCGCCTACATCGGCTTCACCTGCGGCGTGCTGACCTGGGGCTGGATGGAGATGAGCTACTTCATGGGCTTCGTCACCGGGCCGCGCAAGGCAGAATGCCCGCAGGGATGCAGCGGCTGGCGCCGCTTTTGGCTCGCCATTCTGACCAGCCTCTATCACGAGCTCACCATCGTCGCCGCGGGCGGCGCGATGCTGTGGGCCACCTGGGAAGCGCCGAATCAGGTCGGTACCTGGACCTTCGTGATCCTTTGGTGGATGCGCTGGAGCGCGAAGCTGAATCTGTTCTTCGGTGTGCCGAATCTCAACGAGGACTGGTTGCCAGAGCACATCCGCTTCTTGACCAGCTACCTCAGCAAGCGACCGATGAATCTGTTGTTCCCGGTCTCTGTCAGTGTCGCGACCGTCGTGATGTGCCTGCTGGTGGTGGCCGCCCTTGACGTGCCACCGACCGGCTTTGCCGGCGTCGCGCTGATGCTGACCGCGACGCTGCTTGCCCTCGCGATCCTCGAGCACTGGTTTCTGGTGCTGCCATTGGCCGACGGGGCCCTGTGGAACTGGGCACTCGGCGAACGTGAAGACACCCTCGGCGGGCCTCCGGATCAGGCGCACGCAGGCGCTGCGGCACAAACGGACAGCCCTCGTCTGCGTTGGCGCGATCGTCCCATCGCGATGGCCTTGCAGCGGTTGATCGAGTCCGGCTGACGGAAGCTCATGGATTTCCGCTACTGGATTTGCTGCAATCCCCGCCCTTCCACCGCAAATCCTTGATCGGCCCTGTCCGCGTCAGCGAGCTGATCTAAACTTGGTTTTCGGAGAGTCCCTCCGGTCCGTTTGGGATGCCGTTTGGGGTTGATATGCGTCAAGGCAGCTTGACACCCCATTGGCTAACTTTGAGCACCCACGATCGCTTTCCGCCCGAGGCCGACCAATGCGCATCCTGATGATCCAACCGAACTACCATTCCGGCGGCGCTGAGATCGCCGGCAACTGGCCGGCCGGGTGGGTCGCCTACATCGGCGGTGCGCTGAAACACGCGGGTTTCGCCAACGTGCGCTTCGTCGACGCCATGGTGGACGAAACCAACGACGACCAACTGCGCGAGATCATCGCCGCCAACCAGCCCGACGTCGTGATGGCGACCGCGATCACGCCGATGATCTACCAGGCGCAGACCACGCTGCAGATCGCGAAGGAGGCGCGGCCGGACTGTGTCACCGTGCTCGGCGGCGTGCACCCGACCTTCATGTACTCTCAGATCTTGCACGAGGCCCCCTGGATTGACTACATCGTCCGTGGCGAAGGTGAGCGCATCATCGTCAACCTGATGCGGGCGGTGCAGGAGGGTAGCGACAAGGCCGACCGGAGGCGCATTCGCGGACTGGCGTTCCTCGAAGGCGACCAGGTGGTGGCGACACCCGCCGAGCCGGTGATCGAGGACCTCAATACCCTGACCCCGGACTGGTCGCTGCTGGACTGGCAGAAGTACATTTACACGCCGCTGAACGCGCGCGTCGCGGTGCCCAACTTCGCCCGTGGCTGCCCCTTTACCTGTCGTTTCTGCTCCCAATGGAAGTTCTGGCGCAAGTACCGCCATCGGGACCCGATCAAGTTCGTCGATGAGATCGAGACACTGGTGCGGGAGCACAAGGTCGGCTTCATGATCCTCGCCGACGAGGAGCCGACCATCATCCAGTCCAAGTTCGTCGCGCTGTGCGAAGAGTTGATCAAGCGGGATCTGCCGTTGCATTGGGGGATCAACACCCGCGTCACCGACATCATGCGCGATCGCGACCTGCTGCCGCTGTACCGCAAGGCCGGCTTGGTGCACGTCTCGCTGGGTACCGAGGCGGCCGCGCAGTTGAACCTGGACATCTTCCGCAAGCAGACCACCGTCGAGCAGAACAAGCTCGCCGTGAAGCTGCTGAAGGACGCCGGTATCGTCGCCGAGGTGCAGTTCATCATGGGCCTCGAGAACGAGACGCCGGAGACGATCGAGGAGACGTACCGGCTGGCGCAGGACTGGAATCCTGACATGGCCAATTGGAACATGTATACGCCATGGCCCTTCGCGGAGCTGTTCGAGGAGCTCGGCGACAAGGTCGAGGTGCGCGACTACTCGAAGTACAATTTCGTCACGCCCATCATGAAGCCGGAGGCCATGAGCCGCGAGGACGTGCTAAAGGGCGTTCTGAAGAACTACGGTCGCTTCTACATGAGCCGGACCTTCTTCCACTATCCGTGGATCAAGGACAAGTTCAAGCGCCGCTACATGCTCGGCTGCCTGAAGGCCTTCGCGAAGACGACGCTGAGCAAGAAGTTCTATGATCTGGAGCGGTTGAAGTACAAAGGTCTGTCGACCGAGGTCGACCTCGGCTTCGACGAGACCAAGATCCTGTCCCGCGAGGACATCGCCCGGCTCAAGACAGACCGGCCGGACCTGTCGGCGGACATTGATTTTTCAGGGGTAAGGGGGCGTGGGCCGGTGGTTGTGTCGGCCTGCGGTGCGCCGAACGATTTGCGTGTTGAAGAGCAGAAGGCCGTTGTTGCCGAGACCAATTGAGGCCCTTCGATCATGTCCAGCGCAGCTCCCGGAGAGATTTCGCGCGCCCTGCTCGAGCGCTTTGCCGAGCTTGGGCCGCGTTACGATCGGCCGGTCCCGACATCCCAGTGGACCGATCGATTTAGCAGCGACGACTACGATGGCGCACTGAACGCCATCGCGCAGCGGCCGGACGAGTCGCTGTCGCTCTACGTACACATTCCGTTTTGTCCGGGGCGCTGTCTGTACTGCGGCTGCAATACGAGCATTACCCATGACAGCGTCCGTATCGATCGCTATCTGGATGCGCTCGACCGGGAAATGGCGATGGTGGCGGAACGCATCAACGGCGATCGCGACGTGCTGCAACTGCACCTCGCCGGCGGCACGCCAAACTATCTGAACGATGCGCAGCTCACTCGTCTGACGGAGATGATCGAGCGTCGTTTCCGCATCCTGCCCGACACCGACCAATCCATCGAGTGCGATCCTCGCCGCACCTCCGCTGGCCAACTCGAGCTGCTGCATGCGCTCGGTTATCATCGCATCGGCTTCGGTGTCCAAGACCTCGACCCGGAGGTACAGCGGGCCATCGGCCGTATCCAGTCGCGCGAGCTGATTCGCGATGTCTACTGGACGGCGCGGGAGATCGGCTTCGAGACCATCTCGTTCGACCTGATCTATGGCCTGCCGCAGCAGACCGAGGAGACCTTTCAGCGCACGCTCGACGGGGTCCTAGAGCTATTGCCGGACCGTGTCGCCTGTTTTGGCTATTCCCGCAGTACGAATATCGGCCCACATCAGCATGCCATCGACGTACACCAGTTGCCGTCGGTGGTGGATCGCGAGGTCTTGTTCCATAACGCCGTCAAGGCCTTCACTTCGGCGGGCTATGCCTGGGTCGGCCTCGACACCTTCGCGCTGGAGGGCGACGAGCTTTCCGTCGCCCAGGACGAAGGCCGCCTGCAGCGCAACTGCATCGGTTACACCGCCAAGCCGAGTGATCATCTGATTGGTTTCGGCAGCGGCGCCGTCGGCGAGATCGACGGCAGCTGCGTACAAAGCGAGTCCGATGTCGAGCTCTGGCAGCGGCGCATCGAGCGCGGAGAGCTCCCGGTGGCGCGCGGGCACCGCCTGAGTCGCGACGACCGCCGCCGCCGGGATGCGGTCGGACACATGATCTGCAACCTGGAATTACCGGCCGCGCTCGCCGCCGGTTGTCTCGACGACGAATATGCGCGGCTTGCCTCCTATGCCTCGGATGGGCTGGTGGACATGGCCCAGGATCGCCTGCGCATCACGACCGCCGGTCGCTATTTCCTGCGCAGTCTGTGTACCGAGCACGATGCCTATTTCCATTGGGATCGCGCCCGCTGGCACTTCTCCCGCTCCGCCTGACCGCACTCGAACCGGAGGCCGCCGACTTGGACGGACATGCCGGCAGCGCCGGGCAGTCGGCGCGCATTGGCCCGAATGCCATCATCCGTGTCGCCGAGGCACTGGTTGCCCGCCGGGGGTCAGCGGATGAGGTGTTTGCCGATGCCGGACTGGCGGCCTACCTGCCGGCGTTGCCGCAAGAGATGGTCGACGAGCGTGAGGTCATCGCGTTGCAGCAGGCGCTGCGGCGGCGACTCGGTCAGGACGAGGCGAAGGCGGTGGCCTACGATGCCGGACTGCGCACCGGCGACTATCTGCTCGCCCATCGTATCCCGCGTGCGGCTCAGCGCGTACTGCGCATTCTGCCGCCCGGACCGGCGAGCCGTATCCTGCTCGGCGCCGTGGGCAAGCATGCCTGGACCTTCTCCGGCAGCGGCCATTTCAGCTTTGAGCCAGGCCGGCCCGTGCGCGTCACCATCGCGAACTGCCCGATCTGTCGCGGCGCGGTCGCCGACGGACCGCTTTGCGATTTCTACACGGCAGCCTTCGACCGTCTGTTCACGACGCTGGTGAGCCGGCGCACCCAGGTTCGCGAGATCGCATGTCAAGCCACCGGCGCGGCAGCCTGCGTCTTCGAGATGAATTGGTAGAGTGAACTGCCGTCCGGTGCCACGCCCGCAGTGTCCTTTTGCGCTCAAGCCGAGCTGGGAGAAACAGATCAAATGATCAACGGTGCCGTCGAGACCCATGCCGAAGGCCATTGCCTGCCGCTGGCGGACTTTCCCCGAGTCGAGATCGAGAGCCAGTCCTGCATCGGCTGCGGCAGCTGCACCGCCCTGGCGATCAACACCTTCGTCGTCAATGACGATTTGATCGTCGAATTGACTGGGGACCGCGACGCCGTCGAGGACCTGATGGCGGCCGCCGATGCCTGCCCGGTCTTTGCGATCGCGCTGTTCGATGCCGACGGCAGCCGAGTCTATCCGCTCAACTAACGTTCATGGCAGGGTGCCACCCCCCAGATGAAGCGCTTGTTTCATCGTAAGCGCCCCCCATCGGCATCGTCCCGTCGGGACCGGCGGAACGGCTCTGCCCGGAACTGAGTCTGGCCCCGCCGGTCGACGGCGGCCTCGGCCTGATCAATGCACCCGCGGCGGCGGCTTCGGTTGGCCTAAATCCCTGGCTGTGGCGACCAGCGGCAGGGAGGCGTGATGCAGGCTCATGCGCCAGCCGGTCTCGGTGAGGACATAGATGTTGGTCGCCAACACCCGGGTCAGGTCCTGTTCGGTCCCCGCCGGGCCGATCCGCTCCTCCACCAGATGCACGGACAGGAGGTCGGTGTCGTATCGATCGATGAGGCGGATGCGCACGGTCGGACGTTGCGCACCGGCCAAGATCGAACGCCAGCTCTCCATGACCGCGACGTAACCCTGCAGCAGGTCGCTGCCAGGATGCACGCAGCGGGCATCCTGGTCTTGCGGCCACACCCTGGCCATCAAGCCCAGGTCGGTGGTCTCAAAGGCCGCGTAAAACGCAGCCTCCGCGGCGTCCGCGCTCGGGAACTCGGTATTGGGCATGTCAGACGGGTTCAGCGACCGGGGCTGGCGCAGCTCGGGCGGCGGCGGGCGGCGGCGTGCGCCTGGCCTACTACCGCGCTGGCCGGACGCGATGCGCTGCATCGCATTCGCTCGACCGGCAGCGATTGCCCGGGCCGCAGGTCTGCACAACGCCTTCCGCTCCCGCGCGTTGGGCAAGTCCAGCAATGTGGTACCGGGGACGAGACTCGAACTCGTAAGGTGTTGCCACCGGTGGATTTTGAGTCCACTGCGTC
>Ga0316577_10000983_pt1 | contig 12724 bp, 12 predicted proteins | sample S5NA_FD_203073 | JGI IMG/M metagenome (GOLD analysis project Ga0316577, IMG submission 203073) | Rhizosphere microbial communities from salt marsh grasses in Alabama, United States - S5-7_050615r2r1 | ecosystem: Host-associated > Plants > Roots > Rhizosphere | place: USA: Alabama | collected... | reverse complement strand
AGGATGGACATTGAGCCGCCATCGACCTTAGGAGTGTTCACCCTCTGCCTCGCCTCGCTCTGAATGGGTTGATTGAGCACCTGGTGCCTTTGACAAAGATCCCGGCGGGTCGTCCGTGTCGTCCGCTTCAACCGCAGGCTCTTGCGGATCGGTTGTAGTCTCGGCGTCTGCTACAGGCGACTCTTCAGCAGACGCTTGCTCGGTTGCGTCTGTCGACACAGCGTGCTCTAGGGACGACTCCGATTCGGCAGAGTCAAGACCCAGATCCTGGGAAGCTCGTTCATTGGCCCCGGCGTCGGCCCCTGACCCGTTCACCTTCTCTGCGGGCGGAGCAATGGTATTTTCCTCCGCTTCCGCGTCAGGTGTTGCGCCAGCTTTCGGAGCGTCGGGGCCTGCAGCGAGAGGATCTAGATCAATTTTCGCACTCAGCGTCTCCTCCAAGGCGCTTTGGGCCGCCGTTATTTCACTCTCAGCCGACTGGCGGATCTCTTCCACCTCTTGCTGCAGCATCTCCAACTCTCGTCGCAACTCCCGGGTCATCTCATCCACATCCTTCTGCCAGCGAATGCGGTATTGACCATAAAGTCGGCCCAGCGTGCGACCTGCCTGCGCCATTCGCTCAGGACCAAGCACAATCGTGGCGATGACAAGGATGAGCAGCAACTCAAAGGGACCGATACCAAGAAAGTTCATTTGTTCGGGGATACCTGCGTCTGGCTCGGCGTGATCGAAAGGTTTTCACCAGCTAGACTACCGAGGACACCATTGACGAAACGCGGAGCGCTATCACTTCCGAATATCTTTGCCAGCTCTACGGCCTCGTTGATCGCAACCTTCACTGGCGTCTGACCATCCACAATAAACTCAAAGAGTGCCAGGCGCAGAATATTCCGGTCGATGGGAGCCATCTGGTCGATAGGCCATTCTGGCGCACACCTGTGGATCAAGCTGTCCAGATACTCTTTGTGCTGCAGCACACCGAAGACGAGATGGTGGACAAAGGCGGCACTCTCCTGAGGGAATTCCTCATCCTCGATACGTGCCCCAACCACCCGTGCAGGCGGGTGATCTGTCAAATCAAGCTCATAAAGAGCCTGAATAGCGATTTTACGTCCACGTCGACGGATTCTCACCGGGCTCTCCGATAACTACTCCACGATCAAACAAGATCGCACACGCACCCCGGCGTTATGCAGCAGATGTTCAAGAACTTGGCCTGCGATAGGCGACGTCTTGAATATGAATATTCACGCCGCTGACCTGCATCCCTACCATATCCTGGATAGCCCGTGTCACGGCTTCCTGGATTCTGAGGCTAACGCCTCGCATATTCACAGCGGGTTCGACAATGACAAAGAGATCGACTCGCACCTTGTCATCGGAAACCGCGATCTGAACTCCACCACCGCCAGAAACCCGCCCCAGCAGCCGATCTAGGTTACTGGGACCGATCTGGTGGCACATCTGCGCCACACCACTGACTGAAAGCGTCGTCAACCGGGCTATCGTCGCCAACGCGCCCGGCGCTATAGTAACACGCCCTTGGTTCTGATTCATGCACAGATGCCCACTTTGTCAATCACTGCATTACCAGTCCGCCATCTACAGACAGGACCTGCCCAGTGATAAAGCCGGATTCGTCGGAAGCGAAAAAGCTCACCGCCGCGGCAATCTCCTCAGGCTCGCCAAACCGACCTAGCGGCGTCATATCAATGGCCGCCTGCCTCAAATCCTCTGGGAGATCGCCCGTGAGCGTCGTGGGCACGAACCCAGGCGCCACAGCATTAACCGTGATTCCCCGCGAAGCTAACTCCTTGGCCAGCGACTTGGTAAAGCCAATGACACCGGCCTTGCTGGCAGCATAATTGGTCTGCCCGGCGTTTCCAGCCAGTCCCGCTACGGAAGTGATGTTAATGATACGCCCACTCCGCTGTCGCACCATCCCCCGCGCCACCGCTTTGCAGCAATTAAACACGCTTTTCAGATTTGTGTCAATGACCAGATCCCAATGGGACTCCTTCATCAAAAGCAGCAATGTATCGCGGGTGGTACCGGCATTGTTGACCAAAATATCCACGCGCCCAAATTCATCCACGGCTGCTTTCGCCAGATCGTGCGCTTGCTGAAAATCACTCACGTCGGCCTGAACAACTATCGCTTGCCCACCCTGCTCCCGGATGGCCGAGACCACCTCCTCAGCCTGGTCCGCACTAGCACGATGGTTGACAACCACATTGGCACCCTCGGCCGCCAGCCGTTCGGCTATCGCCCGCCCGATGCCTCTGGACGCACCAGTCACAATCGCCACCTTGCCATCAAGTCCCACGCATGACCTCCTTCGCAAACTCAATCCGGCCTATGGGGAATGCATCACGCAGTACACCGAATCAGGCAATGGCCACGTCGCCAAAGCTAGATCGTTCAACCTGGCGCTCGATGCGCCGCATAAGGCCGATCAGCACATCCTTGGGCCCGATTTCAACCACGTGCGCCACCCCTTGGTCTAGCAGGTAACGCATGCTGTCGGTCCACTGCACCGGTGATACAAGCTGCGCCTTTAGTTCGGCGCGAATCTCCTGGGCACTGCTGATTGGCCGGGCGCTGACGTTGGCCACTAACGGCACGGTCGCATCACCGATAGGCGCTGCGTCTACAGCAGCAGCAAATTCATCGGCGACGACTTCCATAAGCGGTGTGTGCGCAGCGATACTGACAGCCAACGGAACAACCCGTCGCGCTCCGGCTGCCTCGGCTTTCTGCATCGCGATCGCCAAGGCTTCCTTATCACCCGAAATGACCGTTTGGCCAGGGCAGTTATCGTTTGCTATCTGGATAACCGCGCCAGATTCCCGATGCGCATCTGCGCAGACACCCGCAAGCACCTCTACGTCGAGCCCTATTACAGCGGCCATTCCCCCGGGATTTCTCTCCCCCGCCAGTTTCATGAGACGACCGCGCTCCCGAACCAGATGTAACGCGGCCTCAAAGGAAAGGGATCCCGCCCCCACAAGCGCGCTGAACTCCCCCATGCTATGACCCGCCACGAATGACGGAGGTTCATAGACTCCCGTTACCTTCATCGCCTCAAGCGCTGCGGTGCTGACAGTAAGGATTGCCGGCTGCGCATTGATCGTGTCTGTCAAAACATCGGTTGGACCCTGAAAACAGATCTGTGTCAGTGGAATACCCAGAATCTCGTCAGCTTGGTGAAACACCCCATGGATCTCAGGATGCGCTTCGTACAGCGCCTGACCCATGCCTGCGTATTGGGATCCCTGGCCGGGAAAAAGAAAGGCGATGTCGTTACTCATGCCATCCTCGGATTATCACCGTGCTTGGGAGGAAACCATCGGTTGATGTCAGCCGTGAGATAACATAAAAAGGGCCGTGACTCCCATCCGCGCGTGACTGCGATGGCGCACGACCCCGGTTTTTCTGCGACCACAGATCAGCCTATTCCCTCTCTCTGATCTCGATCACTTGCCGTCCACGGTAAAAGCCACAACTCGGGCAAACACGATGCGGCAATGCCGGCACCCCGCAATCCGGGCATGTGACCAGCCGCGGCGGCTTGATGGCATCGTGCGCGCGTCGACGATTGCGACGTCCATAGGAAGTTTTTCGTTTTGGTAGTGGGCCCACTTTTCTGCTTACTCCTGAATGTTGATGAAACCAGAATGCACGGACTTGGCTTTCCGATTACCGTCCAGACAGCATCACTGGTCGTTTACACAATAAAACCCGATCGGGCGCACGCCGATAAGATGGGACCTGCCGGTCCGAGAACAGCGCGGGCGCTATTATAAGCGCAAGCGACAACGCTGTCAAGAGATTCCCAGTTTACCCATCCGCCAACTGCTCATCCACCATCTGGCGCTCATCGCTCTCATAAAGCTGCTGCTCGAGGTGCAGTTTCTCAATCCCATTGCGCACCTGGTTCAGGGTACGCGTGAGATCTGCGTCAAGCTGAGCCAGCACATCCATCACGTAATTGTCGGCATCGCGCCGAATGTGCTCTGCTTCCCGCCGCGCGCGTGCCTCGATCGTCCCAGCCAGCTCCTCAGCTTGTTTCGAGATCGGATGGTCCCCAGTTAGCTTTTGCGCATCCTGACGCGCCAACTCGATAATGCGGCTGGCTTCCTCTTTGGCCTGGGCGATGATGCGATCGCGTTCCTGATTCACGCGCTGGGCCTGCTTGACCTCCTCCGGCACAGAGATGCGCATTTGGTCGATCAGATCCCAACTTCTTTGAGCGTCGACGATCAACTTACCGCCTATACGACGGCTGTCACTGAGCAATGCTTCCAACCGATCCAAGAGATGCTGAATATCCATATGGCGACCTCCATCCATCATCCACGACATCATTGCAGCAGGCTAAGGCAAAGAACTAGTATGAGCTTGGCCCAACTCAACCTCTCAATCTCGCAGCGATACGACCTGCACTGAGTTGGGTCCGTCATCGCCGAGTTCAGTAAACCGATCCTTTAGAGCACGGGCAACCCGAGGTGGCACCATCCCAGCCACGTCACCACCTAGTGAGGCCACTTCCTTTACCGTGCTTGAGCTCAAAAAGGTATGTTCCTCACTTGTGATCAGACACACAACCTCAATGTCGGGCGCCAGCCGCTTGTTGGTCAAAGCCATGCGAAACTCGAGTTCAAAATCAGAAAAGACCCGCAAACCACGCACGATGACCTGAGCGCCTTGCTGCCGCGCCAGATCCACCGTCAAGCCGTCGTAGTTGGCAAAGCTTACGCGTGGGATATCCCTCAACGTCTCTTTCACCAATGCCAGACGCTCGTCTGTGTTAAAGAGTAGTGACTTCAATGGCCGATCATATACCGCCACGACCAACTCGTCAAACACCCTCACCGCTCGATTTACAACGTCGATGTGCCCGTTGTGAATCGGGTCAAACGTGCCAGGGTAAATTGCTTTAGTCATACATACTCCATTGCTAGTCGCCGTACATTATCATTCGCCGCGGCAGCATAGAGCTGCCCTCTTGCACTCTGGTATGTCAGCTTATATCCCCCTCGCCCGACCAGAATCTATCCACTTGCTGGACCAATAGACGCAATTCGGGACTAGTAAGCTGTGGGTCAGCCTCGAGTTGTCCCTTGGCCTCAGCACGAGCGAGCTCGAGCAACCGCAAATCCGCAAAGCCCGCTACACGTAGATCCGGTAAACCACTCTGCCGCGTTCCGAAAAACTCACCGGGGCCGCGCAGCTCCAGATCCGTTTCTGCCAATACAAACCCGTCATGCGTCGCCTCAATGGCTTTCAAGCGATCCTCGCTTGCGGCTGTCGAAGAATCAGCGATAAGCAAACAATATGAGGCAGATTCGCCTCTGCCTACCCGCCCGCGGAACTGATGCAGTTGCGCCAATCCAAACCGATTGGCTCCTTCCACGAGCATTACGGTGGCATTTGGCACGTCGATCCCCACCTCAACCACTGACGTACTAACGAGAATGTCCAGCTCACCGCTGGAAAAACGCCCCATCACCTCTTCTTTTTCCTCGCCTTTCATGCGCCCGTGCAGCAACCCTAGGCGAAGTTTTGGGAATACCTGCTGCTGTAATCGCCGGTGCTCAGCAATCGCAGCCTTTGCTTCGATCTTCTCACTCTCTTCCACTAAGGGACAGATGATGAATGCCTGGTGGCCCGCCTTGACTTGATTGTGCACAAAGCCATATGCTCGCTCGCGCGCGGTAGGCTCCAATACGTGGGTTTCGACGGGTTGTCGACCTGGGGGCATTTCGTCGATGATCGATAGATCCAAATCCCCGTATAGCGTGAGAGCAAGGCTTCGGGGAATGGGCGTTGCCGTCATCACCAACATGTGTGGATTGAAACCCTTCTGGCGAAGCTCAGCCCTTTGCGCAACGCCAAAGCGATGCTGCTCATCAACGATGGCCAGAGCTAGTTTATCGAATTCGACGCCAGTTTGAATCAGGGCGTGGGTGCCAACCACGACATCGATGCTACCGTCGGCCAGCCCACGATAAATCGCTTCTTTCTCGGCGGCGGGCGTGCTACCAGTCAATAGATGCACGCTGGCATTGAGCGAAGGTCCATCACCTCCATTATCGTCCGCCGAGCCCAGAAGATAGGAAACCGTACGAAAATGCTGTTCGGCCAAGATTTCCGTCGGCGCCATGAGCGCCGTCTGTGCCCCCGCCGCGGTGGTAAGCGCCATGGCAGCGGCGGCAACGACGGTCTTGCCAGAGCCAACGTCCCCTTGGAGCAAGCGGCTCATGGGGCGTTCCTGGCTCATATCCTCCACAATCTCGCTCAATGTCCGTTCCTGAGCACCCGTCAATGCAAACGGCAAGCTGGCTGTGAAGCGTTGAAGAACAGCGGCATCGGCCGGGATCGACCTGGCTGATTCCGACTGCCACCTCTGGCGCTGGCGCAACACTCCGACTTGGACGACAAAGAGCTCATCAAAAGCCAGTCGGTGTCGCGCCGTTTCCAATGAGGTCATATCATCCGGAAAATGAATCTGACGCAGCGCTACTTCCAGATCCCAAAGGTCGAGGCGCGAACGAACCTCGCTGGGCAAGTGATCAGGTATGCGGTGCGACCAGTAATCTACCGTTCGCTTCATCAACTTCCGCAGCCAGCGCGCTGAGATGCCCTCGGTAAGCGGGTAGATGGGCACAATCCGAGCGGTATGCAGCAACTGCCGGTCAAGAGGCTCCCATTGTGGTGACTGAAATGTGAGGCGGCCCAGGAACTCGTTCACGCGCCCGCTAAGTACAATCTGGCGAGCGGGCTTGAGTTGCTTGGCCAGATGCGGCTGGTTGAACCAAGTGACTTCGACCGAACCTGAACCATCCTCCACCACCACCTGGGTAATTGATTGGCCCCCCTTGCTTCTGCGCGTGCTAACCGCAGTGATCTGCCCCATGATCGTTACTTCTTCTCCATACTGCAGCTGGCTAATCGTCTTTAGCGTGCTAAAGTCATCATAACGTCGCGGAAAAAAGTAAAGCATATCACGAATAGTCCGCAAACCAAGGCGTGCCAGCCGTCTGGACTGAGTAGGTCCGATCCCGGAGATTACCGTAATCGGTGAATCCAGGCCCGCATCTGCAGCGCCGCTTTGTGGCTTGGGTGTGTCTAAGCGGGCACGGCGCTCAGCGGGCTCATCGCGCCTTGGGGGATGCTGAGGCGCAGGTTCAGGCGGAGAGCTGGGGCCCGCCTCGTTCTCAATGGTCTTTCCGGAAGGTCGAGCAGAATGGAGGCTTTCTCGCAGCGCACCCAGACTCGTCTGACGCTCAGCCTCAGTCGCCAGCCCGCTGTAGTTCTGTAGCTGCTCAGCGATATCCTCTACCCAGCTTTCACTATGAGATTCGCTGTTTGCCTGATCACGCCAGGTATCGGCATAGCGCGCCAATCCACCGATCACAGCTTTGTCCCGAAAACTCTGTTCTTGCTCCAGACGCAATATCCTGTCGAGCTTTTCAATTGCCGACGTCATACCATCTCCATATAAAATCTAAACCACCGACGATCCAACTTGGGCACGGGTCTGACCCGAAGACTGCACGGACGAAACCACGGCAAGCCCTAGCGCCTTCGGCCCAACGTGAACGCCAATGACGGGTGTCACATCGACCGTGATCGGTTGCCCGTCAGGGCTCAGTTTCACCACGTCTCGGCGCAGGTTGTCCGCGCCCTCAGGCCAATCAGTGTGCAGGACGGCCAAGGATTCGAGAGGCGCCAGAGCTTCCGCCAATTCGACTAGGCGAGCCACGGCGCGTCGACCCGCCCGGACGCGATCCAATGGAATGACTTGACCATCCCAAACCTGGATCAGGGGCCTTATGCGCATCAGCGAACCGACAACCGCCTTTGTCCAACTCACCCGGCCACTGCGCCGAAGGAATTCATATGTGTCCAAGGCAGCAAACGTGCGTACCCGCTGCTGCATATCGCTGACCTTTGCGATGACTTCCTTTGCGGTCTGATTCAACTTTGCAGCCCGCGCGGCCGCTATGGCCATCCATCCCAAGCCCATCGAGATCTGCCCACTGTCTACGATCAAGACGCTGCCTTCCGGAAACGCTTTGGCCGCCAATACTGCTGTACTATACAACCCACTAAACGTGGCCGGAGGATGCAATGAAATGACCGACACCTCAGGAGCGCCAAGTGAGCGATACATTGCCTCAAACTCACCCACACCTGGTGTGGCTGTTGTGGGTGTTTGAGAATCCGTTGCCAGACGATGGTAAAAATCCGGGCGAGAGATGTCGATCTTGTCGCGCAGGCTGTGCTCTCCAAAGTTTATATAATCGTGGATCACGCCGATTCCCAGCTCATCTGCCAACTGGTCTGGGATATCGGCTGTGCTGTCCGTCGCGACTCGCACCGGTTTTTTCTGCAACCCCAACAACTCCTATTCTATGCCCTCATACACGATCAACCCGAGACTATACGGTCCGATGTACGTGCCCAGCGTGGGACCGTACGTGAGGCTGCCGAATTCATAGGCAGGAAACGTGCTTTGTAGCCGATCTTGCAGCAGACGCGCGTCCTTGCCCGCACGACTAGGACTGTGCACCACGGCGATACGTTCAATGCGGGAGAATTCGGATACGAACTCAACCAACTTGTCAATTGCCTTCTCCCGCGTGCGAACCTTTTCCATCGGGACGATCTCGCCTTCTTCGAGCGCGAGAAACGGTCTGATGTTCAGCATAGTGCCCAACATGGCCTGAGATTCGGTCAGATGCTGAGCCCGCTTGAGATACTCCAATGCGTCAGTGAAAAAAACAGCGTAAATATGCGGGATCATGCCGCGCACAAGCCGCACAACTTCGTCAAGCGATGCCCCATCCAGCGCAGCACGCGCCGCAGCCTCGACAAGGATGGACAACCCTAGTGAAACGGTCCACGAATCGACAACCACAATCTCGCAACGGCCCAAGAAATCTTCTGCCGCCATGCGCGCGTGGTAACAGGTGTCGTTCAGCTTGCCAGACACATTGAGCGAAATAATCTGGTCGGTGGATTGGTTCAGGGTCGCAAAGACCTGGCGAAATTCTTCGACTGAGGGCGCAGACGCTTTGGGTAGAGTGCTACTGTGTGCCACTCGCCGGAAGAATTCCGCCGGAGTGATGTCTACCCCCTCACGCAGTGTTTGGGTGCCAAAACTGATCCTCAGAGGGACGACGACAATCCCAAGTTCCTCCGCGAGATCAGGGTCAAGCTGGGCGGTGCTGTCGGTGACAATGCGTACGAGACTCAAAACAACCTCCGTTTGGGTTCCAGATCCCAGACATCCCAGGTTAGATTCACTATTCCACGGAAAGAAGATAGTGGTAGTGCGGTTGACCTCCATCGATCAATTCGAGCTCTTGGCCGGGAAACCGCTCGGCGATTCGAACAGTAAGTAGCTCCGCGGCTTCTGGCTCCACACCATCACCAAAGTATAAAGTCAGGATCTCCCGCTCGGCCAGATCCATTTTTCCTAGCATGGGCCACAAGACGTGCTCAACCGTAGGCCCGGAGGCCACCAAACGCTCATTAACTAGCCCAATGATATCACCTTGTGTGATCCTGATACCATCCAATTCCACCGACCGAGTGGCTGTGGTGATCTCACCGCTCTCAACTTCATCGGCCGCAGCGTTCATAAATCGCTCATTGTCTGCCAAGTCAGCCTGGTAATTCAAGGCCAGCAGCGCGGCGATGCCCTGGGGGACCGTTCGGGTCGGCACAACAACCACCTGTTTCTTCGAAAGCTCAGCCGCCTGGCGCGCCGCCATAATGACGTTTGGATTGTTTGGCAAGATGATGAGCTTCTCCGCCGGCAGCGACTCGACCGCATCAAGCAGCTCTTGAGTGCTGGGATTCATCGTTTGCCCACCAGCAATGACCTTGCCGACTCCCAGGCTCTCAAAGACACGGGTGAGCCCATCTCCGGAAACCACCGCCACCGTCAAGATGTCCTGATCCGGAAGTACAGGACTCGAAATGGGCGGAGACGATCGGCCCAGTATATATTCATTGTACTGGGCTTGCATGTCCTCAACCACCACGTCACGCAGGGATCCCCGTCCTGCACCGTAGCTGATGGGCACACCGGGGTCGGGGACGTGGACGTGGACCTTGACTCGCTCCGTGTCACCAACGACCATCGTCGAGTCTCCCATAGCATCGATCTCTTGTCGGATGCGTTCAACGTCCAGATGCTGGCCCACAATGATGAACTGCACATCATATCCATAGCCAGCGTCATCAGCGGCCGAGATCGGCGCAAACGCATCAGAGTGGGTCTGCTCCATATGTCCAGTGGGGAAAACGGGTTTCAAATCCACGGCCATCTCAAGATCCTCGTTCTTGGATATGGATTCGCCACGCAGATATCGCAGCATCGCCTCCAGTATAACATACAAGCCTTGGCCGCCAGCGTCTACCACACCAGCCTCAGCCAATACTGGGAGCTGGCTCGGCGTGCGCGCCACGGCCTGTTTAGTTTGTCCCACAATATAGTCAAGTGCTACGGTCAAATCTCCGTTTTGCTGAGTGACTTGATCAGCTGCAAGGGCGGCTTCGCGCGCTACGGTCAAAATCGTACCTTCAACCGGCTTTATTACGCCTCTGTAAGCCGTGTCAGACGCCTCTTGTAGGGCTTGGGCCAGATCCGCCACCGTAAACGTCTGCTTGTTGCCAAGGCTACGGGCAAAGCCGCGCCAAAGCTGCGAGAGAATGACGCCCGAGTTTCCCCTCGCGCCCATCAGCGCCCCATGCGCGACCGAATGCGCCACAACGCCGACGTTTTGCTCGGGCGAGTCAGCGATCTCGTCCCATGCCGATTGCATTGTCAAGAGCATATTCGTGCCCGTGTCACCATCAGGCACAGGAAAGACATTCAGGGAGTTTATCGCAGCCTGGTGATGCCGCAACCAGGACAAGCTGGCCTCGATCAGACGTTTGAGCCCCTGACCATCAACTGCCAACACTGCGCTTCTGGATCGTCCAACAGGCTTTTCGCCTCGCGTCGGCACCGTGAGTGGTTGGTCGGGCTGCGGACTATGGTCGAAAAGCTCTTCTGCCAACAGCTGCTCCTCTTTCACCAACCGCCCGCCTCAACACAGCCCGTCTTACCGCGACCTGGTATGTGTCGGAATGCTCTGCCCTCGACCGTTTAATAACGCGACCACTAATCTGGGTCACTGATTCTTAGTCCCTCGACATGCACATTTACCTGAGCGACCTCTACACCTAACGCCCGCTCTACATCGAACTTGACAAGATCCATAATACTCGTCGCCACAGACACAATGCGCGTACCATACTCCACAATCACATAGACATCTATCACGACCCGGCCATCCTGAACGCGGACCTCGACACCGTGACGTGCGTCACGCTGAAAGATGTGTGCGACTTCATTTGCCAGGTTCTTTGGCGCGATTCCCACGACGCCGTAGGTGCTCGCTGCTGCCTGGCTGGCAATCGTCGCTATTGCGTCCGGCGAGACCTCGATCCACCCTAGGCCGGTCTCAGACTTTGACATCCGTTCCTCCTGGCGCAAAAGACGCCAGTCCTTTTGGTCCCACGTGTTTTGGCTAATGGTTGCGGGAAATCTCCGTTTGTGGTATTATTGCATCCGCTGAAATCACAAGTAAAGATCACGAGGTACTGAGATGGCAAAATGTCAAATCTGCGGAAAAGGGCCCCAGTTTGGCCATAACGTGAGTCACTCCAAAAGGGCCACGAATCGGCAATGGAAGCCCAATATCCAAAAACGGATGATTGATTATCAAGGCAAGCGCCAACGCATACATGTCTGCACCAGGTGTGCGCGAACGTTAGTGAAAGCTCGCTGACACCCATCCCTTTAGCTTGGGTTGAATGAACCGACCTATACAGGTCGGTTTTTCTTTGGTGATTCTACATAAAAACTAGGTGCGTATGATACAATGGGATGGGCAAAAAATCAAGGGATGAATCTAACCTGATTCACGTCTCAATTGACAGGCACCGGGAGCATGTTATAATTTCTTACAATCGCATAATCGTACCTTCGGGGCAGGGTGAGAGAGGAATTTCCTCGTCAATTCCCGACCGGCGGTGAAAATGGGTGTGAACAGACAACCATTGAGCCCGCGACCCACACTTTTTTTGCGGTGGATCCAGTGAGAATCTGGAGCCGACGGTAAAGTCCGGATGAGAGAAGGTTGTTGCCAGGGCGTAACAGGCCCCGAGGTTTATTTGTCCTCGGGGCCGTTTTCATTTTGGGGGACAGAACATGAGCATCACTGAGCGCCTAGACTCGGCGCTGGTCAAGAGGAAGCAGAGGGGGAGCAAACGACGGGCTGCTCAAAGGCCAGTCGTCGTGTGGTGGATGCTTCCCGTGAGCCTGATGGGAATCGTGGCCATTTGGGCCATTGTCGTCCGCGCTGCAGAGTTGGCACCCTTTACCCTACCTGGACCCAGCCTCGTGGCTCATCGCTCCGTTGAGATGATCAGTAATGGATCCCTCCTCCGCCACAGCGGTATCACAGTGATCGAGGTCTTGGCAGGTCTGGCGATGGGATTGATCTCGGCGCTTCTTGTCGGCTACGTGCTCGCAAAATCATGGTTGATCGACCAGGTACTCTCCCCCTTAATTGTGGCCTCGCAGGCAGTACCCATTGTGGCATTGGCGCCACTACTGGTAATCTGGTTTGGTCCAGGGATGCTATCGAAGATCCTGGTG
>Ga0316577_10000981_pt1 | contig 12734 bp, 9 predicted proteins | sample S5NA_FD_203073 | JGI IMG/M metagenome (GOLD analysis project Ga0316577, IMG submission 203073) | Rhizosphere microbial communities from salt marsh grasses in Alabama, United States - S5-7_050615r2r1 | ecosystem: Host-associated > Plants > Roots > Rhizosphere | place: USA: Alabama | collected... | reverse complement strand
CGGTGCGTACTCAAGTTCGGTCCGGCGAGCAGGGCAAATATGACGTCACACAGCAACAACGATAGTGTAAACAGGTTCTGCGACAGCAAGATAAAATGTAGCCGTCAAAAGCATATCGCAAGGATTATGATGGTATGAGCAGCCCCGATGCGAATGACTCCGGACAAACCCGGAATATTGGCGTATTACCACTGATGTTCATGACTGCCGCGTTGTTTCTGACGCTGCGCAACATGCCGATGATGGCTGATACCGGATTGCGCATGGTGTTCTACAATGCAATCACGGTATTTGCATTTCTAATACCGATTGCACTGGTATCAGCAGAACTTGCTACCGCCTGGCCGAAGAATGGGGTATTCCACTGGGTTGAAACCGCATTCGGCACCCGTTGGGGCTTTACCGCAGTCTGGTTACAGTGGGTACAGAGCCTGTTTGGCATCACCTCAATCCTGTCGTACGCCGCGGCAAGTCTAGCCTATGTGATCGATCCTGCGCTGGCCAGTAATCGCATATTTATTGTCGCAGTAATACTCGTGGTGTACTGGGCTGCAACATTGCTGAATCTGCGCGGCATGCGGGCCTCGGCATGGATCTCCTCCATTTGCCTGGTTGCCGGTGTACTGCTACCCACCACATTGCTGGTCATCATGTCTGTTTTGTACGTCATACAGGGACAGCCTGTACATCTGAACCTGGCAATGACTGCTGATAACTGGCTGCCGCTGGATTCCTCAAGCCAGAATATGGTGTTGTTTCTGAGTTTTATATTCGGGGTTGTCGGTATCGAAGTGTCGGCAAGCCATGCCCGGGAGGTACACAATGTACGCCGCAACTACCCCATTGCAGTATTTGGTGCCGCTATACTGGGCTTCGTCCTGACCCTGCTGGGAGGACTGGCAGTGGCAATTGTGGTGCCCCTGGATCATCTTGACCTGGTTTCTGGTAGCGTCCAGGCATTGACGGTGTTGTTACACACCTGGCACCTGGACGGGTTTGTAGCAGCAATGGCACTACTCGTGGCACTGGGTGCGGCGGGTCAGGTAAGCACCTGGGTGGTTGGGCCGGTCAAGGGCCTGTGGGCTGCAGGGCGGGCCGGCATTCTGCCAACCGGTTTGCAAACAACCAATCAGTGGGGTGTTCCCCGTACCCTGTTACTGCTGCAAGCTTGCCTGATGAGTGGCGTGGCGTTACTGTTTCTGCTTGTACCCTCTGTGGACACCGCCTTCCTTATTCTCACTTCGGCAGCTGTCATCCTTTATTCGATCATGTACCTGATATTGTTTGCCGCTGCGATCCGCCTGCGATACACCCATGCTGACACGTCACGGCCTTACCGGGTACCGGGTGGACGTACCTGGGGATTGTGGCTGGTCGCGGGCACCGGTTTTACCACAACCCTGATCTGTCTGGCCATCGGCTTTCTGCCACCCGGTACCGGTATTAGCGCTGATTCATATATGCTGGCTATGCTTGCCATACTCGCAGCCATGCTGGCGCTGCCGTTGCTAATCTACCACTGGCGCCGCCCCGCATGGGCCGCCGTCGACACGGAGTAATCTACTATGGTCAAGAAAATGCTTCCCGAAGATATACTCAGCCCCGCCTATGTATCGCGCGCCATGACGGAACCAGTCGCAAAATACACCCTGCCCGAAGGGGAACTGCCACCCGGCACGGTCTACCGCCTGATCCACGATGAACTGATGCTCGACGGTAACGCACGACTCAATCTTGCTACTTTCGTGACTACCTGGATGGAACCTGAAGCAGAAAAGATCATGGCAGAGTCGTTTAACAAGAACATGATTGACAAGGACGAATACCCGCAAACTGCCGAAATCGAGACGCGCTGCGTGAATATGGTGGCGCGTTTATTCAATGCACCGCAGGATGAGCAAGCCGTAGGGGTATCGGCAATCGGCTCCAGCGAAGCGATAATGCTGGCCGGTATGGCAATGAAATGGAACTGGCGCAAGCGCCGCGAAGCGGCTGGTCAATCCACCGACAAGCCGAATCTGGTGCTCGGGACAAATGTTCAGGTCGTGTGGGAAAAATTTTGTCGCTACTGGGATGTGGAACCACATTACATACCAATGCACAAGGGACGCTATGTCATCAGCCCCGAAGAAGTCGTCCAGCACGTCGACGCCAATACCATCGGGGTAGTCGCGATCCTCGGTACCACGTTTACCGGTGAATTCGAACCCATTGAAGCCATCCATGACGCAGTGGTACGCCACAATGAAGCCAACGGGCTGAATGTCCCGATACACATCGACGCTGCAAGTGGCGGTTTTGTTGCACCTTTTATACATCCGGAGCTACGTTGGGATTTTAGACTCCCCAACGTGGTTTCCATCAATACATCCGGTCACAAGTATGGCCTTGTCTACCCCGGTGTCGGTTGGGTTGTGTGGCGCGACCACAAGCACCTGCCCGAGGAGCTGGTCTTCCACGTCAACTACCTGGGTGGTGACATGCCGACATTTACGCTCAATTTTTCCCGACCCGGGAATCAGATCATAGGGCAGTATTACAATTTTTTACGGCTCGGGCATGCGGGCTACACCGGGATCATGACCACCCTGCGAAATACTGCCACCGAGCTTGCCAGACGAATCGCACAGCTCGGTCCCTTCGAACTACTCAGTGATGGAAGTACCATTCCCGTGTTCGCCTTTAGTCTCAAGGATGCTTCCCGTTACTCGGTTTATGACATCTCCGAACGTCTACGCGTGCATGGATGGCAAGTTCCTGCCTATACAATGCCACCGGATGCGACTGACGTATCGGTACTGCGCATCGTAGTGCGTGAAGGGTTCTCAAAGGATATGGCGGATATGCTACTCGCCGATATCGAAAAAGTGGTGAGCGAGCTCGAGGCTACACCACCGTTGCAACCCAAGACGCCGGGCGGGGTGTTTCATCATGGCTGACCCAATACACTCGCCCTTAATAACTTAGAAAACAAGCTGGTCAGGGACGGCTGTAGACTCCACCGGTCACTTCACGTATTGCAGCAACTGGCGCAAGGTCTTGTCCGGTGGGGCACCGTTAAACATGAATCCCTGCCCATCCTTGGCCCGAAACACAACCACCGGTACCGTAAACAGATTCTGCTCCTGCAGCAGGGACAGGTTCGAAATCAATTCCAGTGAAGTCTTGTCAGTTATGGCGCTGGCAGGCGCGATACCACCACCCGGACCGCTGTCGTTAAGTCCGAAATCGTCTTCGTTTTTACGAAAGGTTTCTAGCGGATTGCTGGCCTGAAGGATGGCGGCGGCCTTGCCCTCGCTGGTCGAGGTCAACATAGCTACCGGGATCCAGCGTAATTGCAGATCATGCCCGTCTACTAGTGGACTGAGGGATTCGTACAACTTGTGGCAATAAGGACAATCGGGATCAAAGAAGATGTAAATGACGCGTTTGCCCTTGCCTTCGGTTATCCAGGTCGCCTGGTCGATGCCTTCAAGCAAATGATCGGCTTTGATCCGGGATGCAGACAACGATTCGGCCTGGACCGCCGGAGAACCCGCCAGCACAACGAGAAACAGGAGCATGCCCAAATGATTTCTTGATTGTCCCAGCATATAAGCCACTCCGAGGCCTTAATACAATGTGTCCGCCCGGGATGTCAGGCCACATTGCCGATCCAGAACGTCAGGTCTTTGTCCAGGAATTCATCCCATGACATATAGTGTGTGCCATCGCAGGAAAACGTGAGACTGATCATGCCGTTGAACAGATTGATCGAAGCCAAACGTAGATACAGTGTTTCATCTGCGCAGCGCAACTGGCGCAGACCCCTCAATATATCACCGATGCGATCCTGCGGTATCAGCGCATTGTCCGGGTAAGGTTGGCTCGGGTACAGCAGACAAACATCCGGGTCACTCAACGCTTCATGATCAAGGATGCGGTAACGGTAGGGATCACTCACCAGCCAAATGGTTGCCTGGCTGCTGGAAAAATGAATCACGCCCTGAAACATACCGTGATCGGTCATCAGTTCCTCGAGCACAGCACAGATCATATCCATTTTACGATCCATTACGCTTTCAACCCGGCACTGCTGGAATACAGTACTCCGGATAGCCGGATCACCTTTCACCTGCAGCCAGTCACCGGATTCTTCATACAGATCTGCCGTTGCCGGCAAATCCCTCAGGTCAAAGTCCGCACCCAGGTAACCGACCGGCTGACCACTCACGCTCACAATCTGTAAGGCGGTCAGGGAAGGGCGGTTGGCGCGCAGACTTAGATAGGCATCAGAGAGTAGAAAACCCCAGGCCGGTACCGCCTCGCGCATGTAAGGACGGTGTGAACGGTCGCGTTCGAAGTGGCCCGGAACCACGCCATCTTGCCCGACATTGTCAGAAATTTGATGACCATTCGAATCCAGTGCATACAGAAACAGGCCGTGCGGTACTCGATTGAAACCCGAGCACAGGATCTCGTTGATCTTCTCACGCTGCTCCCATACATCGGCACATTGTCTTGCCAACTGAGCCAATGGTGCGGATAACAACCTGGCAAGTTCAATGCGTTGAGCGTGAATCGCTTGTTTTAATTTATCCTGAATCATAATGCACCCATATCCCTATACGGCAAGATTACCAATGATGACTGTAAAAATAACACAAGGTTCCTTGCAAAAACTTTACCTGTGCACGCAGATTTTTGTGATCCGACAGAAGCACGGCCTAGAGCCCAACCTGCAAGCCGATTTCCAGCACCCGTTCCTCAGGTAAACGATAGTAGGCCGTGGCACGGGCAGCATTACGTGCCAGCCAGACAAAGATCCACTCCTGCCAGTATGGCAGACTGTGCAAATCACGCCGCACAATCAGGGTTTCACGGCCGAGCATATAGATTACCGAATCAGTATCGATGGGAATGCCAACGTGTTCACCTAATTTTAACGCCACGGGAATGTTCGGTGGCTGTGAAAAACCATAATGCACATACATACGTACCGCCCCCATGCCAAGCTCCTCGAATTCAAGACGCTCGTTTGCAGGTACGTGGGGCCGGTCGGCAGTGACGACGGTAAGGAAAATGATCCGTTCATGCAGCACGTGCGTACACGCCATATGATGCATCAGGGCTGCCGGCACACAGGGCGTATCGTAACTGGTTAAAATCACCGCAGTTCCAGGAACACGATAGGGTGGGTCGGTTTCAATCTGCTGCAGAAAGTCGGCCTGGGGTGTTGCGCGTTTCGCCAGTCGCTTGATCAGCAGTGCACGGCCAGCTCGCCAGCTCCACATCAGGATAAAAATCAACCCCGCAAGCAGCAGCGCATACCAGCCACCATCGGGTACTTTCGTCAGATTGGCACCGAGAAACGCGCTATCGACCAGCACGAAAAAAATACCAGCTGAAACCGCGAGTATTGGTCGCCAGCCAAAACGACGCGCCACGGCGACTGCCAGCAGAGTAGTCACAACCATGTCCAGCGACACGGCTACCCCATATGCTGAGGCAAGGTCATCAGAACTCCCGAAGCCGAGCACCAGTCCAAGGCACGCCGCCATCAGTAACCAGTTAACCAATGGCAGGTAGATCTGCCCTGATTCCTCGGCCTGGGTAAATATTACCCGCATGCGTGGCAGCTGGTTGAGCCGAATCGCCTGTCGGGTTAGTGAAAAGGTCCCACTGATCACGGCCTGTGAGGCGATAATGGTTGCCAACGTGGCCAGCAATACGAGTGGCAGAGCTGCCCAGTCCGGTGCCAGGTGGAAGAAGGGTGCCTGGATTGCTGCTGGTTGATGAATCAGCAACGCCCCCTGACCCAGGTAATTAAGTAACAGTGCCGGAAAAACAATCAAAAACCATGCCCGGCGTATGGGTGAAATCCCAAAATGCCCGAGATCAGCGTACAGAGCCTCGCCACCGGTCACGACAAGGAATACCGCACCCAGGGTAAGATAGCCAGTCAGGCCGTTCTGGGCGAAAAACATAATTGCATAATCGGGATTGAACGCTGCAAGCACTGACGGCTCCAGGTAGATTCCACGTAGTCCCAGGAGCGCCAGCACAATAAACCAGACCAGCATGACCGGCCCGAACAGCCGGCCAATGGCATTGCTGCCACGGCGTTGTACTGCAAACAGGACTATCAGTATTACAAGCGTCAGTGGTATCACGAAAGCGTCAAGACCCGGGGCAGCCACGTTTAATCCTTCAACTGCACTCAGTACCGAGATCGCCGGGGTAATGGTTCCGTCGCCATACAGGAGGCAGGCACCGAATAAACCCAGGATCATCAGCACGTAGCGCCCACCGCCCGGTTTCGATTTCCATGGGTTGAGCAGTGCCACCAGCGCAATAATTCCCCCTTCGCCTTCGTTATCGGCACGCAGGACGAAAACCAGGTACTTGATTGAAATGACCAGAATCAGGGACCACAGGATCAAGGAGAGAACACCCAACAGGTCTGGCCGATCAAGGATCGGCGCACCGGCGCCACCGAAACTTTCGCGCAGGGCATACAGGGGGCTGGTGCCGATATCACCGAACACTACACCAAGGGCAGCCACCACAGCAGCACGAGAGGGTACTGATTGGGTATCGGGAGTATCGACCGTTGCTGTCATTTCAGGCGGCTGTTCATAAATGCGTCATTACGTGTAACGTAACTGGTACTGACCACGCCAGACAAGTCGACTCGGAAGTTAAGTATCCCAGGTATATCAACGACCCGGGCACCCGGTTCTGGTCCCTCGACAGGCGGTAGTACCACCGGATTACCCCATCGGCAAAATTCACCATAGCATGTTATTTCTATGCGCTGTAGAGCCACCAAACGTACAATATTATTAGTAGCGGAATCTGCAGTATTGGGGAATATTGCACTGGTAGAATAGGAATATTCACCTTCCAGTCTTGCAAGTCATTCGTAACTCGCTGAAAGTATAGTAAATGTCATTTTGGCACGAACGCTGCTAAATGATTCGTACTGATGTGCTCACAACCAAGGGCAGCGCGGGCGCAGCTTGATAAAACCCGGAAAATCTCAAGGCAGGCAACAAGGCCAAAACCAGGGAGGTGCTGGAGGCTACTGATGCGGCCCTGCAGTATACTTCTGTCGATCTGCCGCTCATACCACACGGCACCCGGTGGCACAGATGGGCGTGAACCTTGAAAACGGGTGGTAAAAGGCCCGCTACTACCTGCAGGGATTTATGGCGCAAAAGCACAACAATTTACACGACTCCAGTGCCTGGTTTTACTCATCTCTATGGGTGCCAGCGTTACTACTCGGCGGGTTACTGGTAATAACACTGCTCATGGAATTCGTATTGACCTGGCAGTCCCATCAGCGCATTCAGCCCATTAACCGGCATATTGACCAAATGGTGAAACTACAGAGCGCAAATATCGAATTGCAGCGGGAACTGCTTGAAAGCCTGAACAACGAGGGCGAATTCACTACCAGGGAACGCGAGCAATTGAGCAGGGAACTGAAGACAATAATCGAGGCGCAAGCCCTGCTGTCGAAACGTACGCCGTCATTGATAATCTCCGCACGTCAGGCGCTGGCAGACGTTTCACAACGACCAGAACAGGCGCTAATCGTGGCGCAGTCACATCTGCGCGATGTAATTGACCTTGAAGCACGTGCGCACCAGGCACTGGTGGCAAAGATCAATCATGCCACCAAACTTGAGCTGGAAATCGGCGCCATCGCTCTGGTCGTGTTTCCGAGTGGCGCCTTCCTGTTACTGTATTTGATGCGCCGGCGAATTCTGGCGCCGCTCGAGCGACTTGGTTTTCTCATGTCCCTGCTGGGTCAGTCAGACTTCACCCAGGCGTCGATGAAGTCAGTGGATCCTCTGTTGCGACCGCTAACGCAGAACTACAACACCATGGTCGCGCGTCTGGCCGAACTGGAGGCGGAGCACGCCAGGCGGGAACAGAGACTCGAGTCCCAGGTAGACTTCGCGACACAGGCGCTGCTCGAACAGCAGCGCAGCCTGGCCAACGCAGAGCGTCTGGCCACACTGGGTGAAATGATGGCCCGCATCGCTCATGAACTTCGCAACCCGCTGGCGGGTGTCAAGCTGGCCTGCGCCAACCTGCAAAAGGAACTCTCCGAAGAACTCAAAGGGTCGCAATATATCGAGCGAGTCAATATCGTGGCCGCAGAGATAGATCGTATTATTGCCGTACTAAATGCCATGCTGGATCAGTCGCGGCACAAGCCCGAACCGCTCACTGACGTCGACATAGGGCAGGCAGTGGCCGATCTGATGACACTTGTCCGCTATCAAATACCCGATCGAATTACCCTGACCCGGGAAATCCCCGACAATCTCGTCTGCCGTCTGCCAGATGCGATGCTGCGTCAGGCGTTACTTAATCTTCTTTTGAATGCCCAGCAAGCCATCGGTGACCTGGACGGACATATTGCGGTTCACGCATATGTCGATGACGGAACTTTACACCTCAGCGTATACGATGACGGTCCGGGGTTGCCGGCCGACTTGATCGAGTCGGGCATCCGCACCTTTGTCAGCCACCGTGCGGAAGGTACAGGACTGGGATTATCGATGGTGCAGCGTTTTGTACGTGCCCAGGGCGGTGTTGTAAAACTGTCGAACCGTGAACCGCACGGCGCTTGCGTGACACTCAATCTACCCTGTGGGAACAATCATGTCTGATTCATTGTTAATCATCGAAGATGAACAGTTGCTCGGTTCCGAACTGGTGCGGCACTACCGCCGCAGTGGCTGGGAAGTAATATGGGCCAAGAACACCGCCGAGGCGGAACGCATCCTGTTGGTACGTGAGTTACAGCCATTGGTAGTACTCTCCGATATCAATCTGCCGGACGGCAATGGCCTCGATCTTCTGGACAAACTGCGTCAGCGTGGAAGTGGCGGAGAGTGGGTGTTTCTGACCGGGTATGGCGAAGTACCTGATTCAGTACGCGCCATGCGCCTCGGTGCGTTTGATTTTCTGGCGAAACCCTGTGATCCGGAACGCCTGGACATTGTTGTACAGGGCGCAGCACGCAGCGCACGTGCCCAACGACGCATCCGGGATGAGACCGAAAGCCGTTCACGGCGGTACACCCCGGAATCTTTCGTTGGATCAAGCCACGCAGCACGTACCGTGCGCGAAATGCTCGGCAAATTGACCGAGGTCCCTTTCAGCGCGCTGGTAATCACCGGGGAAACGGGAACCGGCAAAGGGCTGGCAGCACGCATTCTGCACCATGCCGGATCGCGTTCCGAAGGGCCGCTGATCGAAATCAATTGTGCAGCCCTGCCACACGAGTTGCTGGAATCTGAACTCTTCGGTCACGAGGCTGGCGCATTCACCGGAGCAAAGGGGCGGCGGCGCGGCCTGATTGAACAGGCCCAAGGTGGCACCATATTCCTGGATGAAATCGGTGAAATGCCGGTCGAACTACAGACCAAGCTTCTAAAGGTTATTGAGGACCGTACATTGCGCCGACTTGGTTCGGAACGTGAGCTTCAGGTTGATGTGCAACTACTGGCGGCAACAAACCAGAATCTGGAAGAACGAATTCGTGAAGGCGAGTTTCGCGCTGACCTTTATCACCGCCTTAGTGTGTTCAATCTGGAACTACCACCGTTACGCGAACGTAAGGAAGATCTGCGCGAACTGGTGCCACTGTTTGTAGCCGAATATAACGCTCTGGCTGGCAAGAAGGTTAGTGAAATCGGGGATCCCGTCTGGGAGCGCCTGAGGAATCACAACTGGCCGGGCAATGTACGCGAGTTACGTAACGTCGTTGAACGCTGTGTGCTGTTTGCCGTCGATCATCGCTTTCCAATTGACTGGCTGCAACTGGGTTCATCCAGACAGACTGTCGACACTGACCTTGACACCGAAGTGCAGGGCGACCGTTTGTGCCTGCCCCTGGACGGCTCAATGGGCCTCGATGACATGGTGGGTCAGATTATCGAAACCACGCTGGCACGCCATGCTAATAATGTCGCGGAGACTTCGCGAGCACTCAAAACAACGCGGGAGAAAGTCCGTTACCGAATGGAAAAATACGATATCAAACGTTCCGAATGATACAATCTGGCACAAGGGTGTGCATCGGGCATTTTCCAATGAGAGGATCAGCCGTTAATTTATAGGTCATAATGGTGGGAAATAAAAAGAGAAAAAATCATTTGATCGTACTGCTTGTTGTCATCATATTTCCCCCGAACTTATCTGCAGAAACAATAGCCAACAAGATCTCCCTTCATTATCCGGAATATCCACGGGCTCATATTGAGGCAGGTACTGACAAGGCGCGAATTGCACGTGGCGAATATCTGGTAAAACTGGGCGATTGTATTGCCTGTCACACGGATACCAGCAACGGTGGTGCCCCGTTCGCCGGTGGTCTTCGTATTGATACACCCTTCGGCACTTTATACTCACCGAATATCACTCCGGATAAAGATACCGGAATTGGTAACTGGAGTGAGGATGATTTTGTTACTGCCGTCAGGATGGGTATTAGCCCGGATGGCAGCTACTACTATCCTGTTTTTCCCTATAACTATTTCAACCGCATGAGCCGAGAGGATGTGGTGGCGATCAAGGCCTATTTGGACAATATTCCTGCCAAAAAAAACCCTAACAAGCCACCGCATATGAAGTGGCCATTCAATTATCGGTGGCTGCAGTTCGGCTGGCGTGTTCTGTATTTCTATTTTGAGGAGGGACAGTACAATCCTGACTCGAAAAAGTCAGTGAACTGGAACCGCGGCGCATTCATCGTTGAAGGGCCGGGACACTGCGCCTTGTGTCATACCGAACTGAATGTACTGGGGGTTCCGAAAAAAAAGTACTACCTTGCAGGAGCCTTTGTTCAGGACTTCTATGCGCCAAATATTAATGCACAAGGCCTCCGGCATCTGCCGCCCAGTGCCGTTGCAAAAATCTTTATGCGTGACGTGAAGCCCTCGGGCGGGAAACTGCTGGGACCGATGAGCGATGTGGAGCATGATAGTCTGAAGTATCTGCGATACACAGACATGCTCGCCATCGGTGAGTATTTGAAATCGGTAAACAGCATTTCGCCACCCGTGGAGGATTTGCAAGCACCGCTGAACAAGAATGCCGGGCGTAAGCTGTACGACAGTAGCTGTGGCGTTTGCCATAACACCGGCGTCGTCGGCGCCCCCGAGGTGGATAAAAAACGGGTTCGGCGGATCCTGCGCGATCAGGGGCGTGACAATCTTTACCAGACAGCCATCGAGGGCGACGGTCCCATGCCGCCAAAAGGGGGCTGCGATATTTGTTCTAATGCGCGCGTTGAAGCCGCGGTAGACTACATGATCAAGCTGGGATCAGCCGAGAAATAGGCTGTTCATTGAGCGCCTGCCATAAAAATGTACAGCTGCTGAAATATAATAGCAAAAGCTCAAGCGACCCCCAGGCAGCTGAGTAGCACACCCGGTGAACGGCGCTATTCGCAGGTTGTCACTGTGTAATATCCCACAAATGGTTGCGTACTATTACGCAACGACCGTATTGGAGGAAACAGACTGCCACAATTCTGTGCGAAACACTTGGTATTTAGAACTGGCATATATTGTGCACCTGGTCAATGTAGAAGGTGGCAGCAGCAGGTGCGCCACCCGTTTATAAATAAGGAGAGATGACCATGCACACACTACCGGAACTGTCGTACCCGCGTGATGCCCTTGAGCCCTGGATCTCAGGCGAAACGCTTGATTACCACCACGGCAAACACCATGCCAGCTATATCAACAAGCTCAATGAACTGATCAAGGACACCGATCTTGATACCTTGTCACTGGAAGCGCTGGTGAGGGCCAGTGCAAATCCATCCGGAGAACCGGACGCTGTATTCAACAACGCAGCCCAAGCCTGGAACCACGCCTTCTACTGGCAATGCCTAACACCGTACAAAGGGGTACCCGATAACAACCTGGCCGATGCCCTGAACAGCCAGTTCGGTTCAATTGAAGGTTTTCAACAACACTTTTCGCAGGCGGCACTGGGGAATTTCGGCTCTGGCTGGACCTGGCTGGTGGCTACCCCTGATGAGAGCCTGGAGATCCTTAATACCAGCAATGCCGGCACACCACTGACCAGCGATAAAATACCCTTGCTGACCTGCGACGTATGGGAACACGCCTACTATATTGACTACCGGAATGCCCGTGCCGATTACCTCCAGGGTTTCTGGGAACTCGTCAACTGGGATTTCGTGAACTCTGGATTTCGCAATCTTCACCGGCCACAGAATGCCGCTTGAAGCACCCGCCACCCTGTAGCCTTCTGATTGATCGACGCTTCATGGTGGCTTATTAATTAGGTACCTGTGAGCTGCATCCGTTGTTACGAGAAATCGAATTGACTCTACTTTACTTTTCCGGGTGACCCCCGAACCCATGACGCATTGCAGAAAGCAGCCGGTTTGCGAAGTCCGACTCTCCGCGGGAACTGAAACGCGCATACAGCGCGGTGGTTAGCACCGGAGCAGGGGTCCCGGTTTCGATCGCGGCGATACTGGTCCAGCGGCCCTCACCCGAATCTGATACCTTTGTGGTGTAATCATCCAGCTTTTGATCAGCGAACAGTGCAGCGGCGGTGAGATCGAGCAACCAGGAACTGATCACACTACCACGTCGCCAGACCTCTGATATAGCCTTGAGGTCAAACTGATATTGATAGTCACCGGGATGGCGCAGCGGTGCTGTCTCCGCGTCCTTTTTTCCGGTGTG
>Ga0316577_10000980_pt1 | contig 12758 bp, 13 predicted proteins | sample S5NA_FD_203073 | JGI IMG/M metagenome (GOLD analysis project Ga0316577, IMG submission 203073) | Rhizosphere microbial communities from salt marsh grasses in Alabama, United States - S5-7_050615r2r1 | ecosystem: Host-associated > Plants > Roots > Rhizosphere | place: USA: Alabama | collected... | reverse complement strand
CAATGCGACTGGCTGATCGGGCGAGGTCGAAGCCGCCGGTGCCGCACGGGCCGTTGAGGCGGAGCCGATCCAGCGGAGCTTTGCGAGGGGCGCGGGACCGCAGGGCGCGATCATGACCGACCGGCAGATGCATTCGAGAGTCCCGAACAGATGAAGAGCTTGATTGGCGAATCCCCGGCGTTTGCGAGGCTGCGAAACGCCTTGTCCATGGTGGCCGCGACGGACGTGAGCCTGTTGCTCCTGGGTGAGCCCGGCACCGGCAAAACAACCCTGGCACGCGAAGTCCATGCAGCGGGTGCCCGCCAGCGTGGGCCCTTTCGCGCGTTTGCCTGCACCGGGGCGCCGCCCGATGCATTCGGGCATTGCCTCGCGGAGATTCCGAATGGGTGCCCCGCGACCCTCTACCTCGACGAGGTCGGTGAGCTCGGATGCCCCGAGCAGGCGCGCCTGCTGCACCTGCTGTGCGAGCAGGACACTGCCACCGGTGGCCCTGATCTGCGCGTCATCGCCGCGTCGGCCCTGGATCTCGAGCGGTTGGTGCAGCAAGGGATCTTCCGCCGGGACCTCTACCTGCGACTCTGCGTGGTTCCGCTGGCGGTGCCGCCCCTGCGCGAGCGGGTGCTCGATATCCCCGCCCTGACTCGCCATTTCATCGCGGACGCGGCGCAGCGGCATCAGCTCGATCCGCCCCTGATCAAGCCGGGCGCGGAGCGGCTCCTCCGGCGTTACACTTGGCCGGGAAATCTGCGTGAGCTGTCCAACCTGTGCGAGCGTCTGGTCATTCTCCTGCCCGGAGCCGAAGTCGGCCCTGAGAATCTGCCCACCGCGGTCGTGCGCGGGGCGCCGCCGGCCGATCAAGACCTCGGGTTTGCGCTCCCCCCACACGGCATCGACCTCAACGACCTCGAGGCGGACCTGATCCGACAGGCGCTGTCGCTCGCGGGCGGCAACAAGAGCCGCGCCGCCCGCCTGCTCGGCCTCACCCGCGATACCCTCTTGTACCGCCTGCAGAAGCACCTGATCCCGGGTTGAGGGGGCGTTGCATTCCGTGAGGCGGGGCAAGTCGCTGAGCTCAGCCTCAGTGCAGCCGCTGACCGCTGCACCAGCGGTCGTAATAGCGCTGCATCAGATCTCGGACCTGTGGCGGATAGTCCAACGCCTCCATCTGCCCCATTCCCTCCCGGAAGAACTGGGGCGCATCGACCGGCAAGTGCTCGACGATGGCGTCGAACGCCTCCCTGATGAGGGCTGGTTGGTGGCTTCGGGTTGCGACGATGCCGCGATTGATGAGGAGGACACGCCAGGGATCGGTCGGATCGGTCGGATCCATGGCTTGCGTTTGCTCCGGCCCGATCCCGTCTGAGATCTCGCCCATGAGGCCGTAGAGCTCGGCGAGGTCCTCGGGTTGACACAGCCGGTTCGCCAGCGTGGCCAGGGCGTTGACGACCGCTTCGGGATGCGATAGCTCCCCACCTCGGCGCAGCATCCAGCAGGCGATGGGCACGGCGAGCACCTCGAGTGCCTCCGCCTGGGACCCCAGGCCGAGTTGCCTGGCAACGTTTGCGAGTTGCCGGAGGAGGTCGAGCCCGTGATCGAGCAGGACGTCGGGCTCGGACCCGGTGGCTGCGCGTAACGCCTGAGCGACCTGCTGCGGTGTATCGGAATCGCTCGCACGCAGTGTATCGAGTAGTTGGTCGAGTCCTGCCAGTAATACCTGCGGTGCCGGCTCGATCACTTGGTCGGAGTCTTCATGGACGCGCTGGATCTCTTCCCCGAGTCTTTTGAGCTCGTCCGCGATATCGCTGAGATCGACCTTCGGGAGCATAGTGTGCCTCATCCTGGGGGCGGGAATGGTCTGGCGCGCCGTTCGACCGACCCGCCCGGGCTGTGCAGTGATGCTGAGGCCAGGCGTTGTAACGGGACTCCGACTGCCACACCTGGAAAATATAGCAAGACCACTTGGACTCGTCTCGTCCGTCCACTCACTCCACATCGAGGCATGCGTTAGACTACGCCGATGATGCAGGGCCCCGATCTTCACAGTCATTCCACGGCCTCCGATGGCACCCTTACACCCGAGGCGCTGATGCGACGCGCATCAGCGGCCGGCGTCCAGGTCCTCGCCCTGACCGACCACGACACCACCGCTGGAATTGCCGAGGGTCAGACCGCGGCGGATCGCCTGGGCATCCGGCTGATTCCCGGCGTCGAGGTTTCGGTTACCTGGGGCGGTCGCACGATCCACGTCGTGGGCCTCAACCTGGATCCCGCCAATCCTCGGCTCCAAGACGGTCTCGGCCGGCTGCTCGCCTACCGCGCCTGGCGCGCCGAGGAGATCGGGCGGCGTCTCGCGAAACAGGGGATCGAAGGTGCCTATCAGGGGGCCAAGGCACTGTCGAACGGGCGCCTGATCGGTCGCACCCACTTTGCCCGCTTTCTCGTCGCCCAAGGTCGCGCCGCCGACCTCCGGGATGTCTTCAGCCGCTATCTGGTCAGCGGCAAGCCCGGGCATGTGGCCGGCGAATGGGCGACCCTTGAGGAGGCGACAAGCTGGATCCATGATGCCGGCGGTCAGGCCGTGATCGCTCATCCGGCACGCTACAGGCTCACGAGAGCCCGTCTTCTCAAGCTGCTCGGGGAATTCCGCGAGTGCGGGGGGGGCGGGCTGGAGGTGGTTTCCGGCAGCCACAGCCGGGACGAAACCTTGAGCTTCGCCTGCGTCGCCCGTGAGCAGCGTCTGCTCGCCTCGGCAGGATCCGACTACCATGGTCCCGAGAACCCCTGGATCGACCTGGGACGCCTTCCCGCGCTGCCGGCGGGCTGCACGCCTATCTGGCACGACTGGCCGGAGCTGCTCGAGCCGCTGCCCCCCCCTCGCGTTGCCGTGTGCTAAGGACCTTCAATGGCGCAGTTTTTTCAGATCCACCCCGCCAACCCTCAGGCGCGGTTGATCCGGCGCTCGGTTGAGATCCTGCTTGAAGGAGGTGTGATCCTCTATCCGACCGATTCGTCCTATGCCCTTGGTTGTCAGATTGGGGAGAAGTCGGCGTTGGAGCGCATCCGACGGATTCGAAAGCTTGACGACAGGCACAACTTCACACTTGTATGCCGCGACCTGTCGGAAATCACCACCTATGCCAAGATCGATAATCAGGCCTTCCGCTTGCTGAAGAGCCTGACCCCGGGTCCCTACACCTTCATCCACGAGGCCACCAAGCAGGTCCCGCGGCGCCTCCTTCATCCCAAGCGCAAGGCGATCGGCATCCGCGTCCCGGACAACGAGATCTGTCGGGCGCTGCTCGGCGAGCTGGACCAGCCGATCCTCAGCACGACGCTGATCCTGCCCGAGCACGACCAACCCCTCACGGATCCCGAAGAGATGCGTGATCTCCTCGACAAGCAGGTCGATCTGATCATCGACGGCGGCTTTTGCGGTCTCGAGCCGACCACGGTGGTGGACATGACAGCGGATCCCCCGTCGGTCCTGCGCATCGGCAAGGGCGACGCCGGTTTGTTCGAGGAATGAGCGGCCGCCCCGTATAATGCGCCGATGGAAGCACTCAACGCACTCCAACTCCTTGCCGTCCTCGCCGTTCCGGTTCTCTTCGCGATCACCGCGCACGAGGCGGCGCACGGGTGGGTTGCCAGTCGCCTCGGCGACCAAACCGCACGGATGCTGGGTCGGGTCACCTTTAACCCGATCCGACATATCGATCCGGTCGGAACCATCCTGGTCCCGGTGGCGACCTTTCTTCTGGTTGGCTTCCTCTTCGGCTGGGCGAAGCCGGTCCCGGTCAACTGGCGCAACCTTCAACACCCGCGCCGTGACATGGCGCTCGTAGCGGTCGCCGGGCCGGGAGCCAATCTCATCATGGCCGTGTTCTGGAGCGGCATGATCCAGTTGGGGATCCTGCTGATGCCCAGCACCCAGTGGGTTGCGTTGCCGCTGATCTACACCGGCGCGGCCGGGATCCTGATCAACGTGTTCCTCATGGTGCTCAACCTGCTGCCGCTCCTGCCGCTTGACGGCGGCCGGATCCTGAGCGCCCTGCTGCCGCCGCGGGTGGCGTTCCAGTTCTCTCGACTGGAGCCCTTCGGGTTGATCATCCTGATGGCACTTCTGGTCACCGGGGTCTTGGGCGCGGTGTTGCTCCCGATCGTGATCGGGACAGTCGACCTTCTGCCGGGCTCGGGGATCGTGAGGGAGCTCTTCTTCGTCTGATACGAGGCTGCCAAACCTTGACCTCCGTCTCCGCACATCATGCGCGTGTCCTCTCCGGGATGCGTCCCACCGGTCACCTCCACCTGGGGCATTATCACGGCGTCCTGAAGAACTGGATCGAGCTTCAGCACGAGTATGAGTGCTTCTTTTTCGTCGCCGACTGGCACGCCCTGACCACGCACTACGAGGATCCGTCGATCATACCGACCAGCAGCCGGGAGATGGTGATCGACTGGCTGGCGGCGGGGATCAACCCGGGCTCGGCGACCCTGTTCATCCAGTCGAGGATCCCGGAGCATGCGGAGCTCCACCTGCTGCTGTCGATGATCACGCCGCTGGGCTGGCTCGAGCGCGTGCCGAGCTACAAGGACCAGCAGGACAGGCTCAAGGAGCGCGATCTGGCGACGTACGGGTTTCTCGGGTATCCGTTGCTGCAGAGCGCGGACATCCTGATGTACAAGGCCGGTCGGGTTCCGGTGGGCGAGGATCAGGTCGCGCATGTCGAGCTGACGCGTGAGATCGCCCGTCGCTTCAATCATATCTACGGACGCGAGCCCGGCTTCGAAGAAAAGGCGGAGGAGGCGAAGCGGAAGATGGGAAAGAAGAACGCCAAGCTGTTCGACCGGCTCCGGCGCAGCTTTCAGGAGCAGGGGGATCAAGAGGCCCGGGACGTTGCCCACGCGCTCTTGGAGGGGCAGGGCAACATCACCCTGGCCGATCGCGAGCGCCTCCTTGGCTATCTGGAAGGTGGGGGACGGGTCATCCTTCCCGAGCCCATGCCCTTGCTGACCAAGGCATCCAAGATGCCGGGACTGGATGGACAAAAGATGTCGAAGTCATACGGCAATACCATCGCCCTGCGTGACGACCCACGCGACGTGGAGAAGGCGCTGCGAACCATGCCGACCGATCCCGCGCGGGTGCGCCGCACCGATCCGGGCAACCCTGAGAAGTGCCCCGTCTGGCAATTGCACCTGGTTTATTCGAGCGAGCAGGTCCGCGACTGGGTGCAGGAGGGCTGTCGGTCGGCCGGGATCGGCTGCCTTGAATGCAAGCAGCCGGTGATCGATGGCGTGCTGGCCGAGCTCATGCCGATCCAGCAACGGGCCCAGGACTATGCCGCCCAGCCCGAGCTGCTGCGTAACATCATCAATGACGGCTGCGAGCGAGCTCGCGACGTCGCTCACGAGACGATCGAAGAGGTCCGTCACGCCATGTCCTTGGTGATGAGCTGACCGCGGACGCGCGCCCCGGATGGACGCCGTGCAGGGCGACCGCGTTGGTCATGATCCCTCCGCCCCGCAGGTCGAGCTGGAGGCCGCATCGGGCTCGGGCGACGCTCGCCCGGCGATGCTCGGCGTGCAGCAGGAGATGCCCTTCGAGGCGGTGCCGCTCGCGACGGTGCGGGGTGCGCCGCTCCTGACCCTGCCGGTCGATCTCTACATCCCGCCGGACGCCCTCGAGGTCTTTCTGGATGCCTTCGAGGGTCCGTTGGATCTCCTTCTGTACCTGATCAAGCGCCAGAATCTCGACATTCTGGACATCCCGATTGCCGCGATCACGGCGCAATACATGGAGTACGTCGACCTGATGAGCGAGCTCAGACTCGAGCTCGCCGCGGACTATCTGGTCATGGCCGCGATGCTTGCGGAGATCAAATCGCGCATGCTTCTGCCACGTTCGCACGACCAGGCCGACGAGGAGGAAGATCCTCGTGCCGAGCTCGTTCGTCGGCTCCAGGAGTACGAACGTTACAAGCAGGCGGCCCAGGACCTGGATGCGCTGCCGCGTATGGAGCGCGACCTGTTCGCCACGCGGGTCGAGGTCCCGCCGGGGCATCCCCAACGCATCCCGCCGGATGTCGACCTCCGTGAGCTGCTGCTGGCGATGCGCGGGGTGCTCGCTCGGGCGGATCTCTACACCCGGCATCGGGTCGAGCGCGAGTCCTTGTCGCTGCGCGAGCGCATGTCGTGGATGCTCGAGCGGCTGCGCGAGGGCGGGTTCGTTGCGTTCACGGACCTGTTCGAGATTACCGAAGGTCGCGAGGGGGTGGTCGTGAGCTTTCTGGCCCTCTTGGAATTGATCAAGACGGCGGCGCTGGAGATGGTGCAAGCCGAGCCCTTTGCGCCGATCCATGTGCGGTTGCGCGAGACGCAGAGAGAAGCCTTGGCCAAGGAGGCCCGCGATGGGGCTACCCCCACTTAAGCAGCTCGTCGAGGCCGCCCTGGTCGCCGCGGGTGGGCCGCTCACCCTCGACCTGATCCTCGCGCTCTTCCCCGAGGAGGAGCGGCCCACCCGTGGTGACCTGCTGGGGGTGATCGGCGAGCTGCAGGCGGATTACGCCGACCGGGGCCTGGAGATCGTCGAGGTGGCGGGGGGATATCGCGCCCAGGTCCGCTCGAGCATCGCGCCCTGGGTCGCCCGCCTGTGGGAGGAGCGCCCCCCGCGTTACTCGCGGGCCTTGCTGGAGACCCTCTCGCTGATCGCTTATCGGCAGCCCATCACGCGTGGGGAGATCGAGGACATCCGGGGGGTGGCGGTCAGCACCCAGATCGTCAAGACGCTGACCGAGCGCGAGTGGATCCGCGTGGTTGGCCACCGCGATGTGCCCGGCCGACCGGCGCTCTATGCCACCACCCGTAAGTTCCTGGACTACTTCGGCTTGCGCTCGCTCAATGAGCTCCCGACACTCACCGAGATTCGCGACCCTGAGTTTCTGATCGACGGTGAGTTGGGGCTCGAGGCTCCGAACCCGGAGGTCGGAGAAGGCAAGACCGCCAGTGAATCTGATGTATGATCGGGGCGGGGCCGGCCGGCACCCTGCGATGCCCGGCGCTGCGTCACCATCGCTTTGACCCAGGGGCCGGGTTTCGGTTGACCCCATCCTGCGGTCCGGAGGCTCAAGCTGAGAACCCGAATGAGTCGCGACCGACGCATGCCTTCGCCCGTGTCCTCGGAGAAGCCGATCCGACTCCAGAAGGCGCTCGCCGACGCCGGCCTGGCCTCGCGGCGAACCATTGAGGGCTGGATCAGCGAGGGCCGTGTGCGCGTCAACGGCAACCTGGCCCGACTCGGTGATCGGGTCACCAGCAGCGATCGCATTCGCATCGACGGGCGAGATGTCAGGCTCCAGTCTCGGCGTGAGACTCCGCCGCAGGTCATCGCCTACCACAAGCCAGAAGGGGAGATCGTCACCCGCCGCGATCCAGAGGAGCGCCCGACCGTCTTTCGCCGCCTGCCCAAACCCAAGCAGGGCCGCTGGATCGCCGTCGGTCGCCTCGACATCAATACCTCCGGGCTCATCCTGTTCACCACCGACGGCGAGCTTGCCAATCGGCTCATGCACCCCTCGCGCGAGGTCGAGCGCGAGTATGCCGTGCGCATCCTTGGCGAGGTCCCGCCCGGAACCCTTACGCGTCTCACGAGCGGCGTCGAGCTGGAAGACGGGGTTGCCAAGCTGGATGCCGTCAGCGAGCGTGGCGGCAGCGGCGCGAATCGCTGGTATCACGTCGTCCTGCGCGAGGGCCGCCACCGCGAGGTGCGCCGAGTCTGGGAGGCCGTCGGCTGTCAGGTCAGCCGCCTGATCCGCGTGCGATACGGAAACGTCGAGCTCGGGCGGAGGCTCTACGCCGGAAATTGGAGACCTCTGACCGAGCAGGAGCTGACCACCCTCATGGGGCTCGCCGGACTCTCGACCGTTTCGCCTGATCCCCGCCGCAAGGCCGGAGCGAAGCCCTGGCCACATCGGCCGGCCGGCGAGCCGATGCACAGCGGCGGTTCCAAATGGGGTCGACGCGGGACGCAACGGTGAGAACGAGCTTGGTTCTGGCGGGGTGCCGCCGATCTCGCGGGTGTTGCTCGGGTCTTGGGAGGAGCGCGCCGTGACCGACGTACAGGTGTAGATCGGGTCCTTGTGGACAGCATCCGCTTCATCGACCAACGCACCGCGATCCTGATCGTGGTCGCCAACATGGTCGGTACCGGTGTGTTCACGACGCTCGGCCTCCAGGCCGCCGGAATCCCCGACGGCGCCGCCTTGCTGCTCCTCTGGCTGATGGGGGGCGTCATCGCGCTCTGCGGGGCGCTCTCCTACGCGGAGCTTGCCGCCGCGCTGCCGCGCTCAGGCGGCGAATATCACTTCCTGTCGCGGGTCTTCCATCCGTTGCTGGGCCAGTTGGCGGGCTGGGTATCGGTGACCGTGGGTTTCGCGGCCCCCGTTGCCCTGGCCGCGATGGCCATGGGCCACTACGGGGCGACCGTCGTCCCTGTCGCGCCTGCGGCGATTGCGGTCACCGCGTTGATCCTGATCACGGCCGTCCATGCCTTCGATCTGGGACTGGGGCGCCGCGTGCAGATCGTTGCGACCTGGCTGAAGATCCTGGTGATCCTCCTCTTCTGCGGGCTTGGACTGAGTCTGCCTACCACGCCGGGCAGCCTGGCGGTGCTGCCCTCCGGAGCTACCCTGGACGCCGTGCTGAGTGCGCCCTTCGCGGTATCGCTGATCTATGTCGCCTATGCCTACTCGGGATGGAACGCGGCCGCCTATGTCGTCGATGAGGTCCAAGAGCCGCGGCGTGCGGTCCCACGCGCCCTGCTGCTTGGGACCTCTGTCGTCACCTTGCTGTATCTCTTGCTGAACCTGACCTTCTTACGCACCATCGAGTACCAAGCCTTGATTGGTCGGGTCGAGGTCGGGGCACTGTCCGCCGAGACGATCTTCGGGTCGCTGGGCGGTCATCTCATGAGTCTGGTGCTGACCCTGCTCCTGGTCTCGACCATCAGTGCCATGGTGCTGGCCGGGCCACGTGTCCTGGAGCGGATCGGGGAGGATCTGCCGCTCTTCCGGCCGCTCAGCGTGCGTAACCGCCGTGGGGCGCCCACCCGCGCCGTCGTGCTCCATGGGGGACTGGCGCTGGCAATGGTCCTGACCGGCTCATTCGAGGGCGTTTTGAGCTTTGCCGGCTTCACCCTGACCCTGTTCGCGGTTCTGACGGTCGCCGGGGTCCTTCATCTGCGTCGGCGCGAGCCGGACCTGCCGAGACCGTTCCGCGTGCCCTGGTATCCGCTGCCGCCGCTGGTGTTCATATTCGTCAGTCTGGCGAGTCTCGCGTTCCTGGCTCAGGAGCGGCCCGCGCCGGTACTCTTGGCGTGCCTCTCTCTGTGGCTCGGCTGGCTGTTTGTCAGGGCCTCGGACCGTGGGACCTAGACCGGTCCGGTCGTTTGCGACCCATTGGTCGGGGCAGCCGAGAATGGGTCCCGAATCGTCATGCTGACACTCCTCTGTCCGGGCCTGCTCGGCCCGATTCCCGCGATCCCGGATTCACTTCCGCCAGTCCCGACGCTCGACCGTCTGCTGGCGCGTGCCGATCGGATCGCGACCGGACACGACGATGCGGGACGCGCGCTCTTGGAATCCTTCGGAATCGCGGCTGATCCCGAGGGGGATCCCCCCACGGCGCCGCTCAGTCTGCTCGGGGAGGCATGCGACGAGCCCCGCGACGGCTACTGGATGCATGCCGACCCCGTCCATCTGAGGCCCGATCGCGATCGGCTGCTCCTCTATTCGGGAGCGGCTATTGCGCCGACCCGCAAGGAGGCGGATGACCTGATCGCGCTCTTCAATGCACACTTCGGCAGCGATGGGCTGAGGTTGACGGCCCCCCGGCCGGATCGCTGGTATCTGCGATCGGATCAGGAGCTGGATCTGAAATCCGAGCCTCTCCACCGGGTCACCGGTGGTCCGATTTCCGCCGATTCGCCGCGCGGTGAGGATGCCCGTCGATGGAGCGGGTTGATGAGCGAGATTCAGATGCTGTTCTTCGCCTCCGAGGTCAATCGGTCGCGCGAGCAGGAGGGACGGCCGGCGATCAGCGGGATCTGGACCTGGGGCGGGGGCAGGCTGTCGGAACCCTCGGGGGATGCGCCGGACGTGGTGATTGGCGATGATCCATTGACGCTGGGCCTGGCCAGATGGGCCGGGGTTGCGCACCGAACGCTGGGACGATGGTCGGAACAGGGCCCGTCCGCGAAGGGGCGCTGCGTGGTACTGTGGGATCGACTCCGCGCGGCGCTGTCGGGGCACGACTTGACCGCTTGGTCGAGCGCCTTGGTCGACCTGAATGCCCGGCTTGCCGAGAGTGAGCTCGCGCTCGGACGCCAGGAAGTGGCCGTGATCCTGATCGATCCCTGCCGTGGCAATGCCTATCGCGTCTCGAGACCGGCGTTGCGCCGCTTCTGGCGCCGCCGCAGGTTCGCCGATGCGCTCAGTCAATCGATCGCGGATCGGTCGAGGTAGTGTTGCAGGACCTCGCCCGATCGATGGCCTCGCCTCCGATCTCACGGTTAAGCGACAGGCTACCAGTGAGCGGTGCCCGGCTCGCCTTTGAAGGGACCCACGAGCTCAGCGGTGATCCAGCCGCCGTAGAAGTCACCTGGCTGTGGCCGAACGCGTTCGCTGTTTAGGAAGCAAGCGATCCGCCCGGGGTAGAAACAGAGCCATCCCGCGTAGTGCTCGAAACCGGTGAAGGGTTGCGGATAACACCAGGCGACATCGCTCGAGTGCGCCCCGGCGTCCTTGAGTCGCAAGTAGCTCGCCGCACCCTTCCATTCGCAGAAGCTCCGAGTGGCCGAGAGCTCCAGGCGGGCCGTGTCCACGTCGTCCCGCGGCACATAGACGGTCGGTGGGCTCCCGGTCTCACAGACCCGCACCGCGCGATTGGAGCTGGCCAGGATCCGGTCCGACGCATGCACCTGCACCTGACGCGGCTCGGGGACGATGGCCGGAGGACGCGGGTAATCCCAGACGGACGCTTGGCCCGGTCCGGGCTCGACGGCGAACTCCGGCCGCTCCTGGCCGCGGAAACGCCAAGCCGCACGGACCCGTGCGAGGCTTGCGGAGATTGTCCTGTCAGGCGGCTCTTTCGCCATCGTGTCACCTCAAGGCGTGCGTTGCCAGACGAGGGTGCGGTTATTGACCGGCATCGGGTGATCCGCGATCAGCGCGAGCCCGCTCTTGCTCCCCAACCGGACCAGGGCGTCGCGGTCACGCAGTCCCATCTCAGGGTTTCGCATCCTCAGGGCGGTGTCGAATCGCTCGTTGCTCTCGCTGGTGGGGCGCCCGCCGATATTGAATGGACCGTAGAGAGCGAAATGGCCGCGCGCGACCAGGACCCGACCGATGCCGCGAAACATTGCGCCCACCTCCGCCTCGGACATGATGTGTGCGGTATTGGCGCTGAAGGCGGCATCGTAGCGTGCGTCGGGCCAGATCCCGGTGACGTCCAGGGCGAGCGGCGGCGGAAGATTGGGCAGCCCGGCCTCGGCCAGCCAGGATCGGATACCCGGCAGATTGGACGCAAGGTCGCTGGTCTGCCAGGTCAGATGTGGAAGGGACGCGGCAAAAAAGACCGCATGCTGCCCTGTACCGCTTCCGATCTCGAGCACGCGGTGCGCATCTCGAAACAAGGGTGCGATCACGCCCAGGATCGGTCGCTTGTTTTCTTCGCACGCCTGGGAGTAGGGTTTGTCGCTGGGATACATGTTTCCCCGTGTTGCTTGGGGCTCAAGCAGTGATCGGATCGCAGCTGACAGCTCATTCGCCTTGAGGGGCAAGCGGTTCGTGCCTCCCATCCGGTCGGTCAAGGATGGCGCGTGTCGCGCTGAAAGCCAAGGGCGGTGTGTTGCGCGCGGCGAATCCGACGCACCAGAACGGCCGGCTTTTTGGTCAATCCCGATCCGTGATCCGCTATGATGACCCTGGTTACCGGAGAACGGCGTATTTTGAAGACACTCTTTGCGCAAGCCGTTAAACTCACTGCTCGGTCGCGGCGGATTGCGAGACCGGTCTCGCGGTGGCAGTCCTGGCTGCCTTGGGTCTTGATCTGCCCAGTCGCCTGTACCAGCGGCTGCGCGGGGGTTCTGACAGGTGACCGGGTCAGTGAGCCGGATGCGGTGGGCGCGTCCGCGGACTCGGCCAGACCGCCGCAGTGGCGTCCGGGGGAGCCTGCAGGCGACGCCGAAAGGCGCGCTCCCGGCGGGATTCTCTTCGATGACCCGCTGACGGCGCCGGTGCTGTTCAGTCAGGATCCGGAGCTGCTGCGGGCCGAGGTTGCAGCTGAGTGCCTGGCGGCAAGGGCGTTTTCCCAGCCTGATTCCCTGGATCCCTTAGTGACCGGTCTCTATTTGTCCAGGGTCGATCCCGCCGAAGGGACCGAAGCCCTGATTCGGGGCGATTGCGGTCCGGTCGCGGAGATCGTGAAGGCGATGGTCGCCAAGGGAGGGGAGGCTGTCCTGGACCCTGTGGTCGATCGCGCCCGTGTGCTCAGTCCTCCTCAAGCGAGACGGGTGATCGAGACCGCGGCAGCGGCTGGGCTCGACCGGCGTGCCACGGTCGGCGGCCTCAGGATCGGCACGCCCCGGGTGACCGCGCGTCATGCCATGGCCTACTACCCGTCGGCCGGCCAGGATGTGCGGATCGAGACGGCGGATGCCCTCGATCGGCTCTATCGGCAAGCGGTTCCGGGGTATGGGATCTACA
>Ga0316577_10000979_pt1 | contig 12762 bp, 7 predicted proteins | sample S5NA_FD_203073 | JGI IMG/M metagenome (GOLD analysis project Ga0316577, IMG submission 203073) | Rhizosphere microbial communities from salt marsh grasses in Alabama, United States - S5-7_050615r2r1 | ecosystem: Host-associated > Plants > Roots > Rhizosphere | place: USA: Alabama | collected... | reverse complement strand
AGGAGATCGAGGCCAGAGGTGCCCTGGTGTTCACGGACCTCCTCCGCACGGTCCCGGGGGCCCGGGTGGTGCCCGTCTCCTACTACGGGCACGGCGTGCTCTTTCGGGGGGGCTGCGCTCCCTCCGTCGTGGTCGACGGAGTACGCCTCTCCCCGACCCGAGACCTGGACGCCCTCCTTCGTCCCATGGACGTGGACGCGTTGGAGATCTACACCGGGGCCTTTCTCCCAGCGGAGTTCGGACCCACCCCCTGCGGCGCCATCGTTGTCTGGACCCGGAGAGGGGAGCCCACCACCGGCGAGGGAAGCTTCTGGCGGCGGTTCCTCGTCGCCGTGGGATTCCTCTCCCTGGCCTGGGTGCTGGTCCATTGAACGACACCGAGGTCAGAGGGAGCGCGCGCGGAGTGGGGGCCTCGAGGGTCCCGGGTCACTCCTGTCCGTAGATCCCGGGTTCGTTGTACCGGTAGACGAACTCGAAATCGTCCCCCGGGTTCAGGATTCTCGTCTCGTTGTACCAGCTTTCGCCCCCGATCCAGACCTTCATCGTGAAGACCAGCGCCGCGTCCTCCCCGTTGGAGGCCGAGATGTAGAAGCGGGCAGGTTGCCCGAGACTGACCGTCCGGTCGAAGGGAACCGTCACGGAGGTGCTGTCCATGGACTGGAAATCGAGACCCCCATCCTGACGCACGAAGAAGTCCTGCGAGGTCAGGAGTGTCATGGACGTAGAGGCGGTTCCGTCCAGGTGGAACCGGGCCTTTCCGGGACGACCCGAGCTGGTGAGGTCGTTGCACCCCAGCATGGCCATCCCCAGGACCAGCACCCCCGCCACTCCCGACATCCCCCGTTCTACCACACTCCGCTCACCGCGCATCGTTCTCGACATGCCGCTCTCTCTTCAGAAGGTCCATCGGTTGACGGAAGCACCGGCCTCGGCCGGGATGCTTCCGGCGTCAAAGGGACAGGAGACACCACTCCCTCGTGTCCGGCGTGGTCCCCATCTGGAGCCCGGTCCCCTCGGATACCAGGATGTTGTTGGAGAAGTTCACTCCGAATCCGTTCTCGGGGTCGTACAGACCGGGCTCGTTGCTGAAGTGCATCCCCGCCTGCATCACCGTGTAATCGCCCAGGGAGTGATAGGGGGGCTGATGTCCCTCCATCCCCTCTCCGTGACCAGGTCGGTGATAGACCAGGTGGCCGCATTGGTTCTCCACCTGGTGACGGTGAACCACCTCGGCCACCTTCGAGCAGGTGTTGCCGGCAGAGCTCGCTTCGGCCTGGATGAGGCAGGATTCGGCGTGCACCTCCCAGACCCGCTGCTGCCAGTCCGTCCAGGGGGCCACCAGGAACGAGCGGTACAGCTCCCCTCCATAGCCGCCCAACCGGACTACGCCGGCCAACTGGAGCGCGTCTCCCCGCCGGATTGGACTCCAGAAGGCCTGATTCGGATGGGGATAGGCGGTGGCCTTTCCCGTCCGGCACGCCAGGCTCACCTCGGTTCCCACGACGTCGTGGGGCTCTCCGGTCTGGGGAATGTCTCTCATGATGCGGTCCATCCCCCAGAGCGTCGCGGCGTTGGAAACTTCCCAGTCCACGGCGTCGGTCCCCCGCTCCAGGATGTAGTTCCGCGCGAAGGCATGGATCTGGGAGAAATAGTCCATCGCTTTCTGGGCCAGCGCCGTCTCCATCTCGGTCTTGACGATCCTGCGGCGCATGAGGATGTCGTATACGTCCACGAACCGGGCCGCCGGCATGGCCGCAGCCAGCTCTCCCCAGGAGCCTCCCTGCGGCCGGTACGGCCCCAGGACCCGGATCTCCCCCGTCATGTTCAGGCGCTCCGCGGACAGCTGGCCCGGGAGGATACCGATCTCGGCCAGACCCCCGCTGTCGATACCGATGGTGCGGTCCCCGTAGCCCAGGTCCGAGAGGGTCTTCCCCCACCACCGATAGATGTTCCGGGTGGGGCCCTGGACAACCTCCCCTTCGTAGGGGACGCCTCCCTCCCCATCGGGATAATCGAAGTAGGAGTACTGATCGGTGCACCACCACCCACGGACCAGCTCCTGGTCCAGGTAGGGGTGGAGCCATATCACCGCCTCCCGCTGGTCCATGGGGAGGAAGCAAGCGAAGGGGCGCTCCGTCGTGGAGTGGAAGAGGCCCGTGGCGTGGATAATGTTCCATCGGTTCGTCAGGAGGATTCCCCCGTCCACACCCCTTCGCAGTGCCTCGGCCTTGATGCGGCCCGTCATCTCGAGGTACCAGGTCAGGGGGAGCCTGTGGTAGAAAGGAGCCACGGGAAGCGTTCTACGGCGCCGGTCCTGCTCACTGGTGAGGAGATCGAAGCTCGCCGTGTTGGCTTCCGCCCTGGCCATGGCGTCCTCTCGGGGCCATGCATTACACCCTCCAAGGAACGCGGCCCCGCCCACCGTGGCGGCGGAGGCCTGGATGAACGAGCGGCGTGAGACGCGGCTCAAGGGATTACCCCCCTCCCCTTCACAGGCACGTGGGTCCAGATCAGGATGGCCCCGCACGCGCTGTTGTAGCGGAGAGGCGTGCCGGCACCCTGGTAGACCTCTAGCCCCTCGACCTGATCCGGGTGGAACTGGTCCAGGTCCAGGATGCTGGTGATGATGCCGTCCACCCAGACGTCGGGGAAACAGGTTTCCCCTTCCATGAGGTTCCCCCGGGGAAATACCACCACGGAGGCCCCTACTCCATCCCGATGGGCGAGCCTGACGCCCGGGATGGAGACGAAGAGATCCGTCAGGCGGGCGGGCCTACGCTCCTCGATCTGCTCCCGGGTCAGGAGCACGCCGGAGAGCCCCTGATCCCGCCTCGCGTAGAACCCGCTGGCCTCCAGGACCTTGGAACGGACCGTCACCACCAGGGGATCCAGACGGACCGGGTCCGGAGAGAGGGTCACCTCGATTTCCAGCGTCTCTCCGGGGAGCACCTGGATGGAATCGGTCCTGACCCGGTACGCCAGGTGCGACACCTCCAGGACTCTCGAGCCGGCGGGCACCGCCTCGAAGATGAATTTGCCGGCGGGATTAGACACGCGCATGAGACCGGTACCACGGATCCGGAGCTCGACCCCTTCTACGGGATTCCCCTTCTCCTGGTCCACGACACGACCGACGAGGCGGCCCACAGGCTCTTCCTGAGCCGTGACGGTCGCCCCCGGACTCAGGGCAACGGAGAACAGGACCAAGCCGGGGAAGGCGATGCGACGCCGGAAGGGATGCTCGAGAAAGGAGATCAATAGCTTGCCTCCGAGTGTGGCCACGGAGGTCCAGCGCCCCCGCGATGCCACATACGTTGCGCGGACAAAAATCTTGCTCCCCTGCCACACCGGTGCAAGAGTTGACGGCGGGGGGGAAACCCCGGGGTCTCTTCCCGGGTAGGAACCTTCAACCCTTCGCTCTTTCGACGGACCCCACATGCCTCGGACGACCTCGATCCTGCCCGTACGGGCAACAAGGGACCCGGGAGCCGCGAGCAGGATCCTTCGGCGTTGCACCCTGCTCTCCTTCCTCCTGGGCGTTCCGGTGTCGGGACTCTCTCCCGTCTCCGCCCAGGTGGTCCCCGACACCTCCAGGGTCACCATTTCCGGCACCGTGGTGGACCGGTGGTCGGGTCGCCCGATCCCGAACGCCGTCGTTCGCTTCGCCGAGACCGACTTCCAGGCCCGGACCGACGCCGCCGGCGAGTTCACTCTGGAGAACCTTCTCCGGGGATCCTACTTCCTGATGGTGGACGCTCCGGGCTACCGACCTCAACGGGGCGGGCTCCGGGTCATCCGGACGGGATCGCTGCAGATCCCCATGGAGCCGACGGGAGAATTACAGCTGCTCACCGCCCCACCCACGACCCAGGGCTCCCATGTGCTTGGCCGGGTGGTGGAGATGGAGTCGGGAAAGGCACTGGAGGGGGCGGAGGTCTCACTGGGAGGAGTCCAGGGGACACGAATCACCGACAAGGGGGGACATTTCGAATTCGAATCCGCCCCGTCGGGCAGGCAGACGGTTTCGGTCTCCACCCTGGGGCGGGCTCCACTGACGGACACGGTGGAGGTCCTTGCGGGACAGACGGTGGAGATGGAGATCCGCCTGGCCATCCAGCCGGTGGAGGTGGACCCCATGGTGGTCATCGCCACCCCCCGCGACCCTTACCTGGAGGATATGGGCTACTATCGCCGCCGGGATCAGGGGTACAGCGGGCAGTTCGTGAGCCGGGAGGCCATCGTAGAACGGGACCCCCGGAGTCTCGGAGACATCCTCGCCGTGACGCCCGGCGTCCGGGTCCAGTACGGCGCAGCCGGAGGCTTCGAGGTCCGGCTCCGGCGAGCCATCCAGCTCAGCCAATCGGGAGGAGTGGGGTGCATCCCCGCCGTGTATCTCGACGACGTGCCGGTGGACGCGGGATGGCTTCACACCATCCCACCCGACCGGGTCGAAGCGCTGGAGATCTTCACCGGGGCCAACGCTCCTCTGAGGTACAACGACCCCTGCGGAGTCATCCTCGTCTGGACCCGGAGGGGGGGACCGGGCGGCGGGGAGTAGCTGGCCGCTTCTACCCCGTCGGCCTCCGGATCTCGAAGTTCTCCGGTGGGGTCCCCACCCCGAGATGCTCCACGAAATAGTCCCATCGGCGGCGGATCACATACGGCTCGTTGAGCCCGTGGGCCCGGTCCGGCATGATGAGGAAGTCGAAGCTCTTGTTGGCCTTGATGAGGGCGTCCGCCACCCGGACGGTATTCCCGGGGTGGACGTTGTCGTCCATGTCACCGGTGATGAGGAAGAGCTTCCCCTTGAGGTTGCCGGCCAGGGTATAGTTGGCGGAAGCCTCGTAGTTGTCCGTCCCCTTCACCGTGTCCTTCTGGTAGAGCCCCTGATATTTCTCCGCATAGGCGGCGTGGTAGCTCCGGTTGTCGTGGTTCCCGGAGGTGGACACGGCCACCTTGTAGAAGTCGGGGTACCGCAGGATCGCGTCGGTGGAGGCGAACCCGCCGCCTGAGTGCCCGTAGATCCCCACCCGGTCGATGTCCATGTAGGGCCGTGCGGCCGCCAGCTGCCGAAGGGCCGCGATGTGGTCCGGAATCCCGTTGTCACCCATGAAGCCCCAGTAATTGTCCTCGAACGCCTTGGAGCGGAAGGGGGTCCCCATGTGGTCCATCTGGACCACGATGAAGCCCAGCTCCGCCAGGGCCCGCTGGTCGGAGCGGAGGACCGAGCCCAGGGACCCGCCACTGAAGCTCCACTCCCCTACGCTCCCGATGAAGGGGCCGGGATAGATGTACTCCACCACCGGATAGTTTCGTGTGGAATCGAAGTCCGACGGCTTGTAGAGGAGCCCCCAGACGGTGGTGACCCCGTCCCGTGCCTTGTAGGAGAAGATCTCCGGCATGCTCCACCCCAGCTCCTCCGCCCGGGAGACGTCGGCCCGCTCCAGCTCCCGGATCACCCGGCCGCTCCGGTCCCGGAGGACCGACACCGGCGGCTGGTCCGGCCGGGACCAGGAATCCACGAAGAATCGCCCGCTGGGAGACGCCGCAACGGTGTGGTTCGCGTCTTCACCTCCCAGCAGGGTCAACCCGGATCCGTCCAGGTTGACGGCGTAGAGGTCCGCCATGACAGGGATCCGTCCCTCCTCCCTCCCCCGGGCGGTGAAGTAGATCCGCCCCGCCGCCTCGTCCACGTGGAGGATGCTCCCCACGGTCCAGGGACCGGAAGTGATTCGGTTCTCGAGGTTTCCCTGGCCGTCGAAGCGATAGAGATGAGCCCACCCGTCCCGCTCGGAGAAGAGGATCACGTCCCGGCCATGGTTGAGGACGTCCCAGTTGGGCCTCGCCCCTGTGATATCCAGCGTCCACTCCACGTGGGTGGGGAGGGAGTCGCCCACGATGAGGCGAGCCTCCCCCGTCTCCAGGTCCGCCTCCAGGAGCTGGATCCGCTTGGCCCCCCGGACGGCGTGGGTGAAGTAGAGGCGCTCACCCCCCTCTTTCCACTTCACCGTTACCCAGGTGGAGTCCACCATCCCCGTGACGGAAAAGGTCAGGTACGGTTGGGGCTCCATCCGGATCCGGAGGTTCTTTTTCGACTCCACGTCCACGACGTGGACGTCGAAGCGGGGAATGATGCTGTCCTCCGGGAGGGGGTAGGGATACTCGTAGACCTGGGGCCGGGTGCTGGTGGAGGAATAGAGAGGCAGCATCCCCACGTTCCGCTCGTCCATCCGCTCCACGGCGATCTTCCGGGAGTCCGGCGACCACTGAAGAACGGGCCGCACCGGCGTCTTCGCGATGATCTGGCTCGGCCTGGAGGCCGAGATTCCGTAAGCCCAGAGCTCCACTCCGTCCTGCGTGAGCTGGATGGAGTCTGCCGGGTCCTCGGTGGACCGTACGTAGAGGTTGTAGTCGTGGACGAAGGCCTCCCAGCGACCGTCCGGGGACTTCACGAAGGGGACCTTGCTGGGGAGCGTGTCTCCCACGGTGCAGGCGTACGCCCGGATGTCACACTCGAAGCGTTTCTCTTGGGCCCGGAAGGCGATGAGGCTCTCTTCTTCGTCGGTGAATTCGAAGTCGTTGAACGGGAGCTTCGTCCCCACGTAGCTGGTGTCCGCCGCCAGGGAGAGGGCCGCAGCCAGCCGGTGGCGGTCGAAGAGAGGAGCCCGGGTGTTGGCCACCGGGTCCACCAGGACGAACTCCGCCCCCTCCGCCACCTTGTTCCGGTACCAGAAGCGGTTCCCGCCCCTCATCCAGTGAGGGGTCACCGCGTCTCCGGAAAAGAGGGGGTCGATGTTCCAGGCCAGGAGACGCTCGGCCCGGGTGTAGCGGGTCTCCATCTGGGCGGAAGCCTCTCCGGCACTCCGGAGAAGGGCCGCCGTGGTGAGAAGGAGAAGGACGGAGGCCTGTCTCATGATCCACCTCCCTCCGGTCGCCGGATCTCGTAGTCGTCCGGTGGAGTCATTCCCAGGAGGTTCTGCACAAAATAATCCCACCGGCGCCGGACGACGTACGGCTCGTTCAGCCCGTGGTTCCGGTCCGGGAGGATGAGGAAGTCGAAGCTCTTGTTGGCCTTGATGAGGGCGTCGGCCACCCGGATGGTCATGGACGGGTGGACGTTGTCATCCAGGTCCCCGTGCATGAGAAAGAGCTTGCCTTTGAGGTTCCCCGCGAGGGTGTAGTTGGCGGAGGCCTCGTAGTTGTCCGTCCCCTTCAGGGTGTCCTGGACCAGGAGGCCCTGGTACTTCTCACCCCACCCGTAGAAGTAGGTCCGGTTGTCGTGGTTCCCGGAGCCGGAGACCGCGACCTTGTAGAAGTCCGGGTAGCGAAGGATGGCGTCCGTGGAGGCGAAGCCGCCGCCGGAATGCCCGAAGATCCCCACCCGGTCGAGATCCATCCAGGGACGGGCGGCGGCCAGCTGCCGGAGCGCCGCGATGTGATCCGGCAGGCCGTTGTCCCCCATGTTCCCGTAGTAGGCGTCGTGGAAGGCCTTCGAGCGCCAGGGCGTCCCCAGGTGGTCGACCTGGACCACGATGAAGCCCAGCTCCGCAAGGGCACGGACATCTCCGTTTCCGCCGGCGCTGAAGGAATAGCTCCCCACGCTCCCCACCTGCGGCCCGGGGTAGATGTACTCGATGACGGGGTAACTTCTGTCGGGATCGAAATCCGAGGGTTTCGAGAGCACGCCCCAGATGTCCGTCACCCCGTCTCGGGCCTTCACTTTGAACACCTCCCGGGGCGTCCAGCCCACCTCCAGGATCCCGGAGATGTCCGCCTCCTCCAGCGCCAGGGTCACCCGCCCGTCCGGGACCCTTCGGAGCACCGAGACCGGGGGATCGGTGATAGTGGAATAGGCGTCCACGAAGAAGCGTCCGGAGGGGGTGAAGCTGATGGTGTGGTCCGCTTCCTCCGGAGTCAGGAGGGTCAGCCCGCTTCCGTCCAATCCCACGCGGTAGAGCTTCCTGTGGTAGGGGAACTCCGTGTCGGGGCCGCCCCAGGCAGTGAAGTACACCCGGCCAGTGGCGTCGTCCACGAAGTGAATCCGGTCCACGGCGAAAGGTCCCGAGGTGATCTGATTCTTCAGCTGCCCGTCGGGCCCGAAGCGGTACAGGTGGGCCCACCCGTCCCGCTGGGAGAACCACACCAGGTCTTCACCCCCGTTGGCCACGGCCCAGTTGGGGGGCGTGCGTCCCCCGTGCATGAGCTCCACCCACGTGGCCGCCGTGTCCTTGGCCAGCAGGACGGGGCTCTTGCCGTCCATCCCCACCGTCATGAGCTGGATCCGCTTGGACCCCCGGACCCCGTGGGTGAAGTAGAGCCGGTCCGACCCCTCACTCCACTTCACCGTGACCCAGGTGGAGTCGCTCATCCCCGTCACTCCGTGGACGATGGTGGGTTGGGGGGGCATGTCCACGGTCGTGTTGGCCTTCGACTCCACGTCCAGGATGTGGATGTCGAAGCGGGGGAGGATGGAATCCCCGGGCAGGGCATAGGGATACAGGTAGTACTTGGGACGGGTGGAGGTGGAGGAGTAGAGGGGCATCTTCTCGACGCCTCGGGTGTCCGTCTTCTGGGCGGCGATCTTCCTGGAGTCCGGGGACCACTGGAGGATGGGTCTGGAAGGGCGGTCCCGCCCACTCACCGCAGCCCAGGCCATGTCCCCGTAGATCCAATCCTCTTCGGCGTCGTCGGTGAGCTGAATCGAATCCGCCGGGTTCTCCACGGAGCGGATGTAGACGTCGCCCTCGTGAACGAACGCCTCCCAGGCCCCGTCCGGAGACTTCACGAAGGGGACGGCAGAGGGAACCGTGTCCCCCACCGTGCAGGCGTACGCCCGGATATCACACTCGAACCCCTTCTTCCCCACTCGAAACCGGATCCGGCTCTCGGCTTCGTCCAGGAACTCGAAGCTCTGGAAGGGGAGCTTGTGCCCCACGTAGCTGGTGTCGTTGGCCTCGGACATGACGGCGGCCAGCCGGTAGTGGTCGAAGAGGGGTCCCCGGGTGCCCTGAACCGGATCCGCCACGACGAACTCGTGCCCTTCCCCCGTCTTGTTCCGGTACCAGAAGCGATTCCCACCCCGCATCCACGTGGGCGTCACCTGGTCCCCGGTGATCAGGGGATCCAGGTGCCAGGCCAGGAGGCGCTCTGCCCGGGCATAGGTGGTCTCGTCCATCACCTCCTGGCCCGGGGCATTACCGAAGCCCAGGAGGATCAGCGTGGTGGCGGAGAGGAGCGCTCTCACGCCCCCGGCAAGCGAAGGATGCCGATACATGGTGGATCTCCTATCCCTGGGGCCGGACGATCTCGTACTCCCTCGGGGGCTCGAGACCCAGGAGGTGCCGCACGAAGTAGTCCCACGTCCGGCGAATCACGTAGGGTTCGCTGGAGTAGCCGTGGTTCCGGTTGGGAACCACGATGAGGTCGAAGTCCTTGTTCTGCCGGATGAGCTCGTTGATGACCAGGAGGGTGGCGTTGGGGTGGACGTTGTCGTCGAGGGTTCCGTACATGAGAAGGAGCTTCCCTTTCAGCTCCCCGGCGACGTTCTGGTTGGCCTGGGAGTCGAAGGTATCGGTCCCGTCGGCGTTCCGGGTCAGGAGCCCCTGGTACTTCTCCCCCCAGGTGTAGTCGTAGCTCCGGTTGTCGTGGTTCCCCGCCGAAGAGACGGCCACCTTGAAGAAGTCCGGGAAGCGAAGGATGGCATCCGTGGAGCTAAAGCCCCCACCGGAGTGCCCGAAGATCCCCACACGGTCCAGGTCCATCTGGGGATATCGGGCCGCGACCTGCCGAAGGGCCGCCACGTGATCCGGGATCCCGTTATCCGCCATGTTCCCGTAGTACGCATCGTGGAAGGCCTTGGCCCGGAGTGGAGTCCCCATCGCATCGATGCTGAAAACGATGAAGCCCAGCTCCGCCAGGGCTCGGGCGTTTCCCCTCGTGTTGGCCGTTCCCTGGCGGTACCCCAGGGGCCCGATCTGCGGACCGGGATAGATGTAGTCCACCACCGGGTAGACAGCGGCCGAGTCGAAGGCCGAGGGAAAATAGAGGTACCCGTAGAGCTCCGTGACCCCGTCCCTGGCCTTCACCCTGAAGGGCACCGGCCAGCTCCAGCCGGCGTTCAGGAGCTCCGAGAAATCGGCCTCTTCCAGCGTCACGATCCTGGTGCCGTCGGCCCTTCGGAGTGCGGACACGGGCTCGCTGGTGGGAGTGGAGTACGTGTCCACCAGGAAGCGCCCCGAGGGAGCGAAGGTGACGGCGTGGTCTGCGACCTCCGGCGTGAGGAGTTGGAGACCCGATCCGTCCAGCCTCACCCGATAAAGGTGCCGGTAGTAGGGATCCTGCCCCTCCTCCCGTCCCACCGCCGTGAAGTAGATCCATCCCGCCTCTTCGTCCACCTCCAGGAGATCCACCACCATCCAGGGGCCCTGGGTGACACGGTTCAGGAGCTCCCCGGTGACGGCGTCGTACCGATAGAGGTGCCCCCACCCGTCCCTCTCGCTGAACCAGATCACCTCCCGATTTCCGTTCACCACGCGCCAGTTCGGGACTCCTCCGGACACGGCGTTCATCTCCACGAAGGTGGGACTGGTCTCGGTGATGATCGTTCGGGTGGCCCCCGTGGTGGCGTCCATGGCCACCAGGCGCAGGGTGTCGAAGCTCCGTTCCCCATAGGTGAAGAAGAACTCGTCACTCCCCTCCCCCCAGCGGGCGTCCTTCCATACCAGCTCCTGGGATCCGCCATACCCCACCAATCCACAGCAGGAGGTGTTCACCATCTCCTGGGGCGGACGGTCCGCCGCCACCCCGCTGCGGGTCTCCACGTCGAAGACGTGCATCTGGTAGGTGGGGATCACCGAGTCTCCGGGGAGGGCGTTGTGATAGGTGTGGAGGACCGGGCCATTGACGTTCGTCTCCAGGAGGGCCATCTCCCTGACCCCCCGCTCGTCGAAATGATGGGTGGCGATACGCCGGGAGTCCTCGGACCAGACCAGGACCGGCGGTTGCTCCCGCTTCTGCCGGGCGTTGGTCACGACGGAGCAACACCCCTCCGGCTGCACCGCGTACCCGTAGTTCGGCTCTCCGTCGGTGGTGAGCTGGATCTCCTCCCCGCTGGCCAGCGCCCTCACCCAGAGGTTCTCGTCCCGCTCGAAAGCCACCCACTGGCTATCGGGAGAAACCGTCTCCGTCACCGGCGGCTCCGGAACCGTATCCGGACCCGTGCACCGGTACGCTCGGATGTCGCAGGTCCATCGAACGGAGTCGGACAGATAGAACTGCACCGCCTCACCCCCGGACACCAGCTCGATCTCCTGGAAGGGGAGCTTGTTACCCACATAGGAAGTGTCCGCCGCCACGGAAAGGGCCGCGGCCAGGCGGTCGTGGTCGAAGGCGGGAGCCCGGGTCCCTCGGGCCGGGTCCACCAGAACGAACTCGAAGCCGTTCTTCACGTGGTTTCGGTACCAAAAGCGGTCCCCCTCCATCCAGCGGGGTGTCACCTGGTCTCCGGACACGAGGTTCCCGGCGTTCCACCCCAGGAAGCGTTCCGCCCGGGCGTAATCCGTGGCGGTGACCTGGGCACCGGCCTCTACCGAAACGGCCGTGAGAAGGGGCACTGAGAGAAGGGTGAGGAGGCGAAGGGGAACGGGACGGACAACGCGAACAGTTCGGCTCATGGGACAGCTCCAGGGAGGTCCGGATCCGATGGTCGAATCGCTCTGCGGGGAGATGGGTGGTCGTGGACGTTGGGCGAATCTGGATCGGATTCGTGCAAAAAGAAAGACGGGGTGGGTGGGAAAGCTCCCACCCACCCCGTTCAAGGGTTCACGTATTGGCCTCTTTCCTCAGCCACTGCCGCTCATGGGCAGGCATCGGACGGCGATGTTGTCCTCGATGTTCGGATTGTAGCGAGCCTCACCCGAGTTCAGCGACCACTTGGTGGGCCTGGGAAGAGGACGCGAGGGATCGTTCATGGCCCCGAAGATCTCCTCCACCTGGCCCAGGCGGGCCAGATAACCGAACCGCCGCCCCTCCACGAAGAGCTCGGCGAACATCTCGTACATGAAATACTCGAACACCTTGTCCGCGCTGGGCATGGGGTCCGTGGGATGGGGCGTGAGGCCGGCCTGGGTCCGAAGCCAGTTCAGGGCCGCCATGGCGTTGGCCAGGTCATTGTTCCGCCAGTAAACCTCCGCCTCGATGAGCTTCATCTCCCCCTTGTGGGTGTACGGGATGTCCGATCCCCGCTCCCGGTACTTCCACTGGGAGTAGAAGTCCGTGATCCCGTCCACACCCTTGTCCCCGGGGTTGTAGTGTATGGGCACCCGGGGGTCCAGCTCGTCCGTGTACCGATCACGGAGCATCTCCGCCACCGTGTCCACCTGGGGCCACCAGATCTCCCGGACGGAGCCGGCGTTGTTCTCCCCGTAGGTGGAGACCGTCACCATCCAGTTGTCGGTACCGTTGATGGAATACTTGGCATAGTAGACGAAATCGTCGGGGATCGCCTGGGCGTCGGCCAGGGCGGCGGAATAGTCCCCCAGCCAGAGGTTCGCCCGGGCCCGCCCCGACAGGGCCCAGTTGTAGTAGTCGGTCGCCCCGGCAGCCTGGGCCACACCCATGGCCGCCGTCAGCTCCGTCCGGGCGATGCCCATGAGCTCATCGTCGGACACCGCCGGCCCGCTGGCCTCAGCGGGGGCCTCGCAGAAGGACTCGGCGTTCAGGAGATCCGACCAACCCTCCACGGCCATGACCTGCGCCATCATG
>Ga0316577_10000978_pt1 | contig 12770 bp, 10 predicted proteins | sample S5NA_FD_203073 | JGI IMG/M metagenome (GOLD analysis project Ga0316577, IMG submission 203073) | Rhizosphere microbial communities from salt marsh grasses in Alabama, United States - S5-7_050615r2r1 | ecosystem: Host-associated > Plants > Roots > Rhizosphere | place: USA: Alabama | collected... | reverse complement strand
CGAACAACTGTGCTATAATGCCGGCATGGACAGCACAGAAGTCAAACGGGCGCGGTTCGAGTTGCCGCTCCCGCCGGGCATCAACCAACAGTATGCCACCGTCCGCGGCCGACGCGTACTGAGCAAGAACAGTCGCAAGTACAAAAAAGAGGTACGCCATGCCATCCGCCGCCTGCGTGTCGAGGGCGTGCTCTCTGACGCGCTCGTGGCTGCCCTGCGCGAGGGGTACATGAGCCTGTTCATCGATTTCTACTTTGAGACGCCCCATCGCCGTGACCTGGACGGCGGCCTCAAGATCACCCAGGACGCCATCTGCGACGCCCTGAGCGTGAACGACAACCGCGTGGTGGACGTGCACCTGGTCAAGCGGATCGACCCGCTGCGGCCCCACATCGAGGTGGAGCTGGAAGCCATTCCCCACTGGCAGTTCGACAGCGAATATGTATACCTGGGAGGGGAGGGAAATGAGTGACAATCGCACCCTGACGCTCGCGGCTGTCGGCCACGTCGTGGCCGGGCCGGGCTACCCGCCGGAGCCGGGCTGGCAGGAGCGCGAGGCCGAGATCGAGGTTGACGAGGCCTGGGCCGAGGCGCTGGAGGGCATCGAAGCCTTTTCCCACATCTGGCTGCTGTGGTGGCTGGACCGGCGTGACGCCCCCCTCGAGTCGTTGCGGGTTCATCCCGAGGGCCGGCCCGAGATGCCGCTGGTGGGCATCTTTGCCACGCGCTCTCCCCACCGGCCGAACCCCCTGGCCATGACCGCGGTCGAGTTGTTGGGATGGCAAGGGCGGCGGCTGCGAGTGCGCGGCCTCGACGCCTGCCAGGGGACACCGATTCTTGACATCAAGCCCTACCTGCGTCGCGGGGACCTGATCGCCGCGGCGACCATGCCCGGCTGGTTGGAACAGCTCTGGGCCTTGCATGACCAGGAGCGAGCGGAAGGAGGAGAGTGACCCATGTACAAGTTCACGGGCGCCTGGCCGGAGGGACTGACATGAACACGAGATCGATTCGAGAGGCCCGGTTTTTGCTCATCGGCGCCGGCAACGTCGGCCGCCGCTTCTTGGAGTTGGTCCTGGACAAGGGGGAGACCCTGCGCTCACGTCTGGGGCTCGTGCTCGTTCCCGTGGGTGTGGCCGACAGCTCGGGTATGGCCCTCAACTCTGAAGGGCTCGACCCTGGCCGGATCCTGGACCTCAAGGCCGCCGGGCAGGGTGTGGCTGATTATCCAGGTTGGGGTCGACGCGGGGTCGGCCCGCTGCAAATGGTACATTCGGCCGTGACCCCCGGCGGCGGTCCCGGGCTGCTTATTGACGCTTCGCCGGCCAACATGGAGGACGGCCAGCCAGGCCTGGGCTGCATCGAGGGGGCACTGAGGGCCGGCCTGCACGTGGTTACGGCCAACAAGGCGCCGCTGGTGCTGGCCTTCCCCAGGCTACAGGCGCTGGCTCGCGAGCGTGGCGTGCGCCTGGGCTTTGACGCCACCGTGGCCGGCGGGCTGCCGGCCGTCAACCTGGGCCGGCGGGACCTGGCCGCCGCCGACATCCACCGCTTGGAAGGCATCCTCAACCTGACCACCAACTACATTCTGACCCGCATGGCCGACGACGATCTGACCTACGAGCAGGCCCTGGCCGACGCCCAGGCGGCGGGTCACGCCGAGACCGATCCGCGCCTCGACGTGGAAGGCTGGGACGCCGCCAACAAGCTGGTTATCCTGGCCCACAGTGTGCTGCGCCAGCCGGTGACCCTGGGCGACGTCGAGGTGGAGGGCATCCTGGGGGTAACGCCCGAGACGCTGCGCCAGGCCGCTGCCCGGGGCCACCGCGTCAAGCTGCTGGCCGTAGCCCAGCAAGATGGCGGCGGGTGGCATCTGCGGGTGGCGCCCCGGGCGCTGGACGCGAGCCATCCCCTGGCTCAATTGGGAGCCAAGCAGATGGGTATCGTCTATCACACCGACATCAGCGGCATCCTGAGCGCGACCATCGTCGAAGAGACGCCGCTGCCGACCGCTTCGGCCGTGCTGCGTGACGTGGTCGACATCCTGACTGCATAAAGGAGGGGCAAGATGACGGAAGAGCACGATCTTGAGTGGGCCAACCGCGAGACACAGGACGCATGGAATGAGAACGCTGCCTTTTGGGACGAGCGCATGGGCGAGGGCAACGACTTTGTCAACATCCTGTGTTGGCCGGCCACCGAGCGTCTGCTGGCGCTGCGCCCCGGCCAGCGGGTACTGGACATTGCCTGCGGCAACGGGCTCACTTCGCGCCGGCTGGCGCTGCTGGGGGCCGAGGTCGTCGCCTTTGACTTTGCCGGGGACCTGGTCGCCTATGCCCGGGAGCGGACCGAGGGCCTGGAGTACGCCGACCGGATCACGTACCACGTCCTTGACGCCACCGATGAGGACGCGCTGCTGCGCCTGGGGCCCGGCACCTTTGATGCCGCCTTGAGCAACATGGCGCTCTTTGATATGGCCGAGATCGGTCCCCTGATGCGCGCTCTGGCCCGCCTGCTGCGGCCCGGGGGTTGCTTTGTTTTCTCTGTCGTGCACCCCTGTTTTAACAACACCTCCACGGTCCACGTAGCCGAGCTGGAGGACCGAGAGGGCGAGATGGTGACCGTTTACAGTGTAAAGGTCCGGGGCTATATGACGCCCACGGTGGCCCGTGGGGCGGCCATCGCCGGCCAGCCCCGGCCCCAGCTCTATTTTCACCGGCCCCTGCAAGTGTTGTTGGGCGCCGCCCTGGAGGCAGGCTTTGTCATCGACGGCATCGAGGAGCGCGCCTTTCCCCCCGATCACGCGCCGGGCCGCGATCCGCTGGGCTGGAGTGGGCGCTTTAGTGAGATCCCGCCCGTCCTGGTGGTTCGGGTGCGCCTGCCCTCAGCAAGCTGAGGGCGCCGATCGGTGCCTTGAAAGGAGAACGTATGGATGCCAAACAGGCGGCACAAACCACAGCCGACCATCTCGAAGCCTATCGAGCCGGTGCAGCCGATGCCGTAGCCGACCTCTTGCAGGACGTGTGGGTCCGGGCGGCGCCGCTACCTGAGGAGCAGGCCGGGCGGGACTGGGGCATTGGCGATGTCGACTACCTGGCCGTGGGCACGCCCGTGCCCATCCTGCGGGCCATCGGCAAAGAGATCGGCAAGCGCGCCCGCCGCGACGTGGACGCTTACCTGCCCCTGATCCATCTCCTCTGGTCGGACTATGGCCGGGAGGGCCGGGTCGTGGCCGCCGTAGCGCTGGGCCCCATGGAGCTGGCCGAACCGGAACGGATCGTGCCCCTCATCCATGGCCTGGCTCAAACCTGTATCTTTTGGGAGGATTGCGACCAATTGGCCATGAAGGCCCTGGAGCCGATCTTGCGCCGGGAACCGGCCAACTGGCTGGAGCGGTTGGGGACCTGGGTCCGGGACGACGACAAGTGGGTGCGCCGTGCGGCCCTGACGGCCATCGGCCGGCTGCCGATGGAGGCGCCAGACTATACGGCCCGCTGCGTGGCGCTGCTGGAGCCGGCGCTGGGCGATCCCGACCGCGACGTGAAGCGGGCCCTGAGCTTTGCCCTGCGGGTCAGCGCCCGCGGCCAGGTGGAGCCGGTCAAGGCGTTCATCCGCGACCACCGGGACGTGACCGACGCCGACAGCTTGTGGGTGCTTTCGGACGTCATGCGCAGCATGACGCGGCAGCTCCTGCCCCAGTTTGTGGACCTGCTGCCTGTCTATCGTCGTTGGCTCGAGACGGCCGAGCCCAGGGCTCAGCGCAGCGTCGAGGGGGCCATCCGCACCCTCAAGGCAGTGCAGTAGGACTCAGGAATTCTGCATCCTGGTCCGCTCGAACATGCCCATGGCCCTTTTGCCCGAGAGATATTCCCCGGCCAGTCTCACCAGCTCCTTGTTGCCGACAAAGAACGGCGTCCGCTGGTGTAGTTCGGTGGGTTGGATGTCCAGGATCGGCTGCGTGCCGTCCGATGCCGCGCCGCCGGCCTGCTCGGCCAGAAAGGCCAGGGGGGCGCACTCGTATAGCAGGCGCAGCTTGCCGTGGGGCTTGTCCGGGTCTCGAGAATCGGCCGGGTAGTAAAAGATGCCGCCGGCCAGCAGGTTGCGGTGAAAGTCGGACACCAGCGAGCCGATGTAGCGCAGCGACAGGTTGCGCGTCTGCAGGTCGTTGGTGAACTCCTGGATCTCGCGGGCCCAGTAGCGCTCGTAGCCCTGGTTGACGCTGTAGTACTTGGGTTTTTGGGGGAGCCTGATGTTGGGATGGGTGAGCAGGAACTCGCCCACGCTCTGGTCCAGCGTGAATCCCTGCACACCGTTGCCGGCGCTGTAGACCAGCATCGTGCTGGGACCGTAGAGGATATAGCCGGCAGCGACAATCTCCCGACCCCGCTGCAGACAGTCCTCCACCGTGCCCGGCGTGCCTTCGGGCGAAGTGCGGCGCATGATGTTAAAGATCGTGCCGATGCTGACGGAATAATCGATGTTGGACGAGCCGTCCAGGGGATCAAAGAGCATCACGTAGCGGCCGCAGGGATACTGATCGGGGATGGGGATAATGTCGTCAATCTCTTCCGAGCCCATGACAGCCAGCCGCCCGGTAAACTCGTTGAGCCGGACGATGGCGGCGTTGGCGTACTGGTCCAGCTTGGCCACCTCTTCGCCCTGGACGTTGAATCCGCCGGTTAGACCCAGGATGTCGGCCAGGGCCGCCCGCGTCGTCTCGCGGGCAATGAGCTTGCCGGCCAGGGCCAGGTCGTACAGGATGCTGGTGAGAACGCCGGTGGCTTCGGGGTGCTTTTTCTGCTGCTCCAGGATGTGGCGCTCGATCGTGATGACCTTGTCCATCGTTGCTTCTCCTTTCGCCTCACTATGGATGGTCGTTCTTGGCCGTCGTCATTGACTGCGCTTTGGTCCTGTAATGTATGGTTGTTCTGCGCGTAAAGGCCGTACCTCCACACCGCCGGTCGGCCCCTCCACCAGGTGGATCTCTATTGTAGCGCAGAATCGCGCTGACGGCAAGTACCCGCCAGCGGGGTGCCAAACCGGCTTTTGTCCCGGCCGGGTAGCAGAGGGCCTCGCGTTTGGCCGCCGTCTGGATCTGGGCTATAATGGACAAGGAACGCGGTGTCGTCCTGGAAAGAACGGAGGTTCCGTGTCAAATCGTTTCGAGCGTTACTCCCGGCAGATGATCCTGCCGGGCTGGGGTCCGGCAGGTCAGGCGCGCCTGGCGACCAAGACCGCCGTGGTGATGGGCTGTGGCGCCCTGGGCAGCCACGTGGCCGAGCACCTGGCCCGGGCCGGCGTCGGCCGGCTCGTGCTGGCCGACCGCGATTTCGTTGAGTGGCACAACCTGCCCCGCCAGGCGCTGTACGACGAGGAGGACGCCCGGAAGGGGATCCCCAAGGCCCTGGCCGCGGCCCGGCGTCTGCGACGCATCAACGCCCAGGTCGAGATCCAGGAGCGCATCGTCGACGTCAACGCCGACACTGTCGAGCCCCTGATCGACGGCGCCGACCTGGTCCTGGACGGCAGCGACAATTTTGAGGTGCGCTACCTGCTCAATGAGGCCTGCGTCAAGCACGGCATCCCCTGGATCTATGGCGGGGTGCTGGGCACCTATGGGTTGACGGCCGCCATCCTGCCCGGCGAGACTCCATGCTTGCGTTGCCTGCTGGGCCCCATGCCGCCGCCCGGTGCCGTGGCTACCTGCGAGACGGCCGGCATCCTGGGCAGCATCGTGGCCATCATCGCCGCGCTAGAGGTCACCGAAGGATTCAAGATCTTGATGGATCGCCGGGAGGAGCTGTTGCGCAGCCTGGTCATGATCGACGTCTGGAACGGGGATTTTGAGCGGGCCGTGGTGCAAAAAGGCCAGGCGTCCTGTCCCGTCTGTGACGAGGGCCGGTACGAGCTGCTGGAGGTCGAGCAGGGATCGATGACGACGGTGCTCTGTGGCCGCGAGGCGGTCCAGGTCAGCCCCCGGCCGGCTCTCTCGCTGGATCTGGAAACGCTGGCCCGGCGCTTGGCCTCCGTAGGGCCCGTGGAGGCCAATGAGTACCTGGTCCGCCTGGATGTGGATGACAAGCAGATGACCATCTTTGCCGATGGACGGGCCATTGTCAAGGGTACCGACAACCCAACCCTGGCCCGGTCGCTCTACGCTCGCTATGTCGGTACGTGATCTCGCGGGTTTGTAGGTACCGCTTTAGTGGTGCTGCACGGCTAAAGCCGTTATTACGAGCTTGGTGCTCGGCGCTGAGCACAATCGGCGCCCTTGCCCAAGCGCATGGGTTCGGGCCAAGCGGCGGATTGTGATCCACCGCGAGCGGGGATGGCAAATAGGCACATCTATTCCAAAATGAGCAAGAACAAGGAGGAACTCTGTGGACGAACGACTGAACATCATCTTTAGCCGGCGGAGCATCCGGGCCTACGCCGATCAGCCGGTGAGCGAGGCCGATATCGAGGCCTTGCTGCAGGCGGGCATGGCCGCGCCCTCGGGCTCCAACCGCAAGCCCTGGCATTTTGTCGTAGTCACCGATGGCCCGACCCTGGGCAGGCTGGCCGACGCGCACCCTTTCGGCAAGATGTTGCGCCATGCCGGCCTGGCCATCGCCGTCTGTGGCGATCCTCAGATCTCGGATTGGTGGGTGCAGGACTGCACCGCGGCGACCGAGAACATCCTCATCGCCGCGGCAGCCCTGGGCCTGGGTGGTGTGTGGGTGGGCTGTCACGGCCGCCGTGAGCGGGAGGACGCCGTGCGCGGCGTGCTCAACATCCCGCAGCATATCGGTGTCTTGAGTCTGCTGTCCGTCGGTCACCCGGCCGAGGAGAAGGCGGCCCGCACCCAGTACGACCCCGATCGTGTGCACCGGGGCAGTTGGTAAGCTTGAGGGGCGGCATATGCGCCGCGCGGGCATGCCACCCCTCGCTGATTGACGAGAAAGGGAAGGAACCCAGTGAACGACAGAATACGAGATGCCATCAAGAACAGCAAGGCCGACTATACCGAGATCCGTTTCGAGGATCGGGAGGCCACGACCATCGCCTATCGGGGCAGGGACCTGGAGACGGCCAACGCCATCGTTGACGCCGGGGGCATTGTCCGCTGCCTGGTGCGCAACGGCGGCTGGGGCATCGTCACCTTCAACGACCGGGACGACCTGCAGGCCAAGGTACAGCAGGCCTACGAGTGCGCCCGGCTGGCCCAAAGCGAGGAGCCCATCGAGCTGGCCTCGATCCCGGTCGTAGAGGATCGGATCACCGCCAACCTCGACCACGACTTTCGCCGGGCAAGCATGGCCGACAAAAAGGCCCTCATCGAGGGCTACAATGGCCTGCTGCTGGGCCACGATGAGCGCATCGTGGATACCTCGGCCACCTACCTGGACGAGTTCGGTCGCGTCGTCTTTGCCAACTCTGAAGGCACCTTTGTTGAAGAGGATCGCCCCCAGGTCACGGTGGCGCTGGTGGCTCGGGCGCGCCAGGATGACAATGTGCAGACGGCCATGGAGAGCCGGTCCGGACAGAAGGGCCTGGACTTTGTGCAGGGCCTCGATGACCTGGCCCGGAAGACGGCCCAACGGGCCGTGGACCTTCTCGCCGCCGAGACGGTGGTCGGCGGGCAGTACCCCGTGGTCGTCAATCAGCGGTTGGCCGGCGTGTTCGTCCACGAGGCGTTTGGCCACCTGTCCGAGTCGGACTTTGTCTACGAGAACCCTCAGGCTCAGGAGATGATGGTCCTGGGGCGGCGCTTTGGCCGCGACATCCTGACCGTGTTCGACGACGGCTCGATCCCGGGGCTGCGCGGCACCCACAAGTACGACGACGAGGGCACCCCCACCGGCCGCAGCGACCTGATCCAGGACGGCATCCTGGTCGGCCGGCTGCACTCACGCGAGACGTCGGCCAAGATGGGCGAGCGGCCCACGGGCAACGCCCGGGCCACGGGCTATCGTTATCCGCCCATCGTGCGCATGACCAACACGGCCATCGAGAAGGGGGGGACGCCGTTCGAGGAATTGATCGGCGACATCGAGCTGGGCATCTATGCCTGCGACGCCTACGGTGGGCAGACCATGCTGGAGAACTTTTCCTTCAGCTCGGCCTATGCCTACATGATCCGCGATGGCCAGATCGCCGAGATGGTCAAGGACGTGATCCTGGCCGGCAACCTGTTTACGACGCTGATGAACATTGACGCCATCGGCGACGACTTTGTCTGGTCCGAATCGGGCGGCCGGTGCGGCAAGGGACAGGGCGGCTTGCCTGTCACGTTCGGCGCGCCCAGCCTCCGCATCCAGGACGTCGTCATCGGCGGCCGGTAGGCGAGAAAGATGACTGCTCGTACAGCCTGTCTGGACACAGAGGGCACGGAGGAGACACGGAGAGCCACAGAAGACGGACAAAAGAAACTCTGTGCAACTCTGTGAAATCCTCTGTGAGGCGCTGTGTAACTGCCGGCCGGGCAGTCCGACGACAAGGAGAATGAAATGGATTTGTTAGATAGATTGACGTCCCAGGCCGAACAGGCCGAAGTTGTCGAGATCGAGAGCGAGGTCACGATGGTGGGCTATGAGGCCAACCGCCTCAAGTCCAGCCGGGTGGATGAGACCCGCGGCGTGGCCGTGCGTGTCGTCAAGGATGGGCGCCTGGGCTTTTCGGCGTCCAGTGACCTGTCGGCGGTAGACAAGCTGGTGACCAACGTCCTGGAATCGGCCACCTATGGCGATCCGGTGGACCTGCATTTCCCGGGCGCCCACGAGGCGCCGCGGGTCGAGACGTTCGACGAGACCATCAGCCAGTTGCCGGTGGCCCGCCTGGTAGAGATGGGCCAGGAGATGCTCGACATCATCCTCGAAGCGGAGCCCGACGCCCAGGTCAACGTGGAGCTGGAGCGCGGCGTGCAAAAGGTCACCCTGCGCAACAACGCCGGTGCCAGCATCACATTCGATCGCTCGCCACTGTCAATCCAACTCGAAGTGGCCCGGGTGCGCGGCGACGACGTGCTGCTACTTTTTGAGATGATGGGCGTTACCCGGTGGGCCGACGAGCACCGCGAACGGGCGCGCAACCTGGCCGATAAGCTGCAGCAGGCAAGGACGGCGGCGACCGTGCGCTCGCGGCGGATGCCCGTGCTCTTTTCGCCCATGGGTGCCCTGGCCCTGGGCCTGCCCCTGATGCTGGGCCTCAACGGCAAGAGCGTCTACACTCGCAACTCGCCCATGGCCGGCAAAGTGGGCCAGAAGCTGTTCGATGACAAGATCTCCGTTGTCGACGACGCGACCATCGACGGCCGCTATGGCAGCGCGCCGTACGACGACGAGGGAATGGCCCACCGGCCGCTGACCCTGGTACAGGATGGCGTGCTGCGTGGCTTTTTCTGGGACCTGAAGACGGCGGCCCAGGCCGGCGTCGACTCGACCGGCCACGGCTCGCGGGGGCTGTTCAATCCGCCCTCGCCCTCGGCCACCAACCTGCTCATCGAGCCGGGCGAGACGCCGCTGGCCGAAATGCTGGCCGGCATTGACGAGGGCCTGCTGGCCGAGATCCCCCTCGGCCTGGGGCAGGGCAACGTCATCTCGGGGGCCTTTTCCAATACGCTGGGCCTGGCCTTCAAGATCGAGAAGGGCGAGATCGTGGGGCGGGTCAAGGATGTGTCGATCGCGGGCAACATCTATGAGCTTCTCCAGGAGGTCTCGGCTGTGAGCCGCGAGACGGAGTGGATTTATACCAACTTTCGGGCGCCCTACCTCCTGCTGCCCGACATGAACGTCGTGGCCAAGGAGTAGGGGCAGCATCACGGGGCCATGGCCGCAGCGATCCAGGCGCTTTCCATCAGCCGCTCTGTATACGAGCGCTTGCCGACACAGCCAGCACCCGGCCGGGTGCTGGCTGTGTTCGATCGTGCCTGCCTGCTGGCTCCCGATGAGGGCGAGCCGCTGAGCCTGGTCCTGCCCGAGATCGGCGATGGGCCGCTGAACGTCGTCGTCGAAGCGGGGACGGGCGCCTTCGCGGGGCTTGAGCCGGGCATGACGGCGACCCTATCTCGGACGTCCCTGCAGGCCGGTCCGTTGCTGGTGGATCTGTCCACGGCCCGCACGTGGGAGCCCCGGCCGGACTGGCCGTTCCTCAGAAAATCGTCATTGAGTGGGTTTGTTCACCCACACCCGCGATTGAATTGCGTGCGCGCCGCTGCGGTGCAGCGAGCGCCCGGCGGAAGTTTCCTCGATCTGCTCGGGAATGGTCCGGGAGGCCGTGGGCCCATGGAGCAAACGCTGGAGGTGGCGCGCCAGGCCGCGGAGGCGCTGGCCGCCGGCTGGGCGGGTGACGAGGGCGCCCTCCGGCATGGCGGGCGGCGGATGGCCGGTCTGGGCATGGGCCTGACCCCCTCCGGGGATGACTATTTGGCCGGCGTCATGCTCCGCGCCTGGCTGGCGCATCCCGAGCCGGAGGCGTTTTGTCGCCTCGTCGTGGAATCGGCCGCGCCGCGCACGATGGCGCTGTCGGCCGCTTTCCTCCGGGCAGCGGCACGGGGCGAGTGCAACGCCGCCTGGCATGCCTTGTTCGCGGCGCTGGCCAGCGCCGGGTCGGCGCCCCTGGAAGATGCCGTCTGCGGCGTCCTGGCCCACGGCCATACCTCGGGCGCCGACATGCTGGCCGGCTTTCTGTGGGGGGGCGCTCCGAAAATGCCAGCCGCACGCCGCGGATCACAATCCGCGGCGTGCGGTGAAAGCGCCGGATTGTGATCCGGCGCGAGCGGGGTTTGGGAGTAGCACGCGCTCCCTCCGGTTTACAGTCCGCAACCCCTGGCTAGAGCGCCGGACTGTAATCCGGCGCAAGCGGTGCAGGGTGCTTTCGCCTCTGGTGGCGTGCCAAGGGACTTGACGACTATTCCTTTCTGTCCGCCAGCGCAGCCCACACTTTTTCCGCCGACAGCGGCAGATCGCTAAAGCGCACGCCCAAGGCCTGGTACATGGCGTTGGCCATGGCCGGCGCCGTGGGCACCATGACGTGCTCGCCCACGCCCCGCGCCCCCCAGGGGCCGTCCTCCACCGGTGTCTCGACATAATCTCCGTAGATCTTTCGCGGGATGTCGGTGGCCGTGGCGATGCGATAGTCCACCAGGTTGGGGTTCAGCGGCCGGCCTTCGGCGTCGAACTTGAGCCCCTCAAAGGCCGAGCTCATGCCGTGCACAGCGCCGCCCTCGATCTGGGTCATGATCAGGTCGGGGTTGATGGCCTTGCCTACGTCGTAGGCGCTGGCGATCTGCAGGACCTCGATCTCGCCCGTCTCTGTGTCCACTTCCAGGTCCACGGCCTGGGCGCCGACGGTATAGTGTACCACGGCCCGCGTGCCCTGCCCGGTCTCGAAATCGAGGTTGGTAACGTAGGTGGGCATGAATCGGCCCTCGCCGACGATGGGGCCGCCTTTCCAGCCCTCAAATCCCTCGTTGGGCAGGCCATAGATCACCAGGTCTTGCAGCGGCTGCTCCTCCTCGCTCCTGTAAGAAAAGACGACGCCGTCCTTGATGTCCAGGTCGGCCGGGTCCTCGTCCCAATGGGCGGCCACCACGTCCAGGATCTTATCCCGGGCGTCCAGGGCAGCGGCCCGCACGGCGTTGCCCGTGGACCAGGTGATGCGGCTGGCCACCGTCTGCCACTCGTAGGGACTGTACTTGGTATCCACCGGCACCGAGACGCGCACCCATTCGTAGGGGATGCCCAGCGCCTGGGCCGCGATCTGGGCCATGGCCGTAAAGGCCCCCTGCCCCAGGTCCTGGGCGCCGATGGAGACGTTAACCGTGGCGTCCTCGTTAAAGCGCACGACGGCGGCGCTGCCGGGGTTGGGCGGCATGGCCGGCGCTTTCCACATGATGGCCAGGCCGCGTCCGCGCTTTCTGTGGGGTGCCGAGGCCGGGGCCGTCTCGCCCCAGCCGATGGCAGCGGTCACCTTGTCGATGCATGACTCCAGGTCGATGGGTGTCATCTTCATGCCGGTCAGGATCGTCTCGCCGGTCTTGACGCAGTTGCGCTTGCGAAAGTCGGCGGGGTCCATGCCGATCTTTTCGGCCAGTTGGTCCATGATCTGCTCGATGCCCCAGTGGATCTCGGGCATGCCGAAGCCACGCATGGCGCTGCCGATGGGCTGGTTGGTATAGACGCAGTAGGAATCGCCCTTGACGTTGGGGATGAGGTACGGCCCGGTGCAGGAATAGCCGGCAGCCCGGGCGATGTTTACGCCATAGTCGGTGTAGGCCCCGCCGCCAAAGTAGTAGCGGGTCTCCATGGCCAGCAGGTTGCCACCGGCATCGCAGCCGATCTTGGTGTGGGCCACCAGGCTCTGGCGCACTGTGGTACCGATGAACTCTTCTTCGCGGGTCATGCGCAGCTTGACGGGGTGGCCCTTGACGGCGTGGGCCATGACCACGGCGCAGACCTCCATCGAGATGCCGGCCTTGCCGCCAAAGCCGCCGCCCACGTAGGGCGAGACGACGCGTAGATTGCCGTGGGGGATGCCCAGGCTCTGGGCCATCAGGTCGCGTTGGGCAAAGGGCGACTGGGAGCAGGTCCACAGTGTGACCTCATCAGACAGCGCCCACAGGCCGACTGCCACGTGGGGCTCGATGGGCACGTGCTGGATCTGGGGCAGGCGGAAGGTGCCCTCGACGATGGCCGTGCATCTGGGCCAAGCGGCGTCGACGTCGCCCCGGCGCAGCTTAAAGTGCTCGGAGATGTTGCTGCCCGGCTGGGGAAAGATGAAATTGGCGACCT
>Ga0316577_10000977_pt1 | contig 12771 bp, 9 predicted proteins | sample S5NA_FD_203073 | JGI IMG/M metagenome (GOLD analysis project Ga0316577, IMG submission 203073) | Rhizosphere microbial communities from salt marsh grasses in Alabama, United States - S5-7_050615r2r1 | ecosystem: Host-associated > Plants > Roots > Rhizosphere | place: USA: Alabama | collected... | reverse complement strand
TTTCACCAGGGCCTGCTGGAAGAGGTCGTGGCCGGTCTGGGCCAGCGCCGGGGCGGCGGTAAGCAGGACCAGTGCGACTCCGACCAATGCAATCCTGAAGCTCTTCATGATCTTTCCTCGATCGTCGGTTCCCCTGTGCGCACCAACATGGGGCCGCCGCCGGCACCCGGTGTCACGGCCCAGGGGGGGAGGGGCAAAACTTCCGCACGAGATTCCTCATCGGGCCGCCCTGGAGTTGTCACCGACCTGTCACGGCCTCCCGTAAAGAGCCGATTAGGCCGGGCGAAAACGAAGGGTCTCACGTCCCGCTACCACCGACGCCCTCCTCACGGCACGAACTTGTAGCCCACCCGGTGGACGGTCTGGAGATACCGGGGCTCACTGGGGTCGTCTTCCAGCTTGGCCCGGAGAGCCGCGATGTGATTGTCCACGGTGCGGGTCGTGGGGAACTTCCCGTATCCCCACACCTCCTCCAGGAGCTCGTACCGGCTGACCACCTCCCCGGCCCGGGCCGCCAGGTGACGCAGAACCCCGAATTCCTTCGGGGTCATCTCTACCGCTTCCCCGCCTTTTCGCGCTTCGTATTGGGGGAAATCCACCTCCACATCCCCGAACGTCAGAGTGTCCGGGGGCGCCGAGGCGGCATCGGACCGCCGAAGGAGAGCCCGGACCCGGGCCTTCAGCTCCCGGACGGAGAAGGGCTTGGCCACGTAGTCGTCAGCGCCCAGGTCGAGCCCCAGGACCCGGTCGGCCTCTTCCCCACGAGCCGTAAGCATGAGGATGAGGACCGAGTCTCCGTTGTCCCGCAGCTTCCGGCAGATCTCGTAGCCGCTCAGGGCCGGGAGCATGAGGTCAAGGACGATGAGGTCCGGGTCCTCCTCCCGGGCCAGGCGGTATCCCTCGGCCCCGTCCTCGGCCACCAGCACGTCGTATCCTTCGGCCACGAAGTTGTCCTTCAGGCCGCGGAGAATGGCCAGATCGTCTTCGATGACCAGGATGCGGCTCATGCCTCCGCTCCGTTCTCAGGCTCCGTTCCGTTCATCGGAATGAAGAGGGAGAAGGTGCTTCCCTTCCCGGGCTCGGACTTCACCGTGACCCGGCCGCCATGGGCTTCGGCGATGTGCCTGACCAGGGTGAGCCCCAGCCCTGCGCCGGGCACGTGATCGTTCTCCAGGCTCGCGACCCGGTAGAAGCGCTCGAAGAGACGGGGGACTTCCTCCGAGTCGATTCCCACGCCCCGGTCCGCTACCTCGATTACCGCTTCACCGTTCTCGGATCTCAGGCGGAGATCGATGTCCCGGCTTTCGCCCGAGTACTTCATGGCGTTGGCCAACAGATTCAGGATGGCTTGCTCAATAGCGTCCCGGTCCACCCGGACCGGCGGCAGGCTCTCGTCCATGTCCACGTGGAGAAGGAAGCGCTTCTGCTCCAGGGGGTACCGCATGGCCCGGGCCGTGAAGCGGATGATCTCCTGGAGGGATTGGACCTCCCTCCGGTAGGTCTTCCTTCCACTTTCGATCTTGGAGAAGTCCAGAACGTTGTTCAGGAGACGGGTCAGGCGCTCGCTCTCGTTGACGATGGTCTCCAGGTACTCGTTTCGGGTCTCGGTGTCTGCCGTTCCGCCCTCCTGCAGCGTTTCGGCGAACATGCGGATGGCTGTCAGCGGCGTCTTCAGCTCGTGGGACACGCTGGCGACGAACTGGGACCGGATCTCCGCCAGCTTCACCTCCCTGCGCACGTCTCGCCAGAGGAGATAGGCGCTGAAGAGGGTGACCCCGAAGACCAGGAGGAGGCCGGCGGAGTAGAACCACCACTGGACGCTCCCCGCGGTGATTCGCGGCGTACTCCCCGTCGGGTGGAAACGAACGGAGAGGCCTGGAAAGCCCGATCCCAGGGGCTCTCCTTCCGGGTCCCGCTCCGTCGTGAGGGAGACCTCCCCCACACCGTCTTCTGACGGACCCCGCTCCCCTTCCTCAGCTGCAAGGAGAGGTTCGGAAAAGACGGCCACGACGACCCCGTCGTCCCCGCCTCCGACAGGAGCGGCGCCCACCAGCCAGGCCGGCGTCCCGTAGGGAATCCAGCTGCTCTCCCGATACGCTGCCGCGGTGTCTGGGAAACGAATGCCCAGTCTCGAAAAATCCCTCTTGAGGGCAAGGGCCTGCTCCGTCCGGGTCAGCTCCCGGGCTACGGCCTCCGCCAGCGCTTCGGCCTCCTCCTGCCCCTCGCGGCCAGGCGCCCGCTGGGTCAGCGTGTCCGCCAGGTCCCGAAGGAGGTACAGAGCCGGGGGCGAAAGCCATCGGCTCGAGGAGAGGATCTCCTGGAGACAATCGGTCACCCCAACGGGGTCCTCGTCGTCGATCAGGAGCTGCCGGGCGGCGTACAGGGCGATGGGAATCCCGTTCTCGTCCACGACCTCTGGAGGGACTCGCACCAGCTGCTCGTACTCTGCGAGAGCGACGTCTCCTTGGCTGGCCTTGGCCGATGCCCGGGCCAGGGAGAGGCGGGCGTGAGCCTCCTGGACAGGATGGCGGGCTGCTTCCAGGGCCAGCCGATACGGCTCCAGGGCCCTGGCAGGACTCCCAGCTGCGAACTCGGCTCGCTCTCCCTCCCGGATCTGGTCTCCGAACTCACCCTCGGCCAGGAGTGCCCGGGATTCGAGAGGACCCTCACTGCGTTCCCACGGGAGGACGAGTTGGCCACCGGAAACCCGGGCCAACAGGACCACGGCGGAGTCGTCATAGACTCTGGACCGGAGAAGCTCGGGTTGGGTTGCCAGGGCCGTGACCTGGCGGAGGGCCGCACGTTCCAGCCGGGCGGAGAGGTCCTGGCGGATCTCCCGGATGACCCGTCGTCGCGACTCCTCCAGCCGGGCCGAAACCAGCTCCCGCTCCTGGACTACCAGGCGCAGCCCCAATCCCAGGAGTGCGGCGCAAGGGAGGAGAACCGCCGCAAAGAATAGGAGGACCTGTCGCCGGTGCGATTGTGGAGCCATGGTCCGGGGCCGCCGCAGCTGGAGTCGCCTCCAATATAGGGGTGGGGGGTCCTGGCCATGTCATGGAGTTGTCAGGCGGGGAATCGTCCCATGAGCCTAAGCTTCCACCGCTTCGTGTAGCCACTCCCCAAGGATATGCATGACATTCGCACCATGAATGATTATCATACACGGTATGAATGATCGTATTCTTCCTCGATTGCTGACGGACGTCGTGCAAAGAGCCTCCCGGAGTATGCCCATTGTGGTCGTCACCGGGGCACGTCAAACCGGGAAGAGTACGCTGGTATCCCAACTGCTTCCGGATCCACGCCCCTACTACTCCCTCGACGACCTTGACATTCGGGGGCTGGCTGAACGGGAACCCGACGAGTTGGTGGGTCGACCGGTCCCGATGGTGCTGGATGAAGTGCAGCGGGTTCCGGAGCTCCTGATGGCGATCAAGCGGGCGGTGGACCGGGACCGGCAGGTCGGCCGCTACATCCTGACCGGCTCAGCGAATCTCCTTCTGATGCAAGCGGTTTCGGAGTCGCTGGCGGGGCGGGCCATCTATCTGACACTGTGGCCCATGACCCGGCGTGAGAGATCGGGGCTGGGTGACGTTGGCCGATGGTCGGAGTTCCTGGACGAACCGGCGGAGCGATGGCTGGAGATGATCAGGGCCCGGGAATCCGACCCCGCTGACTGGCGGGATGCGGCTCGGCTAGGGGGATACCCAGTGCCGGCTGTCGGTCAGTCTGATCCGGAGGACCGGGCCCTCTGGTTCGACGGGTACGTCCGAACCTATCTGGAACGGGACCTCCAGGACCTTTCGGCTATTGACAACCTCGTCGACTTCCGTCGCCTCATGAGAGCTGCATGCCACCGGCTTGGACAGCTCCTGAACCAGACGGAGCTGGGGCGAGACATTCAGCTTCCCCAACCGACGGTTCGCCGGTGGCTGAACCTGCTGGAGACCTCGTTTCAACTCGTTCGCCTTCCGGCGTATTCGGTCAATCGAACCAAGCGTCTGATCAAGACGCCCAAAGCGTATTGGTGCGATACAGGCTTGGCCCTTCGGTTGGCGGGAGGAATCGAGCCCGTCGGTGCGCACATGGAGAACCTGATCCTCTCCGACCTCCTGGCCTGGCGGGACGCGCATGTGCTGGACCATCCCGAGCTCTTCTATTGGCGAACGGCCACGGGTGAGGAAGTGGATCTGGTGGTGGAGCGGGGAGGCGATCTCCTGGGAATCGAGGTCAAGGCCACGACCCGCCCACGAGCCACCGATGCAGTCCATCTCAAGGCTTTCCGGAGCGAGTACGGAGATCAGGTCCGGGGCTGTCTGCTGCTTCATGGAGGAGAGAGCTTGGAATGGCTCGGCCCTAGGATCCTCGCCGCTCCATGGTGGCGTGTCTTGTGAGTCGGGTCCTCCCCTACTCCATGGCCAGGGCGGCCCAGTGAGCGTCGGGGATGAGGGTCCAGCGGTTTCCCACCGACCCGAGGAGGGAGCAGAGGATTTCTCCGTGCCGCTTTGTGGGCTCGGGGACCCACACGTTCCGGCATGAGAGCCACTCTTTTGCCTGGACCCAGGCGTCCGGGGCGGGGAGCGGACGTTGAAAGATCCGGGGGTTCGAGACCAGACGGACAAACACGAGAAGGCTCTGCCAGGCGAGGCCTTCTCGAGCGATTTCCTTAAGTCGCTCGTCCATCCAGGCTCTGGCGGCATCGTGTTGGGGGAAGTCCCGGACCTTGCCTTAGATAAGGAAGTTGGCGTCCCACAGAATCATCGGAAGTTTTCTCCCTCGGCCACGGCCAGAGCCTCCGCCACATCATCCAGATTCCCGATAAGGAATCCGCCCAGGGAGACGGGTTCCGTGGAGTATACCTGCCGCACTGGAGAGCCCTCTTCCATTTCCCGGAGCCCTCTTCGAAGGGCTTCGTTCACCGCCCCCTTCATGGTGAGGTTGCGCTTCTTTCTCACCCTACCGAGGGTGGCGGCGACATCTTCGTCCAGCGTCAGCGTGGTTCTCATAAATCAGAACATCAATAATCTGATGTCTTGATGTCAAACCATGACGGTGCCGGAAGTCCGGACGGAATGCCATTGGAGTCGAGGGAGTTGCGCTTCCTGGCGGATCCCCATCTGTACGCTCGATTGCCGTATTCGGGTCGAGCATCGCTTCCTGGCGGAGGAGTTGAGGGAGTGATGCGGATATAACGGCAGCGCGGCACCCCCCAGATGGGAGACGCCGCATTGCACCGGGCATGGAGAAGCCAGGTTTCCCGTTCCGGAACGAGTCACCCCTCGGTCATCTCCCTATCTTCCTGGCCGTGGCGTCCCCTCGGACCGCCAATTCCTCTACCTCCAGGACCCCCCGGAGCTCATCGTCTTGGAGGGTGAGGTCGGCCCTCACGGTCCGCTCGACCCCATCGAAATCCTCTGAAAATTCGAAACTCAGAGATCCACCCTCCAACACGAGCCGCCGGAGGGGTGTAACCCGCCCTTCCAGGTCCTCCAGGGTGCCCGTCAGCTCGCCTTCCATCAAGTCCAGGTGCAGCCAGTACCGGACATAGGATGACTCCAACTCCCACAGTCCCGTCAACCTGGAGGGGTCTACTGTCTCCGCTCCCTCGTTCGTCACCAGCGGAAGGAAATTCTCCACCGTCCAGAGCTCGCTTTCACCTCCCTGCCAACCACCGAAGACCAGCCTGCTTCCGTCGGAAGACCAGTCGAGGTGACGAACGTGCCCCGGCCAATCCAGATCCACGTCCGTAGACTTGCCATCATCGATGGCCACGACACGGATGCCTGCCATTCCCGATGCATAGGCAATCCTCTGTCCGTCGGGCGACCAGGCCAGGTCGAAGTCCATGGGGCGCGGCTCCTCCCCCAGGTTCACCACCAGCCGAGATGCTCCCCCATCCAAAGGGATAACCCGAATGGCGCCGGCTGAGTCTGCGTACGCGATGGACTCGCCGTCCGGTGACCACTTGGGCGCCGCCCGGGGGTTGTCGGAGGGGGGAGTGATTCTCCGGGCCTCGCCTCCCTCTGCGGGGATGAAGGAGATGTGACTGATCAGATTCGGAGTGTGATCCATCTCGGTAGCCAGGAAAGCGATCCGACTTCCGTCGGGAGACCAGGACGGTTGCCACTTCCAGGTGGGGCCCGTAGTCAATTGAACGGGATCACCCCCATCTGTTGAGACGATGAAGATATTTCGTCCCCAGAACTCGTCTTCCCCCGATTCTTCGCGCGTGATCCCCGCAAACGCGATCTGGGTCCCGTCCGGTGACACCGCCAACCCCGTTCCCACCGCCCAGTCCTGCAGGGGGCCACCCTCAGAAGAACCCAGGATAGGTTTCCAACGGCCCCCGTCGGCAGTCAAGAACCCAATGGCTCCCAGTTGGTAGAGGTAGATGCTCTCCCCGTCGGAGGACCACCTGGGATGGGATGGATGGGTAGCGGTCCCCAGATTCTGGACCTCTCCCCCCGAAGCCGATACGGAGTAGATGGCCTTCTCCACAGGCACGTTGTGCACATATCCAATGGCGTTATCGGCTGTCCACCCTGCCGAGAGATTCCATCCTAGCTCGTGCAGCCGGATTGTGACCGGGGGGGCTTCGGCTTCCCCCTGGTCGGTTACTGGAACGATGCCGATGGCTGATACCAGGTCGCCGGCAGCCACCATGCTGAACGAGATCATCCTTCCGTCCGGCGACCAGACGGGATTCACCTTTCGGCCCGGAGAGTCGGTCACCTGAATCGAAGTCCCTCCGCTGGTGGGCACGACCCAGATATCGGATCTCCGAGGGCCCGTGTTCGAAGTCGCGTCTTGCACGTACGCAATCAAACGTCCATCCGGTGAGAAATGCGGCTGATAGGAATGGGGTTCTGTGAGTCTCCGGACCTCTCCTCCTTCAACTGGAATCGTGTGAATGGATGGCTCGCTCTCGGTGCCAGATCGGTCCCCCATCCAGGAGAAGGCCAGCAGCTGCCCGTTCGGAGAAAGGCTGAGATCGAAAATCCTTGGATCTCCCAGACCTTCCGACGGCATCGGAGGGAACTGAGTGGCGTCGGTGGGGACCTCCCTTACCTCTCCGCCGGAAGAGGGAACCACGAGGATCCTTCTATGCAGGATCGTTTCTCCCGGACTCTCCGCATCGATGGACGTGCTGTTGAAGGCGATCCACTCCCCATCCCAGGACCAGGTGAGGCCCCATCCGTGGGCAACCGACTCCACCGTCTCGGCGAGAACCAGAGGAGTCGGTTCTCGAGGGCTTTCGTCTATTGGCACATGGAGTACCTGGATGGCTCCCTCGGGGGGCCCCCGAAAAGCGAGCCTCGTTCCGTCGGGAGAGAGTTGTGCTCCACTGAACGGGCCGAAGGTGCCCGGTGGGAAGGGCAGCTTTCCGAACATCGGAACAGGAGGCGCTTCCTCCGTTTCCGCTCGTTCGGATATCCTTTCCAATCGCTCTTTGGCCAGCTCCACCTGCTCTGTCTGGTCGCCGAACTCCTCGATGATTCTGGCGTAGGCCTGCCGAGCTCCTTCTCGCCCGAGCTTCTCGTAGCTCTCGGCGATTCGGACCAGGGCCCTGGCCCCAAGAGATCGGTCTCCCGTCTCTACGACCTGCTGGTAGAGCTGAATGGCCCCGTCCAGGTCCCCGGACACCCGTTCCATTCGGAGGGCCTGCTGAAAGAGATCTTCGGCTCGGGTCTGGCCGTACGCGCCTGGAGTCAGAGTGAGAAGAGAAAGCGAGAGAAGGCTGATGACTCGGCAGGCCTGCCGAATGAATGGGCGGGCTCTCATCATGCTACCTCCGGTTCAGTTGCCAAAGCTGATAGCAACATGCCCAACCCCTTGGGGGAGCGTGTCATGAGAGGGGTGATCCGATGCAAAGATTTCGTCATGACTCTGGAGAGGTTTCCCCGCCGCCGTCGGCCCGTTCGTTCCCGAAGTCGGGCGGTGCCCTCCTCCCACTCTCCGGCTCCGCCACGAATTTGTAGCCCACGCCGTGCACGGTGAGGAGGTGCCTGGGCTCGCCCGGATCCTCTTCCAGCTTGGAGCGGAGAGAGGCCATGTGGTTGTCCACGGTCCGGGTAGTCGGGAAGCGGTCGTACCCCCAGACGTCGTGGAGGAGGTCGGTCCGGCTCACCACCTCCCCTTCCCGGGCCACCAGGAGCCGGAGGACCCCGAACTCCTTCGGGGAGAGATGCACGTCCTGTCCACCCTTCCTGGCCTCATAGCTTTCGAACTCCACCATCACGTCGCCGAAGCTCACCCGCTCCGGGGGAGGTGTGCCGGCGTTGGCCCGCCGCAAGTGGGCCCGGACCCGCGCCAGGAGCTCCGGAATGGAGAAGGGCTTGGTGATGTAATCGTCGGCCCCCAGGTCCAGCCCCATGACCCGGTCCACCTCCTGGCCCCGGGCCGTGAGCATGAGGATGGGCATCAGCTTTCCCTGCTTCCGGGCTCTGCGGCACACGTCGAACCCGGAGAGGGCCGGGAGCATGATGTCCAGGATCACCAGGTCCGGATCCTCTTCGAGAATCAGTCGCAGCCCTTCGTCCCCGGTCCTGGCGGGAAGGACGTCGTATCCTTCGAAACGGAGGTTGTCCGTCAGCCCCCGGAGGATGGCGGCGTCGTCCTCCACCACGAGAATTCGGGGTTCAACAATCATGGGTGGGCCCTTCCTCCATGGACGGCTCGACGGCGATCCGTGTCGGCTCACCGGAGGGTCGCGCCGGCCCGACAGTCATGGGGTGTCTCCTTCATCCGGCGATTCGCCGTCCACGGGAATCCGGATGGTGAAGGTGCTCCCCCGGCCCACCTCGCTTTCCACCTCCACCCGGCCTCTGTGGGCCTCGGCCAAGTGGGCCACCAGGGGGAGCCCCAGGCCCGTGCCAGGGATTCCCTCCCTCTCTGCTTCAGCGGTCCGGAAGAAATCCCGGAAGATGGCCTGCTGGTCCCGGGGGGTGATGCCCCGGCCCCGGTCCTCCACCTGCAAGAGGACCTCGTTTCCCTCCCGGAACACCCGGAGGTCGATCCGGCTTCTTTCCTCGGAGAACTTGATGGCGTTGGAGAGGAGATTCAGGAGGGCCTGGGTCAGGGCATCCCCATCAGCATCCACCAGAGGCAGATCCTCGTCGACATTCGTGACCAACTCATACCCGCCCTGGGCCAGAGGGTAGGCCACCGCTCGTTCCGCTTCACGTGCGGCGGCTGCGAGATCGGTGGGAGCCATGTGGTAGGTCTTCTCTCCTCGGTCAATGCGGGCGAAATCCAGGACGTTGTTGATGAGACGGCTGAGGCGCTCCGTCTCGTGGAGCACCGTATCCAGATACTCCTGCCGGGCCTCGGGGCTGGAATGTCTCCCCAGGCGGAGGGTCTCGACGAACATCCGGATGGACGTCAAAGGGGTCTTCAACTCGTGGGTGACGCTGGAGACGAACTGGGACCGGAGGCGAGCGGCCTCGGTTTCCCGCCGTACGTCCCGCCACGCCAGATAGGCGGTGAACCCCGTGAAGAGGAGAATGACAGGAAGAAGGAGACGGAAGAACCACCCTTCCACACCTCCCGCGTCGGGCGGCGGCGGGAAGTCCGGGGGAAAGGCAGCTCGAAGGCCGTTCAGGGCCGGCCCCAGGAATTCCCCCCCGTTCTCTCCAGCCGGGAGGAGCCTGATCTTCTCCAGCGCTGCCGCCAGATCTCCCGGACCTGTTCCGTGTCCACCCGCATTTCCTACGCCGGGCTCGGGCCCGCCGAGGGAAGTCAGCAAGACGCCGGGCCGGACGATGGCCACCTGGCCTGCGTCCCCGTCTCTGCCGTCCGGTATTCCAACCAACCAGGGCCTATCGCCGTACGGAATCCACGTCGGATCGTTCGGGTCCCCTGCGGCGCCGCTCCCTCTCCGGCTCGCCGCAAGGAGGGCAGGGAAATCCTGCCGGAGGTTCTCCAGGGCCTGGAGGATCTCCGTCCGGGAGGCGATGGTGTCTTCTATTACCCGAAGAGTCCCGCCGGATGAGTCGGCGTCCACCAGAGTTGCGGCTTCCCGAGCCACGTCCCTCCAGGCCAGGAGGGCGGGGAGGGAGAGGAGGGAGGGATCGTCCAGGGTCTCCTCCAGAAGGGAGAGGATCTGCCCACGCTCGGCCTCGGCGCGGCACAGGCCGTCCAGTCCGTAGATGCTGAAGGGGATGCCTTCCTGGTCCCGCACGGAGAAGGGAAGGGCGGCGAGACGCAGATAGGCGCTTCGAGCCTCCTCCAATCTGCCGGCTCGGTAGAGAGCCCGTGCCTGGCGGACCCTGGCCTCGGCGAGAAGATGGCGGACCGCCGCGGCCCTGCCGTCGCCGTCTTCTCCAGAGGCTTCATTCCCCCGGTCCAAGTCCCCCAACACTCCGGCCGCCTCCGCATAGAGAGAAGCCGCCCGGGGGAAATCCCTCGGTCCATACTCCACATCCTCTCCCTGCTCCAGCAGGCCCCGGTATCGGGCGACGGTGGCCGGCACAAGAGCAGAGGCGGGGTCCTGGTCCCCTTCCCAGGGATAGACCAGGTGAGCGGCCGTTACCGAGGCCACGGTCAGGAGGGCCGGCTCCGATTCGCTGAGGGCTTGGATGTCTGCGGAGAAAGACGGTGTTTCGGCAACCTCGCCGGTCAGGCGACTCAGATTCTCCCGGAGCTCCTGACCCAACCGGAGGGCCAACTGGGCCCGCTCTTCCTGCCCTCGGCGGACGGCCAACTCCCTTTGCTGACGGATGAGACGAAGGGTGGTCCCCACCAGGACGGCGCTGGGCAGCAACACCGCCGCCAGGAAGAGGACTGCCCGCTTTCGCTGGTGTCGTCTCGCCATGACCGCCCCCGAAAGAAGTCAGGCGCCTGAAACCTGCTCTCTGGGTTCAGGTTCAATCTAAGGCACGGCGGGCTTCGGTGTGTCACCAAAGTGTACAGGGCGGCCTCGTTCCCTGGTTCCTCTGGGCACATCTATTCCGCCCGTAACGATACCACTGGATCCACGCGGCAGGCCCATCGGGCCGGCGCGCAGCAGGCCAGGATGGAGACGGCGCTCAGGACGACCGCTGTGCCCACCAGAGACGCCGGGTCGGTGGGGGACACCCCGAAGGTCATGCTCTCCATGAAGCGAGCCAGGATGATGGCACCGACGATCCCCGCCAGAATGCCTGCCATGGAGAGAAGAGCTCCCTGACGGAGCACCATGGTCATGATCTGGCCCTTTTCGGCCCCCAGGGCCATGCGGATCCCGAGCTCCGCGGTCCGGGTCCTCACGGCGTAGGATATGACGGCGAAGAGTCCGGTCACCGCCACCAGAAAGGCAATGACCGCGAAGGAGCCCATGAGGAAGACCACAAAGCGGGTAGGGGCCATGGACAGCTTCACCCGGTCGGAGAGTCTCGTGACGTTGTAGGGTACGAAGGTGGGATGGATGGAGCGGAGGACTTGCCTGATCTGGGGCGCCAGCGTTTCCGGGGGAGTCCCGCTCCGCACCACAAAAGTTCGGGCCAGACCCAGCCCGATTGTGCCCTCGGACTGGTGGATGATCTCGTCGCTCTCGATCCCGAAATCCCTCATGAGCATGTGCTCCACCACGCCAATCACTACCCCCTCCCCCGTCAGCCGCCAGTTGAGGCGCTTGCCGATGGGGTCCTCATCGGGCCAGGCTGTCTTGGCGAGCTTCTCATCCACGATGATGAACTCTGTGGAGTCGGTATTCTCTGCCTCGGTGAAGAACCGGCCGGCCAGCAGGCGCGTCCCCAGGGCCTCGAAGTAGTCGCTGGTGGAGACGTTGAGGTCCGCTCGTTCGGTGCCGCGCTCGACGCTCTCCGGGTCCCAACCGTAGACCGCACTCCACGTCTGGCCGGTCAGGGGAGCCATGTAGGTTCTGGCCACCACCTCCACTCCCGGAATGGCTTCCAGCCTCTCGTCCAACTCGGCATACACGGCAGCCCGGGCTTCTCGGGTCCGGAACTCGTCGGCGTAGATGCTCAGATCGAAGGTGAGGACCTGATCTGCGTCGAAACCGAAATCCGCCTCCGTCATCCTCAGGAGGGTCCGGGACATGATGGCAGATCCCGTCAGGAGGACCATGGAGAGAGCCAGCTCACTCACCACCAGCCCGTTCATCAGCTTCTGCCGGCCGCTTGCACTGGCGCCCCGGCTATCGCTGTTCAGGATCCCCACCAGGTTCAGCCGGCCGACCTGGAATGCCGGGATCAGGCCGAACAGGAGCACCAGAACGAACGCCGCCCCGAGTCCGGCCAGGAGGACCTGCGGGTCCATCCTCACCTGATCCAGGAGGGGAACGGTCCGGGGAGCCATGGCTTCGAACACCCGGATGGCGGCCATGGCAAGACCAATCCCTAACACCCCTCCTCCGAAGACGAGGAGGATGCTCTCCGCAAACCGGTGCCCCATCAACCGGGCTCGACCGCATCCCACGGCACCCCGGACGGCGTCCTCCCTGGATCGAACTCGTCCCCGGACCAACATCAGGCTGGCCAGGTTCGCACAGACGAGAAGCATGAGGAAGAGGACGCCGCCGGTGAGAACCAGGAGGATCGGCCTGGAGCCGGCCGTGATCTTGTTCCTCAGCGTCTGAACACGGAACTGGAGTCGCTCCCGTTCGTACCGGGGCACTTCCGTCCTGAGACGAGCCGAAAGGCCTCTCGTGGCAGCCTGGGCTTGCTCTGGAGTGACGCCAGGTCTCAGCCTGGCCAGGGGCAGAACCTCCCGGGTTCGGGGACCGGGGTAGGTGAAATACTGCTCCGGCCAGACCACGAAGACCTCGACGTT
>Ga0316577_10000976_pt1 | contig 12774 bp, 8 predicted proteins | sample S5NA_FD_203073 | JGI IMG/M metagenome (GOLD analysis project Ga0316577, IMG submission 203073) | Rhizosphere microbial communities from salt marsh grasses in Alabama, United States - S5-7_050615r2r1 | ecosystem: Host-associated > Plants > Roots > Rhizosphere | place: USA: Alabama | collected... | reverse complement strand
CATGTGGGCCATGTATTGATCACCCTCCCCCCCCACACACCGCTCGCCCCAGAGACTGTTGCCAAGCTGCAGGCCCTGGAAGCGGTGAATCGGGCTTTGCTGCGCTACCGCCTGGCGGGCCTGGCCAGCGGACCGGGTTCGGTGGTGCCGATGATCCTCTACGGCGTGACCCCCGGAACCGAAGCCGCCACCACGGCCATAGCCGCCAAAATCCATCAGGGCCGTTATCCTGCAGACGGAAAGCAAGAGATTCTCATGGGCAGCGCCATGGCCGGCAAACTGGGAGTGACGGTGGGCGATCGCGTCCTGTTCAGCGACGGCAGCGGCCACCCTCCGACAAGCTACCGGATCAGCGGTCTCTTCCAAACCGGTGTCGAACACTTTGACACCACCTTGGCCTATGCGCCCGCCGCGTCCCTGACCCAGTTGCAACGTGCCGGGGCCGGTAGAGAGATCGCCCTTTTTCTGCGGTCCGGCAGTGACCCCGCCAAAGTACGACAAGTTGCGGCCCAATACGTTCCACCCGCCGTCCAGGTGCGCACATGGGATCAGCTGATGCCCGATCTGGTTCAACTCATTCATCTCAACGAGATCTCCATGCGCTTGATCCTGCTTCTGGTGTTCGCCCTGGTGGGATTCGGCATCAGCAATACCTTTGTGCTGACCCTGGTGGAGCGCTATCGTGAATTCGGGATTCTCAAGGCCATGGGCGTCAAGCCCGGCGAGTTGATTCTCTTGATTTTTCTGGAGAGCTTTACCGTTTGTCTATTGGCAGTGGGTCTCGGTCTGCTGGTGGGCGGGTGCCTCAGCAGCGCGGCTGCCCTGCAAGGGATCGATTTTAGCAATTTTACCTCCCATAACCGCTATTTTGTGGTCAGCGGCGTGGTGTATCCCCGTTTGACCGCTGCGGGCATTGTCTGGCCAGGAGCCATTGCCCTTGGGGTCTCGGTGCTCTCTTCCTACCTGCCCACCCGCATGGCCGGAAAAAAGAGCACCGCCGACATGCTGCGACACTACTAAGAAGCTGCTCGAAAATGCTGGATCAAACTCAATAACGAGATGGGGTTTTCAAACAGCCTCAAAAACAGGTTGGGATGAAAGATCGCAACATCAATGGTATCTGCCTTCGGCAGGTAACCAAGATCTTCAACAGCGGGCGAACAAAAGTCGCGGCCGTCAGCGATGTGGATCTGACCCTTCCGGCCGGAAGCTTCACCGTCATCGCCGGCAGTTCCGGATCAGGCAAAACCACCCTGCTGCAACTGATCGGCGGCATCGAGCGGCCCACGGCCGGGGATCTCTGGGTGGCCGCGCACCACCTGAACACCTTGGACGAACGGGGATTGGCCCTCTTCCGGCGCAAGCGGGTGGGTTTTATTTTCCAAAGTCACAATTTGATCCAGACCCTGACGGTTTACGAAAATATCGAGCTGCCACTGATGCTCAACGGCATCAAGGAGCGGAAGGGGTCGGTGATGAGCCTGCTGGATCAGGTGGGCCTTGCCGATCAGCGCGATCGTTTTCCCAAACAGCTTTCCGGCGGCCAGCAACAGCGAGTGGCCGTGGCCCGGGCCCTGGTGCATGCCCCGACAATGGTCCTGGCCGACGAACCCACCGGTAACCTGGATTCGGCCACGGCGGAGGAGGTTTTTATTCTCATGGCAACCCTCGGCCGTCAACACGCGGCAACGATTCTATTTGCCACCCACGACCCCCTGATCCTGCAACGCGCCCAGCGGGTAGTGCACATGCAGGACGGCCGGATCATGGCCGCCTGATCAAATAGCGGCATCCTGAAGACCTAAAGACTAAACCGGCCAATAAACCACAATATTTAGCAAAACAAAAATTGCACATATGATAATATAGTGTTATATAATAAACTATTATGGAAACTAACGAACCGGCCAAAGAACCGGCCAAAGCCACCGACTACGCCTTGACGCCTTTTTTACCCGGTCAAGCGGCCCGTGGCCCGCTAAGGGATCTGGCCCAGGAAGTGATTACCGCCTCGGCCCGACTGGAAGGCAGGGTGGCGTCGGAAACCGCCGCGGTTCTTGGTGACAAGCTGAGGCTGCTCAACAGCTATTACAGCAATCTCATCGAAGGTCATAAAACCACCATACCCGATATCGAATCAGCGCTGCAGAACAGATACAATCCCGACCCGGAAAAAAAATACGCCCAGGAACTATGTGCCGCCCATGTCCAGGTCGAAAGACACTTTATGCGGCATCTGGGTTCGCAGCCCCGCCCGAATATATGCGATGGGCAGTTTTTGTGCGATCTGCATGCCGCCATTTATGCCCGTCTGCCGGAAGAGCACTTATATACGCATTCGGTCAGCGGCTTCACCCATTTCCCGGTCAAGGCGGGACAGTTGCGCGATGTCGATGTATCGGTGGATGGGCGGTCCCTGCACGGCCCCCATTGCCGTGACCTACCAGAGTTGCTTTCCGCATTCGCCCACACCTATGCCCCGGATCGCTGGCATGGGGATGACCGGCTCATTGCCATGGCGGCCAGCCACCACCGATTGACGTGGCTCCACCCCTTCAGAGATGGCAACGGCCGTGTTGCCCGCCTTTTCTCCGGCCTATACCTGGCAGCATCGGGAATCAATACAAGCAACCTGTGGTCCTTGTCACGGGGATTATCGCGCAACAAAAGACAATATATGTTCGAACTCTGGACCACGGATGCGCTGGATGAGAAGAGCAGCCACTATTTTAATGAAGATCTGCTAGCCGATTTTTGCGAATACTTTCTTAAAGTCTGCCTGGACCAGATCGGTTTCATGGAAAAGTTGCTACACCTGGACCAGATCGAGGCCCGCATCGACTGGTATGTGCAAAGCCGGCAACGGCAAAGCCATCCATCGATTCATCCTGACGCAGCCAAGCTATTACGAGCGGTGTTCATGCGTGGCACCATCGCCAGGGGCAAGGTACCGGAGATTCTCAATATGAGCGAGCGCAGCGGTAGGCGGGTCGTCAGCGGGCTGCTGAACGAAGGACTCCTGCAATCTCAAAGCCACAGGGCGCCGCTGACCATTGGATTCCCCCTTGAAGCGCTGCCATTCTACTTCCCCGATCTCTATGATCCATCCGTCATCGGCGAGGAATAATAGAAAAAAGACTGCTTTTTTCGCCGGCATATCAACAAAGCCTTATACTCGATAGAGCCAGGGGCATTCCGGATCTCTGGTCAAGGGGACATGCAGCGAGGGCGGATGTTCATGGGATCCCACAATCAGAACCCCGCCCTTCGGCAGTGTGGCCGTGATTTGCTCCATGGCAGCGACCATAGCGGGCCCCTGGTAGTAGGTCAGGAGATTGTTACGAAGCAGAATCAGTTGAAAGTGCCTGGCCGGCGGGCCCTCCAACAGTTGGTGGACCCTCAGGTTGACGCGTTCGCGCAGATAAGCATCGATTTGCCACCATCGGCCGCCGCGCAATTTGTGAAACCAGCGGTTCCTTAAATCTTCGGGCATCTCTCTGAAACTGCTTCGGGGATACAGCCCGGCTTTGGCCCGCAGGATGCAGCTGGGCTCGACATCTGTTGCCAGAATCTCCAGGATGGGGGCCGACGGTAGGGTTGCGTCCAGTCTTTCCCATATCATAGCCAGGGTGTAAGGTTCCTCACCGTTGGCACAGCCCGCGGACCAGGCGGTCAGTCGATCCGGAAAGCGCTTGATCAATCCGGGCAGAACGCGTGCCTGTAAATGATCCCACAGCATGCGGTCGCGAAAGAAACGGCTGATGGTCACCATGAGGCACCGTTGGCATTCAGCGGACGCTTCCTGACTACGCTTCAATAAATCCAGGTAGGCATCAATGCCCGTGCATTCCAGCGTCTGCATATGCCGTCGCACTCGTTTTTTAACGCCCTTGCGGACCTTGCGGAACCCATCCCAAGGTCGGTCCAGGTGCTTCAGCAGCCGTCGGAATTCATCATCACTCAGCATTTTGGTGCCTCCCTATTCCTGTAAGGTCGCAAAACAAGCCGATCGTGAGGTTATCCAGCCAGCAGGGGAAGCCTACACGAATTGAGTCAAACGCCTATCATAGCGCCTCAACAGGATCCATTTTCAAGATCCATAACGCTCTTCTGACCTCCGCCATCTTTCTTATGCACCATTGGGATTCAGGTACCATGGAGGCAAATGCGGTTTGCCTTGCGTCATAGGGATTTGTAGTTGATCCAAGAGATGATTTTGATTAGAGTTAAGCATTACGCCGCTGCTGCTCAAACAGTTTCCGTTGGTCGGGTCCGATCGCCGCACAGTCCTTAACAGGAGGTGAACTCCATGAAGGGTACCGCGCCACACGAATCCGAAGACTCCCTGATCGATCGGATCCGTCGGCACATCTATTTTACCATGGGCAATGATCCGGACAAGCCCAGCAGGTATGCCTGTTACATGGGGCTGGCGTTTGCCGTGCGTGATCGCCTCATCGCACGGTGGATCCTGACCCAGCGGGAGCTTTACGACACCTTGTCCAAGCGGGTCTATTTTCTGTCCCTGGAATTTCTGCCAGGCCGTTTTTTGAAAAATTATTTGATCAGCTTGCAGATGGAGACAGAAGCCCGGGAAGCCGTCGCGGCCATGGGGTTTGATTTGAACGCCTTGGAGGAGGAGGAGTGGGATGCCGGGCTGGGTAACGGCGGACTGGGGCGCCTGGCCTCCTGCTACATGGATTCCATGGCCTGCCGCAACCTGCCGGGTTATGGCTACGGCATCCGTTATGACTACGGCATTTTCCACCAGGTAATTGAGGATGGCTACCAGCGCGAGCAAAGCGACAACTGGCGGCGGCGGGGCAATCCCTGGGAAATCCAGCGCTGGAACCACATGCTGCCGATCCGGTTTTACGGTCGCACCGAGAGCTATCAGGACGGTGAAGGGCGGATCCGCTACCGCTGGGTGGATGGCGAAGTGGTCATGGCTGTGGCATGCGACATCCTTATCCCAGGGTACGGTGACGAGCATGTCACCAACATGCGCTTGTGGGCTTCCAAGTCCAGTCGTGAGTTCGATCTGGCGGAATTCAACCAGGGGGACTATATCGGCGCGGTGGAAGCCAAGGTCATGAGCGAGAATATCTCCAAGGTCCTCTATCCCAGTGACGAGGCCATGGCCAACAGGGAGCTGCGGCTCAGGCAGCAGTACTTCTTTGTGGCCGCCACCCTCAACGATATTCTGCGGCGCTACAAGAAGTTGAATCGCGCCTGGAACGAATTCCCCAATTATGTGGCCATCCAGCTCAACGACACCCATCCGGCCATTGCAGTGCCCGAATTGATGCGCCTGTTGCTGGACGAACAGGGATTAAGGTGGGATCCGGCCTGGTCCATCTGTGAAAAAACCTTTGCCTATACCAACCACACGGTACTGCCCGAAGCTCTCGAGACCTGGCCGGTCGACCTGCTGGGTCGATTGCTGCCCCGCCACCTGGAGATTATTTTCGAAATCAATCGCCGCTTCCTGGAAGGGCTGCGCCAGAACCGGGGAGAAGACCCCCAGTTGCTCTCCAGGGTTTCGCTGATTGCCGAAGGGGCGGTGAAGCAGGTGCGCATGGCGCACCTGGCCATCGTGGGCAGCCACTCGGTCAATGGCGTGGCCGAACTGCATTCGCGGATCCTGAAAGAGGAGTTGTTCCGTGATTTTAACGCCATCTTTCCGGGTCGTTTCCGGAACGTCACCAACGGCGTGACCCCCCGGCGCTGGCTCTACCAGGCCAACCCCGGTCTGGCGGCACTGATCACCGCCAGGATCGGACCGGACTGGATCCTGTACTTGGAGCAGCTCAGAAAGCTGACCTCCCTGGCAGACGACCGGGACTTCCGTTCGGCCTGGATGGCCGTGCGCCTGGAGAACAAGAAACGCCTGGCGCGCTATGTTCTCCGCAAAATCGGCATGGGGGTGAATCCGGCAACGCTGTTCGACGTACACGTCAAACGCATCCATGAATACAAACGCCAGTTGCTCAACGTGCTGCATGTGGTGACGCTCTACAACCGGATTAAAGCCGATCCGAATGCGGACCTGGCGTCGCGTACGGTGATCTTCGCCGGCAAGGCGGCTCCAGCCTACCAGCAAGCCAAACAGATCATCAAGTTGATCACCAGCGTTGCCACTGTGGTGAACGGCGATTCGGACGTTCAGGGCCGGCTGCGGGTGATCTTTTTGCCCAATTACTGCGTCTCCCAGGCCGAAAAGATCATTCCCGCGGCGGATCTTTCCCAGCAGATCTCCACCGCCGGCATGGAGGCATCGGGCACCGGCAACATGAAAATGGCCCTGAACGGCGCCCTGACCATCGGTACCCTGGATGGGGCCAATATCGAGATCATGGAGGCCGTGGGCAAGGAGAATATCTTTATCTTCGGGTTGACGGCCGCCCAGGTTGCCGAGCAGCGGCGCAGCGGTTACGACCCCCGGGACTACTACAGAGAGGATGAAGAGCTGCATCGTGCCCTGGACATGATTGCTTCGGGTTTTTTCTCCCCCCGGGAGCCGGATTTATTCCAATCCATGATCCAGGATTTATTGAACCGCGGAGATTATTATATGCTGCTGGCCGATTATCGCGCCTATGTCACAGCCCAGGAAGCGGTCAGCAGACTGTTTCGCAACCCCGATGCATGGGCACGTCGCTCGATTCTGAACACGGCGCATATGGGCAGATTCTCCAGCGACCGCGCGGTGCTGGAATATGCGCGCAAGATCTGGCAAGTAGAGCCGCTATAGACTTCAAGATAATGTTTTTGGCTGCGTTATCGGTCGCCGCGGTATTACAATACAGCTTCCTCCCTCTATCCTTGCCAAAAACATTATCTTGAAGTCTAAGTATAATAGTGTGAGCAGTTGCCCAGGAGCATCTCAATCGGCAGGAGAATAGATCATGTCCGAAAATTCGAACGCCCCGGAAGAGACCATTTCCATTTCCATCGTACGGCAGCCGGTGTTCGATCCGCAACGCAAGCTTTGGGGGTATGCCTTGTTTTGCGTGGGGCAAGGCGGGCCCGTCAGGACAATGCTCCCGGAATCCGACGGCGTGGCGGTGAGCGTCGCCTCCAGCGCTTACATGGGATTGCAGCAGATCGTGAAACGCGGCATGAAGGCGCTGGTGGGCTTCAGTGAAAACAGTATCTTGAAGCAACTGCCCTATGCCCTGCCGCCGGAACTGACCGTTGTCCAGGTAACGGCGGACCTCTTCCGCAAACCCTCCATGCCCGAGGCCCTGGAGCGGTTAAAGGCGGATGGCTATGGTCTGGCGGTGCTGGGTTTTGACCCGGCCGAGGTGTTCCAACCACTTTACGCCATGACCGATATCATCGGAATGGATATTCAGGGAGTGACCCGGCCGGGCCTGGACGAGTTGATGGGTCGCGCCCGGGGATATCCGGCCGGGCTGCTGGCCGTTCAGGTTCAGGATGGTGCGCAGTTCAGCATGTGCCGGGACCTGGGCTTCACCCTGTTTCACGGCGCTTTTTTCAAACAGCCCGATACGATCAAGGTGCGCCAGCTGACGTCCAACGAAGTGGCGCGATTCAATCTGCTGCATATGCTGGAGCAGGAAGCGCCCGATTTCCAGCAACTGGCCGAGATCATCCAGTCCGATGTCTCCATCAGTTTCCGTTTGCTGGCATACATCAATTCGGCGGCCTTCGGACTGCGCCGCAAGATTGAGTCCATTCACCAGGCGATCTCCCTGTTGGGCTGGCGCAAGATCAAAAATTGGTTGCGGGTGGTGCTGCTCAACGACATGAGTCAGAAGGCAGAGGCCCCCGAACTGATGAACGTGGCTGCTCAGCGGGGCAAGTTTCTTGAGCAAATCGCCAAAGATCACGACTTCTGGGGATTCGATCCGGAAATTCTACATCTGCTGGGAGTGTTCTCTTTGCTGGATGCGATGCTGGAAATGCCCATGGAGGATATCGTGACCTATCTGCCCCTGGAGGGCAAACTCAAGGCGGCCCTGTGCCGCGAACCCAACAATGAGTACCTGCCGTTGCTGCAACTGGCGCAGCATTATGAGGAGGCCCAGTGGGAAGAAGGCCGTCAGATGATTCAACGCCTGAACCTGGATGGCGCCAAGGTCCAGGCCGCTTTTCAAACCTCGGTGGATTGGGCCGCCGAAATGGCGACGCTCAACACAACCTAATTGCCGTATCCTGATTGCTTGATCCTATTGATCTTCCAGGCATAAAACCCTCCTAGGCCGACCGATCTGTCCACAAAGGCAACAGGTCCTGTTGCCATTGGCCACATTTTTCATAACCCATTCATATTAAATAGCTTTATCTGAATGTGACCCATCAGGATAGGTCTGATTGTCGACCCTATCAACACCTCGCAGCCGATCTCTCCTTCAACAGCTCTTCAAGCGCTCGTGCTAATAAGCTTATTCTTATTATAATTCGGTATGTTGAAAATGAGTTGGCCATGCTTCCGGAAAACTGGCACCACTCTTGCGCTTAGAACGGATAGCCGCTGATTCCGCGATGGAACCGCGGCCCCTATCAACGGGGTCCGATTGCCAAAGGAGGAGGTGAAACATGGACAAGGTTAAAAAAAGATCATCAAAAGCTCGCAAGGGCATCCGAGGTTTTCAGGTGATTGAAAACGAATGCATCTGGATGAAGGCCGGTGTGGTCAGTTTCAAGAATTGTGACAATGCTTATAACTGCAACGACTGTGCCTTTGACAAAGGTATGCAGCACACATTGGGTCGCCCGAAGGTCGAGGACCATCAACCGCCGCCCATCTCGGGCTGGGCCCAGCAACTCAGGCAGCGTTACGATGGCGCCAATCTCCCCTGCCGGCATGCCCTGACCGGACGCATCGAGGCACCTAAAGTCTGCACCCTCAATTACGAGTGCTACCATTGTGCCTTTGATCAAATGCTGGATGAGGTCGATCTCTACCATCTCAGCGCCCATCCGACCTACTACCTTGCGTCAGGGTACAAGCTGGCCCAAGGGTGTTACTACGATATGGGCCACTGTTGGGTTCGCTTCGAGCATGGCGGTAATGTCCGCTTGGGTCTGGATGATTTTATCGTTCGCCTTTTTGGGACAATGGAAAAACTCACATTGCCGCCGTTGGGTGGACAGCTGGAGCAGCACCAGGTTGGCTTGTCGTTTACGCGCAGCGATCGCCATGCCGAAGTACTTGCACCGCTCACCGGACGGGTGTTGGCCGTCAATCCCAAAGCCGCACAAGACCCTGAAATAGCCTGCCTTGACCCTTACCATGAAGGCTGGTTGTGTGTGCTCGAACCGGATTACCCCAAAAAAAGCATGAAAAAGCTTTTTTACGGCGATGCATCAGTCAAATGGATTGACCAGGAGAGCCGGCGCCTGCTGGCCATGCTGGGCGAACCTTATCGGGATTTGGCCGCCACAGGTGGTGAGCCCATCCGAGATGTTTTCGGCCAGTTTCCCGAATTGGGGTGGGAAGCCCTGGTTGCTGATTTTTTGCGCACCCGGCCTCGTTAACCGGCTGCCGACTTCATAGAACGTACAGCGCGACCGCATGTGGAGTTAGTATCGCCACAGTTGATTCTGCCAGAAGGCATTGCAGTAGCGACAAAAAAAGAGTGGAGTCCGGTCCAGGTGATCCAGATCACCGGCAAAATGCATGAGACAGCCCGGGTCGCTGCAATGGGGTAGTCGGTAAAGGTGGCCTAGCTCATGCAGTGCGACCTTTGCCGTTCGTTCCAGAACCAGCGCCGGCGATACGGTTAAACCGGGCTGATTTCTCTCCAGACGCCAGGTGGACACCACTGCACAGGATCCACCCAGATGCGCTTCACCAAATACAAAAGAGAAGATCGGCACAAAAAGATCCACCGCCACCACCCCGATGGCCTTCTCATCGCCAGGTGCCAGGCACTTCTCCATTGCTTTTAGAATCAAGGCGGCATCATACTGCAGTCTGCGCCGGTCCAGGGCATACTGGGGATGGGCCAGGGGAGCGGCCACGCGAGCGTTGATTTTCAGCAAGCTGGTAATATGGGCCGCCACCACCTTGGGCGCCATCTCCACAACCGAACCGATGGGTATCACCGCAATGACACCTTCTTCAATCCCCATGTGGGCCAGCCTTACCGCTTGTCACACAATTTTGTTCAGTGATTCCGCGAAATGCCGTGGCGACGCATCTTCTTGTATAGTGTACTGCGGTTGATCTGCATGGCCTGGGCAGCTCTGCTGACATTCCAGCGACACTCGGCAAGCATTTTTTCAATATGGTGTTTCTCCATCTTGCGCAATGATCGCGGCGACGACATGCTGTCTGCGTGGGCCTGCAAGAAAGCGAAATCGCACCGGCCGAGGCTTCGCCCCTTGCAAAGCACCACCGCGCGCTCGATAGCATTTTGCAGCTCTCTGACATTGCCCGGCCAATTGTAGGCGCACAGTATGGCCAGGGCATCGTCGCTGACGTGATCCACCTTCTTGGCGGTCTCCTGGCTGAATTTGGCCAGGAAATGTTCCACCAGCAAGGCGATGTCCTCTTTTCGTGAACGAAGCGGGGGAATCTTTAAATGAATCACGTTGATGCGATAAAAGAAATCCTCGCGAAAGTCGCCCAGGGCGATGGCTTGCGTTAAATCCTTATGAGTGGCGGTAATCAGTCGGAAATCGGCCGCAACCCCCTGACTGCTCCCGATGCGGGTGAATGTTTTCGCTTCCAGCACGCGCAGCAGATCCACTTGCATCTTGGGACTGATCTCGCCGACTTCATCCAAAAAGAGGGTCCCGCCGGATACAATTTCAAGATAACCCTTGCGATTTTGCACCGCACCGGTAAAAGCGCCTTTCTGGTGGCCAAAGAGTTCCCCTTCCAGCAGCGGATCCGGTAGGGCGCCGCAATTCAGGGCGATGAAGGGGCAATCGGCGCGGCGGCTTTTAGCATGAATGGCCTTGGCCACCAGCTCTTTCCCGGTACCAGTCTCGCCAGTCAAAAGGATCGACGCATCGCTTTGGGCGATCTCGGGGATCATGTCGAAAATCGCTTCCATACAGGTGGCCTGGCCGATGATATTTTCAAAACGGGTCATTTTCTCCAGGCGGCCTTTCACATAGCGAAACTCCGATTCCAATCGGCATTGCTGTTCGACTTTTTCCATTACCAGCGACAGATATTCGGGCTTGAACGGCTTAAGTAGGTACTCGCTGGCCCCTGTTTTCATGGCTTGAACCGCTGATTCGATGGAGCCGTACGCCGTGATAATGATCACGATGGTCTCTGGATACGCCTTTTTCACCTGTTCCAGCAGTTCCAGCCCATTCATGCCCGGCATCTTGATGTCGATAAACAGCAAATCAAAGGGAATCTCTTTGAGCCTCTCAAGGGCCTCAGGACCCGATGCGGCCGTCGCCACCGAATGGCCCTCCTTGGCAAGCCAGTGGTATAGGGATTCCCGAACGATCATCTCATCATCAACGATCATGATTTGCATGCTGTTGTTCATTTGACCACTCCAAACCTGAAGATAATCGTTACATAGCCAATTTGGACCATCAGGCCAGGGGCAAGGTCAAGGTAAAACAGGTCCCCCTGCCCGGCCGGCTTTTCACATTGACATCCCCATGATGCATTTTCACCACGCCATAGACGATGGACAGGCCGAGACCGGTACCCTGTCCCTCGGCTTTGGTGGTGAAAAAGGGATCAAAAAGATGATCCAGATACGCTGCTTCAATCCCCTGACCATCGTCCTCGATTTCGACGACGGCCTTGCGTGTCTCACGGTCCGGACCTGCGGTGATGCGCAGCCTGCCGCCGCCAGGCATGGCTTCGATAGCGTTAAAGATCAGATTGAGAATCGTCTGCTGCAGTTGATTTGTATCGCCATGAACCACCAACGGGGCGCTGTCCAGGTGCAGGTCGAGATCGATACACTGAAGTTCCATCTTATGTCGGGCAAGAACCACCACCGAATCGATGACCTGGTTAAGATCAGTGTCCCGAAATTGGCTGGGCGTCTGCCGCGAGAAGGAAAGCAGTCCGGTGGTGATATTGCCGCAACGCTCCAGTTCCCGGGACATGAGTGAGAGGAAATGTTTGACTTGGGCCAACTCCCCGTTGGAAGGAAGGCCCTTTTCGAGCATCTCTCGAATGACCGCCGTAAAGGTGATTAAGCCCTGGATGGGATTGTTAATTTCGTGAACGCAACTGGCCACCAGTTTGCCGAGGGATATCATCCGGTCTTCCTGTACCAGCTGGTGAATGTGAGACTTGATCTGCTCCATCCGCTTTTCCCAGCGGGAGGCGATCTCATCGGTGATATCTCTCCAAATTTCAATCACTTTCAATATGTTGCCATCTGAATTCTTCAGCGGGTAGGTGACGATGTTATCGTATTGGGTCTGCATGCCATGGCCGGCGAATTCGTGAATCACATGCGCTGATTTGCCCGTGCGCAGGGTCTCCAGCATGGGACAGCGCAGTGAGGGGGTCACATTCGGGCAAGGCTCCGTATAACCCCTGTGGATTTGGTGACAAAAGGCACCGATGACCCTCTCCCTGGGCATTTTAACCATCTGAAGATAGGCCTCATTAACCTCGACGATGGTGAAATTGGTGTCCAACACGGCGATGGCGGCGTTGCTGTGCTGGATAAGAAAATCCGAGGACATCTTTTCAAGGATCAACTCCTGCTCCAGCGCCTGGAGTCTGTTGCCGGTGAAAAACAGGTTTCTCAACAGTCGGCCGATGTTATGATCCACAATCCCTACACCAGCGGGGCGTTCCTCGAT
>Ga0316577_10000975_pt1 | contig 12775 bp, 7 predicted proteins | sample S5NA_FD_203073 | JGI IMG/M metagenome (GOLD analysis project Ga0316577, IMG submission 203073) | Rhizosphere microbial communities from salt marsh grasses in Alabama, United States - S5-7_050615r2r1 | ecosystem: Host-associated > Plants > Roots > Rhizosphere | place: USA: Alabama | collected... | reverse complement strand
CTTTGGTAGCCGATGGTACAATCGAAAACGTCACCGTTATTCCCAGCCAGTACGCCAGCAATGGCATGCACACTGCCTTTGGCGGTTATCTCTTTGGCCAGGACGCGGACGGCAACTATTTGCCGGACGATGTTGGTCTGGACAGCCCCGGCTTCATCGCCTTTGGTGACTGGCTGCAGCAGGCAGCGAACGATGGATTGATTTCCACGACGATTGATTACGGCACCTCCGATGCACTCTTTGCGGAAGGTAAAATGCCTTTCATTCTCAATGGCCCCTGGGCGGTAAGTGCTTATAAAGATGCCGGCGTCAACTATGCGATTGATCCTCTTCCGGCCGGCCCTGCGGGACCCGGCGCACCTTTCTTGGGTGCCCAAGGCTTCTTGATCAACGCCCAAGGTGATAACCAACTTCTGGCACAGACATTCCTGACCGAGCTCGTTGCTAGTGATGAAGTTATGGATGAACTTTACCAACTGGATCCGCGCATTCCTGCTTGGATTCCTACCCTTGAGACAGTCGAAGATCCGGATATCATTGCCTTTGGCGTTGCCGGTGAGAATGCTCAGCCAATGCCAGCCATCCCGGCAATGGGTGCTGTTTGGGGCTCCTGGCAAGACGCTTTGCAGTTAATCCTCAATGGTGAAGATGTTCAATCAACGCTGACTAATGCTGCCGACCAGATTCGTAGTGCGATTGCTGGTGAATCATAGTATGCTCCTGGCAAGAATAGAGTCTTGATGTAATTTGTTAAAGCTGAGGCGAGATACAATCTCGCCCCGGCTTTTTTTGTAAGGGGGTAAAAATAAGATGAGTAGTGTTGTTGCGACAGAAATGCCCCAAGAGCCTGACAACAGCCAACCATCGGCGACTTTAGGTGGCATGGTTATTCGCCTTATCTTGTTGGCGATTTTTGATGTCCTGGCTGTATGGCTGATTGTCGGTTTGTTCGGCGACGGTTACTGGCCTTTAGGGGTTATGATCTCCTTGATAACGATTTTTGTTAATATTGTTATGCTGCGCGCCGGTATGTATCCTATGAGATGGATGGTCATTGGTCTGTCACTTATGGCCCTTCTGTCTGTTTATCCAATTCTCTATACCGTTTGGATCGCTTTCACCAATTATGGCGATGGCCATCTATTAACTCAGCAGCAGTCTATTGACACTTTGGAGCGCCAGACATATTTGCCTGAAACAGGCGCTGCTTATAGTTGGACCGCCTTCCAGACACCGGAAGGGGAGTATGCGCTGTGGCTAATTGGGCCGGACGGACATTCGTTTATTGCCAGGCCCGATCAGCCGTTGGAAGAAGTGACCGATCCAGAGCAGTATGGTCCTCTAGATGAGAATGGAATTCCATTAGGAATTGAGGGGTATAAACGCCTGGCACGCTTACAAACCGTAGCCATCATCGACCAGTTGGGGGCGATTCAATTCGGCGAAGGCGAGGATATCGTTCGGGTTAGGAATCTCGATAGCGCGGCAGTGACGCAGCCGCGTTATGTCTATGATCCAGATACGAATACGATGGTCGATCAGGTCACCGGAACTGTTTATACACCCATACAGGGAACCTGGACGGCCGAAGATGGTTCAACGCTCCCGGGTGGTTACTGGGTTGGTGTGGGATTTTCGAATTTCACCCGCTTTTTCAGCAGCTCTGCCATTGCGCTGCCGCTGCTCAGTGTCACAATCTGGAACTTTATTTTTCCTTTCGTGACCGTCTTGACGACCTTCTTTTTAGGTTTGTTCACGGCCATGCTTTTTAATGACTTGCCCGGCAGAAAGCTTATCCGTTCTTTATTGATCATTCCCTATACGATCCCCAGTCTGGTGACGATCTTGGTTTGGCGCGGCATGTTCCTTGAACCGGTTGGGATAATCTATCGCACGCTGGTCCAAATATTTGGGTCATCACCTGCCTGGATGCAAGATCCGTTTTGGGCCAAGGTGGGTATCCTGATCGTCAACCTCTGGTTAGGCTATCCCTATTTCATGCTGGTCTGCAGCGGCGCTCTGACGGGTATCCCCCAGGACATCTACAGCGCGGCCGACGTTGACGGAGCCAATGCCTGGCAAAAATTCTGGAAGCTGACCATGCCTTTATTGTTGGTAGCCGTTGGCCCATTGTTGGTTGCTTCTTATGTGTTCAACTTCAATAACTTTAACGTTATTTATCTCTACAATTCAGGGGGGCCGCCCATTGCCGGGGCATCAACGCCCATCGGCCATACGGACATTTTAATCAGTTATGTCTATAAATTGGCCTTTGCCGGTTTCCGTGGAGCAGACTTCGGTTTTGCGGCGGCGATCAGCATCATTATCTTTTTCGTGGTTATTTTGATTACCCTATTCCAGTTCCGCTACACCAATATGTGGGAGGAGGCAAATTAAGATGAGTTCTGTAACTGTAGACCAAAAATCTCCCAGTGCCTCACGCAACAGGCGCGTTAGCATGATCATTCGCATGATAATTGCGATAATCATGATCTTGTTTGCTCTTTTCCCGGCGGCCTGGGCAATCTCCGCTTCTTTTAATCCCGTGGGAAATCTGGCCTCATCGACCTTGATCCCGCCCAATGCCAGTCTGGCAAATTACCAGAAACTATTTTCAACACCATCGATTAAGTATGTCAAGTGGATGACGAATTCACTGACGGTGTCAATAGCCGTGACGCTAATCTCTGTTTTAATCACGACCACGACAGCGTTTGCATTTTCCCGTTTCCGCTTTCGCGGCCGTGACCCCCTCTTAAAAGGCATTTTGCTGATCCAGGTCTTTCCGGCCATCCTGGCTATGGTGGCCATCTTCGCCCTAATCCAGCAGCTTGGATCCCAAATCCCCTTCTTCGGATTGAATACGCTAACGGGTCTTGGGTTTGTTTACCTGGGTGGGGCAATGGGCATCAATATCTGGCTCATGAAAGGCTTTTTTGATACCGTGCCCATAGACATTGATGAGTCAGCCATGGTCGACGGCGCCACCCATTGGCAAACTTTCTGGATGTTGATCTTCCCCCTGGTACGCCCGGTGGTGATCGTTGTCGGACTGCTTACGTTCATCTCTACGTATGGCGAATTTCTCCTGGCACGTGTCTTACTCAAAAGCGTGGACAGTTTCACAGTCATGGTTGGACTTTACCAGATGCAGTCCCAGCAGTTTGCCACCCAATGGGGTGTTTTCTGCGCCGGCGCCGTCATTGCCGCGATTCCCATAGTGGTTCTTTACCTGTTCCTGCAGGATTACATCGTCGGCGGCCTGACGACAGGTGCTGTGAAAGGATAAACAGTCTTAGAAACCGGGTTTTTTCTAAAAAACCCGGTTTCTATTATCTGAAAATTTATTCAAAAGCATAAAGGAGAAATTGATCACCGGATACGGGGGATTGTCATAGAGCCATGAGCCTTTTATCTAAATTATTAGCAGAAAAGGAGAAATTCCGTGTTTAATAGGAAAAGTAATTCTTTACTGGTGGTGATATTTGGTTCTGTTATCCTTGCCACACTGATATTAATCGGTTGCATGGGGTTTACACCGAATGCCGCCCAGGCGCAGGAAGGCAATCTGGTCGTGAACCCTAGTTTTGAGGATGATGGCATAGGAATGAGCGACCCGACAGGATGGACTAGTATTGGCGACGTATCCGCTGATTTTACGGAGTCCGGCGGCCGTACCGGCGATTTCAAACTTTCACACTGGAGGGCCGATAGCTATACTGTTGCTACGACGCAAACGATCAGCGGTCTTAACAATGGGCAGTATCTTTTTAGCCTTTGGTATAAATCCGGTGGTGGGCAGAACGAAGCATACGCCGCTCTGAGAGACTGCGGCAGCCCCGAAGTTCAAATCCCTCTTCCACAAACAGATGCTTCAACCTGGGAACAGGTCGAAGGGTCTATCGAAGTGACTAATGGCCAATGCACAATTGTGCTCTATTCCGATGCCAATGCGAACAATTGGGCCAATTTTGACGATGTAGAATTTATAGATGCTCTTGCTCCCACCCCAATGCCGTCGCCAACTCCCAATCCCGAAACACTGGGTCAAAGAGGTGCGCCTCTGACCATTCGTGGCGCTGATGTTTCCAGCCTGGATAAGTCAGAAGTCATGGGCGGCGTTTATAATTATCAAAATGGCAAACAAGGAGATGCACTGGAAATTCTGGAACACAACGGGCTGAACTACATTCGCCTGCGGGTGTGGGTTAACCCGGCTGATGGGTACAATACCAAGGAACGAATATTACCGATGGCCCAACACGCGAAGGATTTGGGCATGGGCGTCCTGATCGACTTCCATTACTCTGATTTCTGGGCTGATCCCGGCCGGCAGGACAAACCGGCGGCCTGGGCTGATTACGACCTTGATCAGTTGCAAACGGCCGTCTACGATCATACCTACGACGTTTGCAGCGCTCTTGTCGCTCAAGGGACGCCCCCTGACATGGTTCAGATCGGCAACGAAATTAATAATGGTATGCTCTGGCCGGATGGCGGCTTGGCCAAATATGATTGGGGGTATTTTGGTGATCTGGCCAAGCTGCTAAAAAGCGGTGTTCAGGCGATGGATGATTGTTCCCCAGATACTAAAATCATGCTGCATAACGCCGAAGCTGGTAATTACGGCCATCAGGAATGGTGGTACAGCAACATCATTGACGAAGGTGTGCCGTTTGATGTCATCGGCCTTTCCTATTACCCATTTTGGCATGGGACCCTGGAAAATCTACAAAGCTCATTGAATGACCTTGCTGCCAGATTTGATAAGGATATCGTTTTAGTTGAGTTTTCCTATCCGTTTACTCTGGACAGTAACGATCAGATTGAAAACGTCGTTCATGATCCCAGCCAGCTGACCCCTGGGTTCCCGGCTACGCCGGAAGGGCAGCAGGTGATGACGCGGCGGATCATGAATGTTGTCCGCCAAATCCCTGATGGTCATGGGCTGGGAGTCTTCTATTGGGACGCTACATGGACGGCCGTCGAAGGCAACGGTTGGGACCCAACTGATCCAACATCCGGTAACGGCTGGGAAAATCAAGCCCTGTTTGATTTTAATAACGCCCCATTACCCGCGCTGCTTGAGTTCCAGGGCAGACAAGCTCATGCCGGCAATAACGGGGGTGGAAAATAAGTATAATCCGTCCGCTGTTTCCAAAGTTTGATATTTGATAATGACTTTGCAAACGCGTATTAAGAATCCGAGTTTTTCTAAAAACTCGGATTCTATTTATTTAGAATTCTGAATACAATAAGCAGGTTCCCTATGGTTATATCATCGAAAATGCGAGGATTGATCCCTTTCTTCTTGGCGCTTTTGTTCGCTGTTTTTGGAGCCGCTTGTGCTCAGGATGAAGAGCCGGTGCAAAGTACCCCAGGGCCGGCGACTGCACTTCCGGCCACGCAGGCCCCTGAAAATCCTTCTGTGGATTCCTCGCCTACGGCCGAATCTAAAGAAGAAGCTATAGAACCGGTTGCCGAAGATGTTACTCCTGAGGAACCGATCTATCTCTCCATCATCTGGCACCAGCACCAACCCGTCTATTTCAAAGACCTGGAGAGTAATGTCTACGAACGGCCGTGGGTGCGCATGCACGCCGCCAAGGATTACGTGGATATGGCCGCCATTCTGGAGCAGTATCCCGATATCCATGTTACCTTTAATCTTACCCCAAGCCTCATTGCCCAGTTAGATGATCTCGCCTCCGGCGCCAGAGACAGCTATTGGATACATACCGAAATCCCCGCCGAAGATTTGAGCGACGAAGAGAAGCAGTTTATCCTTGACCGCTTTTTCGATACGAATCAGAGTATCATCGATCGCTTCCCGCGCTATGTTGAGCTGCAGGCCAAGCGGGATGAGGGCGATGCCATAAACATGTTTACAGTAGAGGATTTTCGCGATTTACAGGTCTTGTTCAACCTGGCCTGGACCGATCCCGACTGGCTGGCTGAAGAACCCCTGGCCGGTTTAGTCGCCAAAGGTTCCGGTTTTGAGGAAGCGGATAAAGCTGTGGTTCTTGACGAACATCTGCGTCTAATCGAGCAAGTAATTCCTGTACATAAGGCATTGCAAGATGCCGGAAAGATCGAGGTTACAACAACGCCTTACGCGCATCCCATTTTGCCCCTACTAGTTGATACTGCCCTGGCCCGTGTAGCCCTTCCGGACATTGAACTACCGGCTCAGGAGTTTGTTTACGGCCAGGATGCTGTGGCCCAGGTCGAGAAGGGGGTTGAATTTTATGAGGATCATTTCGGCCGTCCACCAGCCGGCATGTGGCCTGCTGAAGGGGCCGTGGCCCAGGAAATCGTGACCATGGTTTCGCGCAGCGGCATCCAGTGGATGGCCAGCGATGAAGGTGTTCTGGCTAAGAGCCTGGGCATGGACAGTTTCACCCGCGACAGCGCCGAAACCGTTGTCGATGCCGACGCCCTATACCGGCCTTACACGGTCCAAGGAACGCGCGGCGATCCCGTGGCCATGGTCTTCCGCGATGTAGCTATCTCCGATAAGGTTGGCTTCACTTATTCCGGCATGCCCGGCGAGCAGGCGGCTGAAGATTTCTTAAGCCGAATTCACAATATAAGGCAAGAATTGCAGGACAGTGATGCGGAAGGGCCGCATCTCGTTTCCGTCATTCTCGACGGCGAAAATGCCTGGGAGTATTACGATAATGACGGTAAAGCATTTTTACACACTTTGTACCAGATGCTCAGCGATGATCCATTGATCGAGACCGTGACTCCCACCGAATTCCTGGCCCTGGCGCCTGAGCCACGTCCCATTGAAAATCTGTGGGCCGGCTCCTGGATCAATGCCGATTTTTCAACCTGGATCGGTGAAGAGGAAGAAAACCGTGCCTGGGACTATCTGGCCACAACACGTGACTTTTTACAAAAATATATCACCGGCCCACGTCAGGACTCCGTCTCTGAGGAGGAGTTAAACGCGGCTATGGCGGCGATGATGATCGCTGAGGGTTCCGATTGGTTCTGGTGGTATGGTTCCGATCAGACTTCCAGCGATGACCGCTCTTTTGACGAGCAGTTTCGCAAAACATTGGAGCAGGTCTATCTTGCCCTGGGTGAAGAGCCGCCATCGTTCCTGGCTGTACCCATCATCCCTGAACAGTCGGCCGCGGCCGATCGCCCCATGAGCGGCCTGATTACTCCAATTATCGATGGTTTTATTGATGAAGATGAATGGGCCGCCGGTGGGCAGTTCCTGGCCTCAGGTGGCACGATGGCCGCGGCAAATCCGTTTTTCAAGAGCCTGACCTATGGCTTTGATGGTCAGAATTTATACATTGCCGTGGACAGCGATTCAGAAGTTTGGTCTGAAGCACCTGAATTGGTTGAGCTCTATTTGCAAACGCCGGGAGCGGAGCAGGAGAGTAATTTTAGCCGTGGTGGCGATGCACTAGGTTTCCCGGCCACCGGTATGCTGGAATTGTCATTCAATGATAAAGCATTGACGTCCGTCGCCTATTTCACGCCTATCGAAGGGAAGTGGACGGCCGTGTCTTCTGTAGCGGCGAATAATATTGCAACTCTCATCTATCCCGATCAAAGTGCAGGTCTGACGGTCGCTGCGGATGGTCAAATTGAAACGGCGATTCCTCTCTCAGCTCTAGGCAGTATAGATGAAGGTTCGAGCATCACTCTGCGCGCGCTGCATACGATTCCTATGGGCGGCGGCGTCGCTGAATTGGAACGATTACCTTTCAGCGGACCGGCAACTATTGTCGCCCCTGATCTGGGTACAACCACGCTGGTCGTTGACCTGGTAGATCCTGCCAATGATGATCATGGGCCGGGCACATACGTTTATCCCCAGGATAGCGTCTTCGCCAGCGGCAACTTTGACATCATCGCTTTCCAGGCCGGTTATACTGAGCAGGATATCGTTTTTAAATTCTATCTGCGCGGGCCAATTGATAATGCCTGGGATTCGCCCAACGGCTTATCACTCCAGACCTTAGATGTTTATATCGACACCGATGGCGATGGCGAGGGGGGCGAGGCGATGCTCCCCGGCCGCAACCTTTCTTTTGACGAAGGGACGCGCTGGGATTATGCGATTACGGCCGAAGGCTGGACGCCGGGCATCTACGTACCAACTGCTGAAGGACCGCAGCAGATCGCCTCCTCCGAAGAGTTCAAGATATTGGTTGATCCCGATCTGCGCAAAGTCACTATCCGGGTGCCCAAATCTATCCTCGGCGACGATCCCGAAAATTGGCGCTTCGCTGCTGTGGCCATGAGCCAGGAAGGTTTCCCCAGCGGCGGTGTGATGCGTGTGCGCGATGTCGTTCCTGAGGCTGAGCAGTGGCGTATTGGCGGTGCGCCTGAAGGCTCAACCAACCATACCCGTGTCATCGACCTGGTCTGGCCGGAAGAAGGTTTGCAGGAAAGCTGGCTGGCTAATTTTGATCCCATCCAGGACGCGCAGGCAGACCAAATTCCTGATGATTATGCGCGCGTGCCCATGTTCGGCAGTGAGTGATCTCATTTTTAGTAAGCAGCATTCAGCAACTAACTGATTACTGAATACTGCTTATTACTGGCTGAGTTCATGACCAATCGGCAGTCTCTTACACGCCTTCTCGGTCCGCTGGCCGTCTTACTCCTGGCCGCCTTTCTACGCCTGTACCGCCTGGCTTCCGTCCCTTTTGGCTGGCACCCTGATGAAGCAACGAAAGCCTTGTTGGCGCGTGATGTACTGGCCGGGAAATTTCACCCCGTTTTTTTCTCCGCTTTCACCGGCCGGGAAGCGCTTTTCGTCTACCTGGAGGCTCTGCTTTTTACCCTGCTTGGTGAGGGTATCTTTGCCGGGCGCTTACTGTCTGCTCTCATTGGCATTCTCACCGTTGCCCTGACTTACGCCACGGGACGCGAGCTGTTCAATCGCCGCATCGGGCTGCTCACAGCTGCTTTTCTGGCTGTTTCCCTCTGGCACCTCATCGCCAGCCGCAATGGTTACCGGGCGGTCATCCAGCCCTTTATTCAACTATTCACTATCTTTTTTCTCTTTTATGGTTTGCGCAAATCGTCCGTGAAGCAGTCCTGGTGGCCATTTCTCCTGGCCGGCATATTCCTCGGTTTATCCCAATATACCTATACGGCCGTGCGCCTTTTCCCCTTTTTAATCCTGGCCATCCTTTTTCTGGTACTGCTCATCGATCGCCGAATAATCACAGCTAACCTTGGCCCGCTCGTGGCCATGGGCATTGCTGCGTTTCTCGTCTTTCTCCCATTGGGCTACCACTTCTGGCAGCATCCGGACGACTTTTTCGGCCGTGCGGCGCAAATCTCTGTCTTTTCACCTCAATGGTCCGGGGGAGACAGCGGCGCGCGCCTCTGGCAGAGTGTCAAAGAGACGGCGCGGATGTGGACCGTCTGGGGCGATATCAATTATCGCTTTAATATCTCCGGCCAGCCGGTTTTCGATTGGTTCACGGGCATCCTTTTCTTTCTAGGAATACCTCTCTCCTTTTGGCGTGCATTCAAAACGCGTGGCTTAAGACGTGTCTCGTACCTGTCAATGCCCCTTTGGCTGCTCATTATGCTCCTGCCGATGGTTTTATCGGCCGAATCCCTGCCCTATTACCAGCGTGCCATTGGCGCATTACCGGCGGTCTACTTTTTCCCGGCGCTCACCCTGGATACGGCCGTGGATGTCTTTAACCGTTTTACGGATGACCGCTGGCGGCGCTTACCGGCGATACTGCTGATCTTGTTCTTTAGCGGATTAGCCCTTGTGACTTACCGGGATTACTTCCAGCGCTGGCATGGCGCGGAGCGCAATGATGACGATCGCCGGGTGGCCATGGTCTATGTCGCTGATTACCTGCGCCCAAATCCAATTGAGGGCGATCTCTATCTATCCACGCAGTATATGCAGCATCCGACGCTGGCCCTCTTAGCGCCTGAACAATATGACGGCATTCACTGGTTTGATGCACGCCAGAGCCTGCCTCTTCCGCCGCCCGGCCGGGAAGCCGCTTATATCCTGCTTACCGAAAATGCGCCCCAGGAGCAGCTCTTTCAGCGTGCCGCCGGCTTGGAGAAAACGGCCGGCGTCACCGACCGCTTTGGTAGACCGGTATTTGACATCTTGAAATGGTCTGCCGGCCCTTATCCGCAGCCGCAGGAGGTGACGAACCCCAGTTGGTCTTGGGCAACAACCTTCGATCCCTATACCCTTGCCGAGACGAGTAATCCCATTTCTCTGCCGGTAAATTTCGGCGATATACTATTCTTCCTGGGGCACGATCGCAACGCTTCAACATTGGAACCCGGTGATACGTTGGAGCTGATCCTATACTGGCAGCTGCTGCAAAAACCCCCACGCCAGTATACCTTCTTCGCTCATCTCCTAGATGTCAATGGGCAGGTAGTTGCCGGTTTTGATGCCAACGAGTATCCGACCACTTTTTGGAATGAGGAAGGGGGTGAACGGCTGTTGAGCTATATGCCTCTGCCCCTCCCTCGCGATTTGCCGCCGGGTACCTACCAGCTGGAAATCGGCGTCTATAACCAGCCCAGCGGCGAGAGGCTGTCCATCCTGGATGGGGAGGAAGCTCTAGCCGACCGTTTATTGTTAGAACCCATTCAAATTGATTGAGATGATACGAGAAGAAATAACGGAAGATATTCCAGAAATTTTTGAGATCAATGAAGCGACATTCGGCCGTTCTGAAGAAGCGATATTGGTAGACAGACTGCGTGCCAAGAAGGCCGTTCTCCATTCACTTGTCGCTGTGCAGGATCGCCGGCTTGTGGGCCATGCCTTATTCAGCCCGATTCTAATTCATGGCCATAATGGTGTGGTCAAGGTTGTGGCCGCTTTGGGTCCGGTTGCGGTTTTACCTTCCTATCAGAAACAGGGGATTGGCGGGGAATTGATAAATACAGGTATCGAGATGTGCCGTGAAGCGGGCTATCAGGCCATAATCGTTCTGGGGCATCCAGATTATTATCCGCGTTTTGGCTTCCAATCGGCTGCTCCTTTCGGCATCTCCAGCACATACGATGTGCCCGATGACGCCTTCATGGTTCTGGTTTTAGATCCAGACGCTCTAAATGAGCTAAAAGGCGTGGCGCACTATCATCCAGAGTTTGATGGAGTTTAGGTTTTTATGGCTCGAACTGCGCCGGATTGATAGGCTGTTGTTCCGCCGGTACTGCATAATATTTTTGTAAGGCCAGATCAGTGACGGGAGCGATGATCTCCTGTACCTGTTCGGAAATATCACCAAAACAGCAGCCTATTCCCACGTTCCAGATCGCCGCACCTTTCACTTCCGGATAAGCGGCATATAATTTAGATGCCCATTTCAAATCCTTGATGGCTTGATCAACGTCGGGGATATCGGCATGTTCCCAACCCCATTCGGTGATCAATACCGTCGGCCGTGGGATGCCCAATTCATCCATTATTTGGAAGAGTGATTGAAAACGGCCGACTTTGTAGGGATATTCATGGGCGATATCGTCTTTGGTGTAGCTGTACTCGTGTAATGCGATGGCCAGCTTATCCGGATTTTCGCCGGCCAGGCGTAAAAATTCCTGCATAGTCGGTCCGCGCCAATGCTCCGGCTCCGGCTCACCGGAAGCCCAGCCAAACGCCGCCCATCGATAGCCGTCAGCCATGGCTAGCCTGGCTGTCTCCAAGGCAAATTTCGCCAGCCATTCAGATTGTGTGCGGTCCGGTTCGTTCAAGGTCTCTATCCATACCAGATTGGGGTCGAGTTCCGGCGGGAATAGATCGCGCTGCGTCTGCCAGTGATGCTGCGCGGCCGCCTCCGGCGCTAATTCGTAATGGGGCACGCTGCCAGTTGAGCGATAGACCAGCACGTGCGGCACGCCGCTTTCGCGCATCAATTCCTGCGCTTTAAATAAGGGTTCGGCGTTATCTACTGTCTTTAAGAAGAATGGCACCCCGGCAGCATCCAGACGCGTCATCCATTCATCGAGGACCTCGCGGTCTTCCGGTAGGGTGACGTGAAAACCCATTTTCACAAACCCAATTTCCTGACCTTGCGCCTCCAGCTCGGTGCGGACTGCCCCAAAATCGATAGTCGGTACCGGAGATGGCATGACCGTGGGCTGCGGTAAGGACGTAGGCTGAAGTGATGGTGTAATGTCCGCTGCCTCGGCAATTGGAATGAATATCTCGGTCTCTCCTTCCGTTCCCGCGCTGCTGGATGGTGATGGATAAGAATTCGCGGTGTCGTAGGCTTCTAATGGTACTGCTGGGGAAGGGGTTGCCGGAGAATTCGGCGTAGGTCCTGGATACGATGAAGATGCATCAGCTGGTGTCTCTGTCAGGTTGAGATTCTCGCCGTTCGGAACTTCGGTGGCTGTCTTTATCACCGCTTCGCCCTCGGAAAAAACAGTGGTTTCTGTGGTCGGAAGTGTTGCTGCCACGGTCCCAGAAGATGAATCGACGGACGTGTTGTTGGCCCCTACCTCGGTTGAAGAACAGGATATAGAAACAAAGAATAAGACAATAAAAGTAAGAATCAGCAAAGGGTTTCTGGGCATAGTTTCCCCATCGGAGGTTAAGTAAGGGCCGTTGAGGCTCCACTTGATTTGGCTGCATTTGTAGTGCAGCGTGACCTGCATCTTATGGTTTCCTGGTCTATGGGTCAATGCTTCGGTGCTATCTTCACCGGAAATACTAACAAAACAAGTTGCCTGCAAACCTCTCCAAAAGCCGTTAAAATCCCTTATTGAAATCATCGGCAGATGGCCTCACCGGCAG
>Ga0316577_10000974_pt1 | contig 12784 bp, 7 predicted proteins | sample S5NA_FD_203073 | JGI IMG/M metagenome (GOLD analysis project Ga0316577, IMG submission 203073) | Rhizosphere microbial communities from salt marsh grasses in Alabama, United States - S5-7_050615r2r1 | ecosystem: Host-associated > Plants > Roots > Rhizosphere | place: USA: Alabama | collected... | reverse complement strand
GGGACGACTTCTTCTGCTCGGCCGAGGCGTGCCTCGAGGAGCCCGCGGGCCTCGCGCTCGATCCGACCGGACGGGTGGTCGTGGCGGATCCCGCGGGCAACCGCGTGTGGCGTCTCGATCCGGCCACCGGGGCGGCGGAGGTCGTCGCGGGGACCGGAGAACGCGCGAGCGCCCCGGACGGAGCGGTCGCCGCGGAGGCGCCGCTGTCGGCGCCGTACGGCGTGGCCGTCGACGTCGACGGCACGATCTACGTGAGCGAGTCGGGCGCCGACAAAGTGCGAAGCATCGACGGGACAGGGCGTCTCGCCACGGTCGCCGGCACGGGGGAGCCCGGCTTCTCCGGCGACGGCGGCCCCGCTCGGGACGCCCGGATCGCCCTCCCGCGCGGTCTCGCGCTCGGACCCGACGGGCTCTACGTCGCCGACTCGGGGAACGACCGGGTCCGCGTCGTTCAATCGTCGAGCGGCACGATCGCGACCGTCGCCGGGAACGGGGTCCGCGGCTTCTCCGGGGATGGCGGGTCCGCCCGGGACGCCGCGCTCAACCTGCCCGAGGGGGTGGCGGTGACGCCCGACGGCGCCCGCCTCTTCATCGCCGACACCCGGAACCACCGGGTGCGCGAGGTGGCGCTCGCCACCGGCCGCATCGAGACCCGCGCCGGGACCGGCGCCACCTCCTGGACCGGCGACCTGCTCGACGCCGGCGCCACGGCGCTCTCCGGGCCCCGCGGCGTCGCCACCTCCGAGTTCGGCCTTCTGTTCGTGTCGGACACGGGACACGCGGTGGTCTGGCGGCTCGCCCTCACCCTGTGAGGACCACGCCGGACTTCGCCCACCGTCCGCTTGTGCCGCCCGGGAGAACGCCTACCTTTCCGGTCCGGCCGCCGAGGGGCGGCCGGTTCCACCTCGCAGAGACGCGACCCACCGGATCCGTGATGCGATGAGCGACAGTCGGGAGGCGGACGGCTACAACGCCGGGTACGCCGAGCAATTGTACGAGCGGGCCCTGCGGGAACGGGGCGTGGTGCCCCCGTCGCTCGCCGAGTGGGTGGACGGGACCGTCACGGCACCGTCGTCCGCGGCCCCCGGGCCGATCGCCGCGGGCCTCGACGCGACCCAGCTCGAGGCGCGTCTCCGGACGGCCGCCGCCGCCGGCGCCCTCGCGGAGTCGTACCGGGCGCTCGGGCATCTCGCGGTGCCGCTCGATCCGCTCGGATCGCCGCCCCCGGGACACGCCGCCCTCGACCCCGGCTATCACGGCGTGACGGTCGCGGACCTCGAGAAAGTGCCCGCGGCCGCGATCGGCCTCGACCGGCTCGGGGCCACCGCCGCCGACGCCACGCGCCGGCTGCGGGAGATCTACTGCGGCCGGATCGGATACGAGCTGGACCACATGGAAGACCAGGCCCAGTGGAGCTGGCTGGTCGACTACATCGAGTCCGGCCGCCACCTCGAGCCGCTGGACCGGGATGGAAAGGTCCACCTTCTCAGGATCCTGACCGAGGTCGAGGGGCTCGAGACCTTCCTCCAGCGATCGTATCTCGGCCAGAAGCGCTTCTCGATCGAGGGCCTCGACATGATGGTCCCGATGATCCGGCGGGTCATCCGCCGCACGGCGCTCGGGGGGACCCGCAAGTTCTTCCTCGGGATGGCGCACCGGGGACGACTGAACGTTCTCGCCCACATCATCGGCTTCCCGTACGAGGCCCTCCTCGCCGAGTTCGAGGGCCGGGCGGCGCGCGGGATGCAGTCCCGGATCGCCGAGTCCGGGTCGGGCGACGTGAAGTACCACGTGGGCGCGCGACAGCTCGTCCGCTCTCCGGTCGGCGCTCTCGAGATCTCGCTCGCTCCGAACCCCAGCCACCTCGAGCACGTGAACCCGGTGGTGCAGGGGATGGCCCGGGCGGCGCGGGAGCAGCTGGCACGAGAGAGCGGCCAGCCCGTGACGGGCGAGGACGAGAGCGGTCTCGACGCGTTCGGGACCTCCGTACTGCCGATTCTCGTGCACGGCGACGCCGCGTTCATGGGACAGGGCATCGTCCCGGAGACTCTGAACCTGGCGCGCCTGAACGGATACGAGAACGGCGGGACGCTCCACATCGTCGCGAACAACCAGCTCGGGTTCACGACCGATCCCGGCGACACCCGCTCCAGCCGCTACGCGAGCGACATCGCGCTCGGGTTCCGGATCCCCGTCCTGCACGTGAACGCGGACGACCCGGAGGCGTGCCTCTCCGCCGTCCAGCTCGCGATCGACTTCCACATGGAGTTCGCCGAGGACATCGTCGTCGACCTCGTGGGGTACCGGCGCTACGGGCACAACGAGGGCGACGAGCCGGGCTACACGCAGCCTCTGATGTACGAGAAGATCCGCGCGCACCCCACGGTCCGGACGATCTGGGCGGACCGCCTCGTCGAGGAGCGCGTGATCGAGCGGGCGGAGGCGGAGGCGATGGCGGAGCGCCAGGCCGACCGGCTCAACGAGGCGCGGGCACGCGTGCTCGAGGACTCCGGGAGCGACGATTCCGACTCGATCGCGTGGGAGACGACCGCCGGCTCCACCCTCGGCATCGGGATGAAGGTGGAGCGCGAGCGCCCCCGCGGATACGAGGCGCTCACGGCCGAGGAGAACTGGCGGGAACGGATCTCGGGGCCCGACGCGGGGCGACTCCGGGAGCTGAACGAGGCCGTCCACGCCTGGCCCGGCGACTTCACGCCGTTCTCCAAGCTGGCGCGCCAGCTCGAGCGCCGGCGCGAGGCCTTCGCGCAGGGGATCGACTGGGCGCACGCCGAGACCCTGGGATTTGCGAGCCTGCTCACCGAGGGCGTGCCCGTCCGCCTGAGCGGCGAGGACTCCGAGCGGGGGACGTTCAGCCAGCGCCACCTCGTGCTCCACGACGAGCACACGGGAGACACCTGGACCCCGCTCAAGCACCTGGCCGGGGACCAGGCCCAGTTCCAGGTCTGGAACAGCCCGCTCTCCGAGGCGGCCGTCCTCGGATTCGAGTACGGGTACAGCGCGGTGGCGAGCGACTCGCTCGTGCTGTGGGAAGCGCAGTTCGGTGACTTCGCGAACGTGGCCCAGGCGATCGTCGACCAGTTCATCGTGGCGGGCCGCTCGAAGTGGGGACAGGAGTCGCGCCTCGTCCTCCTGCTCCCGCACGGCTACGAGGGACAGGGCCCCGAGCACTCGAGCGCGCGGCTCGAGCGCTTCCTCGAGCTCGCCGCGGAGGACAACATCCGGGTCGCGAACCTGACGACGCCGGCCCAGTATTTTCACCTGCTCCGGCTCCAGGCGCTCCGGCCCGCCCGTCGTCCGCTCGTGCTGATGACGCCGAAGAGCCTGCTCCGGCACCCGGCGGCGCGGTCGACGCCACCGGAGCTCTCGGACGGCTCCTTCCAGCCCGTCCTTCCCGGTCTGCGGGACGAGGCGGAGCGCGGGTCCGTGCGCAGGCTCGTCCTCTGCTCCGGGAAGGTCTTCTACGACCTGGTCGGCTCCGACGTCTGGAAGGAGGCGAAGGCCGCCGACGTGGGACGGGTCGAGCGTCTCCACCCGGTGCCGCGCGCCGAGATCCGGTCCCTCCTCGACGCGTACCCGGCGCTCGAGGAGCTCGTGTGGGCGCAGGAGGAGCCGCAGAACATGGGGGCCTGGTGTCACCTCCGGGGGCCGCTCTCGGAGCTCGCCGGGGACGGCATCTCCGTCCGCTACGTCGGTCGGCCGGAACGGGCGAGTCCTGCCGAGGGGTACGCGGCCGCCCACGCCACGGAGCAGGCCCGCATCGTGACGGAGGCCCTGACGGCCGGCTGATCCGGCTCCGTCCACCCGATCTCCCCCCCTCCGCGCCCCGTCGGGAGGCCTTGACGCGCTCCTCCGTCCGGGGCGTTACTGGGCCAGGACGACCCGACGGCCGCACGGTCCCCCCCGTCCCCCCGACGGCGCCGGCCCGCCGGTCGTTCCGAACGTAGCGCGTCCCGCCGCTCCGAGGCTCGCGGGCCGCGACGCTCTCCACCACGACAAGCCGGGAGGACGCATGCCGTCGATCCGTTTCGCGGCGCGCGAGGGAGGCACGGTCGACGTGCCCGAGTCCGCGCTGACCGCATTCATATCCGGCCTGGAAGGCCGGGCCGTCTCGCGCGACGACGCCGACTACGAGGAGGTCCGCTCGATCTGGAACGCCATGATCGACACGCGCCCTTCGCTCATCGCGCGGTGTTCCGGTCCCGCGGACGTGGCCCGCTGCGTGACGTTCGCCCGCGAGCACGGAGTCCTGATCTCGGTCCGGGGCGGCGGCCACAACATCGCCGGAAGCTCCCTCGCGGAAGACGGGCTCACGATCGACCTGTCCACGCTGCGCGACGTGGAAGTCCGAGCCGACGGGGGGACGGTCCGGGTCGCGCCGGGCGCGACACTCGGCGACCTCGATGCGGCGACCGCTCCCCACGGGCTCGCCGTGCCGACCGGGATCAACTCGACGACCGGCGTCGCGGGGCTCACGCTCGGAGGCGGGTTCGGGTGGCTCTCGCGTCGCCTCGGGCTCACGGTGGACAGCCTCCTCTCGGCCGACGTCGTGACGGCGGACGGCCGGCTCGTCACCTGCGACGCGGAGCGGATGCCCGACCTGTTCTGGGCGCTGCGCGGGGGCGGCGGCAACTTCGGGGTCGTCACGTCGTTCACCTTCCGGGCCCACGAGGTCGGGCCCGGGCTGTTGTGCGGCCTCGTCGTCCAGCCGTTCGACGATGCGGCCGAGGTCGTCCGCTTCTACCGGGAGTTCTCCGGGTCCGAGCCCGACGGGCTCTCCACCTGGATGGTCCTGCGGCACGCCCCGCCGCTGCCCTTCCTGCCGGAGGAGATTCACGGCGAGATGGTCGTCGTGTTCGCCTTCGTCCATTCCGGCGATCCCGCGGAGGGCGAGCGGCTCGTGAAGCCCCTGCGGGAGTGGGGGTCCCCCGCCGGAGAGCACGTCGGCGTCATGCCGTTTGCCGCCTTCCAGCAGGCCTTCGACCCGCTGCTAACGCCGGGCGCGAGGAACTACTGGAAGTCGCACAACTTCACGGGGCTCACGGACGCGGGACTCGACCTCGTCCTCGAGTACGCCGGCCGGCTGCCGTCGGCGGAGTCGGAGATCTTCCTCGCCCACGTCGGCGGGGCGTCGAACCGGGTGGCGGCGGACGCGACCGCCTATCCGCACCGGAACACCGAGTACGTCATGAACGTCCACACGCGATGGCAGGACGCGGAGCGCGACGCGGCCTGCGTCGGCTGGGCGCGCGAGTTCTGGGACGCCACGGCCGCGGAGGCCGAGGCCGGGGTGTACGTGAACTTCGTGAGCGACGCGAAGGACGAGGCCCAGGTCCGCGCCTCCTACGGCGGGAACTACGAACGCCTGGCGGCGATCAAGCGGACGTACGACCCGGAGAACCTGTTCCGGACGAACCTCAACGTGCGGCCCGCCGGGACCTGATCCCGCTCTCCGGGCCTGACCCCGCCCGCCCGGATGCGCGAAGGCCCGGCGTTCCCCGCCGGGCCTTCGTCGGTCTCCCCACCGCGCCGGGATCGGGCCGACGCGTCCGCGGCCGGGCCCGCCCCGGTCAGGGCCCCTTCGCGCGGCTCCCGAGGATCAGGGCCTCCCGGATCGGCACGCGTGCCATGACGCTCGCGAACAGCGAATAGCTCAGGCCGAACAGGCCCAGAAAGCCCAGCGTGACCGCGACCTCGGGAACGCCGAACGGAGGCGAGTCGCCCGTCCAGATCGAGGGCACGATCTGCAGATACCGCTCCAGCCAGAATCCCGCCAGGATCACCAGCCCGGCGATCGCCAGATGGCGGGAGTTCATCTTCGGCTTCCGCCACAGGAGCAGGGCGAACGGGACGGCGAAGATGAGGGCCATCTGGGCCCAGAGCAGGGCGCCGAACCCGTTCTCCGTCCGCAGCTCGAAGAGCTGCGTCTCCCGGCCGATGTTCCCGTACCAGATGGGCAGGAACTGGGAGAACCAGAGGTAGCTCCAGAAGATCACGAAGGCGAACATCAGCTTGCCCAGGTCGTGAAACTCCCACTTTCCCCACACGTCCTCGAGGCTGTAGTGCTCCTTGTACCGGTGCGCGAGCACGGCCACGAGGCCCAGCATGCCGAGCCATCCTCCGACGAAGTACAGCGCGCCCCAGATCACGCTCATGAAGCTCGGCATCAGGGACATCGTGAGATCGAAGGAGAGCAGGCTGAACACCATCACCCACGCCCCGATCAGGACCGGCGCGAGCCAGGACAGCGTCTGCCGGGAGCGGGCGGTCTCCTCCTCGTCCCCGCGCCAGCCCCGGGCGACCGCCTCCAGCAGGCTCTTCCGCCAGCCCGTCTGCTTCGTCGCGATGAGCGGCGCATCGGGGCGGAGCGACAGGCGGAGATACCAGAAGCTGAGGCCGAACAGCACCAGGAGCAGGATCCCGTTCCGCACGAACACCCGATCCACGGTCAGCCAGGTCCGGTTGATGTGCCCGGGCCACGAGGGGTCGATCCACGGAAAGATGTGACCGGCTCCGAAGTACATGCCGGCGAAGACGAGAAGGGCGATCGGCAGGAAGGCTCCCATGGCTTCCGCCACCCGCCGGAACGGCTTGCCCCAGTGCCCCTTCGCGACGACCAGCACCGCGCCGAAGATCACGCCGGCCTGGGCCAGCCCGGTCCAGAACAGGAAGTTGACGTAGACGGACATCCAGGCCCGCTGGGGATCGCGTCCCAGCGCGAACAGGAAACCCGCGACTCCGACGGCGATCGCGCCGAGCCAGATGCCGGTGGCGAGGCCGCTGACGCGACCGTGGACGGTGCTCAGGGCCCGATCCGGGGTGACCGTGGTGGTCTCGTGCGCGCTCAAGGTCGGTTCGTCCGTTCTCGTGGGTCGGGGTTCCCTGCTAGTCCGCCCCGGCGCCCGCCGGGCCGGCGCCGGTCTCGGACCGGGCCTGCAGCTCCCGGACGTACGCGACGACGTACCAGCGGTCCTCGTGCGGGACGCGGCGATACGACGGCATCACGCCCCGCCCGTTCGCGATCATGCCCCAGATGTAGCCGTCCGAGCGGTCGTTCTTCGCCCGGTCGGAGAGGAGATTCAGGGTCGGCAGAGGGGGCAGCCGGTTCTCCCCGACGACGGGCCCGTCGCCCGCGCCCTCCTCGCCGTGACAGGCGATGCAGAAGCGCCGGTAGCCCACCTCTCCCCGCTCCAGGTCCTCCGGCGTCGGCGCGCCGAGCGGACTCGAGAGCAGGGTGTCGGCGGCCAGCAGGTCGTAGTGCCGCGTCGTACCCGCCGCGACCGTTCCGTCGGGCGGCGTCGGGAGCGGGCCCTCGTAGGTCTCGACCTGCGGCGTCCGAAACATGGTCTTGAACCAGGGCACGTGCTTCACCTGGTCGTCGCAGCCCGAAAGCGCGACCGCCACGGCCGCGACGGGAAGCGCGAATCGGATCCGGCGGGCGACCGCGCTCATGCCGTCACCTCCTCGACCTCCACCGCGCCGGCGTCCCGGAGCAGGGCCTCGAGGTCGCGCTTCCGGCCGCCCGCGTCGACGACGTAGACGCCGAACCGGTCGACGGAGAACGTCTCGCGGTAGGCCGCGGAGATCCGTCGACGCGACCGGTGCGTGTGGAACAGGACCCCGGCGAAGCCGAACAGGCCGGTGAACAGGATCGTCATCTCGAACATGATCACGAAGAAGGCGGGCCACGAGAGAATCGGCTTGCCCTGGGTGATCAGCGGGTACGCGATCGACGTGAGGGCCGTCAGGGCGGTCGCGGTGAGGAACCCCGTGATGCCCCCGATCAGCGCCCAGCGCCGGACCGGGCTGGAGACGATCCCCATCGCCTCCTCCAGCTCCGGCGCGGGGAAGGGGGAGAAGACCTCGAGGTCCTCGTGCCCCGCCTCCCGGAGCCGCTCGATCGCGGCGCGCGTGGCGCCGAGGGTCTCGTACTGGGCGACGATGCCGCTCATCTCAGTGCCCGCCCTCGTGCTCGTGTGCCAGGTGCTCCTTCACCTCCGCGATGCTGATCACGGGCAGTGACTTCGAGAAGAGAAGGAACCAGAAGAAGAACCACATGAAGCTCCCGATCAGGATCAGGATCTCGGTCGTGGTCGGGACGTAGATCCCCCAGCCGCCCGGCTCGTACTCGTGCGCCAGGGAGGTGACGATGATCACGAACCGCTCGTACCACATCCCGATGTTCACGAAGATCGAGATCACGAACAACGCGGCGAGGCTGTTGCGCGTCTTCCTGAACCAGAGGCTCATCGGGACGACCACGTTGCAGAAGACCATCACCCAGAACGGACCCGTGTAGTAGCCCATCGCCCGCCACAGGAAGCTCTCTTTCTCGACCGGGTCCTGCGTCCACCAGGCGAGGAAGAACTCCAGCGCGTAGGCGTACGCCACGATCAGCGAAGTGAAGAGGAGCAGCTTCGCCATGTTGTCGAAGTGGTACTTCGTGATGTACGACTCGAGCCCGAACGCCCACCGCATCGGGATCATGATCGTGATCACCATCGCGATCCCCGAGAAGATCGCGCCGGCCACGAAGTACGGGGCGAAGATCGTCGAGTGCCAGCCCGGGACGATGCCCATCGCGAAGTCCCACGAGACGACGCTGTGGACGGAGAGCACGAGAGGGGTGGCGATCCCGGCGAGGTAGAGGTAGAGCCTCCGGTAGTGACTCCAGTCCTTCACCGACCCCTGCCAGCCGAGAGCGAAGACTCCGTAGAGCCTCTTCCGGAGCCCCGTGAACTTGTCGCGCAGCACCGCGAGGTCCGGGATGAGCCCGAGGTACCAGAACACGAGACTGATCGTGAAGTAGGTCCCGATCGCGAACATGTCCCAGACGAGCGGCGACCGGAAGTTCGGCCAGATCAGGCGCGTCGAGGGGTAGGGGACCAGGTAGTAGAAGTACCAGACGCGGCCGAGATGGATGAGCGGGAACAGGCCCGCCGTCATCACGGCGAAGATCGTCATCGCCTCGGCGGCCCGGTTGATCGTCGTGCGCCACCCCGACCGGACCAGGTAGAGCACCGCCGAGATCAGCGTCCCGCTGTGCGCGATGCCGACCCAGAACACGAAGGTGACGATGTAGACGCCCCAGCTGACCGGGTTGTTGATCCCGGCCATCCCGATCCCGTTCCGGATCTGGTTCGCCCACGCCGCCGCGCCGGCGAGGATTCCCAGCCCGCAGATCGCGATCAGGAACCAGAACCGCCACGACGGCGCGGTGATCGGGCGGCTGATCTCCCGGTTCGCGTCCTTCAGGGAGGGCAGGGCCTTCCCCGGCACGTCGAATTCCGCTGTCGCCATCGGACCCTGTCGGTTGCTCAGTGAGCGGCCCCGGCGTCTTCGCCGGCGTCGTGTTCCGTTCCGTGCCCGCCGCCGTGGCCGTGGCCCGCGTCGACCGGCTTCGCGTGGGTGACGCCGGCGAGGTACGTGATCGCCGGTCGCGTGTTCAGCTCGTCCAGCATGTGGTAGGCCCGCGCGCCCTTCGCGATGCGCGACACGCGGCTCTCCGGGTCCTTCAGGTTGCCGAACACGATCGCCTGGGTCGGGCAGGACTGCATGCAGGCCGTCTGGATCTCGCCGTCCTCGACCAGGCGCCCCTCGGCCTTCGCGTCCATCTTGGCCTTCTGGATCCGCTGCACACAGAAGGTGCACTTCTCCATCACGCCGGTCTGGCGGACCGTCACGTCGGGGTTGAGCTGGAGGTTCAGCGGATACGGCCACTCGTAGGTGAACCAGTTGAAGCGGCGCACCTTGTAGGGGCAGTTGTTCGCGCAGTACCGCGTGCCGACGCACCGGTTGTAGACCTGCGCGTTGAGCCCCTCCGGGTTGTGATACGCCGCGTACACCGGGCACACCGGCTCGCACGGCGCGTCGCCGCAGTGCTGGCACAGGACCGGCGTGTGGACGGTGACGAACCCTCCGTCCTCGGTCTTCTCGTAGTACCGCATGATCTGCATCCAGGACATGTCGCGGCCCTGGGCGCAGAGGTCCTCGCCCACCGTCGGGATGTTGTTCTCCGCGAAGCACGCGACCACGCAGGCGCCGCACCCGGTGCAGGCGTTCGTGTCGATCGTCATGCCCCAGCGGTAGGGGCTGTTCGGATCGGAGTCCCAGGCGGCCTCGACGATCTCCCGGAGGTCGACGTGGTGCCCTCCGATCGCGGCGAGCGCGTCGTCCACCTGCATCGTCTCGGCGATCTCGCGGCCGAGGTCGGTGTCGTTCCCCTGCATGATCGGGAGCCGGCCCTTCCGGCCGACGGCCGTGATCTCCACCGTCACCCCGGCGAAGGCGAGGGCGCCGCTCCGGCCGTCCACCGTCGCGTCGAGCAGGTCGAGCGCGTTGACGCCCCGCCCGCGTGCGTGGCGGCCGTATTCCGTGTGTCCCTGTCCCAGCGGGATCGCGATCGCGTCCGGCCGGATGCCCTCGTAGACGTAGGCCGGGGCCGTGACGGAGCCCGCCCCGGAGCGGACCTCGACGAGGTCGCCGGTCTCGAGGCCGAGCGGTTCCGCCGTCTCGGGGTGCAGCTCCACCCACGAGCTCCAGACCGCCTTCGTCACGGGATCGGGCAGCTCCTGGAGCCACGAGCGGTTCGCTCCGCGCCCGTCGAACAGCTGCGCGCTGGGATAGGCGACCAGCCCGAAGCCCTGCAGGGCGGGCGGGAGAGTGAACCGGTAGTTCGCCCCGGCCGCCGTGAGCGCGGGCGCCGGCTCTCCGTCCGCCGATGCCCCGCCCAGCTTTCCGCTCGCGAGCAGATCGTGGCGGAACGACGCGAACGGGACGCCCTCGGGGGCGGCCTCGCGCCAGCGCGCCTCCAGCCACGACCGGAAGTCCTCCGCGTCGAACGCGCCGCGGCCCGCCGCCGCCGACAACCCGAGCAGGATGTCCTCCCGCTGCCTCGTGTCGAACAGCGGACGGAGGACGGGCTGGCCGATCGCCCGGAGCCCGGGCCGGATCTCCGCATCGCCCCAGGACTCGAGCTCGTGGCTCGAGGGGAGGATCCACGTCGAGGCCGCCGCGGTCTCGTCGAGGTGCGTTCCGAGGGATACCCGGGTCCGGACCGCGGCGTAGGCCTCGCCGAACCCGACCGCCTTCGGCATCGCGTAGACGGGGTTCGTGCCGGCGACGAGAACCGTGTCGAAGGCGCCGGCGCGCATCCGGTCGGCCAGCGCGCGCATCTCGGCGAAGCTCGCCGTTTCGCCGCGGACCGGGCCCGACCCGAACCGGACCGTCGTGCCGATCGCGCCGGAGACGAAGTTCAGGAGCGCGACCGCGAGGTGCGCCTCGGTGGCGGCCTGTCCCTGGCCGGAGACATCCGGCGGCAGAGCGATGGGCGCGTGCGCCCCGGCGATCTCGCCGGCCAGGGAGCGGATCCGGTCCGCGGAGACCCCGGCCCTCTCGGCCACGGCGTCCGTCGTGAACGGAGCCAGGGCCCCGCGCACGCGCTCCGCGGCGCCTCCGCCCCTTCGCTCCGCCACCTCGCGGGCGACGGCGAGGGCCACGAGGCCCTCGGTCCCCGGCCGCGCGGCCAGCCACTCGTCGGCGTTGAGACCGGTGAGGGAGAGGCGCGGCCCGACGTGCGTGAACTTCGCGTGGCGTCCCGCCTCGACGTCCCGGGCCCGCGAGAATCGTCCCGCGAGCTCGACCGGAGCGAGCCAGGTTCCGAGGAAGTCGGCGCCGAACGACACGATCCGGTCCGCCCGGTCGATCTCGAACGAGGGGATCTCCCGGGTGCCGAACGCGATCTCGTGGGCCGTGCGGAGCGCCTCGACCCCGAGCGGTTCCCAGGCGATCCACTCCGCCCCCATCGCGTCCGCCCAGGACCGCACGAACTCGGCCGGGCCTCCCGTCATGGGGCCCGTGAGCAGCAGCGTCCGTCCCGGCGTGAGCGCCGACGCCACCGCCTGCAGACCCTCGTCCCACGCGGCGTCGACGAAGCCGTCGCCCTCGCGGCGTCGAGGTCCGGCAATCCGGTCCGGGTCGTAGAGATCCTGGAGAGCCGACTGCGCGAGCGCGGAAAGCCGCCCCTCGTTCGGAAAGTCCGGGTGGCCCTCCAGCTTGATCACGCGTCCGTCCCGCGCCGTCGCGTGCAGGGCCAGCGGTTCCGGACCGGCCGACGAGAGCACCGTGGCGTAGGAGACGTTCGTACCGGGGACGACGTCCTCGGGCGGGACGAGGTACGGGATCAGCTTGTCGCCCACGTCGGGCGGCCCGCAGCTCGTGGCGGCCGCCCCCGCGCCCGCCACGCCGAGGACCTTCAGGAAATCGCGCCGCGTCGTGCCGTTGTTCATGCGCTTCCGGTGCCGGGTCTCAGTGATGACAGACGGTGCAGTCGATCGGAGCGCGGTTGTCCGCGTACTGCTCGTCGATCGCTCGCGGGTACAGGCCCACCGGCTGCCGTCCCTCGGGGGTCGGCGGCGGCGGGAACTTCTCGACCAGGAGGCGGTCCGTCGCCACGTCCGTGTCCTCGCCCTCCGCCCAGTGGCAGTCGAGGCACCAGCCCATCTTCAGGGAGGAGAACTGGTAGACGCGGTCCATCTCTTCGACCTTGCCGTGGCACTCCTCGCACTCGACCTGGCTGCGGATGTGCGCCCGGTGCGGGAACTGGACGAAGTCAGGAACCTTGTAGATCCGCTCCCAGGGTACGGGTTCTCCGCGCTCCCAGTAGCCGCGCAGCCGCTGGATCGGAGGCAGCTGTGCCCCGACGATCCGGTGGCACCCCATGCAGAGCTCGATCGGAGGGATCACGGCGACCTCCGACTCCTCCGTC
>Ga0316577_10000973_pt1 | contig 12793 bp, 10 predicted proteins | sample S5NA_FD_203073 | JGI IMG/M metagenome (GOLD analysis project Ga0316577, IMG submission 203073) | Rhizosphere microbial communities from salt marsh grasses in Alabama, United States - S5-7_050615r2r1 | ecosystem: Host-associated > Plants > Roots > Rhizosphere | place: USA: Alabama | collected... | reverse complement strand
CTGTTGCAGGCTGAAAAGATGGCTTCCCTGGGAAAGCTGGCAGCCGGGGTCGCCCATCAGATCAACAATCCCCTCGGCGGGATTACGCTGTTTGCCAAACTGATGCTGGAAGACTACGATCTGGAAGAAGCAGTCCGCAATGATTTGCAGCGAATTCTCAATGATGCCGAAAGGTGCCGGGATACCGTCAAGGAGTTATTGGAGTTTACCCGACAAACCCGCCACCTCATGCAGCCTTATGATGTCAATGAAGCGATTTCCCGTACGCTGTTTCTCTTCGAAGACCAGAGTCTATTTCATAATATCGAGATTGAAAAGCAGCTCGGGGATAACCTTCCGCCGATAAAGGCGGATATCCAACAACTCAACCATCTGTTTATGAACATCATTCATAACGCCGCTCAGGCCATGGAAAGCAAGGGCAAGTTGACGGTAAGCACATTCCAGGTTTCCGACAAAAAAGATATCTGCATTGAGATATCGGACTCCGGTCCCGGAATTCCACCGGATATTTTGCCGCACATTTTCGAACCTTTTTTCACCACCAAAGAAGAAGGTGAGGGAACCGGTCTGGGACTCAGTCTCGCGTATGGAATCGTTGAAAACCACAAAGGAAAAATTGCGGCCCGCAACAAACCCGATGGCGGAGCCGTATTTACGATAACGTTTCCTGTTGCTGATCAGGGCAACGATGGAGATCAACGTGCCGAAAAATGAAAATAACATCCAGGTATTGGTCGTCGACGATGAGCTCAATATACGGGAGGGGTCGCAACGCATCCTAAACCGGGCCGGATTTGACGTGCTGACCGCATCTACAGGGCTGGAGGCTCTTGATATGCTTGACAGCCAAATCGCTCCCATTATTCTGCTGGACCTGAAGATGCCGGGAATGGATGGGATGGAGGTCTTAAAACGAATCCGCCAACTGGACGAAACGATACTGGTTATCGTGATCACCGGTTTTGCAACGGTGGAGACCGCCATTGAGGCGATGAAGCAGGGCGCCTATGATTTTATTCCCAAACCTTTCGAACCTGAACAGTTGCGGATTGTGGTCAACCGGGCCGCCGAAAAACTGCGGCTCACCCGTGAAACTGAGATTTTAGAGCTTGAACGCAACCAGACTCTGGCAGACCTGGCCACCGAGAAAAGCCGCATTCGGACGGTTCTCGAATCTCTTCCCAACGGTGTAGGCGTAATCAACGCCAAGGGGCAGGTGGTCTGGATGAACCCTGCTTTTCTACGTATGCTCGGTTTGCAACCTGATATGGAGACGGGCAAACCCATCGAGGATTACATCGCCGACAAGCAGCTCTGTAATCTGGTTCGCGAAATTTCTTTAGGCCGGCATATAGACTATGAGGATATTCCCGCTTGCGAACTGGCGATTTCAGATGAGAATTTTATCGAGGCCCGCAGCCGGCCGGTTTTGGATGATCGCAAGCAGTGCCTGGGTGCGGTGGTGAACCTGATGGACATCACCAACATGAAGATTATTGACCGCATGAAATCCGAGTTCGTCGCCAAAGTGTCCCATGAACTGCGTTCACCGCTTGCCACCATTCACGAGCAACTGGTTCATGTGCTGGGGGACATGGTAAAAGAATCCACCAGCCCGGACCAAAATATTCTTATGCGGGCTAAAGAAAAGACCCATGGGATGATTTCGCTTATCGGTGATTTGCTGGATCTGTCGCGTATCGAAGCCGGTATGGTCACCCAGGAACCCAAACGGGTGCAGCTCGAGGATTTATTAAGCGATATTGTTGATTTTATGGCAGAACGGGCTGCCATGAAAGATCAGAACCTTATTCTGGAACTTCCTGCAGAACCGCTTCCGGCGCTAACCGCCGATCCACTGGCTTTAGAAAGCATTTTTGGCAACCTGATCACCAATGCGATGAATTATTCGCAGGCAGGTGCGGAAATCAGAGTTAAAGCCGAGCTGATCGGCTTGAGTATTCAGGTGAGCGTGATCGACACCGGTTTCGGAATCGAAGCGCGCCATCTGGAAAAAATTTTTGAAAGATTTTACCGGGTAAAAGATGAAAATACGCGTTTTGTCACCGGAACCGGCCTGGGGTTGCCTATTGTGAAAGGGCTGCTGGATTCCATGGGGGGCTTTATTGATGCGGAAAGCACGCTGGGCAGCGGCAGCAAGTTTACGGTTACCCTGCCGGTAAAGCAAGCCGAGGAGATTGGTTGAGATGGCTTCGAAATTATTTCTGGGACGGCGCATTAGAAGCTGTCGGCTCACCCTTCCTTCAGCGCATTTATAAATTCCGCCGGAGCAACCTGGACCTTGGTCCACAGGGCAAACGTTCGCCTGGCCTGGAATGCCAGGGCCGGCAGACCGTCCATAAATTGGATGCCCTGGGCGCGCGCCATATTCTGCCAGAAATTCTGGCTGCGTCCGTAATTTAGATCCATCACCAGGCGGCACCCTGTCGGCTGGAGTTTTTCGATTAAAGTCGCCAGTTCCGGATCTTCCTGGGGGCTGGAGACGGAAGTGGCATTGACCACAATGTCAGCTGCAAGCGGGTGTTCCACAAGTTCGTCGATGGAACATCCCTCGACGTCGAAACGTTTTGCAACGGCCGTTGCTTTTTCGGGGCTGCGACCGGCGACCCGGATCGTCCCGGCCCTGAGCCAGTTCAGCATGAAGACCACCGCCTTGGCAGCACCACCGGTTCCAAAGACCACTGCCGACTTTCCGGCAACCTCAAACCCGGCATCGTTTAAAGCATCCATAAAGCCGATGGCATTGGTATTGTAACCTTTGAGGCTGTCTCCATTGCATACAATCGTGTTGATGGCCCCGATGATATTGGCGCCTTCGGAGAGGACGTCCAGATGCGGAATGACTTTTTCCTTGAACGGAACGGTGACGTTTGCGCCTGAGATATTCAATACTTTAAGGCTCTGCAGAGCGAGGCCTAGATCTTGCGGGTTTACCTTAAACGGTACATAGACTGCCTGAATACCAATCCGTTGAAGCACCCTGGAAAACATGACAGGTGATTTCGAACTGTACACCCTTTCGTCACTTAAGATACAGAATACTTTCATTCTTATCTTACATGCCCAACAGCCCCTTGATGCTTTCGGTGATCTGCTCCGCGGACGCCGGTTTTGCCAGGTAATCATCGGCTTCCGTGCTCATTCCGTCAGCATGCGAGTAGCGGGTAGAGGTTACATGCGACGCCACGGCCGTCAGCAGGACGATGGGAATATCCGCATAGCGCTCGTCTGCCTTCAATTCCGAGCAAACCTTGTATCCGTCTTTTTCCGGCATCATGACATCCAGCACGATGGCATCCGGCGGATTGGCTTCTACTTTTTCGAGACCCTCGACGCCGTTGTAAGCAATTTCAACTTCAAAGCCTTCTTTTTCCAGGTTTTCCTGAACAATGGCAGCGAAATCAGGCTCGTCATCCACCACGAGAATTCTTTTTTTCTCGCTCATTTTAAATTAACCTCCTTTCTCAATCAACCTTGGGTCGCGGATAAAGGCCGCCCTTTTCCACGATCTGAGGCACCATTTCCTCCCATTCAATGGCCATGATATGAAAGCCGGCGACACCCTCCACCTGCTTGAGTCTTTCGATGGACTCGATGCAGATTTTGATTCCTTCTTCAGCCTGTTTTTCTTTAGGTGTATCGCCCAGACGCTGGACAACTTCGTCGGGTACATCCATCCCGGGGACTCTTTTTTTCATATACCGTGCCATGCCGACACTTTTCATGGGTGTCAATCCGGCCAGGATGTAAACTTTTTCGTGCAGTCCGCGATCCCGGACGCCTTTCATCCATTCTTCAAATTTGTCGAGATTATAAATGCACTGGGTCTGAATGAACTCCACGCCGGCCGCAGCTTTTTTTGCCAGTCGCGGAACGCGAATTTCAAACGGATCGGCAAACGGGTTGGCAGCGGCACCCACAAACATCTGCGGCGGTCGATTGATCTCATCCCCGCCGAGAAATTTTTTCTCATCACGCATATACCGTACCGTCTGGATCAACTGCATAGAATCGATATCATGAACATTCTGGCCCTGGGCACAATCCCCGAAACTCTGATGGTCTCCGGACAGGCACAGAATATTGTGAATATCAAACGAGGCTGCGCCTAAAATGTCGCTTTGCAGGGCGATACGATTGCGATCGCGGGTGACCATCTGCAGAACCGGTTCAAGCCCCATCAATTTCAATCGAATACAGGCGGCCAGGCTGCACATGCGGGTGACCGAGGTTTGATTGTCGGTGATATTGATGGCGTCCACGTGGTCTTTGATCAGCTCGGCTTTTTTAGTGATCGCTTCCGGATCGCTGCCCCGGGGAGGACCGCATTCGGAAGTAACGGCTAAATGTCCTTCGCTCAGAATCTTTTCAAGCTTGCTCGGTGTTTTAACGCTCATTGCTGCACATCCTCCCTGACTACTTTTCTCGGGCCCCCTGCTCTGTCGGTGGACCAGTCTTTGATGGGACACAGTTTTTCGAATTGGTCGAGTTTATCCAGGGCTTTCATGCGATCGACAATCAACTGCCAGGCGCAATCAATTTCGGGGTTGACTTCGCACTTACCTGCTGTAGAACCGCCACAGGGACCGTTGAACAGACGCTTGGCACACCTGGAAACCGGACAGACACTGCCGGTGGTCGCCAGGATGCACTGACCGCAGCCCTGGCAACGCTCCGTCCAGAGTCCACGTTTTTCGGTAGCCCCCATAAAACAGGTGTTGACTCCCGGATAGACCATGATGGACGGGTATTGTTCGGCTGTAAACTGAATACCGACACCACAAGCCAGAGAAACCACGGCATCATACTGATCAATGACATCGCGAATTTCCTCCAGGTATTCGTGATCACACTGCCTTTCCAGGGTAATTTCATCGATTTTGACTTCCTTACTCTCGTTGAGAGCATTCATTCTTAAGGCGGATGCCAGAACCTGGACCTCCTTTTGCCCGCCGGCTTCGCAAACCGTGACGCATTCGTTGCAGCCGAGAATCAGGATGTTTTTGTGGTTTTTGAGGTATTCAATGATTTCCTCAACCGGTTTTTTGTCGGCAACTATCATAAAATGTAACCTCTCTATATTTATTGGTTTGCCTGTTGAGTCCGTTGGTCCCTTGTTTTAGGTAACCGCAAACAGGCGAACCGCTTTTATGCAGCTTTGTTTTTGGCCAATTTGATCGGGTTGGGACCCATCTCCTTGATCTGCTGGGTAAATTCCGTCGCATATTGGGCAAAACGGGGGCCTTCGCTGGAAGACAGATTAAACATTTTTGCCCGTTGCCCGCCGATGCCGATCGTGTCCAAAATTTTCTGGGCCTGCTCAACTCTTCTACGGGCCATCAGATTGCCGGTGTTATAATGACATTCACCTTCCAAGCATCCGATGACGCAGGCACCGTCGGCACCCTTTTCGAATGCGCGCATGATATGGATGACGTCAACTTTCCCGGTGCAGGGAACACGAACAATTCTAATGTTTGTCGGATATTGCAATCGCATCGAACCTGCCAGGTCCGCCGCCGTATACCCTCAGAAATTACAGCAAAATGCGATAATGATCGGTTCAAAATCTTTGTTCATGGTTTTCCTCTTTTAAAAATACCTGAAATTAGTACATTTTTTCACCACAGCGCACACAGAGTTCACAGAGATTTTATAATTTTAGTTTTTATCTATCTCGGTGTTCTCTGTGATCTCCGTGGTAAATTAAAATCCGCAATCCGCAATCCGCAATCCGCAATCAGAGGACTCCTTCCAGCAAGGCCTCCACCTTGCACAAAATCTGATCGTCCTCATACCAGTTGAGTTGAATGGCCTTGGCCGGACACTCCGCGCAACAGATGCCGCAACCGTGGCACAGGGCTTCATCGATTTCACTGACACCATCGGCATTAATCTTGGGAACATCAAACGGACATGAGCGCACACAAATGAGGCAGGAAGCACATTTTTCAGGTGCGACCTTGGCGACGACAGCCGACAGGGTCAGCGCGGGCTGGGACAGAAATGTAATGGCTCTGCCGGCAGCAGCGTTGGCCTGCGAAATCGTTTCGGACAAAAGTTTGGGGCTGTGAGCCGTGCCGCAAACAAAGATTCCCTCCGTGGCCATGTCTACCGGCCTTAACTTGACATGCGCTTCCATGAAATAGCCTTCCGGTGTGCGGGCCAGTTTGAGAATGGAGGAAAGCTCCTCGGTGTCTTCAGCCTGCATGCCGGCACTGAGCACCAGCAGATCGGCATCGACCGTCAAGGGCCGATTTAAAATGTGATCGTTAAAAGTGACCTTGACGCCGGCATCGGATTTTTCGACCACCGGCGGATCCTCCGCATCAAAACGGAAGAAAAGGACCCCTTTCTGCCTGGCTTTGGTGTAATAATCTTCCAGCAGGCCGTATGTTCGAATATCGCGGTAAAGCACGTAAACGTTCATATCGGGGTTGAGCTCTTTTAGATGCAGCGCATTTTTTACAGCCGTCTGGCAACAGATCCTCGAACAATTCGGATTTTCCTCATTGCGGGATCCAACACACTGGATCATAACCACTTCCTTCGGATCATCGAGCTGTCCCTGTTCCATTCGTTCGGCCAGCTCCAGCTGGGTCAACACGCGTTGGTCCTGTCCGTAAAGAAATTCTTTGGGGCGGTACTCGTGGGCGCCCGTTGCCAGGATGACCACACCGTGGTCGATCTTGCGCGAATACATCCCGGGACCGACCAAAAGCTCGGTGGTGAAATTACCTTGGAAGCCGGAAAACCCGACAATCAGTGAGCGGGTTAGAACCTGAATTTTGGGGTGCGACGTTACATTTTGAATCAGATCTTTCAGGTAATCATCGACTTTTGCGCCCTCGATGGTCGCCGTCAGCCGTTTGGCCAGACCCCCGAGCGCATCTTCCTTTTCCACCAGGACAACTTCATACCCCTGGCCGGCCAGCCCTAAAGCCGCATTCATGCCGGCCACTCCTCCGCCGATGACCAGACCTCTCTGAACCACCGGAATTTTCTTTTCTTCGAGGGGAATCAGGGTATCGGCCCGAGCGACCGACATGCGCACCAGATCCTTGGCCTTGGCGGTTGCCTGCTCCTTGGTCTGGGCGTGAACCCATGAGTCCTGATTGCGAATGTTGGCCATTTCAAAAAGGTATTTGTTGAGACCGCAGCTCTCCATGGTATCCTGGAAAATCGGTTCATGGGTCTTGGGGCTGCAGGCCGCAACGACCACCCGGTTTAAGCCCTGCTCTTCGATGATCTCTTTCATCTTGTCCTGTGAATCCTGGGAGCAGGTGAACAGATTCTGGGTTGCAAAGGTCACGTTGGGTAAATTCTTGGCATATTCTTCCACCGCTGCGACATCTACCACGCTGGAGATGTTCACACCGCAATTGCAGACAAAAACGCCGATGCGTGATTCCTGTCCGGTTACATCGACTTCATCCGGCTTCTCGACGCTGCGCGTGAGTGTATTGCGGACCTCGGCCAAACGGGAGCCGGCGGCGCAGGCCGCCGCACTGGCTTCGATAACCGAGCTGGGAATGTCCTTGGGTTCCTGGAACACGCCGCAGGCGTATACCCCGGCGCGGGACGTCTCGATGGGGTTAAACGGATGGGTGACCGCAAAGTTGGAGTCATTCAGCTCGACACCGATCCTTTCGGCCAGCTCGACGGTGGACGGCGGTACCTGCAGGCCCACTGAAAGCACGACCATGTCGAATTCTTCAATCTGCAGCCGGCCGGTATCGTCCATATACCGAATGCTCAGATTCCCGGTGTCGCGGATTTCGTCCAGCGAATGGATGCGCGATTTGATGAAACGGATTCCCGCATCTTTGGCGCGGTTGTAATATTTTTCATAATCCTTGCCGAAGGTGCGGATATCCATATTGAAAATAACGCAATCCAGGCCTTCGCCGGCATGTTCCTTGGCGATCATCGAATCCTTGCAGGCATACATGCAGCACACTGACGAACAATAGCTGTTGCCGCACTGGTTGCTATCCCTGGAACCGACGCACTGCAGCCAGGCGATTTTTTGCGGTTCCCTGTCATCCGAAGGCCGCTTCAAATGCCCCATGGTGGGCCCCGAAGCGCTCAGGATTCTTTCAAACTCCAGGCTGGTGACGACGTTGGGGCTGGCTTTGTAATGATATACGTTTTCCAGGGGGGAAGGATCATAAGGTTCGCTGCCGGGACACAAAACCACGGAACCAATTTCCAGATCGAGAATTTCTTCCTGCTGGCTGTGGTCAATGGCATTGGCCAGGCAGGCCTCCACGCACTGGTAACATTCACAGCAATAGCCGCAATTCAGGCAGCGCGCCGCCTCTTTCTGACCGGCGGCTTCTTCATAGCCCAGCTCCACCTCGGAAAAGTTGCCCCGGCGCTTTTCCACCGGCAGCTCCGGCATGCGGGCGCGTGGCATGCGGGGCTCTTCATCTGGCACCGGTCGGTAACACGGATCTTCATAAACGACCGGTTCCCGGCCCTCGGCCATGTCGCGACCTTCAATATAGCGCAGGATGGATTCGGCGGCTTCCTTGCCGGCACCGATCGCCCCGATGGCCACCCAGGGGCCGGATTGCAGGTCACCGCCGGCAAAGACACCCTCGTATTCAGTGGCAAAAGTTACCGCGTCAACTTCGACGGTGCCCCAGCGCGAGATATTCAATCCGGTCACATCTTCGATAGCGGACAGGTCAGGCCGCTGTCCGATGGCCGGGATCAATTGATCGATCTCGATTTCATATTCACTGCCGGGAATCGGTATCGGCCGTTTGCGGCCCGAAGAATCCGGTTCACTCAGTTCCATGCGGATGCAGCGCAACCCGACGACTTTACCATCTCGGGTCAGCACTTCCTGGGGTGCGGAAAGATAGGTGATTTGAGCGCCCTCATCCTCGGCCGCCTGGATTTCTTCCTCCCAGGCCGGCATCTCAGCGCGCGTCCGGCGATAAATAATGTGAACCTCGCCGGTTCCCATCCGAAGCGCGGCACGGGCGACATCGATCGCCACATTACCGCCGCCGATAATCGCCACTTTTTGCCCGACCTCGGTTTTGCCGGTCAGATTGGTTTCTCTCAGAAAATCGACACCCTGACGCACGCCGCTGACCTTTTCACCGGGAATGCCCAGTTCGATACCCTTGTGCGCTCCCAATGCCAGGTAAACCGCTTTGTATCCGTCATTGAGTAAATCTTCCACCGTCAAATCGGGTCCCAGCGGTGTGCTGGTCTTGATTTCCACCCCCAGATTCGTGATGACTTCGATTTCCTGATCGATTATTTCACGCGGCAACCGATGGGCCGGGATACCGACCCTGAGCATGCCGCCGGCTTCGGGCAGGCCTTCGTAAATGGTGGATAAAATCCCCTTTTTCGCCAGGTGATAGGCACAGGAAAGGCCCGCCGGACCGGAGCCGATAATCGCGACCTTTTCCTTGCGTGGCGGCGCACACGCGATCTCTATTTTGCGGCAGTCATACTGGTCGGCAGCCAGACGTTTCAGGTCGCGAATGGCGACCGATTCATCGACATCACAGCGGCGGCAGGCGTCTTCACACCCATGCGGGCAAATCCGGCCCAGGACACCGGGCAGCGGCAGATCCTGCATGATAATTTCCAGGGCTTCTTTGTATTTGCCCATCTTGACCATGTTGACGTAGCCTTGAACGTTCAGACCGCCGGGACATGCCAGGCGGCACGGCGCTTTATCGCCCTTTTCGATGGCAAAAGCCCCGGGAATTGCCTGGGCATATTGTTTATAGGTTGCTTTTTTAGCAGCAAGATTTTCCTGATATTCATCCGGAAGATCTACGGGGCAGACCTTGGTACACTCACCGCAGCTGGTGCATTTGGCAAGGTCAATGTAGCGAGGATTTTTGCGAATCCGGGCCCTGAAGCTTCCCGATTCACCGTCCAGTGCAAGCAGTTCGCTTTCGGTTAAAAGTTCAATGTTTAAGTGCCGGCCGACCTCGACCAGTTTGGGCGAGATAATTCACATGGCACAGTCATTTGTGGGAAAGGTCTTGTCCAGCTGGGACATTAAACCGCCGATGGCGGAGGACTTTTCCACCAGATAAACATAGTATCCTGCGTTGGCCAGATCCAGAGCGGATTGCATTCCTGCGATACCGCCACCGAGGACCATGACAGAACCCACTTTGCGGGTATCATCCATTTCGTCTTTCCTTTAAGTGTATTGCAGTATTTCGGGAAGTTTGTGTTCCCAGCCGAGAGTGCTCAGCAGAACACCGTCGAAGCCTTCCTGTTTTAATGTTGTCACCAGTTCCCCGGCGATTTGAATACATTCGCGCACCTTGTCAGGAGATTTGCGGATGCGTTCAATCAGCCCTTCGGGAACATATACGTCTGGCATATTTTGTGTGATGTAACGGGCCATCCCTAAAGATTTTAGCAGCAGCACCGTCGGAATGATAATGACTTTCTTGCGGTCCACCCGCTTCATGAAGGGTTTCAGACTGGCAACATCAAACAGGGGTGGCGTGATAAAAAAACTTGCACCGGCTTCAATTTTTTTGTTCATTTCTTCCAGTTCCAGTTCGGGAGATTTGCCTTTGGCCCCGGCATTGACCGTTGAACCGACCAGAAACTCGGGGGATCCGGCTATCTCAATGCCAGCCATATCGCGTCCCTTTTGCAGGCCCTGGATAACCTGCAGCAATTCGAATATGTCGATATCATATACCGCACGCGCCTTGTGGTGGTCTCCATAGCTGGGATCCTGGCCGGTAACCGCCATGACATTGCCGATGCCGCAAGCGTAAGCTGCCAGAAGGTCGGCCTGCAAAGCAATCCGGTTGCGGTCACGACAGCATACCTGGACGACGGCCTCGAGTTTCTGGCTTTGCAATACCATGGCAGCGCCCAATGAACTCATCCGCATAACGGCATTGCTCATCTCGGGCACCACAAACGCGTCCACATGGTCCTTGGCCCTTTTGGCATTGGCAACCATCTGGGAGATGTCCACCCCTTTGGGTGGCTCTATTTCCGCCAAGATGGCAAATTCTCCGGCCGCGAACCTGCGTTTTAGCTGCATTTTATTCCTCCGCTTTGCGATTTTAAAGCCAGTTCCAGACACTTAGATGAAGTGCTTATATAGACGTTTTGCATCCTGATTTCAACATTTTTTTTATGACGGGTTTAGTATAGTTTTATGATGGGTTTGATAAGGATTGAATACAGAAGCCCGAATAGGCTACAACGACTTTAATACCATCTACATTTTGAATTGCATTCAGACAATAAGAGGCGGTTATCCTTGACATTATTTGCGCGGTTATGATATTTCAACACCTTTTGGTTTGCGGACGGAAACCGAAAACCGTACAATCCGGCAGCAGCCGGAATAATCTTTGAGCAAACAGGATGAATACCATGAGCAAAGATGCTGCAGTAGGATCGGTTATGGTCATCGGGGGCGGTATCAGCGGAATGCAGGCGGCACTCGATTTGGCTGAATCCGATTATTATGTTTACTTGGTGGAAAAATCGGCCGCCATCGGCGGTCTGATGTCCCAGCTGGACAAGACCTTTCCGACCAATGATTGTGCCATGTGAGTTATCTCGCCCAAACTGGTCGAGGTCGGCCGGCACTTAAATATTGAATTACTGACCACCACTGAACTCTTTGATCTCAAAGGTCATCCGGGTAACTTCACTGCCACAGTAAGGCAGCAGCCCCGCTTTGTGGACCTGGCAAAATGCACCAGCTGCGGAGAGTGTGCGAAAGTCTGCCCGATCACCCTGCCCAATGAGTACGATGAGGGTCTTGCGGAACGCAAAGCGATTTACAAGCAATATCCCCAGGCGATTCCGGGGGCTTTCGGAATCAGCAAACGCGGCACAGCCCCTTGCAAGGCGACCTGTCCGGCCCACGTAAGTATCCAGGGCTACATTGCCCTAATCAACGAGGGCAAATATCGCGAAGCGCTGGAATTGTTCAAGGAGGATCACCCCTTTCCCGGTATTTGCGGTCGGGTATGCCACCATCCCTGCGAGGAGATATGCACCCGCAACGACGTTGACCAACCCCTGGCAATTCGGGAATTGCACCGCTTTCTGGCCGACTGGGAATTGAGCCAGGAGACGCCGTATATCCCTGAAGTGGCTGAAGCGCGGGAAGAAAAAGTGGCCATTGTGGGCTCGGGCCCGGCGGGATTGACGGCGGCCTACACCCTTGCCAGGCAAGGCTATGCGGTGACGATTTTCGAAAAATTGCCGGTTGCCGGCGGCATGATGGCGGTGGGCATACCTGAATACCGTTTGCCCAGAAATATTCTTCAGAGCGAAATCAAAACGATCGAGCAAATGGGCGTCACCATTCAGACCGGTGTTACTTTCGGCAAAGACATTACGTTGGACAGCCTTAAAGCGCAGGGCTTTTCGGCTCTTTTTTTAGCCATCGGCCTGCACGGCGGACGAAACCTTGGCGTGGCAAACGAAGATATCGAAGGTGTCCTGCAGGGCGTTGATTTTTTACGTGACACCGCCATGGGCAAAGATGTTCCCATCGGTGACGATGTCATCGTCGTTGGCGGCGGTAATGTCGCCATCGATGTCGCCCTGACGGCGAAACGCAAAGGTGCCAAGAAAGTCACTCTGGTTTGTCTGGAAAAACGCGAGGAGATGCCCGCCTGGGAGCATGAAATCCAGGAAGCGCTGGAAGGGGAAATTGAGATCATTAACAGTTTCGGACCCAAGGCATTTTTTATTGATAAAAGCGACAGGGTCTCCGGCATCGAATTTAAAA
>Ga0316577_10000970_pt1 | contig 12795 bp, 5 predicted proteins | sample S5NA_FD_203073 | JGI IMG/M metagenome (GOLD analysis project Ga0316577, IMG submission 203073) | Rhizosphere microbial communities from salt marsh grasses in Alabama, United States - S5-7_050615r2r1 | ecosystem: Host-associated > Plants > Roots > Rhizosphere | place: USA: Alabama | collected... | reverse complement strand
CCTGGACGACGCTTCATTCCGGCCCGGCGAGCCCCGTCCCATCATCCTGGCCTGCGCGGTCCAGAGCCGTGCGAACCGTCCGCGGCAGTACGCCTGAATACCTGAAGCGGAAACATAAGATACGGTTTTGCCAAAGCATCGGATTTCTATACCCTGACCCATCCCCATCCCTTACCGATCTTGCCTTTCGCGCCGATTCCGCCTACAATAGGCGCGTGCTTGAGAACAATGGCTCGATCTCAAACAACCCGCCCGGCCCACACTTCGCGCGGAGGCCCAGACACTGGCTCTGGTTCTTCCTCGTCGCGCTATTGCTGTTGATCGCGGGCTGGGTGCTCAACACCAGCCGCCCCGGCGCCCGGGCCGAGGGATGCCCCGAAGGTTGTGCCGCAGCATCCCTGCGCACCGATGGCCCGCTGCAGGTCCTCTCCCTCAACATGCTCCACGGCTTTCCCCGTTTCGCGCACCTGAGCGACCGCCTCGACCTGATCACCGCCGAGATCCAGCGGCTCGATCCCGACATAGTCTGCCTGCAAGAGGTGCCCTGGCACTGGGGCCTTGCCGCCCGCGACCTGGCGGAGCGCGCCGGCCTGAACTACCTCTATTTGCGGGCCAACGGCAACCGCTGGACCATCCTCTTTGAGGAGGGCGAGGCGATCTTGAGCCGCTACCCACTGCGCGGCGCTACAGCTGCCGAGCTGCAGGCCAGCGCTGGTCCCTTCGAGCACCGGGTCGCCCTGCAGGCCACCGTCGCCACACCCTGGGGCCACCTGCGCGTCGTTTCCACCCATCTCACCAATGGCGATCCCTCCGTGAACGAGGCCCAGGCCGCCTCGCTGATCGACCTTGTGAACGGGAGCGAGTCGGGCGTGCCTGCCATCGTCGCCGGCGATTTCAACGCCCGCGAGGACTCACCTCAGATCGGAGCGCTGTACGCCGCAGGCTGGCTCGACACCTACCGCGCCGCCCACCCCGGCGACCCGGGCCGCACCTGCTGCGTTGACGACCTGACCGATCCCGACCAAGTGCTCAACAAGCGGATCGACTACATTTTTCTCGTGCCCGGCGACGGTTCGCTGCAAGTCGCCGGCAGCCGCGTCGTCTTTGACCGGGCCTTGCCCAGCGGCGAAGGTTGGCTGTGGCCATCCGACCATGCTGGTTTGCTGACCACGCTCACCGGAGCCTCCAACCCATGACCACCAGCCATCCGATCCAGCAGAGGAAGGCCGGCAGCGCCCGCATCCTGCTGCGCTGCTACCGCTATCTGCGTCCTTACTGGCTGCCCACACTCGGCGGCTACCTCCTGCTGGTCGCCATAACCGGGCTGTCGCTGCTCATCCCCCAGCTATTCCGCACCATCGTTGACCGCGGCATCGATGGGGGAGATACATCTCTGTTGACCTGGGCGGTGATGGCCCTGCTGGGTGTGACCCTGCTCAAAGGCGTGCTGAGCTATCTTCAGGGGCGCTGGATCGAGGTCAGCTCGCAGGGCGTGGCTTACGACCTGCGCAATGCCATCCACCACAAGTTGTCGGCGCTGTCCTTCTCCTACCACGACCGCGCCCAGACGGGGCAGCTCCTCTCGCGGGCCATCCAGGACGTAGAGCGGATACGCTTCCTGACCGGGCGGGCTACCCTGCGGCTTGTGGAGGCGGGCGCTCTATTGGTGGGTACCTTTATCGCCCTGGTCCAGATCAACGCCCAATTAGCTTTGCTCGCCCTGGCGACGATGCCCCTCGTGGCCTACTTTGCCTACCGCTTCGGGCGCCGCTACCGGCCCCTGTCTCTCGAGATCCAGCAGCAACTGGCCGTGCTGACCACGCGGATCGAACAGAACTTGCGCGGCGCTCGTGTGGTGAAAGCCTTTGCTCAGGAACCCGCTGAGATCGAGCGCTTTGACCGCGAAAACACCCTCTGGTTTGACCTCTCCGCCGAGGCGGTGCGCTTGCAGGCGGCGATCATACCGCTCATCGACCTGATCGCCAGCCTGGGCACTGTGTTCATCATCTGGTACGGTGGTAGCTTGGTCATCAACGGCGGGCTGACCCTGGGCGAGCTGGTTGCCTTTACCACCTACCTGAGCCAGCTCATCAACCCCGTCCGCCGCCTGGGCATGATCATTCCCGCCCTGGCCATGGCGGCTGCCGCCGGCGAGCGGATCTTTGAGATCCTCGACGCCGTCTCTGAGGTGGAGGACACCGCCGATGCCCGCGACCTGCCCGCGGTGCAGGGCCGCGTCCGTTTTGAGAATGTCTCCTTCGCCTACTTTGGGCGGCACAAGGTGCTCAACGACCTCAGCTTCGAGGCCGAGCCGGGCCAGGTAATCGCCCTCCTGGGCGCCACCGGCTCGGGCAAGTCGACCATCATCAACCTGATCCCCCGCTTTTACGACCCCACCGGCGGGCGCATCACGCTTGACGGGCATGACCTGCGCGACGTCACCCTCAATTCGCTGCGTGACCAGATCGGCATCGTCCTGCAAGAGACGACCTTGTTCGCCGCCTCCATCCGCGAGAACATTGCCTTTGGCTGCCCCGATTGTACCGAGTGCGAGGTCATCGCCGCTGCTAAGGCTGCCCAGGCCCACCAGTTCATAACCGAGATGCCCGACGGCTATGATACCCTCGTCGGCGAGCGCGGGGCTACCCTGTCGGGCGGGCAAAAGCAGCGCGTCGCCATCGCGCGCGCCTTGCTCAAGGATCCTCGCGTGCTGATTCTCGACGACGCCACCTCGAGCGTCGATACCGAGACCGAGCGCCTGATCCAGCTTGCCCTGGAGGGGCTGATGCGCGGGCGCACTTCGTTTGTCATTGCCCAGCGGCTGAGCACGGTACGCACCGCCGACCTGATCCTGGTGCTGGAGAAGGGGAGAATAGCCGCCCGGGGTACCCACGAGGAACTGCTGCGCACCTCGGGCCTTTATGCCGAGATCTATAACCGGCAACTCCGCCCGCAGGCGGCGGCTGCTGTTGTCACGCCCGCGCCCGATGCCGATATCTGGGAGGACGCACCATGAGCTTTTCCATCGGTGGCGGCGGATTTCGCATGGGCCCGCGCGGCGCCATTCACAACTTTGGCGACGTGGAAGAAGGCCGCGCCTTCGACCGGCGTATCGTGCTGCGCTTGCTCGACTTTCTGCGGCCGCATTGGAAGCGCATGGCCGCTGCCTTTGTGCTGATGTTGGTCGCCTCGGCGCTGACGCTGGCGGCGCCCTACTTGGTCAAGGTCGCCATCGACCAGCCGATCGCCCAGGGAGATGCCGCCGGGCTGGCGCGCATTGCCTTGCTAATCGCGGCGGCTTTTGTAGGCTTGTACATCACCACTGCCGGAGAGCGCTATCTGCTCTCGTGGGTGGGGCAGCGGGTGCTGGCGACTTTTCGCGAGCAGCTTTTCTGCCATCTCCAGGAGATGTCGCTAGGCTATCATGACACCCACATCATTGGCGTAACCCTGTCGCGTGTTATCAACGACGTCGCCGTCATCAACGAGTTGCTCTCGCAGGGCCTGGTGACCCTGGTCGGCGACACCCTCCTGCTGATCGGTATCGTCATCGTCATGCTGGGCATGAGTCCCCGGCTGGCGCTGGTTACCTTTAGCGTGCTGCCGCTGATGCTGCTGGCGACCGTCCTCTTTACCCGGCGGGCCAAGGTCGCCTTCCGCCAGACCCGGGCCCGCATCGCGGCTGTGGTCGGTGACCTGGCCGAGGACCTGTCGGGCATGCGCGTCATCCAAGCCTTTGCCCAGGAGGATACCTCGCGCGAGCGGTTCGACGAGGTGAACCGCGCCAACCGCGACGCCAACATCGCCGCCATGTCGCTGTCGTTCGTATTTTTGCCCAGCGTCGAGTTTCTGGGGATGCTCGCCACCGGCATCGTGCTCTGGTTTGGGGGGCGAGCCGTGGCAGCCGGCGATCTGACCTTGGGCGTGGTCGTCGCCTTTTTGGCCTACGTCAGCCGCTTCTTCGAGCCGATTCAGGAGTTGAGCCGCCTCTATACCACCATGCAAGCCGCCATGGCGGGGGGCGAGCGGGTGCTCGCCCTGCTCGACACCGAGCCCGAGGTGCGCGACGCCGATGGCGCCGCCGACATGCCGCCCATCGTCGGCCGGGTCGAGCTGCGCGACGTCTCGTTTTCCTATCGCGGCGACACTCGCGTCCTGCACCATGTGGACCTGCACGTAGCGCCGGGGCAGACTATCGCATTGGTGGGACCGACCGGCGCGGGTAAGACCTCTATCGCCAACCTGATCGCCCGTTTCTACGACGTGACCGAGGGCGCGGTTGAGATCGACAGTATCGATGTCCGCGAAGTCGCCCAGCGCTCGCTTCGGGCGCAGATGGGCCTGGTGCCGCAGGACCCCTTCCTCTTTTCGGGCAGCCTTGCCGACAATATCTGCTTTGGGCGTCCCGTTGCCAGCCATGCCGAGGTGGAGCAGGCGGCCCGCCTGGCCAATGCGCACGAGTTCATCCTTGCCCTGCCCGACGGCTATGACACTGAGATTCTAGAGGGCGGGGTTAACCTGTCGGTGGGCCAGCGCCAGCTGATCTGCATCGCCCGCGCCGTGCTGGCTGACCCGCGCATCCTGATCCTCGACGAGGCCACTGCCAGCGTCGACACCATCACCGAGATGCTGATCCAGGACGCGCTGGAGCGTCTGCTGGCGGGCCGGACCGCCATCGTCATCGCCCACCGGCTGAGCACCATCCAGCACGCCGACCTGATCTGTGTCGTCGAGGCAGGCCGCATTGTCGAGCGGGGCCGCCACGACGAGCTGCTAGCCCGCGGCGGCCTCTACCGCGAGCTCTACGATCGGCAGTTTGTGGACTTGTGAGGGTGCATCCCAGAGTTCTGCGCACAACAGCTCGTCTCCGGCGATCCCAACCAAAGCACCGTGTCATGCCGAACGAAGCAGAGCGGAGTAAGGCATCGCCACAGCGCTCACCGTGAGTTCCCTCCCTTTCGCCGGAACATCTCTGGGCATCTCTGAGCCTGGTTGCCTCGATTTCCCTTTTTCGGCAACTTGTGGTATAGTCTTTTTTGGATTCCAGACCGGGAGTACGGCCTGTACACCCCCCGCACCTGGACCGCAAAAAACACAATAGGAGAACGCTCATGGCTGAACGTCGACTTCCCAAAGCACTTCTGCTCATCCTGGTCATCCTGCTGGTTGCCTCCACGGCGAGCGCGCAGATCGACTCGGGCAAGGCCGCGACTCCTGGCCCTGCCGCCAACCGCCATGCGGACAAAACACCCCTCTATTCCCTTTCAGACCCTGAGGTGTACTTGCTGCGCCTGGCCGATCCGCCCCTGGCAAGCTACCGCGGCGAGATTCGCGGCCTGGACGCCACCAGCCCGGTGGCGACCGGCGCTGCCAAACTGGACGCCGACGCTCCCGCCAGTCAGGCCTATCTGGGCTACCTGGCGGAGAAACAGAATGACGTCCTCGACGCCATGCAGCTGCGCTTCGGACACAAGCTGGAGGTCCTGCACACGTACCGCGCTGCCTACAACGGCCTGGCCGTGCGCCTGACCGGTCAGGAAGCGGTCGAGGCTGCAGCCCTGCCCGGTGTTGTCGACGTTGAGCGTGAGTTTGTGCGCTATCCCGATACCGATGTGGGTCCCGCCTGGATCGGCGCGCCCGGTGTCTGGGATGGTTCGGCGACCGGCGGGACAGCCACCAAAGGTGAGGGCGTCATCATCGGCGTCATCGACACCGGCATCAATTTTGACCACCCCTCCTTTGCCGACATTGGCGGCGATGGATACGATCATACGAATCCCTTTGGATCGGGCGTCTATGTCGGCTGGTGCAACCCTGCCCATGAAGACTATGATCCGGCCGTTCACCTGTGCAACGACAAGCTCATCGGTGCCTGGGACTATACCCTGGACGGCAACAAGGGCGAGGACGATGACGGGCACGGCAGCCACACCGCCAGCACCGCCGGAGGCAACTTTGTCGATGCCACCATCTCGGCCCCGACAACCACCGTGGAGCGCGCCATCTCTGGCGTAGCGCCGCACGCGAACCTCATCACCTACGATACCTGCATCTCGGGCCAGGGCTGTCCTGGAGCCGGTCTGGTGGCGGCCATCGATCAGGCCGTCCTGGACGGCGTGGATGTGATCAACTATTCGATCGGTGGTGGCCCGAATAACCCCTGGGCCGACTCCGACTCGCAGGCCTTCTTGGCGGCGCGCGATGCCGGAGTCTTTGTGGCGACCTCAGCCGGCAACGACGGCCCCGAGCCGGGTACCGTGGGCTCGCCGGCCAATTCACCCTGGTTGCTGTCGGTCGGTGCTGTCACGCACAACCGCCAGTTCGTCAACGCATTGACCAACATGACTGGGGGTGATACCGCACCGCCGCCCGATTTGTGGGGCGTGAGCATCACCTCCGGGTACGGGCCGGCACCCATCGTCCACGCCAAGGACTACGGAGATGCTCTCTGTCTCAACGAGTTCCCCGCCGCAACGTGGGAAAATGGCGAGATCGTGGTCTGCGACCGGGGTGTGAACGCACGCGTGGATAAGGGCTGGAACGTGCTCCAGGGCGGGGCGGGCGGCTACGTGCTGGCCAACACCGCCGTGGACAGCGAGGCCGTGGTAGCCGACGCCCACTACCTGCCCGCGGTCCACATCGGCTGGGCCGCCGCGCAACAGCTTCTCCCTTGGCTGGATAGCGGCAGCGGCCACATGGCGACCATTGTCGGCACTACCATCGACCTGTCTCCGGCCAATGGCGACATCATGGCCAGCTTTAGCTCTCGTGGACCTAATCTGCCCGTGCCCGGCGTCATCAAGCCGGACGTGGCTGCGCCGGGTGTGGCGATCATCGCTGCCTCGAAGAACGGCATCGAGTTCGAGTCGATGGGAGGCACCTCGATGGCCAGTCCCCACGCCGCCGGTGCGGCGGCGCTGCTGACCGCGCTGCATCCGGACTGGACACCGGCGCAGATGCAATCGGCCCTGATGACCACTGCCGTCCCCGACAACGTCCTCAAGGAGGACAGCGCCACGGCGGCCGATCCATTTGACCGTGGAGGGGGACGGATTGACGTCAGCCGCGCGGCCCAGGCCGGCCTCGTCCTCGATGAAACTACGAACAACTTTGAGGATGCCGACCCCGGTCTCGACGGCGATCCCACCACACTGAACCTGGCCAGCCTGGCCAACAGCGCTTGCTATCCCACTTGCTCCTGGACCCGTACCGTCAAGAGCGCGCTGGATACGGCTGCAGACTGGACCGTCTCAGTAACCGGCGCTAGCCCGGGCCTGGAGGTGACGGTTTCGCCCACGAGCTTTAGAGCTACCGGCGCCGGCCCGATTGAGCTCCAGATAGACGCCGACACGACCGGCTTCAACGCTGCTAACGATGGCGCCAACGATTGGGGCTTTGCCTCCATCGTGCTGGAGAGCGCGGGCCAGGAAACCCTGCACATTCCGCTGGCGGTGAAAAAGCCGTACACCTCGTCGCCGCTCCTCGTGAGCAAGGAGCCGAACAAGTATGCCGCACCTACGGGCGCCATCGTCGAGTACACCATCCAGGTGACCAACCGCGACAGCGTGCCCCACATCTACAGCCTTACGGACACCTTGCCCGCCGGCGTCGAGTATGTGGCCAGTTCAGCGACGGGCGGCCTGGTCTACGACCCGGGTACCCGCGAGCTCACCTGGCAGGGTGAGATCGACGCCGGGGCGATCGAATACCAGATCACCGAAATCGATCCGCTGCCGTACGTGAACCTGGGCGCCCTGGGCGCTTCGGGCATCTGTGCCACCTACTTCCCCGATGATTGCGACGACGTGACGCTTTCTTGGGGCCTCGGCAGCTACAGCTACACCTTCTATGGCGAGACGCTCACTGAGGTGGACCAGTCCTCCAATAGCATGATCTTTGGTCCCGAGGGCTGGCTGGGCTCGGCCTGCTCGGCCTGCAACCAGCTCTTACCCGAGCCGCAAGAGATCAACCAAGTACTAGCCGGGCTCTGGCGCGACATTCTTCCCGGGGCCGCGGGACAGGGCGAATTCTACGGTGCTCTGATTGATGGCCTGTTGGCCAACCCTGCCGATGTGGTCTTTTACGGCAACTGGCACGACGTCGGCCAGTACGGCGATCTGGCGATCACCAGCCGCCACGCCATCGCCATCGTCATGGACGGCCAATCAGAGCCCGCCGGGCGCATCTACTACATCTATGATGACATCACCGGCGACCTGACGACCAATGGTTTTACCGTGGGCGTGGAGAACAAGACCGGCGACATGGGTGAGACCTGGGCCTACGCCCCCTGCCTTGGTGGTGCCTGTGTACCCGGCGATCCTGTGGGCTCGCCGCCGGCCGATGGCACCACGCTCAGGCTGGATCCATTTGTCCTGGGCACTGACTACACCAAGACCTTCACCTACCAGGTCGAGATCACTGCAGATATCGGCACACTGCTGACCAACATCGCCGAGATCACTAGCACTGCGACCGATCCAGAGGTCGCATCGATGTGGGCCATGGCCGATGTGTCGGTCATCGAGGCGCCGCCCACCTGGTATCTCTACCTGCCTGTCATCCTTCAGAACTACTAGGCCAACTGGCAATCAAAAAGCCCTGGCAGGCCAGACCTGCCAGGGCTTTTCTCTTTCAGTAGGATAGCGGGCGCGGATGCCTACTCCACCGGATCGATCGACTGGATGCCGCCTAGCTTGTTCAGCTGCAAGATCCAGCGGCTGCCGATGGGGTACTGCCGCCAGCGGTTCACATCGGTGAAGGCGCGCGTGTAGGTCTTGTCCTCGGTGGCGAACACGACCTTGTACGTCTCCTCCCGGCTCCCTTCGCGCCGGTTGGCTCCAAGGCTGATCTCGGGCCAGGCGGGATCGAAGTCTGACCCGCTCAACACTAGCGTGTCGATCACCACCCACTCTCGTGCTGTGTACTGGCACCAATCGTCGTACACCTGGTACTCGCAATCCTGCACCACCTCGCCCATACCGGTGCCGGTGTCCACTGTGTAGGGAGTGCCGCACACTTCGACCGAACGGGGGGCGGGGTCAGGCTGCGTGTGGTGGACCTTCTCGGTACAGGTGCCAATGGGCGCGCCAGCCGGTATGTCGTCTCGCCAGGCTTCCTGCGTCACATCCTGCAACCCTTCGACCACAACCGAGCGCTCCCAAGAAGCCGACTGCACCGTGCCGGTGATCTCTTTCGAAGGCAACATCGATAGGACGATCACCACGCAGAACGTAATCAGAATCAGAGCGACGACGGCGATGCCGACGATCGCAAGCGGGTTGATCTTGCGCTTGGGCCGAGCCGTGTCCCGGCTCGCCGCGGCTCGCCGGGTTCGCGCCGCTGGTCGCCGCGGCGTCACCGGTTTCATCGCCCCGCCGCACTTTGAGCACTTACGCGCCGTCGCCGGATTCGACGCGCCGCAATGGGGGCAGATCGCCTGCTCGACGGGTTCTGTGCGGTGCGCGCCTACCACCTGACCGCTCTCCCGCACTGTGCCCCCGGTCAGGTCGCCACCGCACTGCACGCACTTGTCTGCTGTGGCGAGATTGCGCGTGCCGCAGTAGGGGCAGTGGATGTCAGGACCGGCCTTGGCGCGCGCGATCTTGGCTTCGTCGGTGATCAGGGTCTCTTGGGCTGCTTGGTGAAACTGGACGTCCTCCGGTTGGGCGGCCCCGCAGCTCGAGCACTTTTTGTCAGTGCCCTTGTTGCGCGAATCACACTGCGGGCACACCCACTCTAATTCAACATAACCCAGCGATTTCTTGACCATTCTGGTTCTCCTATGGTGCGGTGTGCGCTCAACTTGATCGGCGTCATGTTGCGGTTCCGGTCGTGGATGCAGCCGTGGGGTGAGGGCGGACGCCTTACGCTCGGGGATTATAGCATAGCTGCAATCATGCCGCAAACTGCGGGCCGGGGGCTGAAGAGGTGATGCGCCTTCCAGAGGCAGACCCTCGAGCCTGCTCCCAGTCCCGCGAGATCAACGATCCCGCTGCTTGACTGTTCCCACTCAATGGGGTATACTTCCCACCAGACAACAGTCGGCATCAAAATGGTCCCAACGTAGCGGCATTCATCCGAACCGATCTCGTACTGGCTGCCGAAGACAGGCTGGCACGTGCCAGGCACTTGCCTTCGGCTCGACTGGTTGCTTCCGACTGCCTGACCCATGCCGATATCGAGGGACCTGCCGTCCCGACCGCTTCCGTCGAACCGTGTCCTTCCCGCTCCCCGGGCAGTGGGTGCTTTGCTTGCTTCTGTTTTCCCCCTCATGACCATGCAAGAGACGACCCGACTCACAACGTCGAAAGGAGTTTCACCATGAGCAAGCAGCACACGCGTCCGACCGCCCGCGTCCTGTCTGTCATCCTCGCCCTGGCCATTCTGGCCCTGTCGACGAGTCTCGCCAGCGCCCAGCCGCGCGCCGTGTCTACGCTCTTCACCGAGTTGGCCAAGCTCACCGCCTCCGATGCCGCAGTGTTTAACGACTTTGGCCGTTCGGTGTCAATCAGCGGCGATGTCCTGGTGGTCGGTGCCTCTGGCGGCGATCCGAGTGCAGGGTACCCCGGCGCTGCCTACGTCTTTGAGCGGGATGCGGGCGGACAGGGCGGCTGGGACCAGGTGGCCAAGCTCACTGCCTCCGACGGTATTGCCGACGATCAGTTTGGCTACTCGGTGTCGATCGACGGCGAGACCATCGTCATCGGTGCCCCGTTTACTGATGACAACGGAGATCGGTCTGGCTCGGCATATCTGTTTGAGAAACCGGGCACTGGCTGGGCTGACATGACGGAAACGGCCAAGTTCACCGCCTCCGACGGCGCTGAGTATGATGATTTAGGCTTTTCGGTGTCGATCAGCGGCGATACCGTGGTCGTGGGCGCTCCCGACGACGATGACGAGGGCGACCACTCAGGCTCGGCCTACTTGTATGAGATGCCAGTGGGTGGCTGGGCCGACATGACGGAAACGGCCAAGTTCACTGCCTCTGACGGTGCTGAGATGGACTGCTTCGGCTACTCGGTGTCGATCGACGGCGACACCGTGCTCGTGGGCGCCTACGGGGATGATGCCGGTGGCCTCGATTCGGGCTCGGCCTACCTGTTTGAGAAGCCGGTATCTGGCTGGACATCCATGACCGAGACGGCCAAGCTGACCGCCTCCGCTGCTGCTGAACAGGACGCTTTCGGTATTTCTGTGTCGATCATTGGTGACGCCGTCGCCATCGGCTCTCCCGGGGATGACTATGGCGGCTCAGCATATCTGTTTGTGAAGCCCGTGTCTGGCTGGACCAACATGACCGAGACAGCCAAGCTGTCCGCCTCCGACGGCGCTGCCATGGATGCACTTGGCTATGCCGTGTCAATTGGCGGGGACATGTTGGTGGTCGGCGCCTATGGGGACAGTGCCAACGGCGACCAGTCCGGTTCGGCCTACCTGTTTGAGAAGCCGGTATCTGGCTGGACCTCCATGACCGAAACGGCCAAGTTCACTGCCTCTGACAGCGCGTGGATGGATTCCTTTGGTATGTCGGTATCGATCAGCGGCGACACCGTGGTCGTAGGCGCACTAGGGAACGATGATGATGGCGAGAACTCTGGCTCGGCCTACGTGTTTGGGCCCTTCACCCCGGTTGCTTGGGTGTATTTGCCGGTCGTCCTGCGCAGCGCGCCCTAACTGCTGGACTGGGACAATCTCCAGTTTGGTCCAGGCTGGTTGCACAAAGTCTGCAACGGTTGTCTTTCACAGAACATCGAAAGGAGCTTCACCATGCATAGGCAGCACACACGTCCGACCGCCCGCGTTCTGTCTGTCATCCTCGTCCTGGCCCTCCTGGTCCTGTCGACGAGTCTCGCCAGCGCCCAGCCGCGCGCCGTCACCGCGTCTATCACCGAACTGGCCAAGCTTACTGCCTCGGACGGGGCCGCTGGTGATGAGTTCGGCTATTCGGTGTCGATGAGCGGAGACACGGTGGTCGTTGGTGCATACACGGACGAAGAGAACGGCGACCGCTGCGGTTCAGCCTACGTCTTCGAGCGGGATGCCGGAGGCGCAGGTAACTGGGACCAGGCGGCCAAGCTAACAGCTTCCGACGCGGCCGAGGACGCGTTCTTCGGTTGGTCAGTGTCGATCAGCGGCGACAGCGTGGTCGTCGGGGCCCACGGCGCTGACGACGAGGGGGCAGCTTATATTTTCGAGCGGGATTCCGGAGGCGCGGACAATTGGAGCCAGACCGCAAAGCTCAGCGCCTCCGACGGCGCAGCGGGGAGTGGCTTCGGCGCTGCCGTCTCCATCAGCGGCGACACCGTGGTTGTGGGCGCTCCCGGCGATGACAACAGCGGGTCCAACTTTGGATCGGCCTACGTCTTCGAGCGGGATGCCGGAGGCGCAGGCAACTGGGGCGAGGTGGCAAAGCTCGCCGCCTCCGATGGAATCGAGAACGACTATCTCGGCCGGGCGGTGTCGGTCGACGGCGACGTCGCGCTCATCGGCGCTTGGGGAGCCGATCACGTAGGCCGGGCTTTCCTGTATGAGCGGGGCGCGGGAGGCGCGGACGAGTGGTACCAGGTAGCCAAGCTCACTGCCTCGGATGGGGCCACGTGGGATCTCTTTGGCAGTTCCTTGTCGATCAGCGGCGACACCGTGGTAGTTGGTGCCTATGGCGACGATGACAGCGGCGACATGTCCGGAACGGCCTACCTGTTTGAGAAGCCGGGGTCTGGCTGGACCAATATGAACGAAACCGCCAAGCTCACCGCCACCGACAGTGTTGAAGGCAGCCAATTCGGATAC
>Ga0316577_10000969_pt1 | contig 12800 bp, 11 predicted proteins | sample S5NA_FD_203073 | JGI IMG/M metagenome (GOLD analysis project Ga0316577, IMG submission 203073) | Rhizosphere microbial communities from salt marsh grasses in Alabama, United States - S5-7_050615r2r1 | ecosystem: Host-associated > Plants > Roots > Rhizosphere | place: USA: Alabama | collected... | reverse complement strand
ACGCCCTTGACGATGGGGATGCTCATGACGGCCCCGGCCAGGGCCGCATCCAGCCGGCGGTCCCACTGGACGTGGCTGCCCAGGCCCACCGGGACGCCGCGGGCCACGACCTCGAAGACGCCGCCTACAGTGTCGCCGCCCTCGCGTGCCTGGTCGATGCGGGCGATCATCTTCTTCTCTGCCTCGAGGTCCAGGCAGCGCAACGGGCTGCCCTCCGCTTCCGCTCGGGGGCGAGTGGCGCGGGCGGGGTCGATCGCTACTCCGCCGACCTCCGCCGTATGCGACCAGACATCGACTCCGAGCCTGGCCAGGAAAGCCCTGGCCACCGCTCCGGCCGCCACCCGGGCGGCGGTCTCGCGGGCCGAGGCGCGCTCCAGCACGTTGCGCACGTCGTCAAAGCCGTACTTGACCGCCCCCGCCAGGTCGGCATGGCCCGGCCGAAGCCGGGTGATGGGAGCGGCGCGCTTGTCGGCCCCTTCGGCGAGCGCGGCCAGCTCGGCGGCCTGCTGGTCCGTCAGCGGCTCAACCTGCATCACCCGCGTCCAGTTCTCCCAGTCGCGGTTGCGGATCAGCAGCAGGATCGGCGAGCCGAGCGTCAGGCCGTGGCGGACCCCGGCCAGAATCTCGGCCCGGTCCTGCTCGATGGAGGTGCTGCGGACGCCGCGACCGTAGCCGCCCTGGCGCCGCGCCAGGTCGGCCGCGATCGCCTCGGTCGTCACCGCCAGCCCGGCCGGCACGCCTTCCAGCGTCGCGGCCAGCGCGGGGCCGTGCGATTCGCCCGCGGTCAGGAAGCGAAGACGGCCCATGGACGCGCCCCTACGACTTCACGGCGCCGGGTGGCTCGGCCGTGCCCATGTCCACGGGCATGGGCCGCAGGCCCTGCGCCCGGGCTCGATCCAGCTCGGCTTGCATGGCCTCCAGCGGCGCGGGCTGGCCGGTCCACAGCTCGAAGGCCCTGGCACCCTGGGTGAGGAGCATGTGCTCGCCGTTCATCACTTCGCAGCCGGCGGCCGCGGCATCCTTCAGCAGCTGAGGCTGCGAGGGGTTGTAGATGAGGTCCATGACCAGCAGATCGGGCGGGATGAGAGGCGCCGGGACGGGAGTCTCGCCGGCCTTCATGCCCACCGACGTGGCGTTGACCAGCAGCTTGGTCTTGGCCAGCTCCGCTTCCAGCACCGACTCGTGCCACGGCATTGCCCGCAGGTCCATGTGGGAGGCGCTGCGGCCGAAATGCTTGACCGTCCCCTCGGCGCGGTGGAGGTGGCGGTTGAAGATCACCACCCGCTGGAAGCCCTCGCTGATGAGGGAGTGGACGACGGCCCGGGCAGCACCGCCCGCGCCCAGCACCACAGCATGGCGGGGCATCTTCTGCTTGCCGACGAGCTTGTCCAGCGCCGACCGGAAGCCGGGCACATCGGTGTTGTGGCCGACGAGCTTGTCGCCATCCCGGGAGACGACGTTGACCGCGCCCGTGGCCGACGCGTCTTCGGTCAGCTGGTCCATCATCGCCGCCACGTGCTCCTTGTGGGGGATCGTGACGTTGGCCCCCAGGAACTCGTCGCCGCGCAGCGACTCCACGGCTTCGGCAAGATCGATCAACTTCCGATCCCACAGCTCGTAGCGGGCGTCGATGCCCAGGGCATCGAAGGCAGCCTGCTGCATCCCACCCGAGAAGGAGTGGGCGACGGGGTGGCCGATCAAGACGACGCGGTTGGTCATGCCGTAAGCCTTTCGAGTTCGGTGAAGAAGCCCGGGTACGAGACGGCCGCGCTCTCCGCACGGTCGATTGTCGTCGTTCCGGAGGCGACAGTCCCGGCCACCGCGAAGGTCATGGCCAGGCGGTGGTCGTCCAGCGCTACGGTGGCGGCCCCGCGCAGCGGCGTGGGGCCGGTGATGGCTATGTCGTCGCCGCTGACCTCGACCGAGGCCCCCAGGGCGGTCAGTCCCGCGGCTATGCCGGCGATGCGGTCCGATTCCTTGTTGCGCAGCTCGCCCGCGCCTCGGATCGTCGTCCGGCCCCGGGCCTGGGTGGCGGCCAGGCACAGGATCGGGATCTCGTCGATGGCGGACGCGACCTCGGCCGGGCCCAGGTCGATCGCAACGAGGTCGCTCGACCGAACGGCCAGGTCGGCCAGGGGCTCGCCGGCGTCGGAGGGCTCGGCCGGGCCGATCGGGTGCTCTTCGATCAGGGCCCCCATTCGAACCAGGAGGTCGATGGCCGCCCGGCGGGTCGGGTTCACGCCCACGGCCCGTAGCGTCAGATCGGCGTCGGGGTGGATCGCCCCCGCAACCAGCCAGAAGGCGGCAGCCGAAGGATCGGCCGGGACGCGTTCGTCGAGCGCGGCCAGGGCCAGCCCGCCGTCTACGCTCCAGGCCACCGCTTCACCTCCCCGATCCTCGGCCGGCTCGCGCTGGACCGGAATGCCGCGGGCCCGCAGCATCCGCTCCGTGTGGTCGCGAGTGGCGACCTTCTCCCGCACCGTGGTCGTCCCTTCGGCGCGCAGGCCGGCCAGAAGGATGGCCGACTTGACCTGAGCGCTCGGCACCGGGGTCGCGTAGTCGATCGGACGAAGCTGTGAGCGGCCGATCACGACCAGCGGCGGAAGGGAATGGGCCTTGCGGGCGTACAGTTCCGCGCCCATCGAGCGCAGTGGCTCGATGATACGGGCCACCGGACGGGTCCGCAACGAAGAGTCGCCGTCGAGGACGGAGAAGAAGGGCAGGCTGGCCAGCACCCCCGAGCACAGCCGCAGGCTCGTTCCGGAGTTGCGGCAGTCGAGTACGCCCTCGGCTTCGCGGAGACCGTCCCCGCCCGGTGAGACGACCAGGTAGTCGACGTTGAGGCCGTCTTCTCGGGCGCGCTCCACGGTGGCTCCCAGAGCCTCCACGATGCCGGCCGTAGCCTGGACGTCGCGCCCGTCGCCGGCGCCTGTAATCAGGCTCCGGCCCTTGGCCAGGGCGGCCAGCAACAGGGCCCGGTGGGAGATCGACTTGTCGCCGGGCAGCCTGGGCTCACCGCGCAGTCGCGCGGCGCTGGAGACGGACCGGGGCGGCTCCCCGGGAAGCGGCGAGGCGGCCACGGCCGGCTAGTGCTTGCTCGACCCGTCGACCTTGACCGGGCCGGTCATGGCGTAGGGGTCCTTGATCAGGGTCCGGACCTGCTCGTGGATCCGCAGCAGATCGTCGGTCAGGTCGGTGAACTGCTCGAAGGTGAGCGACTGCTCGCCGTCCGACAGAGCCTCCTCCGGCTGGGGGTGGACTTCGACCATGATGCCGTCCGCGCCGGCCGCGACCGCGGCCAGCGACATCGGCTTGACCAGCCAGCGCTTGCCCGTGGCGTGAGACGGATCGACGATCACCGGCAGGTGCGTCAGGTGGTGCAACACCGGCACGGCCGTGAGGTCCAGCGTGTTGCGGGTGTAGGTATCGAAGGTCCGGATGCCACGCTCGCACAGGATGACATTGGGCTGGCCCGACGAGACGATGTACTCGGCCGCCATCAGCCACTCTTCGATCATGGCGCCGTAGCCGCGCTTGAGCATGACTGGCTTGCCGGCCTTGCCCACCGCCGTCAGCAGCGAATAGTTCTGCATGTTGCGGGTGCCGACCTGGAGGATGTCCGCGTGCTGGGCGACGACCTCCACCTGGCTCGGCTCCATCACCTCGGTGATGGTCGGCAGGCCCGTCTCCTTGCCGGCCTCCTGGAGGAACTTGAGCCCTTCCGCCCCCAGACCCTGGAAGGAGTAGGGGCTGGTGCGGGGCTTGTAGGCGCCGCCGCGCAGAACCGTCGCTCCCGCCTTGGCGACGCAGCGAGCGGTGGCCAGCATCATGTCCCGGCTCTCGATCGAGCACGGCCCGGCCATGACGGTCAGGGTGCCGTTGCCTATCCGGGTGTCGCCGATCTCGACAATGGTGTCTTCCGGGTGCGATTCGCGCGAAGTCAGCTTGAAGGGCTTGCTGATCGCGGTCACCGTGTCCACGCCCGGCATCACGCTCAGCTTGCTCATCAGGTGCTCCCGCTGGGGCGCCACGTCGCCCAGGACGGCGATCACCACTCGCTGCGTCCCATAGTTGTCGTGCGGAGTCAGCCCCGAGCTCTTGATCAGCTCGCGAACGCCATCCGCTTCCTGTTCGGTTGCCCCTACTGCCATTACGATGATCATCGGGCGGTCCTCACGCTCCAGTGGGCCTGCCGTCGGGGTCTGGTCGGGTAACAAAAAAGCAGAGGCACTGCCTCTGCTCACCCGGCACGACCCGCGATCCCGGGCCTAGGCTCCGGGAACGGTCATGCCGGGTCGCTGTAAAAGTAGAACTTGTCCATAGCGTGGCAGCGACAGTAGCGGCCGCCAGGCCAGGTGTCAAATGCCGGATCCACCTCAGGGACGGCAGCACACGAACTCCGTCGGAGCCCAGACCTGGGCCATGACCTTCAGCCCGTCTGTGAGTGGGTCGATCAGGTTGGGCTGCCCACCTTCGATCATGAGATAGGGGTGAAGCCGGAACTGAACCAGTCGCGTGCCGTAGAAAGTGGCCTCCACGATCACGCCTTCCATCGTCCAGCGGGCCCAGTTCTGGTCGAACAGGAAGTTGCCGTGGCTGCCGAGGGCGACACGAGGTCCGTTGGGGCCGCTATCCAGCGATGCCCAGGACGCTGCGACGTTGGGACGGCCCCCGGCCGCCGCTAGAATCGGGCCGTGAAGCAGGATCCGCCCGACATCGTTGCGAGTGGCTACGACGCCATGGCGGGGCGATACCTGGCCTGGGGACGAAAGGTCGTCGATCCGGTGCGCGACCGGCTGCTCCAGGAGCTGATCGGCCGGCTGCCGGACGGTGCTCCGGTCGTGGATCTGGGTTGCGGCGCCGGCTTGCCCTGGACCGGCCGCCTCGCCGAGCGTTTCGAGGTCGCGGGGGTGGACATCTCGCCGGAGCAGATCCGCATGGCTCGGCGCAACGTCCCCGGGGCTCGCTTCATTGTGGCCGACATGGCCGCGCTCGAGATGCCGCCCCGGTCGCTGGCAGCCGTCACGGCCCTCTACTCGGTCTCGCACCTGCCGCGGGAGCGCCACGCGGCCCTTCTCCGCAGCATCGCCAGCTGGCTCGCCCCCGGCGGCTACCTCCTCGCCGCCCTGGGAGCCCACGACAGCCCCGACTGGACAGGCGAGTGGCTGGGCGTGCCGATGTTCTTCAGCGCCTTTGACGCAGACACCAATCGAGCCCTGCTGCGGGGATCGGGTTTCGAGCTCGTGGAGGACGAGGTGGCGCAGGTGGTCGAGCCAGAGGGAGCCGTCGACTTCCTGTGGGTGCTGGCCCGCCGACGCGAGCCCGCCTAGCAGCTCGCGGAGCGGCGCGGGGCCGCTCGGGCGGGAGCCGTCGGGGCGCAGGGCGACTGCTACAGTTGGCCGTATCCGCTTTCGTTGCGAGGGCCAAGTGGATCTGCGCCGCTGGACCGCACTCGTCGTGTTCGCGCTCTTCGCCCTGGCCAGCGGCGAACTCGGGGCAGCCCTCGGCAGGCCGGCCGCGCGCCTGGGGCTGATCGCACTGCCCTGCCTGTGGCTGTGGCGCGACCGACCGGCCCTCCTGGGCGCGACGATGGTGGCGGCGGGAATCTGGTTCAGGGCCTCGATCGCCTATGCCGGGCCGATGACGGATCAGATCGAAGCATGCCAGGGCGCCTGGAATGGCCTGCTGGCGGGCCTCAACCCCTACGGGCGCGAGATCGTGGGGACCAGCACCAACAACCCGTTCCCCTACGGCCCGCTGGCGCTCGTCGCCTACATCCCGGGCGTCTGGACGGAGATCGCCGCCGCGGGCCTGGCAATGGCCATCCTGGCTCGCCACCGTGCCTGGCTGACGCTGGCGATCTTCGCCGCCTGCCCGCTGGCTGTCAGGGGCGCCGTTATGGGCATCAACGACAGCCTGCCCGGACTCCTCATTCTCGTAGCCATGCTCGAGGCCAGGCGATCGGCTGTTCGCGGGGCCGCCTGGCTGGCCCTGGCCGCCGGAGTGAAACCCTACGCGGCCGCCTGGCTGCCGGGCATCGTGGGCCTGGGGGGAGTGGCCGCGGTCGTGTCCTTCTCCCTGGTCAGCCTGGCGGTCTGGAGCCCGGTGATCCTGGTCTGGGGCGTGGGTGCCTTCCTGCGCTCGGTCCAGTTGGCCCAGAGGGCCCAGGATCTCGCGGCGAGTTCGTCGATGCTGGACATCCCGGCCCTGCGGCTGCTGGCCGCTCCGGCCGCGGCCCTGGCGATGTTCCTCAGATCCTGGCAGGCCGCGGTCTGGCTGGGGCTGGCTGCGTACCTGATCTTTCTGTTCTTCACCAGCTGGGTGAGCCTGGGCTACCTGCTGGCCGTCTTCCCGCTGGCAGGCCTGGTGCTCGAGTCGCTGCGCGGCGAGCCGGCGGGGAGGGATGGGGCCCCGACGCCGGACGGCGGGGCCGTCTCCGGCGCAGCCGAGGCCTCAAGCTGAGCGGTCGCCGGAGCGCACGCCGCGCATCAAGCTGAGCAGTCGCCCGTGGGGCCAGGATTGTGGGGGGAGAGGTGGCGCGCCCGGCGGGACTCGAACCCACGGCCTTCAGGTCCGCAACCTGACGCTCTATCCACTGAGCTACGGGCGCGCGCTGCTGTGCCTCGGAGAGAACTGGCGGAGAGGGAGGGATTCGAACCCTCGAGGCAGGTTACCCCACCTGGCGGTTTAGCAAACCGCTGCACTAGACCGACTATGCGACCTCTCCAGAAGCCACAGCGGCCGGGATTCTAGCATGGCCGGCCCGCGTCGCTGCGGCCCGGGCCGACGAGAGGCCTGGTTTTCAGGGCATCAGGGCGCACGAGGGGGCATCAGGGTGAACGAGTCCAGGAAGCCCAGCACGGCAGCCGGGTCGGCGCGGTCGGAGTCGTAGGTGACGGAGACTCTGTAGAGAGCCGGGGGGTGCCTCCAGGGATCCAGGCTGTCGAGGATAAGCAGTCCCTCGGAGCGCTTGTTGCCCGCCTGGATCACGTATCGAAGGCCAGGTCGGCCATCGACGTTGACCTCGCTCCCGGAGACGAAGGAGCTGCCCTCGAGCGACTGGAGGACGGTGTCCTGGTACTGGTCCACGCCCGGAGTCACGGACGGCGACGGTACGGGCTCGCCCGACCGAGGCTCAAGCGTGGGGGCCGGTGCGGGCAGCCGCGAGCGGGCCACCTGGAAGGTCCGGCCGCTGGGATCGGTGTAGGTCCAGAAGGTGGTGGCGACCGGGGGAGTGCCGAGCGACCCGGAAGTCACGGCTGGCTGTTCGGGCATGGCCACCCCGAAGCCCAGTCCGACCGGCGCCACCATCAGCCAGGCGGAGACGTCCGCGGGGGCGACCGAGGTGTCCGGTGTGGGCGGCGGTGTCGGGATGATGAAAGTCTGGCCCAGCCGGTTCGGGGTGGACGAGGCGTCGCCTGACGGGGGGTTGGACGTTCCCCAGCCGCAGGCGGCCACCAGAACGGCTCCAAGGACGAGTGTGAGACGGCGCACGATCTACCTCTTGGCCGCTGAGACGGGCACGACGATGACCCGGAGCTTGCGGCAGGGGCATCATTATCCGTAAGGGCGCCGATCGGCGCAGCGGCCGGAGCCGCAGCCGTGGAAGGAGCGACGGGTGGAGCGAGTTGGTTTCGTGGGCCTGGGCACCATGGGCGCGTCGATGGCCGCCAACCTGGCGCGGGCCGGGGCCCCGCTCACGGTATGGAATCGCACCCCCGGCAAGGCGGCGGCTTTGCTGGAGCTTGGCGCTCAGGAGACCGCAACTCCGGCCGCTCTGGCGGCCTCCTCGGACGTGGTCCTGATCTGCGTCTCCGATACCCCGGACGTGGAGGCGGTTCTGTTCGGGCCGGACGGGGTGAGCCAGGGTGTCCGCCCGGGTTCACTGGTCGTGGACTTCTCCACGATCTCGCCCTCCTCCACCGTCGCCTTCGGCGAGAGACTGGCCGAGCTGGGCGTGGGTATGGTGGATGCGCCCGTCTCAGGCGGATCGGAAGGCGCCAGGCTTGGCACCCTGACCGTCTTCCTGGGCGGCGAGGAGAGCTACGTGGCTCGCGCCCGGCCCATACTGGAGGCGATCGGCCGGACCTTCACCCACATGGGGCCACTGGGCTCCGGACAGGCCGCCAAGGCCGTCAACCAGGTGATCATCTGCGGCTACTACTCCAGCGTGGCCGAGGGCCTGGCGCTGGGCGTGCGGGCCGGGCTGGATCCGAAGCGCCTGGTCGAAGCTCTCTCGGGAGGCGCGGCCCAGAGCTGGGTCCTGGCCAACCGCAGCGGGCGGATGATCGAAGGACGCTACCCGCCCGGGTTCCGCCTGGCGTTGCATCGCAAGGACCTGGCAATCGCGCTCGAGCTGGCCTCCTCGCTGGGTCTGAGGCTGCCCGTGGCGCAACTCACGGCCGGCCTGGAGGACGGCCTGCTGGCGAGCGGCCGGGGCGACGAGGACATGTCCGTGCTGATGGACGCCATCGAGGGCAAGAACGACTGAATCGCGGGGCGCCGGCGCGCCGCCTTCCCCCCAGGCCCGTTCCCGGGTCGGCGGCGGCCTGTATCATCGGCTCATGAACTACGAGCTGTTCATGGGCGAGGCCCTGGCCGAGGCTCAGGTCGCCCTGGATCAGGGCAAGGCGCCCATAGGCGCCGTGGCCGTCGTCAACGAGGCGATGGTCGCCCGGGCTCACGATGGCGTTGCCGAATCCGACGACCCCACGGCCCATGCCGTGGTCGTGGCTCTGCGCGAGGCATCGCGCAAGCTCGGCCGCGAGCTGCTGGCGGAAGCGACCATCTTCGTCACCCGCGAGCCGTGCCCGATGTGCGTCGGCGCCCTGCTGGCCAGCAACGTTGAGACGCTGGTCTACGCCTGTGCCAATCCGGCTGACGGGGCCGCGGGCAGCGCCGTCCAGCTGGCCCAGGACGGCCGGCTCTCGCACCGGATCAAAGTGGTCAGCGGGATCCGCTGCGAAGAGGCTGAGGAGCTGCTGGCCGGCGCGGGATCCGTGGAGCGCCTGCGCGCCACCGACACGCCGCGCTAGCCTCTCCGGCTCGGGCTGGGCATTCGCGCCGCTCTGGTATCCTCTCGCGCGGAGAGGTGTCCGAGTGGTTGATGGTGCCGCTCTCGAAAAGCGGTGTGCGAGAGCACCGTGGGTTCGAATCCCACCCTCTCCGCCATTCCTGTCCAGAATCGCCAGGAAGGCGTCGGTCGCCCCGGTCGCCGGCTGGTGAGTCGACCGAACACGACGTGCCGGCGCATCCGGCGTGCCGAGGCCGAGGCGGGACCGAGCAACTGAGGCAAGCGCACTTGAAGGTGCGTGAGCCGAGGTGGCGGAGGCCCAACGAAGGCATCGGTCGCCCCGATCACCGGCCGGTGAGTCACGATAGGGACAGTGCCCGCGGAGAGGTCGCCTAGTGGCCTAGGGCGCCGCACTGGAAATGCGGTATGGCGCAAGCCATCGAGGGTTCAAATCCCTCCCTCTCCGCCACCCCAACCCTGAGCGCCGATTCCGTCGCCTAGCTGTCCTCGGCGCCTTCTTCGGGGCCGGACTCCTCCTCGCCGGCCGTCTCCTCCCCGGCGGTGGCCCTGGGCAGACCGAACCAATCCTTCATGCCGGCCATGCCGTCGACATCGTCCCGCCTGGTAGGCGGCGGCGGCTCCTCAGCCTCAGCCGGCTGCGGCGGCTCCTCAGCCTCGGCCGGCTGCGGCGGCTCCTCAGCCTCGGCCGGCTGTCCGGGTGCCGCCTGTTCCTCGTGTTCCTCCAATTCGCGCGCCTCGGCCTGCAGCGCGGTTGGGGAATCGTTCCACCAGCCCGGCGGTAGTCCCTCGCCCTGGGCTCCGGCCTCGGCGACCGGCGCCGTCTCCGCCTCCGGCGCGGCGGCAGGCTCGGCCGGCTGCGTTGCCGGCGCCACCGCCTCCGGCGCCACCGCCTCCGGCACGGCGGCAGGCTCGGCCGGCTGCGTGGCCGGCTGCGTGGCCGGCGCCACCGCCTCGGCCCATTGCTCCATGGCCCGGACCAGCTGATCGGAGGCTTTCTTGAAGGTCGAGGTCGGCTCCATGGCCTCGAGGGCCTCCGTGCGCCGGCGGGCGATCGACAGGGCGGCTACTTCGCCTGCGGCGTGATGGAAGCGGGCGTGCAGTTCGACGACCGTCCGACAGTGTTCGCTCGCCCGCACCTGGTCCGTCAGGGTCTCGTAGAGCCACTGGCCCACCGGGCAGTGGTAGTCGGCGCTGGCGGTAGGCGGCTGTATCTCGCCGGATTCGGCTTCGACCATGTGGGCCAGCTTGAACTTGAAGATGCCATGGGCCGAGATGGCCTTCTGGATCTGCTCTTGCAGCGTGTCTCCGGTGATGCTGGCCATCCGCGTGACCTCTCTGCGAACGCCCCCCAGAGGCGGGCTGTGCTGTACCTCCTCAATGTAGCCTGTGGGTGGCGGCTGCGTATCGCTCATTCGGTCTATGAGACGTGGGACTCTGGCGCATGGGGCCGAAGAATCGGTACGGGCTTCGGCGTCAGGCCTTGCCCCTGCTATGCTTCTGGGGCCGTGCTAGGCGGGGAACTAGCGGTGCCCTGTACCTGCAATCCGCTCCAGCAGGGCTGAATTCCCTCCCGAGGTCCCCGCTCTCGAGGGTCGCCGCTTCAGGTGACGTTGAGGGCCGGGTCCCGCGCAGCGGCGGCGCGTGAAATGTGTCAGGTCCGGAAGGAAGCAGCACTAAGCGCTGTCCGTCGGGTGCCGCGGATTGGCCTGGTCTGAGCCGCCTCCAGCGGAGGATGCGGGAACGGCCGATCGACGGAGGGTGCACGGCGCTTCGGACCGACATCCGATCGAACTTGGACGTGCGTGAGCCGAAGGCACGGAGGCGCAACGACGTCGGCCGTCCGACCCGGCGAGAAAGCGTAGGAACGGTTGACCCAGGCGACGCCCCACCAGGCCATCTACCGCCGCTGGCGGGCCCAGACCTTCGGCCAGATCATCGGCCAGCAGGCGGTCGTGGAGACGCTCCGTAACGCCGTCCGGAGCGGCCGCACCCACCACGCCTATCTGTTCGTCGGCCCGCGCGGGACCGGCAAGACGTCGATGGCCCGCATCCTGGCCAAGGCCCTCAACTGCACCAGCCTGCACGACGGCGAGCCGTGCGACGAGTGCCCGGCCTGCGTCGCCATTCGCGAAGGGCGGTCGATGGACGTGGCTGAGATGGACGCCGCGTCGAACAACCGCGTGGACGACATGCGGGACCTGCTGCCCCGCATCTACACCGCGCCATCGGACCTCAGGGTGAAGGTCTTCATCGTGGACGAGGTCCAGCGCATCACCCAGGGCTGGGACGTTCTCCTCAAGACCCTCGAGGAGCCGCCCGACCACGCGCTGTTCATCTTCTGCACCACAGACAGCACCCAGATCCGCCCGGCCGTCCTGTCGCGCGTCCAGCGCTTCGACTTCCGTCGCCTGACCGTGCCCGAGATCGCCGGCAAGCTGCGGACGATCATGGAAGACGACGGCCGAAAGGCGGAGCCCGAGGCGATCGACCTGATCGCGCGCCTGGCCGCTGGCGGCATGCGCGACGCCGAGTCGATGCTCGACCAGTTGCTCGGGACCGGCACGGAGGCCCTGACGGCCGCGCTCGTGCGCGACGTCCTGGGCCTGGTGGAAGAAGAGACGGTGGACGCCTTCCTTGAAGCCCTGGTCAAGGGCGAGGCCGTGGCCGGCATAGGGCTGCTCGACGGCCTGGAGGAGAGGGGCCGCGATCTGCGCGCCTTCACCGAGCAGGCCGTGGAACGCCTGCGCGTCGCCCTGGTGGCATCGTTGGGCAAGGGGGCTGGGACAGGTTTGGCGGCCGCCGGCCCGGCCGCGCTCGCGGAGGCAGCCCGGCGGCTGGCCTCGATAGACGTGGCCCGCCCGGGCCCGGGCGGCCTGCGCCTGCAGCTGGAGCTGACTCTGCTGGCCCCCACCCGCGCGACGGCAGCTGAGGCGCATCCCTCATCGACCCCTGCGCCGACCCCCGTACCCGCCTCGGCCCCCGAGCCGACGCCCGTACCGACAGCGACCCCCGCGCCCGCCTTGGGTGCTTCCGCCGGCCCACCACAGGCACCCGCTTCGGCCAAGGGTTCCCCGGGCACCGAGAAGCCGCGGGCATCCCGGTCCCCTGTCTCGAAGGCGGCCGCCCCGCCGGGGCCTGCCCCGGCCGAGTCGCCGCAACCCTCGGCGCCCGCGCCTGCGCGTCCCGCGCCGGCTGGAGGGCCGACCCTCCAGATCTTGCTCGAGCGATGGCAGGAGATCGTCGAGATCGTCAGCAAGAACCCGCCCACCCGGCCGCTCATCGTCGCCTGCCGCCCCGTCGCCGTCGAAGGCAGCACGGTCGTCCTGGGCTTCCCCGAGTCCCAGAGCTTCTACAAGGACGTGGCCGAGCGGCGGCGGACCATCCTCGAGGACGGCGTGGGCCGGGTCCTGGGCGTCCCGGTCAGCGTCAAGTGCGTGGCGACCAACGTCGAGGTCTCGTCCCTGCCCAAGGAGGGCGGTGGCGACAGGCTCCTGAGCGAGTTCAACCGCATCTTCAACGACGAGGCCGGCGACGTTGGCGAGGTCGAGTAATCGCGCCGGGCTCGTGCAGGCCGGAGTCGTTTGGGCCAGACTTCGGTCAGGCGGTGGCAGGAGACGACAACCGAGACCCCAGGAGGACGCGACATGGGCATGGGCAATCTGCAGCGGATGGCGATGCAGATGCAGCAGGACATGCTGCGCATCCAACAGGAGCTGGTGGACGCCAGGATCGAAGGCTCGGCCGGCGGCGGGGTTGTGAGCGCCGT
>Ga0316577_10000968_pt1 | contig 12813 bp, 11 predicted proteins | sample S5NA_FD_203073 | JGI IMG/M metagenome (GOLD analysis project Ga0316577, IMG submission 203073) | Rhizosphere microbial communities from salt marsh grasses in Alabama, United States - S5-7_050615r2r1 | ecosystem: Host-associated > Plants > Roots > Rhizosphere | place: USA: Alabama | collected... | reverse complement strand
GTACAGATCTGCCGCCTGGTAGAAGGCATGCCTCTCGGCCTGGAGCTGGCCGCGCCCTGGATCAAGGTCCTAAGCCCCGGCGAAATCGCCGCCGAGATCGCCCGCAGCCTCGACTTTCTGACGACAACCATGCAAAACGTCGAGGAACGCCACCGCAGCCTGCGCATCATCTTCGAACAGACCTGGGGGCGCCTATCGCCGCAAGAACAGGACGTCCTGCAGAAGCTCTCCGTCTTTCGCGGCGGCTGCACACGCCAGGCGGCGCAAGAAGTCACTGGCGCGACGCTCCCCGTCCTTTCCTCACTGGTAGACAAAGCCCTGCTCCGTCGCACCAACACCGGGCGCTACGAGCTGCACGAGCTGATCCGCCAGTTCGCTGATGCGCAGCTCCAAATGGATCCGCAGGCGATGAAAAAAACGCGTCTGCGTCATCGCGACTTTTTCATCGCCTTTCTAGAGGCGCGCGAAGCTGGCATGAAGGGGCACAAACAGCTGGAAACTTTGATGCAGATCAGAGTCGACATGGACAATGTTCGCCTAGCATGGCGCGGGGCGATAGCTGACCGTGCGTTAGAGGCCATTAAGCGCTCCGCCGAATGTCTCTTTGTCTACTGTCTCTGCATAAACGGATACGATGAAGGACTGGTCGAATTCCGCCGCGCTGTGGAGGCCATTACCGCCGTACCGCATGACCAGTTTGTAGATGGCCGGTTCCAGGAGATCGTTGTCCCTGATGAAGAGAAAAACCTGGTCGGCTTTCTGCTTACCGCATGGGGATATTTTCTCGCCCACAGACGCAACCTGCGCGAAGGACAGAAACTGATGGAACAGGCGCTGGCGCTGCTGCGCCGCAACCCGCCTGCCAGCCCGCGCAGAGAAGCCTTTACTCTGATCTGGTTGGCGTGGGCTTTTCATTTTTTAGGCCAATTGGCGGAAAGCAGGCGATGTGCCACAGAAAGTGTGGACCTGTTTGCTGAAACGTCCGATCAGTGGGGCAAAGCCCACGCGCTGACGGTGTTGGGTGTTAGTCTGAGATATGGCCGGCCGTCAGAGGCCGCTGAGCTGCTCCTGGCAGGCCTGTCTGTATGCAGGGAAACCGGGGACCGCATCGTTCAGATCTGGCTGAGCAGTAATTTCGCTATGGCGAATAAAGATTTGGGCCGCTACAAACAGGCACAGTTGTATGTTGATATGTGTGTCGACATAGCCCAAGAAATGGATTACGAGCTCGGTCTTGGCTACGGCCTGTTCAGCCGGGGGCGGCTGGAAATCCCGCTGGGTAAATTCCGGCGGGCCATCCGTACCTTGGAACAGGTTTTAACCTACTTCAACAGGATCGGTACAGTTCACGCCAGCAGGGCTCTGATTTATCTTGCCCTGGCCCATCATCGGCTGGGCGACCTTGATCAGGCCGGCCAGTTGTACCGCCAGGCGCGCGAAGGTTTCACGGCCTCCCACAGCGATCTCGAGCTTACGCGCTACCTGGACTTCCAGGGATGCCTGGCCTACGATCAAAACGAGTTACACCAAGCCGAACAATACCACCACGAGAGCCTGGCCCTGCTGCAAGAGATGGAATGGGAGCCGGCGCTTGTTGCCGATTCGAGCCGTTATCTCGGGCATGTGCTCGCAGCACTGGGCGAGCCGCGCCGCGTCGAAGCGTTGGAAACCTACCGGCGGGCTTTGGAATTGGCGCTGGCGCACGAACTGGCGCCCATCGCCCTGGATGTTTTTGTCGGGTTGGCCACGCACCTGGCACAGTCCGGCGAATTAGAACAGGCCGTCGAACTTCTGGCTCTGGCCGAAGGGCACGAAGCAAGCACCTTTGAAACCAGGGAAAAAGCCCGCCGCCATCTGGTAGAATTGCTCGGTCAGCTGTCGCCTGACGAGGCAGGGGCGGCCCAATCACGGGGACAAACGCTGGATTTGCGGGCTGCCGCGCAGCTGTTGCTGGTTGAGGTTTTGTTTGACGGTTGAATCTAAGGATGTTTGACTGAGCCGCAGGCATCGATATTGTAGTGCGAAATGGCATTTCGCATACTTTTGCGGTTCCGCATATTCCATATATTCATGCCTCGATTGCGCTGATCTGGCACAGGTAGGCGCGGTGCGGGACCGAGCCGCTGACCGGATCCGATGTCTCATTGCCGATGAGCAGATTGAGGTTGGCGCCCTCGGAACTGAACGAGTCGTAGCCGGGGGCGTCGATTTCGCTGCTGGCCTGCCACCAGCCATGCTGGCCGCAAACAACATCCGGCTTCAACGTGTCGTTCAGCCGCGCGCGGGCGCGCACGCTGCCTTCGGGCGTTTCAATACGCACCCAATCGCCGGGTTCTATGCCGCGTTCGACCGCCGCCTCCGGATGCAGTTCCACCTCCGGATCCCGCGCCTGCCTCCGCAAACTCGGCAGTGAACGATGCTGGCTGTTGCAAAACAACGTGTGCTTGGCGCAGGTCAGGATCAATGGGTAGCGTTCGCTCAGCTCCGGTCGTGAAGTGGGGCTCATCAGGGGCTCTTCATACGCGGGCAGGGGCACATAGCCGTGCTCCAGCATTTTCTCCGAGTACAGCTCGACCTTCTTTGTAGGCGTGGCAAAACCCTGGGGGATACCGTCTTTCTGCTCGGCGTACTTGCGGTAGCGGGTTTGCAGCGGAACGCGTACCCCGGCCGGATTCTCGCGCAGCGTATCCAGCGAAACGCCGGAACGGCCAAGCTGGCAGCGATACGCGGCATCGATATCGCCGTCCCAAAAGTGCTCGCCGAGACCGAGTCGGCGCGCCAGCTCGAATACGATTTTTGTGTCAGAGCGGGATTCGCCGCGTGGCTCAACCACGCGCTGCCGCAACTGCACCAGCGACTGCGCCTCTTCGCTCACATCAAAGCCGATCTTCAGCGCCTCGCGCTCGAAAGCGCTGGCAACAGGAAGTACGACGTCGGCCAGTTCGGCTGTCGGGTTCATGAACATATCGGCGTGCACGTAAAAGTCGAGCGCCGCCAGCGCCTCGCGCCCGCGCAGGCCATCGGCATGCGAAAGAAGTAAATTGGCGCCAAATCCGACGAGCCCGCGCACGGCATAGGGCTTTTGCTCCAGGATACCGCGGTATATCTCCTCGGAAGTGACATGAAGAAAGCGGCCTGGGCCCAACGGCCGCTCGGACAGACCAAGTGCAAGCGCGCGCTGCTCGGCCGTTAGCAGCTCGTTGCCGGACACATCCCCGCTGGGCACGACCGGCAGAATAACGTTGCCTCCCCTGGCGTCGAAACTGCCCGTTAATGCATATAGAAGGCCAATTGCCCGCGCGATCTGGGTGGCATTTGACTGCATCTCAAGCCCGCTCCAGGCATTATAGGCAACGGGTCGCGCTTCCCAGAGCAGCCGGGCGGCGCTTTCGATCTGCTCCCGATCAACGCCGCAGATCGCCTCGGCTCGCTGCGGCGCATACTGCCCGCAAAGTTCCGCGGCCAGGTCAAAGGCCGGCCGGCAGAGCAGCTCGCCCTGCAATGTATCGATCGTGAATTCGCCGAAAAGGGCAAGGTTTTCGCTGCCCCCTTCGTAGCTGCCAACGGCCGGGTCGTAGATCGATGGCCGGTCCCTGGCTTCATCCCATGCCACGTATCGTTGGCTGCTGCCGGTGGTTGAGAGATCGCCTTCAGTCAGCAAGCGGCCGTTGTCCGGTCGCACCAGCAAAGGCCCATTCGTCCAGTCGCGGATGAAGGCCTCATCGTACCAGCCGCGCTCGATCATCGCATGAGCGATGCCCAGCGCCAGCGCACCGTCGGAACCCGGCCTTACCTGCAGCCAGAGATCCGCTTTTTTGGCGATCCCTGTGCGGCGGGGGTCGACCACGATCAGGCGCGCGCCGCGCTTGAGCGCCGCTAAAGTGCTGACTGAGTGATCGAGCCAGACCGAATTTGGGTTGTAGCCCCAAAACAGGATGCATCCGGCGTTCTTTAGATCGGGCAGAACGCCGGCGGGGAGAGGGACGCCATACATATCGATCAGGGCCATCCACCGGCCCCATCCGCAGAGTTCTACAGAAATGCTGACATTCGGGCTGCCGAACGCGCGCATCAGGCGCTCGATCCAGACCTTGCCGTCGGTTGACGACGACGTGGATGGCGAGACGATGCTGAAGGCGACGCTCTCCGGGCCATGCGTCTCCGCCAGCCGCCGCAGGTTCGCGGCCGTTATATCAAGCGCTTCGTCCCAGCTGATCCGTTCCCAGCCCGGATCGGCATCCCCCTTAGGTCGCGTACGCTTCAGGGGGTAGAGCAGCCGGTCCGGGTGGTAAACAAGTTCCGGCGCCGCCCGCCCCTTGGCGCACAGCGCCCTGCCTGTGGGGTGCGACGGGTCCGGCTCCAGGGCCACGAAGCGGCCGTTCTCGACGACGGCGATCGAGCCGCAGCGCGAAATGCACAGAGCGCAGTAACATGGAATCCGTTCGCCAGATTGTTTACTCACTGACATTTGTATACCTCCTGCTGCTACTTCTCTCTAAATCTAAGCTCAGTCACAGCGGCAAGCGAGGTGCCATCGATCGATTCAGCCGCATCGGATATAAAATCATAACCCGTAACGAGTGCGCCACCTCCGCATCCAGTACCTCGACACTTTGTTTCTTGGCCCGGATTCGCTCAAGAACGAGCGAAGTGTCCTCTGCCTGCGCCGGCAGCACGGCCAGAACAGCCAACATACCCAACAGCACACCAAAGAATAATCCTTTGACAGTCCAACGATGCGCTTTCGCGTCGATTAGCACTGTTGTTTCTCCTTTCCTATTACTGTTATAGGAAACCTCGTTTCCTGTTGGCCGAAATCATCTAGAGGCCAAATGACGTGTACAAAGAAGAATAGAAAAATAGTGGAATTTTTTTCTTGCAACCACCAGCCCTTGCTCTGACTCTGCTTAGGGCGGTGCTGGTTGGCAATTCTCTCCAAACGGGTAACAGAAAATGGGGGGTGCATCCGCCCGCAATCTAAGCTCGGTCTCAGCGGCAAGCGAAGCCTTGTCGAATGGTGAGCCTGTGTCTATGGTTTTTTCCCATTGCCAGATTTCAAGATTAGACGTGATCCCCCTTTTGAGGGTGATGATTCCACCAGATGTGCTGTACGTCCGCCCGTCCCTGGTTTCCTCAATGCGTCCGCTCAATACCAGTCCAACCGGAACGCCGTCCTCATATAGTATGCGCTCAAGATTGGTCGGATATAGATTTACGCTATCATAAATGCTTTGCGTCAGAACATAGCCCAATTTTAATGACGCCTGTCCCGTTATCTGGCCGCCGCGGTCGGTCGAAATTTGAGCCTGGAATTCCCCGGTCCCCAGGAAATTCCCCTCCGCGTCCAGCACCTCAACGCTTTGCTTCTTGGCCTTGATTCTATCAAGATCATACGAGGTCTCCTGCGCCTGCGCCGGCCGCACAGCCAGGACCGTCACTGAAACAAACAGTCCCACCAGGCATATTGCCGCCGCGTACAAATACTGCTTCTTGTTGTTCGAAAACATTGTTTTGTCTCCTTTTGGGCGCGATTCAACCAAACATTCCCTTACAGCAGAATCGTGCCCCATTCCTGTGTATCTTGCGCTCCCGCCTCCTCATGAATAATGTTGCCCGATAGGTAGTTTGACACAAGCCGCGTGCGCGCCGCCGTGGAAAAAATCTGCACGCCAACGCCGCCAACGCCGCCATTATTTTCAAAGCGATTGTTTATCAGCATCGCTGAATCGGAGCCCAGATGGACCCCGCCGGTCCCGCATCCTTCGAAACTGCATCCCGATATCAGATGGTCATTGCCCCAGCCAAAATTGCGGTTGACCGGCCGCGGCGCCGGATCATTTCGCGGACCGAATATCAATAATCCCCAGCAGTTAGCCTGGCTCAAGATACAGTCTCGGATCCGCCAGTGGAATGCGTTGCGGTGAATAACGAGGTTGTAGTCATTGTCAAATGCATTGCAGTGATCCAGGTAAACGTAAATGGCAAACAGGCTGGGGCGGCTGCCATAAATGCCCGCAAAAAAGTTGGTTACCTGGACATTTCGCGCATATACTTTTTGTGCCCTTGAAAAGTCAATGCCGGCATTGACGCCGCCGTCAGCACGGCCGATCGCCAGGTCGCGAATCATCACATTCCTCGCCTCCGGAGCAAACCGGATCGCCGAGACGCCGTCCGCCAGCCCGCTGAAGCTCAACCCACCCTCACCGTCGATGCCCACGCCCGCCAGCGTAAACCGCGAAGGCAGCACCAGGGGCTCCGTCAACGTACAATGCCTATCGACGATCAGCGTTGAGTGGCCGAGAGTCGAGCTGGACACCGCCTTCAAAAAGCAGGGCAGATGCTCGCAGTTCTCGCCGAGAAAAGGCTGCAGCTCGCTCAGGAAGTAATAATGCGTGCTGGTCAGGCTGTCATTGGCCGCGTGGTCGGCTACAATGTCGGCAACCACGTCCTGGCAGCCCGGATCAACGGCCGCGATGCTGCCTAAGTCCGGCCCTTCAAACAGCGCAAAATCCTCCAGCCGGCACCCGCCGCCGGCAATATGCAAATTTGGGTCTATAGCTGCCATATCAATTCTCCTCGATAGTTTGGCGAATATGGTACGATGCACGCACAACCTGGCGCGCACGGTGACGCGCCTGGAGATGGAGCTTTTCTGGTCGGGCGTCGTCTACAACCCCGTACACCGCAGAATCTAGGTATTCTGTCCATTCTCTGCATGATGCTTTATCCACACATAGTTCTTACCGCACGAGCCACCGGAACCACAGGTTCGACTACTTCCAATATGGAGTGCCAGCATCTTGCTGGTCCATTGCCGCCTGGAAGCCAGCGCTCTGATTTCGCGCATGGTGGCGGCTCTGGCCTATTAAATCTCCTCCAGAAACGATGCTCCTTGCAGGCTAGCCAAGCACAAGTGAATCGATTACCTGATCGGTCATCGCGTCGATATCTGGGCTGCCTTCTCCCGGTGTTTCCGGATCTGTTGAAATGCCTGCAGCTACCACCAGCTTTGTCGTGGGCGCTGAGGACGGGTGATCCCGGAGACCATATGTGAAAAAGACCGGGCTTTCATTACGCAGGATGTCAATCACTTCATCAAAGCTGCTGCTTCTCAGCCACACAAAGAATGACATCCCGTTAAAGTTCAGACCGCCGACATTGGTAGCCGCGCCAACGGCATCCTCACTGGTAAAAGAAGACGGGAAATCGTTGGCCGGCGTAAAGTGTAAGAGGGCATTGTGCTGGATTCCGTGAGACAGGAGTGTACTCACTAGATGCACTCTCCTATCCTGAAACTCCGTCCTGGATACAGTCTCAACTAGATAACTTTCAATCTCAAATTTCGCCATGGTTCATACTCCTTTTCAAATCGTTTGTATGCAAAGGCTTGTAGCGACTCTCGCTAAAACGGCTGCAACCGGTCGATTCGTCGCCAATCGTGAATACTCTTTGGTCCAAACATTATTTCGGCCAGAAAAACACTTTCTGCCTCCTTCAGTCAATTAACTAAGGGTGGAGATGGCACCGGCCAGATAAGCGAGAAGCCGTTCAGGCCATGGCCGTCCACGTATGTCCATCGTGTGTCGGTACCGCCCGGCGCGTATAGATCCTTTGGCAGCGTATGAATCCCACGAAACGGCAGCGGTCGTCCGCTGGCCTTATCACTGTTCGGCCGTCCGCGCTGTACCTGCACGTGTAGATGGGGTTCACTCGACGAGCCGCTGTTGCCCACCAGGCCCAGGAACTCATTTTCACATACCTTGTAGCCAACCTCGCAAAGGTGCTCGGGTATGGAGTGCTGCATAAGATGGGCGTACATTGATACTTCGCCGTTTGCATGTTGGATCCAGATCGTGTTACCTCCCCCGCCTGATATCTTCGCCGGTGGATTCGGATTGTCTGCGATATCGCGGCCGCAGGAAATGATCGTCCCGGCAGCCATCGCATAAACCGGCTTGCCCCAGGCCAGATAATCTTCATTTTCATTCCCGGTACTGCCCGGAAATGTTCGTCTGAGCCGATCCTCGTCTGGGTCCCACTTCCTGATAATCAGATCGTAGGCGAAGCGTTGTGGAGAAAAAGCACGATGATGCGAAGGTGCGCCGTCTACCAGCCTGGGGATACCGCCGCTCCAGTACTCACCATCGGCAAGATCGCTTGCCCGAAAGGGGAAACGATAAGCGCCGCCGGGTACGCAGTTCACATGGGGAACCAGAGGAAATGTCGTCTCGAGCGCTCCGGGAAATCCTTCAAAGGATAGAGAGATAAAGATAGCCCGTGGAGCCGGGTACGGCAGCTGGCTCGCCGGTACGATCAGTTTTCTGACATCGCCAGGCGCGATTGTCGGCGAACCCAATAGGAGATTATTGTCGATAAGCTGAGCTACCGTGGTCAAAGCCACCAGGACAACCGGCGGTGGTACGTAGGCCATCTGAAACCCGCTGAGCGTCACATTTGACTCGCCCGTATTGGTCAGATAAAGGTCCAGGTTAAGCTGCGTTTTCGGCTTATCATCCGTGCCCGCCGTTTCTGGAGCCATCGGCGCATAAACGGCAGCACCATTCTCCAGCGGAGATGCCTTAACTGTCACCGGCGGCGGCGCCTGGCCAAAGACGTTAGGTATCCTTGGTACATCGGCCGCGTCGTTCAATGGTCCCCCATTTTCCGTTTCATCGAATTGGTTATTCATAACATTTGTCTCCTTTGCGAACTAATTGCGTCCTGGTATGTAACACAGCGATATGTCACAATAATCATGGCTGGGATTCACTTTGGCCCGAAACAGAACTCGTCACTCCCACGGCCGGTCAACTTGATACCAGAGCACCATATCGGCAATTCTGAGCCGGCCTGAATTCAGCAGGAACCTTACCGGAGTAGGGTTGCTGAAAGACGCACCATCGGGAAATGCCGTTTGAAACGAGAACACCTCCCAGAAATTCGCGTGTGGCTGGCATCTAGGCTCGTCGAGAAGATCTCACGGTGATTCATGAAAATCGTGAATGACGAGTCCTCGAACGGCCGTGCCTTGAAAGCCAGCACCGGCTGCCGCGAAAAGCCGCTGTTGATTAAGTCGCTGGGTACGCTGAAATTCAGCGTTATTTCCGGATCTTCGGGCTGGCCGAAGGCCGTATCCAAAGTGACATTTTGGTCCAGAAGCACTTGATAATCTGCAACACTGGTTGTATTAGCCATTGTATTTCTCCTTATTATTTATTGGGCTTGCTTCTTTTCCGCTCACCGGCGCAAAGCCGGTGAGCGGTTTATTCGCTTCGCGGCCCTAAAACTAAATCAATCACGTTCGCGCCAGTGCACCGCCACGTTAGCAACGCGAAAGGGGTCGGCGACAATTAACAGGTTGTCGGCGGCACTTGCGGCCCTGATCGTAATCGTGTTGCGCCCTTGCCGCAGAAATCCTTCCGGGATTCGATCCATCCAGGTAGTCCACCGACCCTTGCCTTCTTGCGGAGGGATATCAAAGGATGGCAGCGGTTCATCATTAATAAAAATCCGGTGGACCCCGACTTCTACATCAAGCACCTGGATGAGCAGATAGCCGGTATCCATAGGTCGCCCTTCAAGCTCGAACTCGCGCGTGACAAATGGGTTCGATGTATTCAACACCTCGTCAACAACAATCCAAACAAAATCCGAACGTGCCATGGTCATTCTCCTTGCACTAAATACATGCGGTCGAACCGCAGAATACACGAATAATCGGTCACAAGTTTCCTCCATGAACTGCGCAATTTTCCCGGAAACTGCCTCGACGTCTGAACATCATCGTTTGCACGGCCGCCTCCGGGAAAATAAATCTGTGCAGCCCGTTCATTCAATCCCCGCGGTTGCCACGGCCGAAACGCACCACCTTCGAGTCCGTGATCGCCAGCAGCTCTTCATCCTCCTGGCCTCGCGTGTAATAGACACGGCTGCTCACGCCGATCTCCGGGAACATCGAACTGATGATGATCCGCCCCTCGTGGAAGTTCAGCTCGGGGTCGCAGACAACGTTGCAGGTCGTCAGCGCCGACGGCAGACTGCGCGAGCAGAAATCGACCGTCAGCTCCGGCGGGATGGCCATCGCCCCGACGCAGCTCGCATTATTGTTGGTGGCAAAACCCCGGTAATAGAATACGAAGACGCGGTTGATGTTGGGCGACTGGTTGGTCACCGTCACAACCGTCCCCGAGCGGATTCGCCCGCTCGTATTGGACTTCATATAGGTCACCAGGTAGCGCGGTGCGCCGGACACACTGGTCGGCGTGAGCTGCGCCAGCTCGCCAAACTCGATCTGTCTCTCCAGGTGTTTGACCGCTTCCGGTTCCGTCGGCCAATAATCAGCTTTGCGATTAAATTCATTCATCGTGAGTTTTCTCCTTCGAAAGTGCGGCGCTGCCGGCTGATTCAGCAGCCCTAACAGGGTGCCCGCCAGCCCGCTGCGCGGCAGCTTCCGACAAGTGCGCGGTGAAAAACCGCCTGTACAATATTTTGGATATAAGCCAGGGTGTTTGACACAGAATGGTGTTTTTACTGCTTCGCCATTGCGCCTGGATTCGCGATAGACGATTTACCAACACCGATTCAAGTGACGCGATTGGTTGAGCTTAAACGATGACCGTTTCAGAAACCGTTTCAGCCCGATAACAAGATACTTCTCTTTCGCGGACCGCTTACCTAACCCAACTGAATCTCCGGCGGGACTTCCGCATTCATCAGCGACGCCCCGCCATCGGCATAGATCACCTGGCCCGTGATCCAGCCTGCATCCTCAGAACAGATCAGCGCCACCGCCTTTCCGATATCTTCCGGCGTGCCCAGACGGCACATCGGCGTCCAGCCGGCGCCGTGCCAGTTGCGAATCAGATCCTGCGCCTCCGCGGGCAGGCTGTTGAGCACGCTGTCTTCGATCCAGCTGGGGCTGATCGCATTGACCGTGATGCCCCGCCCGGCCAGGGCCACGGCGAAGTAGCGCACCAGTGACTCCATCGCCGCTTTGCCCGCGCCCATACCTACCCAGGGCTGCAAACCCCCGGTGCGGCTGCCCGCACCGTAAGTAACGGCCACGATTCGCCCGCCATCGGGCATCATGCTCGCCGCCTGTTGGGCAGCGATCAAAAAAGCCCTGGCCTGTGAATCAACGGCCGTGTCCCACTGCGCCAGCGTAATCTCCATCGGCGGGTAGAAAAAAGCGGGCAGCTCCGGCCGCGCGTTGCTGACAAAAATATCCAGCCCCCCAAACTGGGCTTCCACTGTGCGAAATAGATGGCGAATGTCGTCCGCCTGCGCGATATCGGCCTGGACGATAAAGCCATCCGATCCCAGCGCCCGCACCCTGGCCAGCGTCTCGTTGGCCGCCGGCTCATTCTGATAATAATGAACGGCCACCCGCGCGCCTTCTTCAGCCAGCTTGAGCGCGATTCCCCGGCCGATGCCCCGCGAGCTGCCGGTGACCAAAAGACGCTTTCCAACAAATGACATCTTTACCTCCCAACTGCAAAGAAATTAAATCATACAATACAATATAACCTATTGTAAGTGGGAAACGCCCTGAAATCGCCCTAAGAACCGCCCTCAACGATGGAAAGCAGCGAATTTATTCAATTGTTTGCGAAAAAGGAGGTTCATTGCCGGATCCGGCAATTCTCCCGGATGCGGTCGAGGATGCCAATTTTCCCCTTCAAATCGATGATTGTTTCCGGAAAAGGGCAAACAATCATCGTCGCGCAGCAGCCAGGCGCGCGACGGCAGCCAGAGTTGTCCGGCTATCAGCTGTCGGCTGACAGCTGATAGCGATAATGCTCCCCCGGAAAAGGCACCGGTTCGTGCGCCACGCGGTAGTTGATGAAGATCGTCACCACGAAGATAAACAGCGCCACCGCCTGGTGCGACAGCGCCAGGATGAGCGGGACGCCGAACCAGACGACGCTGATGCCCAGCGTGATCTGCACGGCCGTCAGCCCGATCAGCCACAGCACCCCTTTATGGACGGCCGTGGAATAGTCACGCTTCTTCGTCACCCAGTAAAGGAACAATCCCGCCAGCAGCACGCCGAAGGCCAGCCAGCGATGGATGAAATGCACCGTCGTTGGCGCGGTTACCAGGTTCATCCACCACGGCTCCAACTGCGACAGCAGGTGGGGCGGGACAATACGGCCGAACATCAGCGGCCACGTGTTGGAAACGTGTCCCGCCTTCATGCCCGCCACCAGACCGCCGTACGAAATCTGCAGCACCAGCACGGCCGTCACCAGCAAGGATACGAGATAGGGCGATGTGCGCCTTACCCCCTGCACACGCTGCGGAAAACCGTAGCGGTGGTTGAGGGCCATCCACAATGTCAGCGCCAGCAGGAACAGGGCCAGCAGCAGGTGGATCGTCAGCCGGTACGGGCTTACCGAGGGGATATCATTGAGGCCGCTGCTGACCATATACCAGCCCATGAAGCCCTGAAAGGCGAACAAGAGGGCGATGGCCAAATAGACAGCCGACTTGCGCCAGGGAATGATTCCTTTAAACAGAAAGTATAAAAGCGGGATCACCACCGCAAGACCGGCGAAGCGCGCCAGCAGGCGGTGGATGTATTCCACATAGAAAATTTCCTTGTACTCGTGCAGCGTCATGCTTTTATTGACAATTTGAAACTCCGGCGTGGCCTGGTACTTGGCGAATTCTTCCTGCCATTGTTGTTCGCCGATGGGCGGGATAACCCCGTGCACCGGCTCCCATTCCACCATGGATAGGCCCGAGCGCGTCAGGCGTACGTAGCCGCCCAGGACCACCATAAACATGATCAGGCCGCAAACCACAAAAAGC